>Ga0136596_1000075_pt1 | contig 58422 bp, 47 predicted proteins | sample AntRauTorcE11897_FD_101387 | JGI IMG/M metagenome (GOLD analysis project Ga0136596, IMG submission 101387) | Saline lake microbial communities from Rauer Islands, Antarctica - Metagenome Torckler E11 #897 | ecosystem: Environmental > Aquatic > Non-marine Saline and Alkaline > Saline | place... | reverse complement strand
TCTCCATCACTTGTCCTGAGTCCTGCTTCCTGAACTGAACCATTTCCTTCCGGATTACGCATACCTTCCGCCCGCCCGTAATGTAACAGGGTGAATATGTCAGACTCATTGTCGAGATAGGCATTAAGTTCAGACTTATTAATTTTGAAAACCCCCCGGTTTGAAGACATCCAAAGCCATTCGTTTTCATCTTGTGATATCCAATGTATGATATGATCCGGCAAGCCATCATTCATATTGATGTATGAGATCTTTCCGTCTTTAAAACGGTTGAGTCCGTTGGTTTCTGAACCGATCCAAATGGTACCGGCATCGTATTCATCTATATAGATAGATCGAATATTATTAGAAGAAAGGCCATCTTCGGTAGTAAAATTTGTGAAAGTACCTTCATGAAATCGGGATACTCCCCCATCCAGGCTGCCTACCCAAAGAGCTCCATCTGGGGCTTCGGTAATGTATCTTATCTTAATACCGGTGAGTCCATCATCTTTATTATACACAACATGATCTGAGCCTGAAGGATCGAATTTAATTAATCCACCATAAGTACCAAGCCACATTTCTCCATTACTGTGGGTATAAATAGAACGTATATCATTGATCTCCACATTATTTCCCGGAAGATAATGCTCTAAGCCGTTTGGGGTAATCTTATTTAGTCCCTTTTGATGATGCCCGAACCAGATATTCCCGTTTATATCTTCCCCTATAGCCTGAACGAATTTTGTTGCGGCTCCATTTGATACATCATAATAAGTAATAGTATCTCCGTCAATCAGGTTCAATCCGGCGCCCCGGGTTCCCACCCAATAGCGTTTTCTACTGTCTTCATACATTGCGAGAATATTATTACCTGAAAGCCCTTCCGGTATACCTAAGCTTCGAACTTTACTTTCACTTACTGCAATAAGGCCGTTCCCGTTTGTTCCAAACCATAGATTGCCTTCACGATCTTCGAAAACACTGTTGAAATAGTGATCACTGAAGTCAGGTATTTCACTAAAAGGGCGAATATGGCCATCCTCAAATAAAGCAAGTGTGCCGGCAGTTCCTATCAACCAAAGCTTGCCATCCGAATCTGTATAGAAGTCCCTAAAATATTCAGATGGTTTTAAATTATTGGATTGCAATTTTATAGTTTGGTTCTCGCCTTTGTAAAATACTTCATCCACAGCTAATAATAATGTCGTATTCTCGTCATTATAGATTTTACTGATAGCGTAATCATCGGCAGCAGCATATTTATCAGTTTGAACTAACTCTCCATCCTGTAACTCATATACGCCTGCCTCGGTACCGGTTGTGATAATTCCGTTACTGGTTCTAAGCACATCCCAAAAACGATTGTCGTTCTCTACAGAGCTTTTGTGATATTCAGCTAATAGATCTCCTGCAGGGTTGAATTGTAGAAGGCCGTTGTTCGAAGCTATCCAGATACTTTTATCATAGTCTTCAAAAATATCGTGAATCTGATTTTGTGCAGGTTTATCGCTGTCGTAGAACAGGGCAAACTTTTCATCATCAAATACATACAGTCCGGAATGAGTAATGAAGAACATCCTGCCGTCTGAAGACTCAAATATTTGTGTAATACCGGAATCAGTGAAGTTCGTTTGGTCACCAAAGTGGCGAAAATCTCCATTTTCCTTTAAAAGTACACCGCCATATTCCAATGACACCCACATTCGGCCTTTGTCCTGAAGATACAATAGGGTGTTACGATTGTGAGGCATTTCGGGGGTATTGGAATAACTATAAGTATTGAATTCCAATCCATCAAACCTGACAAGTCCATCATAAGTGCTTATCCATAGGTATCCGAGACTGTCCTGAGTAATATTCCCGACAGTATTAACAGGAAGGCCATCTTCAAGTGTCCAGTTATGGGAGGTTAAAGCGGGTTGTTGCTTTAAAATAGAAAGTTGAAAGGCCTTCGCCGACACACAAGTGCATACCAAGGCAAACAGTAAAATCCCTTTTCTAATCATATTAACAATAATTAAAAGCACCCGTGAAACTATCAAAAATAAGGGTACTGTTTATTTGCCTTCTTTATCGATCACATAGATCTGAGAAAGATTTCGTCCTTCCTGAGCGTAATCTAAACCATATCCCAATACAAAAGCATTGGGAATCTCAAAACCGACATAATCTATTTGTACTTCGTATTTGGTCGCTTCTTTTTTGTGGAGTAATGTACAAACCGAAACTGATGCGGGGCTATTTTCTTTAATACGCTTGACCATATAATTCATGGAAAGCCCAGTATCAATGATGTCCTCAATTAGAATTACATGCCGCCCCTCGATCTTTGCATCAATGTGCTTGAGTTCGGTAACTTCACCGGAAGAAACTTTCTCATCCCCATAGCTGCTCAGCTTCATGAAGTCTACCTCGCAGTCAATGCTGACGTGCCGCATAATATCTGCCAGGAAAATGAAAGCACCGTTCAGGATACCGATAAAGATCGGTTTTTTGCCTTTAAAATCTGTATCGAGCTGATTTCCGAGCTGATTCATGCGCTCATCTATTTGCTCTTTGGTGATAAAGATCTTGAATCTTTCGCCGTTACAGGTTACAGTATCCGGTTGATAAAATTTAGAACTCATGCTAAGTAAAGTTAATCGTCAAAAAGGTTTGTGTTGTTGATTCGCATTTTGCTATTTCTGAAATAGCTCCACGCTCTCCGTTGGTTGATAAAACAGGGTAAATAATGGCGTAAATAGTACCATCTGATCCGCACAATACCAAGGTTTTTTCGCGTGAAACAGTAGGAATTTTACGATTAGTAAGGTGATCGGAAACTTTTTGGTTGCCTGACATCCCAAGTGGATTAAATTCATCACCGGAATTCCAGGTACGAATTTGAAGCGGCCAATTTAGTTTGGAACCGTCAAGTCGTAAGGAAGGCAAAGGCATGGGTTCAGTCTTGATCTCTATGTTCAGGCCATTAACTTTATTTCCCTTTTCGGCCTGTACCCGATCGATCGTTTTAGAAACTTCAACAAGGTTTTTCTCCGTTTTGAAATGAACACGGTCCCGGTCGCGGGTAAATACCAAAGTGCCGATCTTCATACTTTTACCCGTCTGCATGGTTTCGACCTGAGACAATTCCTTTAGCTGTCCCTTTGAATAGTCACCTTTCATCCCCGACTGATCTAAAATAGTTTTAAGCACCGCGGGTTTAATGTTCTCAGGCAAATCCGAGAATTTTTTCAATAAGAGTGTGTTCGAAGAAGTGACCTGGTCTGTAATAAATACCATACTTTCTTCGAAGGTTTTTCCCAATCGGGGAAGATCCAGGATGTTTTTTTCCCATCCTGGAAAAAGATCATCCAACGCCTCTGAAAATTCATGGCGCAGAAAATTTCGCGCGAATTCAGAACTCTTATTACTTTTATCAATTCGATAGGGAATGGCTTCCTCTTCACAAAGATCGAGAATGTTTTGTTTTGAAAAAGTAAGAAGAGGGCGAAATAATTTTCCATCCCATGCTCTCATCCCCTGCCATGCTGAAGGAGAACTTCCGCGAAGTACTTTCTGCAAAATAGTCTCTACCTGATCATCTTGATGGTGTGCAACCGCGATGGCATCAGCCTGGTAAGCGTCCTTTAGATCTTTGAAATACTGATAGCGCATATTTCGGGCCCAGTTCTGAAAATTCTCACCTTTCGCCTGTTTTGGATCTAGTTGTATTGAGCAGCATTCGAAGCCCCAGGCAAAAGCCATTTGTTCCACCAGCTCCTGATCTTTATCAGATTCTTTACCCCGTTTTCCATAATTGATATGAACGACCAAAGCATCCATTTCCAACACATGTAATAGATACAGTAAAGCCATGGAATCAGGGCCACCGCTAACGCCAATGATGAAAAAAGCATCTTCCTCAAAAAGGTCAGAAAGAAGTTCGGAAAGATGTTTTTTGACAGATGTTGAAACCGATTTTGCCATGAGAAAAAGTACGGGCTTGCAGGGAGAATATCGAGATGCAAAATTGGTTTTTTAGTGGGAGAAGAAATTAGGGTTTTCAGTCTTGAAAAAAGGCACTGACCTTGTTTCTACGTACCGGGAATATGGATGGGTTCTTGTGTGGCTAAGCAAGAACATCGATATTCAACCCAAATTAAAAAACAAAAATCCCGACTTTATCTATGTTTCCTGAAAAATCCTGGATCTATCATCATGATGAACCGCTTACCCGATATTCTTTAGGTCAGGAAGGAGAAAACCCACTGATCTGTTTTGGGGTGAACCCAAGTACGGCAAAGCCAAATGATCTCGATCCAACGGTAGCATCAGTGGCTCGATTTGCAAGAGATCATGGATACGACGGCTGGCTTATGTTTAACCTGTATCCTCAACGGGCTACCAATCCGGATAAAATGCACAAGCATTTTCAGAAAAAGATCCATGACAAAAATGTTGAGGTTATTGAAGAACTAACGAAGGGTTTGTCTGCAGATGTGTGGTGTGCTTGGGGAACGCTCATCGAAAAACGTTCTTATCTATCCCGTTGCCTTCAGGATATTTACGATGTGCTCTCCGGGAATGGGTGCTCATATTTCAAACGGGGACGGATCTCTAAAGCGGGACACCCACACCACCCGCTTTACCTTAGAAAGACTGCACCACCGGAGGTTTTTGATATGGATGAGTATGTCAAAGAGGTTCTTTGAGTTGGAATGGGTTCTTGTATGGATGAACAAGAACATCGATATTTGTACTCTGAAATAAACCAACCAATCCCCCATGCTTCGCTATTTACTGCCATTTATTCTACTGATCTCTGCCTGTACGCCCACTCAAGAATCCCCTATCGAATGGGGCGAATCACCGTGGCCCGAAATCAGGAAAGAACGAATTGCAACCCTGTTGCCACAAGCAATGGTAGCAGCTGAGGTGGACCTTTGGATCGTTATCTGCAGGGAGAATAATAATGATCCTATCGCCGATCATATTGGTGGAGAAAATGCCGGTGGGACTGCTGTTTATCTTTTTTACCGAGATGGCAACGGATTCCACTCACGGGTTTATTCCCCGATTGGTGAATACACGGCGCTCTCAGAAATGGAAATTCATGATGAAGTATTGCCGGTTGATCGGGGGGCTTCGGCTATAGGCCAAGCCGCCGATTTTATCAAAGCCCAAAATTTTGAAAGGATCGCTGTTAATTCTTCACCTAGCAACGCACAGGCAGATGGATTGAGCCATACACAGCGAATGGAATTGGAGAATATGTTGGGTGAAGAGCTTTCAAACCGATTGACCTCTTCTGAGGAACTGATCTATGAGTGGCTATCTGTAAAACTTCCCGAAGAAGTTGAGATCATGCGTAAAGCCGCTGAGCTCACAGCAGAATGGGAAGTTGAAGCTTATGAGATCATTGAACCTGGAGTAACAACGGATGCCGAAGTGGCTGCATTTCTGAAAGCAAAGATGGAAGAATATGGTGTAAAGGATGCCTGGAACCCAAGTCAAAATCCCAATGTGAATTCAGGTGCGGACCGAGGGCATTCACACGCCACCGAAAAGGTGATCATGCCCGGGGATGTGATCCAAACAGATTTTGGGATCAAACTTTATGATCATTGGGTGAGTGATATTCAGCGCTTTGCTTATGTTTTGAAAGAGGGTGAGAACGAAGCTCCTGAGGATATTCAGTTTTATTGGGAGTCAGCCCGGGAAGGAAATCGGGCAGCTTTTAATGCGATGAAACCGGGAGTAAAAGGAGTTGAAGTTGATGCTGCCCAAAGGGAACTAATGGAAGAAAATGATTCAGAGTATGTGATGTGGAGTACGGGTCACCCCGTAGGATATGTAGCTCATGACACCGGGCCCAACCTCGGAGGTTCACAAGCTCCATCAACCCGGCCGGCTGCACAGAAAGTATTAAAACCCGGGATGGTCTTTGCCTTTGATGGTTTCCACAGTTGGGCACTTACAGATAGTACGTACAAGACTATATCCGTAGAAGAAATGGCGGTGATTACTGAAACCGGCGCTGAGTTTTTAATTGAGCCTCAAGAGGATTTGATCCTGGTTGGGAATTGAAGTTCCCTTACCGGAGAGTAATAAATTGAGCTGAGAAACATATCTATCATACAAAAAACAGAACCATTCCCGCGTAGGCGATAACAGCCAGGGTGCCGGCTAAAATGGCAAGTGGAAATTGAGTCTGCACGTGATCCATGAGATCACAGCCGGTTGCCAGCGAGGAGAGGATCGTGGTATCGGAAATGGGTGAGCACTGATCCCCAAAAACGGAGCCTCCGACCACAGCTGAAAAGCAAAGCGTTAGAAAAAACGGATCAGGGATTACAGCCCAAGCTAATGGAATTGCAACGGGAAATACAACCGCGTAGGTTCCCCACGAGGTTCCGGTAGAAAACGCGATAAGCATACATAAGAGCATCAAGAGGCCGGGCAACAGAAATGGGGGAATTACATCCCCAACCAGTTCTACCACATATGGAGCAGTGCCAACTGCATCAGCTACTTCCTTAAGGGTAACAGCTAAGGCCAAGATCACAGCGCCAATGGTAACGCCTTTACAGCCATCAATAAATCCGTCAATAACCTCTTGCAACTTCATTCCTTTGGCAAGCGCAATTCCAAAACCAACGAGCACAGCCAAGATGAATGCTTCAGCAATCAGCAGGATTGCGTTTTCACCCCAGCCAAGAAAAAACCGGGTTACAAGGTATGGGATAATGGCTACACCAAGTAAGGTGCCGATGGGGCCAAAAAAGTCGATGAGCCCGGGCTTATAATTATCAGGGATCTTACTTTGGGTGAGTTCATCGGCGGCCATCGGAGTGGCTCCTTCACGGTCGAGTCCTTTCCCGGAACGAGCTCGTTTTATTGCCGCTCTCATTTTCTTTCCGGGGATGTATGGGAACTTGTCCCATGCAAAAAGAAGGGTGATCAAAATGGCAAAGATAGCATAGAAGTTATATGGAAGTGCAGTGATGAAAAATGAAATACTTTCCTGTGTGGTTTCAAACATGGGCAGGGTGCCTATGATCAATCCACCTACATAAAAAGGCCATACATTGAATGGAATAAGGGTGGCTGCGGGGGAAGCAGTTGAGTCAACCATGTAGGCTAATTCTTCATGAGAGACTTTATGCTTGTCAGCAATGGGGCGAACGGTAGCTCCTGTCAATACGGTACTTATAGTTCCACCTTGGTGAAAAACGAGTCCCATCAACCAGGTAAAGAATTTTGCGGTTTGAGGTCCACTCACCATTTTTTCACTGGCCCAGACGGCAAACCTTTCAGCCCCGCCGGTACGGGTCCAGATACCGATCAAGCCGCCTAAAGCCCATAGGTATACAATGATGATGAGGGCAAAACTTTCAGTTCCTACGGATGGGATCAAAAAATCCTGAACGATATTGAGCTGCCCTGAGATGACTCCACCCAAACAGATCCCGATAAAAAGAGAGCTTACCACTTCCCGGGTATAAAAAGCTAAGACAATGGCGACCAATGGTGGCATGATGGACCAAAATCCGTAATGGCCATTTTGCTCGGGAAATACTTCATTTATACCCGCATAGACACCGGCAATAACGAGAGCAAGAATAGCTCCTGTTCCGATCTTTCGGCGGATTTTAGGGTCTTGCCATTTCTGCTTGGTTCCGGCGAAGTCATTGCTCATAGAATTTTATCAGGTTGGTTTTTGTGCAACGGATGGTAGCAAATGAGGGGGGGAATGACAAGTGGAAGGGCAACGGACATCGGATGCCGGTGACGTATTACTAAGGGCCTGGGCACTTTGTAAACATTATTTAAAACAAAAAAGGCGCATCGATTGATGCGCCTTTGATACGTTCAGTTAAAACAGAACAGGATTAATCAAACAACTTTTTGATCCATCCAAAAGCTCCGTCAGATTTTCCGGGTGCGGGCCTTTTTTTGTTCTTCTTACCTTCTTTGCCACCGGAGAGGCCATCATAAGAAGGTCTTGGAAGTCCATTAGATTCATCAGACGTTTTTTCCTGCTTTTGTTTTTTAGGTTTCTTGCGGCGCTTGCGATCGCGGCTGTCGTCTTTTTTATTACCGTTATTTTTACTTCGGCTTTTGTTATCTGAGTTTTTTCTTTTCTTTTTATCATCAGATTTTTTGCCCCTTCCTTTTTTCTCTTTTACCTCTTCAGGCAGCGGGAGTTCAGTTGGTGCATAGCCTACTTTTTTAACGATCTCGTCGATATCATCCTTATCCATCTTTGAAACCAGCGATACAATACGTGCGGCTTTGCCGTTTCCGACTAATTCAGCCCGGTACTTATATTCTTCTACTTCGTTGGGCACATCATAGTTGATGACCTGTTTTACTTCATTGAGCTCAACTTCAGTAGCTGATAATCCGCCAACCAATAAGATCTTCATCTCACCGGAAGTGAATTTTCCGAAGCGTTCTTCGTAGTATTCTTCTTTGAGTCCCTCGTTGATGCTAACAACACCCCATCCCTTTTTACGGATAATGCGGAATAGGCGATCTGTAGTCCTCTTGGAGGCAGCGAATACTACAATTTTATCTGTCAATGTCTTTTCCAGATGAGCAAGCAGAGTAGAGATCTTTGCTCTTGGAGGTACATAGATATAAGCCTGAGTCAGGTCTTCAGAAACAGGATCAGGGTCTTCTTCACCATCATTATTCTGATCTTTAGTCTGGGATTCTTCTTTTTCATCCGGGTCATTCTCTTCCGGATTCAGGACAACACTTACGCTTGCTTCATTAAGCTTGCGATTCACTTCTTCCTGATCGAGTTCAAAATCCTCTTGTTCTTGTTTATCAGAAGTAGATTTCTCCTCACTTTTTTCTTTGGAAGAAGACGCTTCTTCAGCATCAGCAGAGGAAGATTCAGCATTATCAAACCCAACAACAACAGCATCTTTAAGCAACATGTCGGAAAGCTGTTGCGTAGCTTTGTTATTGGAGTCAGAAAAAATAAGTGATTGTGGAGTTCCTTCCACATACTTCAGGATATCCTTCACCCGGCTAACCAGGTTATAGTTCTCCATGCCGTGGGCCTCATCTATAATGATAAGATCTACGTGGGGAAGCGTTAGCTTATGGTTCTCTAGTATTTCAATCAGCCGGCCGGGGTTTGCAACCACAACCGGTGCTCCATCTTTAATAGCTTGTTCTTGCTGTGTGCGGATTCCTTTCATAGAAAGTGCCGCACTGCTAATCTGAGCATGGTAGCCCATGGCCCAAACTGTTTCGTCTATTTCTTTAACTCGCTCAATAGATGGTGTTAATATTAAAACTCGTGTGCCAGAAACCTCTCCATTCGTCGTCAGTTTTTGTAATGCAGGTATCAAAAATACTCCATCATCACCGGCTTCATGTTTTACAAGCATATGTTTGCCTTGCAGTGCCGGTGGAATAACTTCATTCTGGAGAGGTGTGGGTTGTTCAATTCTTACGTCGGCCAGCCCGCTCAATAGTTCGGGGCTGAGGCCAAATTCTTCAAAAGACAATGGTTACACCTCTTTCATTTTTTTGGCGTTATAGTTCAATTTTCAAAGATCTCGTCTTTAATCAAAAGACTTTTAAATATACAAAAAATGTAAACTAAGCTCAGGGAATAATGGATATTGTTCATTAAGCAGTCAATAAAGGGGTTTAAAAGGGGAAATTGCAGGCTCAGACTATAATGCGTCGGTGTGATTTTGTGAACTAAAATGTGAAGAATCGGTGAGTCGAAAGACCAATCTGAGATCTTATTTTGATCCGGAGGAAGACTATTCTTTGATTGGGCTTGTTTGAGGACCCGTATTTTTAAAACTAGTGGAAAGAGTTTCTGCTAAAGTTAACTTCACACCGGTCTTTTTGAGATATAGTACGGATAACCCCATTATCAATAGGATGCCGAGAATCCCGATAAGGCCGGCTTCAGGGCCGAAAGCACCGCCGGTCCACCAATCAGGTCCGCCTTGCTGGATCTGTATCACAGAGCTTCGGAATTCCATGCCGCTCACCCGGAACCCAAAAATTCCACCCTGAAAGAAATTCCATGAGAAATGAAGACCTATGGGAAGGGCAAGTCTGCCCGTGATCACAAAAGGGACGGCAAGCATAACACCGGCAAAAATGATATTCACCACAGCCGTCAGTGATGCATTGGGATTGCTTGCATGTAAGACCCCAAATATAGAAGAACTTAAAATGATCGCAATAACGGTAGCTTTTTGCGGGTTGATGTTCCCGGAAGTAAATCCTTCGGTGATGTTGGGGATCAGGTACCCACGAGCCATGACTTCTTCATAAAATCCAACCGACATCATTTGTAGTAAAAAGAGAGAAAGAGGAACCAGCCAATATTCTGTGCCATTGCGTTCCCAGCCAAATCCTGTTATTTCAAGTCCGTTTGTTTGCCAAAGTGCAAAAAAGATAAGTCCCATCACGAAAGCTGCAATCACAATTCCGGCAATGCATTCCATGACCCACGTTTTATTGATGTTAAGTCCCGCTTCCGACCATGAACGCTGATCCACAAACCGAAACATGACATAAAATAAACCCAAAGCCATTAAGGATTGACCAATGTATTGAATGGGTTCGACCGGGATGAGGAATGGAATTCCAATAGCTAAAGCGAATAGAAAAATGAACAGCAAGATCCGAAACAGTGACCTAAGTCGTTGTTCCGCGGAATTAAAAAATGGGTTGGTCATGAATTGTGGGTGTTTTAAAAAAGAGACTTAAGGTAGTAAAATTTTTGAATCACAAAGGAAAAGGTAGTTTTATAGGCTTAATGTTTTCTTGCAGAGAACGGAAAAGACTCTCAAAGGGCGCTAAGGGGATAAATTGGTGAACAGATAATCTCCCCGAACTTTGCGCTTACTCAGCGACCTCTGCGTGAATAAGTAAATAGAGATAAGAAAACTGCACAATACCTCAGAGATTTTCCGTTAACACTATAAACCAATCAGTCAAAAACCTATGAACAGATACGTTTTAGAAGCCGATAAATATATCATTGAAGAAACATTTGGAGTCAGCTCTGATTCCAAGACTTTATTTGAACCCAACTATAACGTGATGCCGGGTCAGGTTATGCCGATCATAATTGAGGAAGATGGAAAGCGTAATATCATAACGTCAGCGTGGGGATTAAAGCGTAAGAGCACAAAAGATATCATTCATGAAATAGGACATGAAATTGTGCCTGAAGATGAAGATTTACTAAAGCTGTCAGAAGAAAAGCCTTGTATAGTTCTTGCTTCAGGATTTTATAAATGGAAGGAAACTGTAGAAGATCCCCTGCCATTCTATCTGAGAGTTTTGACTCAGGAAGTTTCCGGTTTTGCGGGAATCTATTCGGCTTATGAAGATGAAAAGGGCCAGAAAATACATTCATATGCTGTACTTACCATGCCTGCAAACCCATTGGTAGAACCTCTTGACGATACCATGCCGGTTGTGCTTGATCCAAAAGATCATAGCAGATGGTTAAGTGGAGAGAGTTCAGAGATGATCAAAAAAGGATTTTCCGGAAATCACTTACTTCCGGACATGTCTGTCTTCAGAGTTCCTGAATTGGTAAACGATCCCTCAAATAATTCTAAAGAACTTATTCAGCCTATTCCAAAACTTCGGAATTATGACGGGGAAGAAGAGGAGTAGAAATTGGGAATGCTAAATTTTGAGTGATGAATTGATTTAATTCATCATTCAACATCCATAATTTTTAGTTTCCGTCCGGGATGGTTCCGGGTTTCCCTTCTTTGGGATTATCGTAGTACCGAATGGTTGGATAGGCAAAATCGATATCATCATGTTCTGCAAAACGATCTAAAATAGATTCCCATATAGCCTGTGAAATACCCCGACGGGTGCGTGGGTCGGAAAGATATCGAATGGATAAATTGATCCCGCTGTCTTTTACACTCGTATACACAATGGGAGTTAAATATCGATATTGGATCAGGTAGGATTTTTCAGCTTTTTTTATTTCTTCTTTAGCTCGTTCTACAAATTCCTGCATGTTTTCCTCAACAACTTCTTCCAAGATCTTTTTGGCTTTCTTCCAGTCACTTTCAAAGGTGACCAATACGCCCATTTCATTCCATATAAACTCAAAATCGCTGGTGTAATTTGCTAGATCGTCGGTAAAAACTTTATGGTTGGGAATGTGAATAACCCGGCCGGTACTTTGGTCAGCATCAACCCAATTTCCAATTTCAAGGATCGTGAATTTAAAAACGCGGATATCGATCACATCTCCTTTAGAATTTCCAACCTGAATGCGATCCCCGATATCAAAGGGCTTTCGCCACATCAAAAACAGCCAGGCAGCAATATCAGTTACCGGGTCTTTCAGGGCAATAGCAATACCGGCAGAAAGTAAACCTAAAAATGTACCCAGCTGTCCAAGTGCGGAAAACCAGATCTGCCCAAGAATCAATGCCCCAATAAAAAAGGTTATGTAGGTTATATTCTTCCGCCATTTATAGACTACTTTTTTGGTGTCTACATTTTTTTGAAGCAGGCGAACGGCAAACACCCTGAGCCCCCAAAGGATAAGAATGATGACAATGCTCTCAACAACTTGCACAGTTAAACTCGGTGAGCTTGCTATAAAATCAGTGATATCATTTATGAAGTCTTCCATTCGTGCAGTTTAATTATTTTTTTGAGTATCGAATGCTTGGGATAGTATGCAAAATTGGGTATCTTTTCACCCTTCTAAAAGAATAAGAATATAATTACATGCTTTATAATATAATTGTAGGTGTTATTGCTGTCATTTGCTTCCTGTTGATCGTGGTTGTGTTACTACAGCCGGGACAGGGGCAAGGAATTTCCGGAATGGGTGGTGCAGGAGCTATCGGCGGTGGCGGAGGACTTGGTGCTCGACGTACAGCTGATCTGCTTTCGAAAGCGACATCTATACTTGCGGCCGTTTTCTTAACACTGTGTGTTTTAGCTAATTTTGCTATTGACAGAGGAAATGCAAACCGAAGTATTTTACAAGAAGGTGCACCGGGTATGGAAGCTCCAATTGAAGCGCCTTCTGAAACGGCACCGGCTATTCCTCAAACCCAGGGACAGCAAGGTAATACTGAAGATAACTCAAATGGTGGCGGAGAGAACTAATCTCTCGATCCTTTAAGATTTTGAAAGTCTCATCATTAAGTTGGTGAGGCTTTTTTTATGGGTTGAAGTAAATTGAGGATAGAAGCTGAAGTATGTGTCAGGAGTTATTCTATAGAGAGTGACTTGAATCCTGATATTTCCGTGGAACGGATGTCTCTAATTCCGATGTGATCTCAAGATGGGAGACAATATATTTCTGAATTACTATCATTTCCAGGTCAAAAAATATTAATCAATTGATTTTATCTGAGCTTTTCGATAATTATTAGACGTAGTAGTAGGTACAAATCATTCACATAAAGGAGTACAATGTTTAGGGAAATGAAAATCACACAAAAAATGATAGGATGCTCTGCATTCATAATAGCTTTGATAATTACGGGTTGTTCAATGCCCGGAGCAAGTCTGCTTAATAAAGTTCCGATCAATTCGGTACAGGTCGAGGTTCTTGATGCGGAAGGTAATCCAATCCAGGGAGCCCAGGTTGAAGCCTCGAATGGCAGGAAGAGTTCTACTGATGACGAGGGAATGACGACGGTACGATTTGGAACGGTCGGTATCCATAATATTACTGTTCTGGCAGATAACTATATGCCTAATAACATGGTAATCACCATGCCCAAAGATAATGGATCTACCCTGACTGCAAGGTTAACGAATGAAGTTGAGATAGGAGCATTGAATATCACGGCGATGAATTTTGGGGGAGCTAATATGTATCCCATGATGTTTAATTATTTATTCACGGGCTATGGGTATCAACTTGAGCTTGAAGATTATCAGGAGGGCGGCTGGACTGAGTGGCGTACAGACGGAGAAGAAGACTCGTATATGCGTAAAGCCTTACTGAAGAAACTGGATAATGGTCAGGAATGGTGGCAGATCATTCTGGGAGGAGATTCGGATGACGATGATGAACGATATATTGCTGAAGTTTTATTTTCGGAGGGGAGAGAATCTATAGTCAGAATGCGCGAAAAGATCGGCGAGAATGAAGCACAGGAAAAACCGGTATCGGAAGGCTGGTACAGTGAGCCTCAAAAGCTGACCAAAGAGTCTATGGAAGGAGCCCTTAGTGAAGAGGGTGTTTCCGTAACGGTTCCTGCAAATACTTTTAACGCTGACTTACTGAACTTTGGAGTTACTCCTGGAATATCTATGAAAATGTGGCGAGTTTCCTCAGATCAGGTCCCCGGTGCTATCGTTAAATACGAATATGTAGAAGATGAGGGAGGGGAAGTTTCCTCAATGGAACTCATGGATTATGGAACCGACGCCACCACTTTGCTAGAAAGCTATTAAATTAGGCACAAGGCACAAGGCACAAGGCACAAGGCACAAGGCACAAGGCACAAGGCACAAGGCACAAGGCACAAGGCACAAGGCACAAGAAATCAAGAATTAAACAATGGAGAACTTAGATACCGGTCTCCACGATCGCAGGTAATGCAGACAATTATGCCTTCTTCCAGTTTTTCGGCGATTTTGAGGGCGGCGGTCAACGCACCGCCGCTGCTCATTCCGGCAAAGATGCCTTCTTCCGTGGCCATTCGGCGAGCCATTTCCGTGGCTTCCTTTTCACTCACGTCAACCGTGCGATCCACACGATCAGCTTCAAATATCTTGGGTAAAAACTCCGGAGACCATCTCCTGATTCCGGGAATAGAAGAACCTTCAGTTGGCTGTGTTCCTACGATCTGAATATTCGGATTTTGGGATTTTAAAAAACGAGAAACACCCATAATGGTTCCTGTTGTGCCCATAGCCGACACAAAATGAGTGACTTTGCCATCCGTGTCTTTCCAGATCTCAGGTCCGGTAGTACGTTCGTGCATCTTGTAATTATCAGGATTGGCGAATTGATTAAGCTGAAAGTACCCATGCTCCCAGGCCATCTCTTCTGCAAGTTCGCGGGAATATTCGATGGTTTTCTCTGCGGGTGTGAGAATAACTTCCGCACCATAAGCTTTCATGGATTTAATCCGCTCTTCGGTGGCGTTTTCCGGCATCAGCAATTTGATCTTAAGGCCTTTCATAGCAGCGATCATGGCTAAAGCAATTCCGGTATTTCCGCTGGTTGCTTCCACTAAAGTATCTCCGGTTTTGATATCACCGCGGTCCAGTGCCCCGGTTATCATCCCTAAGGCCGCACGGTCTTTTACACTGCCACCGGGATTTTGTCCTTCTAGCTTACAGTAGATCTTGATGTTCTTATTGGTAGGGATATTTTGCAGCTCAATAATCGGGGTGTTGCCGATAAGTTCTTCGATCTTCATATAATTACTTTTTTGAAGTTTTTTGGCAAATGAATTAGTGTTATTTATACGTAATAGTATCCGTTTCTCCTTCAGTAATACTCATCTTGGCCTGATAATAGATCTTGGAATTAGCAGGGACACTTTTGGTTAGCCACACATTTCCGCCAATGATACTGCCTTTTCCGATCACCGTATCTCCCCCTAAAATAGTGGCTCCGGCATAGATCACCACGTTATCCTCAATGGTGGGGTGGCGTTTTTTACGGGCGTCTTCTTTGTTCACACTCAACCCTCCCAACGTCACGCCCTGGTACAGTTTTACATGTGAGCCGATCTTTGTGGTTTCTCCGATCACTACACCGGTTCCGTGGTCAATACAAAAGTGATGGCCTATTTCAGCCCCGGGATGGATATCGATTCCGGTCTGACGGTGCGCATATTCTGAAATAATGCGGGGGATCAAATTCACCCCAAGCTTCAATAATTCATGTGCAATGCGGTGAGCGGCCATGGCGTAAAATCCGGGATAAGTACGAATAACCTCAGCTTTACTTTTGGCTGCAGGATCTCCATCAAAAATAGCATCTACATCCTGTAATAAAAGTGTTCTGATCTCAGGGAGATTCTCAAAAAAAGAATCTTCAAGTCCACTGACTCCACTTTTTACGCATTCTTTATTATGATCAAGGATCTTTCGAAGTTCGCCTTTGCACTGCTCGATTTTATGTCTAATGTTGTCTTCCTCTGGATATCTTTCAAAAGAAAATTCAGGAAAAAGCATACCCAAAAGATCATTAAAAAATGTGATGACCATTTCGGGTGGAGGACATTTGGAAACATCTCTGTGGGCCTTCGCTAATTCTTTTATAAAAGTATTCGGTTTCTTCAAATTTAAGGGACTGGTTGCAGATCATAGACTTATAACAACAAACAAAGTCATATGAGTTCAATAACACAGAATTAAATTTCTGTTTACAAGTTTTAGTTAATACTAAATTTTTTGTCAAAACTTTATTATAATAAAACTATCAAAATAGTTCGGGGAGTTGCCTGATGCAGGTAAAATAAATAGTTACTCATATTTACTTTAGGTATTTCCACTCTTTTGCTATAAATCTTAACGTGGCACATTTTGCCGCATAAAATTGGATACAAATGAAACGCTTACTTACTACAATGTGTGTGTCCGTACTTTTTTTGAGTATAGGGTTCGGGCAGACACAACTCGTTGAAAAGGTCGCACAAAGTGACGACGAATTAGTGATCCCTTACGAGAAATATGTTCTCGATAATGGCTTGACACTTATCATCCACGAAGATGATTCTGATCCACTGGTTCATGTTGATGTAACCTATCATGTAGGTTCTGCCCGTGAAGAGTTGGGTAAATCCGGTTTTGCTCACTTTTTTGAGCATATGATGTTCCAGGGCTCTGAAAATGTAGCTGATGAAGAACATTTTAAAATAGTTTCTGAATCCGGCGGTACCCTGAACGGTACTACAAACCGCGATCGAACCAATTACTTCGAGACGCTGCCGAGTAATCAGCTTGAAGTTGCTCTTTGGCTGGAAGCAGATCGTATGGGCTTTTTCCTTCCGGCAGTAACGCAGGAGAAGTTTGAAGTGCAACGCTCTACTGTAAAGAATGAAAAGCAGCAAAATTATGATAACCGTGCTTACGGATTATACAGTGAGCTTAATGCAGCTTCCCTGTATCCATATGGGCATCCATATTCCTGGCTTACCATCGGTAAAATAGAGGATCTGGATAGCGCTGACCTTGAAGATCTGAAAAATTTCTTTCTAAGATGGTACGGTCCAAATAATGCTGTACTCACTGTTGGAGGTAATGTAGACCCTGAAGAAGTAGTAGCATTAGTTGAAAAATATTTTGGGGTGATACCATCAGGGCCTGAAGTAGAAGAAATGGATCTTGAGCCTATTTCGATAGAAGAAGATCGTTACGTTTCATATGTAGATAACAACATCCGTTTCCCGGCGCTTATCTTTACCTATCCAACGGTAGAGCAATATCATGAAGATGAAGCTCCATTAAATTTTCTGGCTCAGATCCTGGGAACTGGGAGAAGCTCATATTTCTTCCAAAAGTTTGTACAAACTCAGAAAGCCATTCAGGCTTTTGCAGGAAACTCTTCCAGTGAACTGGCCGGTGAATTTTCCATGTTTGTACTTCCTTATCCAGGACAAACACTTGCAGATTTTGAAACGGAAATGCGAAGTATTTTCGAGGAATTTGCTGAAGACGGGGTTTCAGATGAGGACCTGATGAAAATAAAAGCTTCTTATGAATCCAGCTTTGTAAATCGTCTGGCAAATGTAAGCGGGAAAGTTTCCCAGCTAGCCAGTTATGAGACCTTTGCAGAAAGCCCGAATTTTATTCAAAGAGATCTGCAGCGTTATCTTGACGTTACCAAGGAAGACATCATGCGTGTATTTAAAGAATATGTGTATGAACAGCCTGCAGTAATTCAAAGCGTTCTTCCTAATGAAGATGCGGCCCCGGCTAAAGCGGATAATTACACTCCTCCAACAGAGGGAGAGAATCCATACCCACAGGTAGATTACACCGGATTGGATTATACGAGGCCTGCAGGAGATGACTTTGACCGAAGTGTGAAGCCTGAAGCTAAAACAGCACCTCTTGTTCAGGTTCCTGAATTCTGGAAAGAAGATTTTGATAACGGTATTGAAGTGATCGGAACTAATTACACTGAAATTCCTATCGTTACGCTACAGCTGAGTATTGAGGGGGGTCACCGAATGAACGCTTATGCTCCTGATAAAGCCGGATTGGCGTCAATGACAGCATCTATGCTGAACGAGTCAACGGAGAATTTTACAGCTGAAGAAATTCAGGAAGAACTCCGTAAGACAGCAAGTACTGTTCGGGTTTCATCCGGAAATTCTTCCACAACAGTTTACATAAGTACCCTGAAGAAAAACCTGGACCGCACGCTGGAGCTTGCAGAAGAAATCCTGATGCGTCCTGCTTTTGTCGAGCAAGATTTCAACAGGGTGAAAATGCAGCAGCTTGAAGGTTTGAAGTCAAGTTATCAGAATCCCGCTGCTGTAGCCGGAATGGTTTATGACCGTCTGCTTTATGGGGATGAGCATATCTATTCAGTGTCAGCAAGTGGATTGGAAGAAACGGTAGAGCGAATTACACTGGATGATGTAAGAGCATTCTACGAAAATTATTACGACCCACAGCTAGGTGAATTAGTTATTGTAGGAGATGTTAAAGAAGAAGAGATCCTTTCAAAACTGGATTTCCTCAAAAATTGGGAACCTATAGGAGCTGAAGTTCCCGAGCTTGCCGAAACAAAATCTGCTGATAATACCAAGATCTATCTGGTGGATAAAAAAGGAGCTCCTCAGTCTCAGATCCGTATAGGTAAAATGACCGACCTGACCTATGATGCAACAGGTGAATATTTCAAGTCCGGACTGATGAACTATACTTTAGGCGGAGCTTTTAACAGTCGAATCAACCTCAATCTTAGGGAGGATAAAGGCTGGACCTATGGCGCTCGTTCATTCTTTAGTGCTTCTGATGAACCCGGACAATTCACGGCTTCTGCTGGAATTCGGGCAAATGCCACCGATAGCGCGGTATATGAATTCATGGAGGAGATCACTCAGTATCGAGAAAATGGTATAACTGAGGAAGAGCTCGCTTTCATGAGAAATTCTATTGGCCAGCGTGACGCCCGGTCATACGAGGCACCACAACAAAAAGCAGGTTTCTTGCGTCAAATTATACGCTACGATCTGGATGAGTCTTTTGTTGAGGAGCAGGCTCACATCATCCAAACTATTTCTCAGGATGAGATCAATGAGTTGGCTAAAAAACATCTGCAAACTGATAAGTTCTATATCCTTGTAGTTGGAGATGCCGAGTCTCATCGCGAAGGATTGGAAGCTTTAGGGTACGAAGTGATCGCCGTTACTGAGAAAGGTGATGTCGTTTCTGAATATCAGGAAGGTGCAGATTCAGGAAAGGGAGAGCAGTAAGCTTCTTTAGATAAATAATTCTTATTTAAGATCCCGTCTGTTTAAGTACAGGCGGGATTTTTTTTATTTATTACCAAGGGAGGTTCAGTTTTTTAATTTCAGATTGATATAAATTTTCAAGTTTTTCTATATGTTTCTGTGAAATAGAAATATCTGTACTTTGGACATTACTTGTTAGCTGTTCAATATTTACATTGCCTGGAATAACTGTGGAAACAGCATCATACGCTAAACAAAATGCTATTGCTATTTGGGCTAGGTTTTCTTCTGTTCCAATAATGGCGCTAACTTTGTTTACCAGGTTAGCTCTCTTCTTAATATCTTGTTTAGACCATCGACTTCGAATATCATCAAATCTACTTTCTGCATTATATTTGCCAGTTAACCAGCCAGAATCAAGTGGGATTTTTACAATGATACCAACTTCTTTATTTTTTGCCAATTCAAATCCGCGTAACGTATCTTGATGAAAGATATTAAAAAATACCTCAATCACCTTTGAATTTGTTGTTTCCATTAACAACTTCATGTCTTCATAAGTGTCTAGAGAGGCACCATATGCCTTTATTTTGCCTTCTTCAATTAACTTCTCAAGTATCTCGTAATGATCATTTTTATTCCCATCAAAATATTCAGAAGGTGGATTGTGAATAATGAGTGAGTCAACATAATTTACTTGAAGTCTTTTTAAGCTGCCTTCTAAAGATTCTCTAATATAATCGGAACTAAAGTTTAAAACTCCTCTATGTGTATGGCCAAATTTAGTGTTGATTACAATTTTACTTCTGTCTTTTCCTTTAAGAGCCTTACCCAAACGCTCCTCACTAGTACCATGTCCATAGTTTGGGGCAGTATCGAAAAAATTGATACCTAAATCCAAAGATTTATGAACGAGTTTAATAGCCTCAATTTCCGTCATGCTTTTCCAACCAGAGTTTTGCCCTAATTGCCATGCACCAAGGCCAACTTCAGAAATATTTAGTGAGTCTTTTATGTATTTTTTATATTTCATTAGGTTAAATACTTATTAGATAGTATTTCTGTGCAATGTTTGTTAATAACAGAGTAAACTGAACTCTATTCACTTTGTCCCTATTTCATATTTAAGTTTTATCATGTTATTCTTGAGATAATGGGATAAAATGAAGAAATCAGGATTAATTTTAAAGGATGAACATCGTTTTAACCGATTCAAATACAATCTGTTTATATCTACTTCCCAATACAAAACCGCGAGAAAATACTGTCCAGCACATCCTCATTGGTGATCTCCCCGGTGATAGTCCCAAGGTCTTTTAAAGCCGCTCGTAAATCAATGGAGAGAAAGTCACCCGTCATATTTTGATCTAAAGCCTGAAGGGCAGACTGTACGTGCTCTTTGGACTTCTGAAGAGCATCACGGTGGCGGGTTGAAGTGACCAGCAGGCTGGAGGCATCATAATGTTTATTTTCAAGCGCTCGGTCTTTCAGCAATTGTTTCAGCTCTTTGATCTTTTCACCTTCAAGGGCAGAGATCTTCAGGTCGAATTCCGTTCGCCACTCCTCATCAGTTTCAATATCAGCTTTGGTTCCTATCAAAATAAATGGGGTGTCCTTGGCACGGGATTGAAAATCGGCGATCTCTTTTCGTTCAATGTCCAGAAAATGCTGAGATAGATCTTTGAGATATATCACCAGGTCAGCCTGCTCGAAAGCTTTTTGGGAGCGTTTCACTCCTTCGGCTTCTATGACATCTTCGGTTTCCCGAAGCCCGGCCGTATCGATGAGTTTGAATAATAATCCGTCATAGCTCCAGTCAGCATCGATGGTATCACGGGTGGTTCCTGCGATCTCAGTTACGATGGCGCGATCACTTCCAACTAATGTATTCAGCAGAGTAGACTTCCCGGCATTAGGCCGGCCGATCAAAACCGTTTTGACACCATCTTTCACTAAGCGACCCGTTTCATAGGTTTCCAGCAAGTCTGTGATCTCCGAATCCAGATCTTCCAATAATTCTTGAAGCTGTTCTTTATTGGCGAATTCCACATCCTCTTCAATGAAATCCAGTTCCAGTTCCACCATAGCTGTGGCATCAATGATCTGCTGCCTGAATTTTTTGATATGCTCCCCCAATCGTCCTTCCAGCTGCTGATGGGCCGCGTCCACTGCTTTCGAACTCTTGGCATGAATGAGGTCGGCCACCGCTTCAGCCTGATCCAGATCTAATTTACCGTTCAAAAAAGCACGTTGTGTAAACTCACCGGCTTCGGCAGATTTCACCCCAAGCGCCAGAATGGTTTCCAGCACAGACTGCGTAACCAAGACTCCGCCATGACAGGAGATTTCTACCGTTTCTTCTCCCGTGTAAGACTTTGGGGAATGGAAAAGTGTCACCAAAACCTCATCCACCGGAAATCCTTTTTTGTTCATGATCTTTCCAAAATGAACGGTATGGGAATTTTCCTTTGTTAAGTCTTTGCCTTTGAAGGCCTTGTTGACTCTTGAAATAGAACCTATACCGGAAACACGGATGACCGCAATTCCGCCCTCTCCAACCGGAGTAGCAATAGCAGCGATGGGTGGTTTTTGTAAAATTTCATTCATATAAAATAATCTCAATCGTCTAATCAATTACAAACAATGAAATATACGCATCTATTTGCAGCCTTATTACTTTTACTGATCACGAATTCGGCCTATGGTCAGGAGACTTTCTCCCCTGACCGACCCGGAATTGGAAATGGTTCTGCCATTACCCCGAATAATATGCTTGGGGTAGAAGCCGGACTACAATTAACCACTCAGGAATCATTGGATCAATTTGATATAGGTCAGATACTATTGAGGTATGGCCTTTCAGATAAACTTGAAATTCGGGCGCTTTTGAATTCCTTTTCTACTGCTAGGTTGGATGTTCCCGGAAATTCCATTGCAAATACAGGTTTTAATGATGTAGCGCTGGGAGCCAAGTACAACATTATTCCTGAAAATGAAAACAGGCCAAATGTGTCGGCATTGGTGGAAGTCAGTTTACCTGTTGGTTCCGATGCGTATACCAGTGATGAACTTGTTCCGAGTGTAGGAATATTAGCCGATCAGTCTTTGGGTGATATGTGGGGAATATCCTCCAATTTCGGCTACACATTTGGAGCAGGTGATCTTGAGGACAATTGGCTTTATACCCTCACGCCCGGATTTACTTTGCCGGGAAATGAGAATGTTGCCGGGTACTTTGGGTATGCCGGAATGTATTATGGGCAAGGCGTAAATCAGCATTGGCTGGAAGGGGGAATGACTTTCAGTCTGGAAAACGGTTCTCAGCTTGATGTGAACCTTGGTTATGAAATTGAGGGTGAGGCCTTTTTTATAGGAGCGGGTTTTGCAATAGTGTTTTAGATACCCTGCTTTTTTATTTAGCAATGGTCACCTGAACGCCTGCTTCCTCCAGCTTGGTGATAAGCTCGGTCTCAATTCTATCATCAGTGATAATGTGCTGAACTTTATCTAAACTGCAAATGCGGCTGAATCCACGTTTTCCGAATTTTGTGTGATCCGCGATCACGACCGTATATTGAGCCACGTTAATGAATTTTTGATTGAGGCTCGCTTCCATCAGGTTGGAAGTGGTAAGTCCGAAGTCAAGGTCAATGCCATCCACGCCCAAGAACAAAATACCACAAGTAATGCCCTCCATGAACTCCTCAGCATAAGGGCCAACAACAGAGGTCGAACTTTGTCTTAATTGCCCACCAAGTTGTAAGACTTCAACATTTTCATGTCCAGATAATTCAAGGGAAACATTCAATGCTGAGGTAATAACATTCAAGCGTTTTGTAGGGTGGATTTTTCGTGCTACAGCTAAGGTTGTAGTTCCTGATGCAAGAATGATAGAGTCATTTTCTCCGATCAGTTTCACTGCTTCTTTGGCAATAGCATTTTTTTCCTCAGCCTGTATGTTCTCCTTTTCTGAAACAGGTCGATCACTTGTATAGGGATTACTTTGTGTGGCCCCGCCATGTGTTCTGAAAAGTAAGCCTTTGTCTTCCAGTACCCGCAGGTCTTTGCGAATGGTTACTTCTGAGACTTCAAGATCACCGCTTAGTTTCTGAACACTGACCTTTCCGATTTCTTTCAGTTCTTGTAAAATATTTTCGTGTCGTTCAGTTACTGTCATAGAAATGTGTTTTGATTTGTTTCAAATATACTACAGATGAGATTTTTGTTCAAATATGCGCACAAATGAAATATAATGAAACATAAACCTTTCATGATTATTTTGTTCTTAAGTAAAAAAACTCTCTAACCCTTTACATTGTATGAAAATAGCCGAATTCTTATAGATATCGTATTTCATTAAGTTTTAATTTGTGTTTCGTTTAGTTTTGTATAAATTAAAGCAGATAAAAACGAAACATACTGTAACAAGGTGGTCAACATGCAACGTAAAAATTTACTTCAAAAGATTGAAGATGATCAGTCAGGAGAGTGGGATGTGATCATCATTGGGGGAGGTGCTACGGGTTTAGGTGCGGCCTTAGATGCCGTAAGCCGTGGATACAAACCTTTGTTACTGGAACAAGCAGATTTCTCAAAAGGAACATCAAGTCGAAGTACTAAATTGGTACACGGCGGGGTTCGGTATTTGGCTCAAGGTGATATTGCCCTGGTTCGGGAAGCGCTCCGCGAGCGGGGGTTGCTTCAGAAAAATGCTCCTCACTTGGTCCAAAATGAGATTTTTGTAATTCCCGGGTATAAATGGTGGACCAAATATTATTACACGATCGGACTTACGATGTATGATCTGCTATCCGGAAAACTGAGCTTGGGAAGATCCAGGCCAATCTCTAAGAAAGAAACCGTACGGCGGCTGCCTACTATTAATCAAGAAGGACTTAGAGGAGGAGTGATCTACCACGATGGACAATTTGATGATTCTCGCCTATCCATTAACCTGGCTCAGACCATTAATGAGAAAGGAGGAGTTGCACTGAATTATTTTGAGGTGACCGGATTATTGAAGCAAAACGAAAGCATTTCTGGTGTGAAGGCCGTGGATCGGGAAACAGGGAAAGAATATAAGATCAAAGGCAAGGCAGTAATCAACGCCACCGGAGTTTTTGTGGATGAAATCATGAAGATGGATAAAGATGAGCACAAAGAAATGGTGAAGCCGAGTCAGGGTGTGCACCTGGTGCTGGATAAAGAATTCCTGCCGGGCAAAGATGCCATCATGATTCCCAAAACAGATGACGGACGCGTATTATTTGCGGTCCCCTGGCACGACAAAGTTGTAGTTGGAACCACTGACACTCCACTGGATGAACATAGCCTGGAGCCTGTTGCTATGGAAGAAGAGATCGAATTTATCCTAAAAACGGCTCAAAAATATCTCGCCAAAAAGCCGAATCGAGAAGATGTGAAAAGTGTGTTTGCAGGATTACGTCCTTTGGCGGCTCCCAGAGAAGGCGATACTAAAACCAAAGAAATCTCCAGAAGCCATAAGCTGATCGTTTCGGATTCCGGTTTGATCACCATCACAGGTGGAAAATGGACGACCTTCCGAAAAATGGGAGAAGATGCGATCAATAAAGCTGAAAAAGTGGCAAAACTGGAGGGTAGAAAATCTACCAGTGCGTCTTTAAAAGTTCATGGATACGAGGAATCAACAAATTACGAAGATCCACTTTATTTTTATGGATCAGATCGAAGCGCGGTCTTGGAACTCGCAAAAAAGGATCCTTCTTTGGAAAAGGAACTTCACTCAAATTATAAACATATTGCTGCAGAGGTGATCTGGGCAGCACGACATGAAATGGCCCGAACAGTTGAAGATTTTCTGGCCCGCAGAATTCGCATGCTATTTCTTGATGCTAAAGCAGCGATGGATATGGCAAATGAGGTCGCTGAATTGATGGCCAAAGAACTGGGGCATGATAAAGATTGGGTGTCAGATCAAATTAATGAATTTACAACACTTGCCAACCGATATGTGTTGCAGGAGTATAAGCCTAAAGCAGTAGAATCAGTAAACAGTAATTAACCAACCGGAGTTGTTATGGAACAGTATATTTTATCTTTAGATCAAGGAACTACGAGCTCACGAGCAATGCTCTTCAATAAGAAAGGAGAGATCGTATCTGTGGCCCAAAAAGAATTCAGGCAAATCTATCCGAAGCCGGGTTGGGTTGAACACGATGCACAGGAGATTTGGTCGTCGCAGGCCGGGGTTGCAGCCGAGGCCGTGGCATCAGCAGGTATTAATGGAAAAGCGCTTTCAGGAATCGGTATCACCAATCAAAGGGAAACAACGGTGGTTTGGGACCGGAAATCCGGTAAGCCAGTGTATAATGCTATTGTATGGCAGGATCGCCGGACTTCTGATTATTGTGATCAGTTACGAGAAGAAGGTCATGCTGAAATAATCCGCGAAAAAACTGGCCTAGTTGTGGATTCTTATTTTTCCGGAACAAAAGTAAAGTGGATTTTGGATAATGTAGAGGGAGCACGCGAAAAAGCCGAAAATGGAGAACTTGTGTTCGGTACCATCGATACCTGGTTGATTTGGAATTTCACACAAGGTGAATTGCATATCACAGATGTAACGAATGCCTCACGAACCATGCTTTTCAACATCAATAAGATGGAGTGGGATGATGACTTGTTGGAGCTAATGGATATTCCTAAGAATATGCTACCCGAAGTTAAGCAATCGAGTGAGGAGTACGGACGAACCAAAACTACCCTCTTTGCAAGTAAGGTGCCGATCGCGGGAATTGCCGGTGACCAGCAAGCTGCCTTATTTGGTCAAATGTGTACCGAGCCCGGTATGGTTAAAAACACCTATGGAACAGGTTGTTTTATGCTGATGAATGTGGGAGAAAAGCCGGTGAAATCAGAAAATAATTTGTTAACCACCGTGGCATGGAAGATCAATGGAAAAACAGAATATGCGCTGGAGGGTTCTGTTTTTATAGGTGGCGCTGTGGTTCAGTGGCTGCGTGATGAAATGAGCATTATTCAGGAATCACAGGATATTGAGTATTTCGCCAATAAAGTGGAGGATTCTGACGGAGTGTATCTGGTTCCGGCTTTTGCAGGTCTTGGAGCTCCACACTGGAGACAACATGCCCGGGGTATTATGGTTGGAATAACCCGCGGAACCAACCGTGCACACCTTGCGAGAGCGGCTCAAGATTCAATTGCCTATCAGGTAATGGATCTATTGAACGCAATGAAAGCGGATGCAGGAATTGACGTAAAAGAGCTTCGGGTAGATGGCGGAGCAACAGTAAACGACACTTTGATGCAATTTCAAAGTGATCTACTTGCAGACGTGCCCGTTATTCGCCCCGTGATCACCGAAACCACAGCTTTAGGAGCTGCATATCTGGCCGGGCTTGCTGTAGGGTACTGGGATGACATAGAAGAGATCCGAAAACTCTGGCAAGTGGACAAGCAGTTTGATCAGCAGAAAGATCAGGCTGAAGTGAACAAGCTTATAGAAGGCTGGCAACGTGCCGTTAATGCAGCAATTACCTGGGCAGACGATCGGTAAACCTTAATAATAAATCTTACTGGAACTGTCGGGCAGCACGAGCATTCAGTCGACAGAATAAACTAAAATAAACGTGTATGTACCAGAAGTGTATCTGGTTGGCGCGTCAAAAAATAGAATACTAATTGAAATGGAGACCAAATTATGAGTCCGATTTTAGCTGAATTTATAGGAACCGCCATTTTGCTTCTTTTTGGGTGTGGAGTGGTAGCAAACGTGATCTTAAACAAAACCAAAGGAAATGGCGGTGGATGGATCGTAATAACCTGGGGTTGGGGAATGGGTGTTTTCATTGCCGTATACACTATGGGGCAATTCAGTGGAGCCCATATCAACCCTGCTGTGACCATAGGTTTAGCTACGGCAGGTTTGTTTGATTGGTCGATGGTCGTGCCATATATGCTGGCACAGATAGCCGGAGGTTTTTTTGGAGGGTTTTTAACCTGGCTCACCTACAAAGATCATTTTGAGGATACCGAAGATGGGGGTACTAAGCTGGCCGTATTCTCGACTGCTCCTGAAATCCGGAATTTTGGATCTAACTTCATCACTGAGACTATCGGCACTTTCATACTGATATTTGGAGTACTGTACTTATCGAACCCCGGTTTTATTGATGCGAATGGGGAATTCCTTTCAGTCATCACCATTGCCGGCGAGGAAGTAGGTTTTGGACTTGGATCACTCTCAGCGCTTCCAGTAGCTCTTTTAGTATTTGGAATTGGACTTGCTTTGGGTGGACCTACCGGTTATGCGATTAATCCGGCTCGTGATTTGGGTCCGCGTATTGCACATGCTGTGTTGCCCTTTTCAAATAAAGGTAGCAGCGACTGGGCGTATTCCTGGGTGCCTGTGGTAGCTCCATTGGTTGGCGCTGTGCTGGCCGGCCTCGTTTATATGCTGCTTTAATCATCAGAACCATGAATCATCAAGAAAGAAGGATTATGAATTATTCAAAGAAATTTAAAACGCTAATTGGAACCGCATTTTTGCTATCAGGCTTTTTCTTGCTACAAACCGTAGAACTAAAAGCTCAGGGTACAAACTTTGAAACGGAAGATGGCTGGGAACTTCAGGTTACCGGTCAGATTCCCGTATTTCTGGTTGCCTCAAACCATGAAAACTTTAGCTCTGATGGCGAAAATCAGTTTGCCACCCGGGTGATGTCAGGTTTCAATCCCGGAGGAATTAATTTCAATATTTCAGCTCCTGAAATGAATGGAATTCAGGTGAAAGGGATCTTTCAGGTCAATCACCACCTGCAAGGACCAAACATACAAAACACTGGTTTATTCGAAGGCCGTGTTGCAGATATACAGATATCGGGCGACTTTGGAACTGTTAATATGGGGAAGGGTTTCGGAATTTTTAATAGTAGTTCTATAGGAGATGCGGGCAGCGGAATGGGCGTTGGTCGGTTTTCCGGACCGGATGCAGCTGACGCCACCCTGGGTAGAATTGGAACGGGATATACTTATGCTAACTTCAACCCAAGAATAACTTATACTACTCCCAACTTGAATGGATTTACGCTGAAAGGCGGGCTCATCAATCCGGAGAAACCAAGTGGTCCGGCCCAGACAAATGTTGAAGCCACAACGCCAAGAATAGAAGCACAAGTCAATTATTTGGTAGACTTGGGATCAGGTTCAGTTGATCTATGGGCAGGTGGAATGCATCAAAATGTGAATGTTGTCAGTGCTGATTTTGATTACGCAATTTCAGGATGGGATGTGGGTGCTCGCCTAAGTGCTTCAGGATTTGGGTTGACCGGAGCCTTTTCCCAGACAAGTGGGGTGGGAGCTGATGGTTTGATTGGAATCAGTTTGACTGGGGCTGGAATTGATCAGGCTGAAGTAGAAGCTCAACAATGGTATACCGAAGCAACCTATGCATTAGATCGAACTACTTTTGGAGTGAGCTATGGCGAAGGTTCACAGGATGCAAACAGCACTGTGGTAGGAAGTTCACCTGACATTACTAACGAATTGTTGATGGTGTTTACGCGGCATAAGATCACTGATAATTTGAGCCTGCTTGGTGAGATACAGGATTTCACTTCAGATGCACAGAATAATTACCAGGCAATGATCTTTGGAATGCAGCTCAATTTTTGAAACTGATTTAACTTAGAAACCCCTTTGTGGACACTTTTATGGAGAAACTGACAACATTAGAAGAGTACATCATACATGCTCAAAATAAATTTCCCGGAGCCAGAGGAGACCTTTCTCAACTTTTGAGGGATATTGCACTTGCCGCTAAGATCATATCAAGAGAAGTGAATAAAGCCGGGATCACAAATATTCTGGGTTTGGATGGCGCTTCCAACGTTCATGGGGAATCCGTAAAGAAGCTCGATCTGTTTGCGAATGAGCAGCTTCAGTCTGCTCTTGGGAGGTCTAACATAACCTGTATGGTGATCTCAGAAGAAAATGAAGGCGTTGTTAGATTGAGTGATGAATCAGGAGAGTATATTGTATATATGGATCCGCTTGATGGATCATCAAACATCGATATCAGCGCGACTATTGGAAGCATATTTTCAATTTATATCCGACCGAAAAGTAAAAAACATTTAACGGAGTCTGATGCCCTTCAGCCCGGTACCAAACAAGTAGCAGCGGGATATGTACTCTATGGTTCAAGTACGGTAATGGCCTATACCACAGGTATGGGCGTTCAGTTGTTTACTTTAGATCCAAGTATAGGTGAGTTCATTTTGACAGATAAAGAAGTCAGGATTCCCAATAAAGGAAACATATACAGTACGGATGAAGGAAGTTATATTTATTGGGATGAAGCTCTAAAAAAATATGTAAAGTATTGTCAGACTTTTGATCCGGAAACAAACCGCCCGTATAAAGCAAGATATATTGGATGTATGGCAGCGGATGTTCACAGAACATTACTTCAAGGTGGAATATTTATGTATCCTGACAGCACTAAATATCCCAACGGGAAATTAAGACTGATGTATGAGTGCAATCCGCTGAGTTTCATCATTGAACAGGCCGGAGGATTATCTACAAATGGACAAAAAAGGATCATGGACCTTCAGCCAAAGTCTATTCATGAATGCACGCCGATCTACATCGGCTCAAAAAATAATGTTAAAAAGCTAGAAGAGTTCTTTAACGCATAAAAAAAGGCTTCTTCAAAAATGAAGAAGCCTTGAGAATCAATAATAAACAATCAGTAATTATTCGATGTCACCCATCAGTTTTTTATAGGCTGGACTCGTAATCAGAGCTACTAGCCCACCACCACCAACGATCATGGCAACAGCTTGAAATAGGCCAGATGGAGCTAAGGTCTCAAGTTGACCAGCCATAAGCCCTGCCATTAAATTTCCAAGGGCTGCTGCCACAAACCAGATTCCCATCATCTGAGAAACGCGATTTTTCGGAGCAAGTTTGGTCATTGAAGAAAGTCCAACGGGTGACAAGCACAGTTCACCAACCGTGTGAAGAAAGTACGTAACAATAAGCCAAGCTGGTGATACTAAACTTGTAGATGAAGCATTTGCAGAACCCCAAGCTAAAACAAAGAAACCTGCAGCAAGCCCAAATAAACCCAACCCAAATTTAAAAGGAATCGAGGGGTTGGCATTTCGTGAAGCCAGCCAGGTCCACAAGAACCCAAAGATCGGAGCAAAAATCACGATAAAAGTTGGGTTAATGAGCTGAAGCGTACTTGCGGGGATTATCCAGCCATTTCCTATCTGACTAAAAACCCAGTAAAGAAATGCCAGCAGACTAACGGCGGAAACAATCAATGCTATTTTGGCTATGCCCCATAGGTCATCACGTTTCACAGCTTTCATGACATAGTAACCTAAAGGAAGGGCGATGATAAAAGTAATAATGATTGCGCCAAAGCCACCTAAGAATGGGCTTGGTCCCACCGCTCTGTTAGTTAGATCAGAGGCAAATAAGTTGAGTGATGAACCAGCTTGTTCGAATCCACTCCAGAATAGAGCAGCAAGAATAAATAACCAAAAAATGGCACTGAGTTTCTCTTTATCTCTTTCATTATGTCCTCCAAAAAAGATGATATATCCAAAAAATATCAGCGTAATGATAACCGCGACTATTCCCAGATTCTGCGCTAAAACGTCAAGCGCTACATTGATGGCTCCGGAACTTTGCAGGAAGCCAAATACAACTACGAGGGCTATAAAAAATGAGGAAACACCGTAGAATATTTTGCTTTTTCTGTTTACTTCTTCTTCGGTGAAGCTTTCATCAAGATCGCCGGCACCTTCCAGATACTTGTCGCCAATTTTATAGGAGATAAGTCCCAGCACCATACCAAAACCAGCCAGAGAAAATCCCCAGTGCCAGTTATAGCCTTCACCTAACAAACCACAAAGTAGCGGACCCAAAATGGCCCCAAGGTTAATACCCATATAAAAAATTGAGAATCCGGCGTCACGTCGGGCTCCACCTTCAGGATAAATGTCACCGACCATAGAACTTACATTCGGCTTCAATAATCCGGTTCCCAGTACAATCAGGGCAAGCCCAATAAAGAAAAAGGTAGTCGTTGGAACAGCCATGCTAAAGTGACCGGCAGCAATAATACATCCGCCTACAAATACGGCTTTCTTTTGGCCCCAGATGTTATCAGCTACCCAGCCACCCGGCAGCGAGAGCACGTATACGAAAAAGGTGTAAATACCATAAATAGCGGTAGCTTGTGCAACTCCAAAACCTAAGCCGGGATTGTCCCCCAATGCCTCAGCGGTCATAAAAAGAACGAGGAGGGCGCGCATTCCATAGTAACTGAAACGCTCCCAGAGTTCAGTGAAAAATAACGTTGATAAGCCACGCGGATGTCCAAAAAAATCGTTCATTGTGGCGGGGGTCCCGTTTGCCATAGTATCTAAAGGTTGGTTATGGGTTTTATAATCTATAAAGTGGGTGATGATACCTAAAGAGCTACTCGGTTGCAAGAAGGGATTGAATCATATGAATGACTTGACGACCTTGCAAATACAAACAAATGGGATAGAATGATGAAAATTAGTATCAGCACACTGTATTCAGATATTGATAAATCTTTATTGGAATTAAAAAAAGATCCTTCACGTGTACTTAGATCACGGGAGGTGGTAGAGGAAGCTCTTACCAAGAACGAAGCTTTTTATGGTATCAACACCGGATTTGGAATTTTAGCGACCAAGAGGATCGGTACGGACCAGCTTAAGCAGCTTCAGCGAAACCTGATCTTATCACATGCGGTAGGCACGGGTGATCTGATCTCAAAGGATATTTCCCGGCTCATGCTTCAGCTCAAGATCCATGCATTGGGAATAGGCTATTCCGGAATCTCAAAAGAGACCTTTGATCGGCTTCTCTATTTTATTGAGCATGATCTTATTCCTGTTATTCCTGAAAAAGGAAGTGTGGGAGCTTCAGGGGATCTGGCTCCGTTAGCGCATATGTCATTGCCGTTACTGGGATTTGGTTCATTTTGGGATGAGCAGGGAAAGGAAACCATTCCGGCTGATAAAGTTCTTAAAACCCATAACCTGGAGCCCATTGACCTTCAGCCCAAGGATGGTCTTTCGCTGATCAATGGAACGCAGCTGATGAGTTCCTATGGGGCTTACGTGCTGGAGAAATCCTTGAATTTACTTAAGGTCGCGGATCTATTAGGAGCCATGAGTTTGGAGGCATTGCAAGGCAGTATCAAACCTTTTGATAAGCGAATACATGAAATTCGCCCACATTCAGGGCAGCAGATCGTTGCCAGGAACGTGCGGAATTTATTGAAAGAAAGTGAGATCCTGGAATCGCACCGGAATTGTGGCAAGGTACAGGACCCATATTCACTCCGCTGTATTCCACAGGTGCACGGAGCCAGTCGGGATGCGGTCGCGCATTGTGTCAATACTGTGGAAACGGAACTCAATTCTGTGACTGATAACCCACTGGTTTTTCCAGACGGAGATATCATTTCAGGCGGGAATTTTCATGGCCAGCCACTGGCACTGGTCCTTGATTATGCGGCTATTGCCTTAGCAGAATTGGCGAGTATCTCAGAACGGCGCACTTATTTATTACTTGAAGGGCACGACGGACTTCCGGAATTACTGATGGAAGAAACGGGTATCAATTCCGGATTTATGATTCCTCAGTATACAGCAGCGGCATTGGTCTCAGAAAACAAAGTGTTTTGCCACCCCGCCTCTGTTGATTCTATTCCTACCAGCCTGGGGCAGGAAGACCACGTGAGTATGGGAAGTATTGGTGCTCTGAAATTGCTGAATGTGTACAAAAATGTAGAGCAAGTATTGGCAATTGAAATGTTTACAGCTGCTCAGGCACTGGATTTTCGTAAACCACTTAAACCGGGGAATGGGGTTGAAAGGGCACATGATTATATTCGTAAACAGATACCACATGCACAGGAAGATCATTTTTTCAGGGATGAAATAAATTTAGCCGTGGATCTTATTTCAAATATTGAACTTCTGGATCAACTTTCATTGAAATAATATCAGCAAGTAACGATCAACGGAAATGATTTTTATAAAGCGGCATTCTTTCGTTTATTTTCATCCATGAATAAAGAAATTCCAAGGCATATTTTGCCGGTTATTGTGTTTTCCCAATTTGCGGGGACATCACTTTGGTTTGCCGGAAATGCAGTAGTTCCGGACCTGATCAATGAACTTGGCCTGTCTGTATCAGTGATCGGCTATATAACCATGGCCGTGCAAGCAGGGTTTATTACCGGAACACTGATCTTTGCTGTACTGAATGTCGCTGACCGTATTTCACCTGTTAAGGTGTTTTTTGCGTGTTCATTTCTGGGCGCACTGTTTAACACACTCATCATAGTGGGAGACAGCATCGAAACCATCATGGGCGCTCGTTTTTTGACGGGCTTCTTTCTTGCAGGTATCTATCCGGTAGGTATGAAGATCGCTTCCGACTGGCATAAAGAAGGTCTTGGCAAAGCTTTGGGTTACCTGGTTGGAGCTTTGGTAATTGGGACTGCATTTCCTCACTTGCTAAAATTTGTTGGGGGCGACTTGCCCTGGCGATTTGTACTTCTTAGCACATCACTGATCAGCTTTTTGGGCGGCCTTACTCTGTTTCTAACCGTTCCTAATGGACCGTTTGCAGGAAAGGCTGCTGTGTTTAAACCCTCTGCCTTATTCTCTTTATTTAAAGATAAAAACTTCCGCTCGGCAGCATTAGGATACTTTGGTCATATGTGGGAGTTATACACTTTCTGGGCATTTGTACCTGTAATGTTAGCCTACTATGTCAGCGTTTCAGGTATTTCACTCAGTGTTCCTTTATGGTCTTTTATAGTGATAGCTATAGGTGGATCAAGCTGCGCGATAGGAGGGCATATCTCATTAAAAAAGGGCAGTAAAAAAGTCGCTTTTAATTCATTGTTTGTCTCAGGGCTGTGTTGTTTGCTGGTTCCGTTCTTATTTCAGGCTCCGGCTCCGCTATTTCTTTTATTTCTATTGATATGGGGATTCTTTGTCGTTTCTGATTCCCCTCAATTTTCTGCAATGGTAGCAGGTTCTGCTGACCGCTCTTATGTAGCTACAGGTTTGACCATCGTTAATAGTATGGGTTTTGCTGTAACTATTTTGAGCATTCAGCTCGTAAATTTCTCATGGGTTTCATATGATTCACCGGCTGTTTTTTGGATCATGCTAATTGGGCCTTTGGGGGGATTAGCGGCACTCCGAAAGTTTAAGACCCAAAATTAATGTGAAACCTTCATTTCATTAAACTCGTGTAAACACCATGGAAATTTTTTGGATCATATTAGGTGCCATTTTTATCATAGCTGGACTTATTGGAGCTTTTCTTCCTGTTGTTCCCGGTTTACCTTTTAGCTACGTAGGGTTGTTGATACTTCAGCTTTTGCACGCCCCCTTTTCCATCACCTTTATGCTGATTTGGCTGGGAATTGTGATCCTTTTCGGGTTTGTACTGGATAATGTGATACCGGCCTGGGCAACCAAAAAATTTGGGGGTTCGGCTTATGGAGTCACAGGAAGTATAGTTGGGTTGATCGCAGGACTTTTCTTTCCACCAGTCGGCTTTGTTGTAGGGCCACTCTTGGGAGCTTTTATTGGGGAGGTAATTTCCGGGCAGAAATCGGATCGTGCGTTTAGATCAGCGTTGGGTGCTTTTGCAGGTTTTATGGCCGCTACAGGTTTAAAAGTGATGGCCGCCGGAGTGATAGCCTTTTACTATTTTACGAATATTGGGTAACGCTCTTTTACCTCAGGTCAATGATGATAACGCCGTTAGCTCCCCGAATTCCATAGGCTGCGGCATCGGCTCCTTTCAATACTTCGATCTTTGCTATCTGATTTCGGTTGACCATATTATAGACCACTGAGTAGCTGTTATTGATGGTTTGCCCGTCAATAACAAAAAGTGGCATGGTATTCATGTTAAAAGAACTTGCTTCCGCTCCTCTTATACTGATCATTGCATTAGAGCCATCGCCCCTTACAAGAACTCCATTGATCTTTCGAAGGTGCATAGTCAAATCTTGATCCCTGCTGTACTTTTCTCCTGATCGAGCTTCAACTTGTTCCATTTCCCCATTGCTATTCTTAGCAGTTTCATTTGAAGTTGAGCAAGCTGCTCCAAAACAAGAGAAGGCAATAAAAGCCAATGACAGAAGGGCGAATCTATATGGATGTGGAATAGTCATAACAGATCAATCATTAGTGATAAATTAATATATGTCTTTTTTACACTTATTCAAGTTTATAAGGATAAATTCCAAAAAAAATCCCTGATCAAAATTATACTGATCAGGGATAAAAGCGTGTATTAGAGTATTAATTTTGAATGTCTGCCGATTCGATATTCAGTTCAGAATCGGGTCGTTCTCTTTCCCCTTTCAGGTATTGATTGAACCAGCGCATGGACCGCAAACTATAATCATATTGTGCCGTCGCATTTCGATTTCCGTGGCCTTCACCGGGGTAAAGTACCAGTCGAACTGGAGTATCAGTCCGCGTTTTAATGTGGCGATATAACTCATACGATTGTCCCGGGTCTACACGGGTATCCTCTTTCCCATGCATGATAAGCAAAGGAGTTTTAGCATTATCTACATGGTAGATCGGGCTGCGCTCCAGGTAATCCTGATAATTCTCCCAGATGCGCTTTCGGGCGTGAACGTGATAGAGTTCTTCAGGGATATCAGAAGTTCCCCATTTAGAAAGGTTGTTGCTGATCCCTACGAACATTACCCCAGCTGCAAAGCGATCACTGTATTTAGTGCTCAGCCAGGCAGTGGCATATCCACCGTACGAACCTCCGGTAACACCGACTTTGCTTTCATCAGCAATACCTTCAGCTATAAGGTGATCCACTCCCTCAACGATATCATCGAATTCAGCACCGGCCAGATCACCCTGGCTGCTCATCGCAAACTCGAGTCCCCGTCCTGTACTTCCGCGATAATTGGGATAGAAAACGGCAAAACCATCAGCCGCTCCCATTTGTCCGGCCATGGAATATCCAGTCAGCCAGCCGTTATCATAATGAGCTTCAGGCCCGCCGTGGATAACGTTGATGAGCGGGTAACGGGTTCCTTCCTGATAGTTGACCGGGTAGATCAGTAAACCTTCGATCTCAAAACCATCTTTTGTGGTGTAGGTCACCACTTGCTGCTTTCCAAGTTCAATTTCATCCAGCCAGGGATTACTATTAGTGACGCGCTCAGGGTTATTTTCCTCTTTCTTCATCAGGTACAGTTCATCTGGATGGGTTGAAGTGCTTGCATCAAATACATGTGTACCGTTCGCTGCATAAGCAAACCCTTTCAAAATAGGTCCGCCGGTAGGGATCATGGCATTCATTTGGCTTCCGTCACTTCGAATACTTCCAAATTCTGACCAAACGCCTTTGCTTGCCAAATAGTGAAGGGTGCTATTATTCGCCCATTCAATTTGTTCAAACATTCCTTCGAAATCTTTTTTCAAGAGGGATGCTGAGCCGTCTTTGGGATTTATCATTTTAAGTCTTCCTGCGATCGGGTCGTTGATGTTAGCGGCAGCGATCAGGGCAATTTTATCTCCGTTAGGACTCCATTTAAATGACCCTAATTTACCGGTGTGATCCACTTCTGCCTCTATTTCTCGGGTTCGGTGATCTACGATGTAGATTTTCTGAGCCATAAAGGAATCATCAACAAGAGGAGTTGGCGCCACGGCTACTGCTATTTTAGATTGATCCGGGCTCCATAATGCCGAATAAACCGTGCCTTCTATGGGAATACGATGTGGCATATGACCTTCACTTGCCACATTTTGAATGTATGCCCAGGTATCGGTGAGGTTCTCTTCATAGATGTCAGGCTGATAGGGAAGTGGAGATGATGAGGATTCCAGAGGTTGTGAAGCTCTGAAAACGATATGATTACCATCTGTAGCCCAATCGTAGCCGGCAATATTGGTCTCAAAAGAATAGAGCTTTTGAGCCTCTCCTCCATTCAGAGAAATTTCGTAGATCGAGCGGGTGTCGTCGCCATCTTGCCTGTCTAGATAGGTGATACTGTTTTGGTTTGGGCGGAATGCGATGCCACTGACACTTCGTCCCGTTATAAATGCTTTGGTTGTTCCTGATTCTACATCCAGTAAATACAGATGAGCGCTTGCAGGTGTGTTCTCTTTAAAAGGGTCGGCCGGCACCAAAACCGTGTAAGCCGCCGTATTACCATCCGGTGAAAGATATACTGACCCCACACTTTTGATCTTTGATACATCCTCCGGGGTCATTCCGTTTTGTGCAAATCCGGTTCCGGGAAAAACAAACATTATGGCAATGAAAAAAATCAATGATCTCATTGATACACTACGATAAGATTGATTCATATTCTCCTCCTAATTAGTTATTGAATGTTTTTGAAATATATAAATCTGAAAATAATCACTGAATATTATGTGAATTTGATATGAACTTAATCAAAAAAGAAGTAGGAATACCTTATTTGTATTATGGTTTGAAATGAAAAGGTTTATGGCTTTATTTCGGGCATAGATTAACAAACGAATATTTATGCGCTACTCTATTTTATGGATAGGTTTGATGATGATTTTGATCTCGTGTTCCGGTAATCAATCTGGTTCGGAATACGCCGTGATCAAAGGTGCTACTCTGTTTGATGGAACCGGTTCGGAGCCGATCGAGAACAGTGTGATCGTGATCAGAAATGACAGGATCGATTGTATTGGGAAAGCAGGAGACTGCTCCATTCCATTGGGAACAAGCTCAGTGGATGCTTCCGGAAAATATATCACTCCCGGTATGGTGGATGCTCACATGCATTTCTTTCAAACCGGATTTTTTGATAGCCGTCCGGATGCCATGGATCTTAATGAAACCTATCCATTTCCTGAGGTGACAGCCTATCAAGAACAAAATCCCCAAAGATATTATGACACCTATGTTTGTTCAGGAATTACTGCAGTTTACGATGTAGGAGGGATGAGTTGGTCGGTAGGACTGCAAAATTCTGCTGAGGAAAATCCAAATGCACCACATGTGGCAGCAGCCGGACCACTATTGACTCCTGTGCCGGGCGCTCCTTTTGATCTTCCTTCAGACCGTGTATTGGTTCAGCTTGATTCAGAAGAAACCGGGGTGAAGATGGTTCAGTATATGTCTGCCCTGGGAAGCACAGGGATCAAATTCTGGCAAATAAATGTGAATGACGAAGAGTACATGAAGAGGGTTGAGGCAGCTGCAGAAGAGATTGAAAAGCATGACAATCAGATGATCGCCCACGCCACTACGCTGGAACAGGCTAAAGCAGCGCTGCGTAATGGTACAAAACTGCTGGTTCACAGCGTTGAAAATACTGAAATAGATGAGGAGTTTATAGAGTTGGCGAAAGCAAATGGCACTTTCTATAATCCTACACTTATTGTTGGTGCAGGATATATGCTTGCATATCGCGCTGCTGCTGATATCGCTCCTATTCAAATAAATGATCCCAATGGTTGTGTGGATCAAAGAACGAGAAACCTGATAACAACGGCTTCCCAATTTAAAGATCATTCGCGGCTTACGGATGGATTTAAGGAGCGTCTTAGAAGTTTCAACCCTGAAACTAATATGACCACCGACTTAATGCTTCAAAATTTGAAATCGGTTTATGATGCAGGTATTCCCATTGTGGTAGGTACAGATGCCGGGAATCCCGGAACACTTCACGGGATCTCTATCTTTGATGAAATGGAAGCCATGCAAAGTGCAGGTATCACACCGGCAGACCTGATCGTAATGGCTACAAGAAATGGAGCGGAGTCGATGCGTAGGCTTGATGATTTTGGGACTTTAGAATCCGGGAAATTTGGGAATCTTATTATAATGGATGAAGATCCTTCAGATGATATTTCGAATATCAGAAGCCTTACTCATGTAATGATAAAAGGGAAGTTGAAGGAGGTTCGGGATTGAATTCAGAGCTATAAAAAACTTCACATTCATTAACCTATTTTGTATATCTGTAATTAAGTCGATCTAATGAAAAAAATATCCCAATGAAAACGCACTTCTCTGTTTTATTAACTATTTGTTTAGCTATTGTCTTTTGTGTTGAAAGTTCAGCCCAAGACAAACTGCTGGGGACTATAGATTTTCCTAACTCGGGTGATGAAGCTGCCCAGGCAGATTTTATAGAAGGGGTTAAATTTCTTCATAATTTTGAATATGAAGATGCAGCCCGGGCATTTCAAAGGGCTCAGGAAAAAGATCCGAATTTTGCGATGGCTTACTATGGGGAGGCAAAAACCCACAACCATCCTATCTGGATGCAGCAAAACCGTGATGCTGCTATGGAAATACTAGATCGTTTGGGAGAAACCATGGGGGAGCGGCAAGCAAAAGCGTCAACTCAGAGAGAAAAAGATTACTTAATGACTCTGGAAGTGCTTTATGGGAATACCTCTGAATCTGCAGGGAAGTCTAAGGAAGAACGGGATTATCTGTATAAGGACGCTATGGAAAAGTTGCATGAAAAATATCCGGATGATCATGAGGCAATAGCATTCTATGGACTGTCCATTCTGGGAACAGCTCATGATGGCCGTGATTATGCCATTTATATGAAAGCGGCGGCTGAATTATTTGGTGTTTGGAATGAGAATCAGGAACATCCCGGCGCGGCTCACTATCTTATTCACTCTTTTGATGATCCGGTTCATGCGCCACTGGGCCTGCCAATGGCAAAAGCATATTCGAAAATTGCCCCTGCTGCGGCTCACGCCCAGCATATGACGTCACATATTTTCCTGGCTTTGGGAATATGGGAAGATGTAATTGACGCCAATATTGTTGCACGTGACGTTCAACAGACTCGTCAAAAAGAGCTTGGCGACCAACCCACTGTTTGTGGTCACTATACCTGGTGGTTGCAGTATGGGTATTTGCAGCAGGGTAAAACCGAAGAAGCGAGACAAGTGCTGCGAACGTGTTACGATCGAATCAAGAAAGATCCAACAAGTAGCGAAAAATGGCACTTTTCTGTTATGAGAGGACATCAAATTATAGAGTCTGAAGTATGGCCTGCAGCCGAAGAATGGACCGCTGAATATGAAACCGATAACCGGGCTGCCATCAACTATTTGTTTACAACGGCATTATCGGCTATCAAGATGGGGGATAGGGATAAAGCCCGCCGAAACCTGAATAAACTTATGGAAACTCCGGAAAGTAAGGAACGGAATATTCAAAAAGACCAAATTTTAAGTTTGATGATGCTGGAAGAAGGAAAGGCCAAAGAAGCATTACAGTTATTACAGGAGACTGTGGAGGCTGAGTCCGCCCTACCAATAGACTTTGGTCCACCGGTTATTATCAAGCCATCCTGGGAGTTGTTGGGTGATGTGTTGATGGAGCTGGAAAATTACAGTAAAGCACATGAAGCTTACGAGAAGCAATTGGAGAGAACACCTAAAAGAGCACATTCGATATTAGGGAAAGATAGGGCAGAGTCGTTAATTTCGGACTAAAGAAGCAGGGCAACGAAAGTGTTTTTGGTACTATAAACGGCGTAAAGACTTGAATTTCTGCGGTTTTGTGTTAGATTATTAATATATAATCTGTAATAACTAAGGGGAGGATGTATGAAAAAGATCATAACGCTTACCTGTTTATTGACCTTGCTTTCTATTGGGTTTTGTTACTCACAAACCCAGGAAAATGCGTATCTCAATGTTGATTACCTGAAAGTTGAAGCTGAGAATTATGCCGAATTTGAAGAAATGATTCAATCGAAGTGGAAGCAACTATACGAAAGTGAAATTGATGAAGAAAAAATGATCGCATGGTATTTTTATCGGGTTGCCTATCCCGGTGGGCAGTCTGGAGATTATAATTATGTGATAATAACCACTTTTGAAGAATTGAATTCGGTAGTTGAAGCAAATGATGGTATGAGGAAGACATTGGCTCAAATGTCAGAAGAGGTTACAATGGAAAAGCTTGATCTCGCCAGGCATCAATTTTCTGAGCTTTGGCAAACAGAAGCCGGTATCATGAATACTTCGGGACAAAAACCGGGATTATATACGGTGATGAACTATATGATGGTTAATCCCGGTAAGGAAGCTGAGTACATTACTCTTGAAAATGATATGGCTCGTCCCTTACATGAAGCCCGTATAGAAAAAGGGGAAATGTATAGCTGGCGAACCTACTCGTTGTTAAAACCCGGTGGCTCAAATTATCAGTATAACTTTGTTACGGCTGACTATTTCGAAGAACTCAACCATATTGAGTACGGCTTCACCAACGAAATTATTAGAAGCGTTATGCCGGGTACGGACATAAACATGATGTTTGAAGCCATCTACGCTACCCGCGAGATCGTGAGAAGTGAATTATGGCAGCTCATAGATTATTCGGAGTAATTTTTCAGTTGTTTTCTAATAAGGCTGACTTCCAAAAAATAAAAAAATCTAATTATAGTTAGGCATAAAGTAACCTATTATAGTTCTATAAGAATCGAATAATTCTGAATCCAGCTTGTTTATTTGGGGAATTTGAATTTAAAATAGGGTAGTTGAAGTTTATATATAAAGGGTTTTGTTGGGCAGTATATTTAGCGGTTTATTTTTTCATAGTTACAGGAAATGTATTTGCTCAGGATTCATCAGGTCTTGATGGCTTGGTTTCTAGGTTGGATTCCGTAGCCATTGCTCATCTGGGAAATGACCCTCTTATTAAAGGGAGTTTTGATTATTCTAAATTAAAAGTGCTTTTTGATACAACCTCCGTTCTAACACAGAGTTCTAGAGCAGAGATTGAGTTACTGAAATCTCAAAAATCAGTTTTAGACACAGATTATGGTTTAGGGCTTGATGTTGGAATGACCCAGAACTTTGATCAAGGGGTGTTTGGGGCAGAAGGAATTTTTTACCAAAGGAGGGCTCAGCTTGGGCTGCAATGGGATGTCCTGAAAAACGGATATTACGACAATAAGAACAGCATAGGTAATGTCAAGGGTGAGATTGAGATAGCAACAAAGAAGGCAAAGGCTGAATCACTCGGAGAGTTATATCAGGTTCAGTCAAAAAAATTATGGTATCAGTTCAATATCTTCAGGAATGAACGATTAGAAGCCTACCTAAGCATATTGGTGGAGCAAATGGCGATTGCTGCTAAACTATATGAACTAAATTATATATCTCTAGATGAAGTTCTGAATATTAATTCAAATAAGGCTCGTGTTGAGAGCGAGATCACTAGTAATATTCAATTCAGCAATCATTTAGCAGGGCTTACGGTAATGGATGTTTCTGAAGATGATCTGCCAATTCTCAAGATCGATCTTGAAAGACTTATAGGAGATGGATTGGTATTTTATGATGAGCTTCAGGATTTGTACACAAAAAATGAATATGAGCCTTTAAATGAACTTTCCCTTTCTGCTTTTCTGAGATATAACCTCTATGGGGGAAGCGGTGATCAAAATGCAATTCAGGGAACTTCAAATAGGGAGTTTTTTTCGGCCGGTATATCAATGTCCTTACCGTTACCTCTTGGAGTTGAAAAAAAACGTACAGTATATGACCAGAAGCAAAAGATCCGTGGGCTTGCTTTACAGGATCAAAAAAGAATAGTAAGTGATCAAGTTCTTGAGTTGTATAATGCTTATCAGTCGATCTTGAAAAGATATATTACAAATTATCAGCGTTACCTAGTACAAGAGGAAAGGATCAGAGAACAAAGAATAAAGAAATCCATCAGTTCGGATGTCTATAGTCCTAATGAATTAGTATCGGCATTATCCGATCGTTATGCAGTATCACTTGATCTGCTAGATATTAAACAAGAATTGTATAGCAGATTATTGAAATTACAGTCGTTGATGCCTGATCAGTCACTGCTTGAATACGTTAGTCCAATGGATATCGATAAGTTTTTTGCTGTCAATGCAATAAACTTTGAATTATTTATTTCATCAAATTCTCTAAGGGATGGCGGACCGCAAAGTATTTTGGAGTTTTTAACTACCGAAGATATAAAAACTGTATATGTATCTGCAGGTATTGATAAAGAGCTTTTATCAGAAGTTGAGGTGTTAATAAAAAACCAACAAGCAAATGGCAATAAAACACACTTAATAATAGGAGAGGCAAATCTAATCTTTGAAGATCAATATTCTAAGCTGAAAACTCATATAGATGATGCAAAAGCTATTAATGCAAATGGAGTTCATATTGATGTTGAGCCTCACACCTTTGATGACTGGGATGAAAAAAAAGAAGAGTACTTTATTAAGTATAAAGCCATGTTATCTGCGGCAAGAGAATTAACTAATGAGGCAGGGCTTGAACTTTCAGTTTCTGCACCTCTTTTTTATGGTAAAATATTATCGGATATCGCAAACCTTACAGATAGCATTGTTCTCATTCCTTATGGTATTACAGATATACAGGATTTTAGTCAGAAAGTAACTGAATCCCTGTTAAATGAGTTTTATTACTCTGTAATAGCCTTACGCCCCGGATATTTTGGTAGTGAAACTGAAATGAAAGAGTTTTCTAAACAGATAAATGAAGTCATGGGATTGAAAAGGATCGCTATTCATGACTTTCAGTCTTGGCAAGAGATCAAAAAACAGTCATTTTAATAATCAGCAGAAATGAAGAGCGGACAATTTAATACGAGCAAATCCACAATTAGGGGAAGCAGAGAAAAAGAAAAGACCCAAAAAACAAATTGGGATCGGGTCGTTTATCTTACACTTCTGTCCGTAGGGGTTATTGCTATTAGTTATTATTTGATCAACAGAAATTTCTTTGTGATAGGTGATGGCAGGGTTACCGCAAATGAATTGCAGGTACTGTCACCGAGCGATATCCGTTTTCAAGAAATATTTGTTCAAGCCGGGGATACTGTTCAACAATCAGATACTTTATTTAGGTTTTCATTTATTGAGTGGCAGCAGTCGATGGATAGTCTCGAAACCATCAAAAGAAGTTTGAGAGATGCCAGATTAGAACTCAGTGATATTCAGGATGATTTGAGGATCAAAGCTAATGAGTTGGAAAGAAATACTCAGCAAATAGAATATTATGAGTCTCGTATCTCACAAATAAAGAGAGAGGTACAATTGGGAGTGGCAACCGTTTCTGAACTTAAATCTGTGGAAGACCGGGTGATGAATTTAAAAGGTGAGCTTTCTCTGATTCGGGAGCAACAACAACTGTTATTCAATAAAAGAAATAGACTTCAGAGAAAGATCTCATCGCCTTATGGAGATGATGGTTCAGATATTCCATTGAATGCTGGGAGTATGCAGCATATCTACACTTCTCCGGTTTCCGGAATAGTTACAGCTTTATATAAAAATGAGACTGAACTTGGGCTCAGATCTGAGCGAATTATGGCCTTACTCTCGGAGCAGTCACAACTAAAGATTAAGGCAATATTTGAACAAAAAGCCGGAAAGTATTTAAGTATTGGTGATCATATGAGTATCACCTTTGATAATGGAGTAAAAAGCAGAGGCGTTATCACAGATATTTATGCGGCAGAGGCTTTGATAGACCGCCCCACAGGAAGTCAAAGTGAACTTGAATTCAGTGTGCAAATTGTAGCTGAACTAAAACCCGAAGATCCGGTAGAGCTTAACCAGTGGAAGTCATATAACAAAATGGGCGTAACCGTAAAGAAAACCATATTCTAATGGCTATTGATGATTTTTTTATAGACGAAGACAATGAAGGATTAGAAGATAAACGAATTTTTGAGGTCGGTGATATGAAGTTTATCAGAGTCAAAGATCAGGAGCCTCTTAGATTCGATTCTTTGAAAACCTTTGACGGGGTGATCATAGAGTATACCCGATATACATTTACATTGGAAATGATCAAGAATATTCGGGCTCATAATGAAGAGCAGGTTTATTTACTTCCTCTTTTCTTATATAAGAATTATGGAGGATACAGTGATGCGCTATCAGAAATGGTAGATGGGGCTTTAGAGAGGTTAAATGATCTGAATTCAATTGCTGAGACAACAAGTATTATAATGAGTAGAGTTGTATAGGTAAGTCATGAAGAAAATAAATTGTTTGATTGTTGAAGATGACAGTGCTTTCCAAAAAGTAGCTTCGTTGATGATTCAGAAGGCTGACCGAAGACTTAACCTGGTAGGTGTTGCAAGTACGGGTAAGGAAGCTCGTGATATGTTTAATCGTTATGAAATAGATATCATTTTTCTAGATCTTCATATGCCGGATATGACAGGATTCGAGCTTTTGGATGAAATTGAATTACAGGAAGATACCCAGATTATTTTAATGACTGGAGATGAAGATGCTGCTATTAAAGCATTTGAGTACGGCATAACCGATTACCTGTTAAAACCATTTTCAGGAATTAGGTTTCGTAAATCTATTACGCGAGCAATTGAGAGCATTCAGAAAGAAAATCAATCTGGATCACCGGAAAATATTCTGTTAAAAAAGACTCTCCAACTATCTCATACCAGAAATAAAGAAATAAAACCCATATCGAGTAGATCTTCTAAACTAGGATATACATATCCATTGTTGTCCATAAATCTGGATTATGAAAACGAGCACATTGCCTTGGATGTACTCGAATCTGCAGAGAAAGAGGGATTATTGACAGGGGAGTTTGTAGATTATATTTACTCTTGTAATAACTGCTATAATAGTTTGCTCCATTTCAGAGAGTCGTGCCCCAAATGCCAGTCAACTTATTTGGAAATTGAAGAACTTGTGCATCACTTTTCATGCGCCTATGTGGGACCGGTTTCAGACTTTACAAAAGAAGATTCTAATGAAATTAAGGAGTGCCCAAAGTGTAAAAGGATTCTAAAGCATATTGGAGTAGATTATGATAAGCCATCAGTAATGTACTCGTGCAAAAAATGTGATCATGAGTTTCAAGATCCTCATATAAAAGCAAAGTGTAATGACTGTGGAGCAGATACTCGTGTAGAGCGTTTGGTTAAACGTCAGTTAAAAAAATATAAGTTAACAAAACTTGGAAAAGATGCTGCTGTAGGAAAGTACAGCATAAATCTTAAAGGTTTTGATGAACTAAATGATATTATCAACAAAGACTACTTCTTAAGACTCCTTAAAAATGAGATCGGTCGCAAAAAAGTCGCAAATTTTGATAGTACAGTAGCAGCACTTCAGTTCTCTAATATAATTGACTTATATCAAGGAATCGGTGAAGAAGGACAAAAAGAACTTATCATTGAATTATTCGAGCACGTCAACCAAGAGCTTCAATCTTCTGATGCTGTTATATTTGGGGATCGTATTACTATGCTTTTTCTCTTTACAGAACAACAAGAGGAAGTGTCGAAGAAAATGCTTGATTCGATAAGTGAAAGGATCAATGAATTGGTCAAAGATAATTTCGATAGCTTTGAGCTAACCACTGAAGATGCATTAATGCTGATAGAAGAACAAAAGACGCCGTTGTTTCACCTAAAAGAATTGATGAATTCATTCGAGCAGGTTCAGCAGGATGGTTGATTTCGTCACATATTGGACCCAAGAAGGTTTTGTAGGTTTTTTTCGGGTATTCTGGTTTTATATACTGTTTGAATTCCCTCGATTTATTATGATGGATTATGCTCTGCTGATTGTTTACTGGGTAAAAAGTCGCTTTGGTGAAAAGGATTATCAGACAGCAAGAGAAGAATTTTTATCTGCTAAACCACTCCTTTCGATCATTGTTCCTGGGAAAAATGAAGGAAAGAATTACTATCGTCTTATAGAATCGCTTGATATTCAGACCTATAAAAATTTTGAAGTTATAGTAGTAGATGATGGGTCTGATGATGATTCTAGCACAATCGGCAAGAGTCTGGAAAGGCAGGGTAAGATCGATCTGTTTATTAGTCATAAAGAAAGGGGAGGTAAAGCCTCGGCAGCAAACACAGCACTGAGATATGCTCGTGGAGAGTTTATCATTCATATTGATGCTGACAGTAGTTTAAAAAACGATGCATTGGAAGAAGTAATGATCCCATTCTATATGGACTCAAAAATAGGTGCTGTAGGAGGAAATCTTGAGGTTAGGAATCCTGATCAGAACCTCTGTACGACATTTCAAAAGATCGAGTATAATATTTTTATAATGGTTGGACGGATGGTGACGTCATCCTTGGGTATTCTCCGAATTATTTCAGGAGCATTTGGAGCCTTTAGAAGAGATGCCCTTGATCAATTATATGGGTGGGATATTGGCCCCGGATTAGATGGAGATATTACCCTTAAGCTTCGTAAAATGGGTTATAAGGTACAGTTTGAGCCAAAAGCTACTATCTATACAAGTGTGCCGGACAATTTTTTAAAGCTTGCGAAACAGAGATTGCGTTGGAGTCGATCTTTGATACGTTTTAGGCTTAGAAAGCATAATAATTTATTTATGCCTTTTTCTACATTCAACCTGGGAAATTTTATCTCTGTAGCTGAGAATATATTATTCAATTTTATACTGAATTTCTTTTGGTACCTGTATATGATAGATATTGTAGTAAACTTCACTCAAGAGATCTTGTATATTTTAATAGCAGGAGTACTTCTATATAGTTTTTCTAAGTTGCTGCAATATATAGTAGTACTTATACTTTCAAAAGACTGGAAGCAAAAACTTAAGTACATCATATATCTTCCGGGAATGGTTTTCTATACGGGATATTATATTCGTTTTGTTCGCACAGCTGCATATATAAAAGAAATATTTTTCAAGTCCTCATTTGATGATGACTGGAATCCAATGAAAACATCGATTCAGGGAAAGAAACTTGAAGAGAACATCGAAAAAGTATTTAATAGAGCTGGCTAAATTTTATTTTTTAAGATTTAATAAACCGAATAAGCGAAATACAGATTTGGTTAGGTAATAGTCGCTTCCTTATCTTTAAATCATGACAAATGCAGAAAAGAAAAAACTAATCAAGATCATCACTTCCCGCATAGTAGAAACGACGGAAGAGATCGGAGAGCTCAAAGAACTGGTAAAGCCTATTCCTTTAGATGCTTCCATAGGGAGAATTTCACGCATGGACGCCATCAATAATAAAACGATCAATGAATCTTCCTTTAGAGAGAAAAAGCAGGAGCTCAAAAAATTAGAGAGAGCGCTGGAGAATTCGGAGTCTGATAACTTTGGTATCTGTACCAAGTGTGGAGATGAGATCCCTTTTGGCCGACTGGAATATATGCCACATACTACCCGTTGTGTTAAATGTGTTGGCTGACCACTTTCCAATAAGGTCTTATCTTGTGTTTTCCGAAAGATTGCATCGAGAAAAGCTTGTTGTGAAAACCTATTCAAAGTCAGAGTTAGATAGTTGTTTTATAGGTTGAGATCCTTCGCGTTTAACAAATGTTTTTAGGATAATTTTTTAAGCGCTCAGGACGACAACTTCTGAGACTTTGTCTCGGACTTAAGTATGATAAATAATACGTTTGAACATTGATGTTTAGACATTATATTTCTGTCAATTATTATCATCTACAACGAACTATGTTATTATGAGCTCTTCAACTGTGACTGAAACCGAATTTTCGGTATGGCAGCAACTCCGAAATAATATTTTTGAAACAGAAGTCTGGATGCGTTCAACGCTTAAGGATTTTCTGGATGAATTCAATATTACGCAGCAGCAACTTTCTATTCTGAGGATTCTCAAAGAAGCCAGTAACGAGCCGATGTCCACCAAACAGATTCAGGCTTTAATGCTCGAAAAAAGCTCGGATACTTCCAGGCTGGTAGATCGATTGATCGATAAGGAACTCGTTCGTAAACGTAAAGACCCTAAAGACGCTCGGCTGGTTCAGGTGTTAAAATATGAGGGGTTGAGGTTATTGGCTCAGATCGAAGACCAGCAAGCAGAACTTGACCAGAAGTTTAGTCTTCTCAACGAAGAAGAAGCAGAACAGCTTAGTCTGCTTTTAGAAAAGACTCGCTCTTGAATTTAATATGGCTATAGCCTACTATTGGCAGTCTTTAGATTAACCTAGAATTACGATACAAATAATGAATAATGCCATCAATTGGTTTGAGATACCTGCTGCTGATATAGAGCGGGCTAAAAAATTTTATGAGATTATTTTCGATTTTGAGATGCCCAGATTGGATATTGGAGACGGACTTAAAATGGCGTTGTTCCCGGCACTAAGCGGAACGGTTGGAGGTACCATAATTCAAAATAGTGAACGGTACGTGCCCAGTGAAACACAAGGACCACTGTTATATCTGAATGCCAATCCGGATCTGCAGGAAGTTTTGGATAGAGTGGAAAGTGCAGGAGGAAAGATCACCACCCCAAAACGGATGATCACGGAAGAAAATGGCTATATGGCCGTAATCATCGACAGTGAAGGGAATAGGATAGCGCTGCATTCAAATCAGTAATGTTACCGATAGAACTCTTTGTTCTTGATCTGTACTGAAGCGGCGTAATAAGCAGCTCCCACAATGCTGGCATTATTTAAAAGATCTGCAGCCTTGAACTTGGTTTTGATCTTGATGTAAGGAAAGGTTTTATCGGCTTTTTTGGAAAGCTGCCCGCCGAGGATAAAGAGGTCGGGGTGAAATAACCGTTCGTATTGTTCGAGGACTAATTGCAGTCGTTTTCCCCAGGTTTTTTTCCGTATCCCTTCTTCTTTACGAACCCGATTCGAAGCTCGTTCCTCAATACTTATTCCTTTGATCTCAATTTGTCCGAGTTCAGTATTGGGAACTAAGGTGCCATCAACAAAAATGGAAGAGCCAATTCCGGTCCCTACAGTTAATACGATCACAGTTCCTCTTTGGCCTTTGCCTACTCCAAAAGTCATTTCAGCCAAACCAACAGCATCCGTATCGTTTATTACGCTGACATTACAACCGGTGATCTCAGTGAAAAGGTGATCGGCATCAGCATCAACCCAACCCTGATCCATTCTTGTGGTGGAAAGTACTATGCCTTTGCTGGTAGCGGCAGGGAAAGCACAACCGATCGGGCCCTCCCACTCAAACTTCTTTACCACTTTATGAAGCTTAGAAATAAGTTTATGAGGTCGGGTATCCTCAATTTTGTCAGTGGTTCTTTTCTTGGATACGATCTCTCCTTTTTCGGTATCCACGATGGCTCCTTTGATGCCATAACTTCCAATATCGATCCCTAAAACTTCCACGTATGCCTTTTTGGTTTTAATGCGGTCATAAACATAGCGAAAAAATTAATAGGTACATAGTATTATGTGGCCTGTAAACACGATTGAGTACCTACCGGTTAAATTCAATTCTTATCTTCAAGACAGGGCTGCGTTATTCGTTAATGGTTATTCGGGGTTTAATGGTATTAAAAGTCTATTAACGAATAACCCATTACCGAATGCAACGATTATACCATCTAACCGTTGCGAGGACAACTAAAGGCAAACGCTCCGAGGACCTACAGACGCTCGGAGGTTTTAACCATCTTATTTCTCAACCAGGATCCAGCCTTCTTCATCAACCATGCGCTTGGCGTATTTCCACTTCACTTCTTTGGTTTCGCCTGAATTCATATTCTGAACGGTGACGTAATCATTTCGGCCGGGTTCATCAGCCACTTCAACAGGTTGGCGTTTGGCATTTCCACCCTGTGGTTTTTGTCCGCCTTGCTGTGGAGCAGGGGCCTTCATGCCCATTCCGGTGGAATCGGCATGTTGGGTCTCCATTGAAGAAGTATCAAATCGTGACTTTTGTTTCTGAGCTTTCTCAAGTTTGGAATCTTCAGCCTGCACTTCAGGAACAGCTTTCCAGATAAGCGAAATAGCTTCCTGATTGATGTCATCCAAAAGCATCTTGAACATATCAAAAGCTTCACGCTTGTATTCAAGCAGCGGATCTTTTTGAGCAAAAGACCGAAGTCCGATCCCTTCTTTAACAGAATCAAGTTCCCGTAAATGCTCCATCCATTTTTGATCAATAATGGAAAGGATGGCGCTTTTTTCAAGAGAACGTGCTACCTCACGTCCTTCATTTTCAAGGGCAGATTCCACATTTACCACAATGCGCATACGGCGAATTCCATCCGTAAATATAACCTGTACTTTATCCGGGCGATTATCGGGATTGGATTCATTGATACGCTTCATGACCTGATACAAAGGCTTGGCCATCCGTTCTTCTTTTTTGCGATAGGTCTCCAAGGCCTTATTGATGACCAAGTCCTTCAGATCATCTTCATTCATTTTAAACCATTTCTCCTTATCGAACTCAACATCTACGGCAATGTGTCTCAGGATATTTTCATGAAGGCCTTCATAATCACCGGCAGCTATATGTTCTTGAACAAGATTCTCAGTCAGGTCATCAAGCATATCCATGATGTCGGTTCTTAGCTGATCACCCGAAAGTGCGTGCTTTCTGCGGGCATAAATTACGTTACGCTGATTATTGAGCACATCATCATATTCAAGCTGTCGCTTACGAATGCTGAAGTTATTCTGCTCAACTTTGCTCTGAGCACGTTCCAGAGATTTGGTGATCCATGGATGAGTGATAACTTCACCTTCTTCAAAACTGAGTTTATCCATCACGTTGGCAACACGATCTGACATAAACATAGCCATCAGATCATCTTCCAGGGAAACATAAAACTGGGTTTCTCCGGGATCACCCTGACGTCCGGCACGACCCCGAAGCTGGAGATCAATTCGGCGTGATTCATGACGCTCGGTTCCTAAAATGGCCAGACCGCCTTTTTCCTTAACGCCTTTGGCAAGCTTGATATCTGTACCACGACCAGCCATGTTGGTAGCTACGGTTACGGCTCCGATCTCACCGGCTTGCTTTACAATTTCACTTTCGCGGGCATGCTGCTTAGCGTTTAATACATTGTGAGGAATTCCGGCACGCTGAAGCATGCGACTCATAGTTTCAGAGACATCCACACTGGTAGTACCAACCAATACCGGCTGACCTTTGTCATGATATTCCTGAATTTTTTCTATGGATGCATTAAACTTCTCACGTTTAGTTTTGAATACGAGATCTTCTTTGTCATCACGAGCAATAGGTTTGTTGGTAGGAATGACAACTACATCAAGTTCATAGATCTCATTGAATTCCCCCTCTTCCGTTTCGGCTGTACCTGTCATACCGGCCAGCTTGTTATACATCCGGAAATAATTCTGCAAGGTGATGGTGGCATAAGTTTGAGTAGAAGCTTCAACTTTTACTTCCTCTTTCGCCTCAATAGCCTGGTGTAATCCATCAGAATAACGACGACCTGAAAGTACCCTTCCGGTGTGTTCATCTACAATATTTACTTTACCGTCCTGAACGATGTATTCCTCTTCCCGCTCAAAATTGGTATATGCTTTTAACAGCTGATTCACGGTATGGATACGATCGCCACGCTCAGCAAACTTGCGGTGTAGTTCATTGAATCTCTTTTCGCGTTCCTGCCGGATCTCCTGCTTGGTTTCCTCTATTTTCTTTTCTTTGTATTCATCACTGAACTCGTCATTATTTTCGATCTCTTCGATCTGCTCTTTCTCAAGCTCTTCGATCTCTTTTTCAATGACGGCTGTTTCTTCACCCAGATCCGGGATCACAAAAAACTCTGTATCTTCCCCTTTTTTGGTGATGAATTCCTGCCCTTGTTCGGTCATCTCGATGGAATTCATTTTTGGATCTACCGCATAGTACAAGTACTCATCTACCACAGGCATATTTTTAGCATTATCCTGAAGATAAAATGACTCTGTACTCTGAATCAGTTTCTGAACCTTTGGATCTTGCTGAAGTTTTCTCAATTGTGAGTTCTTTGGGAAACCACGAACAGCACGGAAAAGGGCAAGTCCTGCTTTTTCCTCATCTCCCTCCTCCAACAATTTCTTGCCTTCAGAGACTAAGTTGGCCACCAATTTCTTTTGAGCTAAAACCAATGATTCAACCCTTGGTTTCATTTCCACGTATTTGTCAGATTGATTCCCCTGAGGGACAGGGCCTGAAATGATCAATGGGGTACGGGCTTCATCTATCAAAATAGAATCTACCTCATCAATAATGGTGTAGTGATGCTCGCGCTGAACAAGCTGTTGTTGCTCTATCACCATATTGTCACGGAGGTAATCAAAACCAAATTCGTTATTGGTTCCGTAGGTAATATCTGCCTTATAAGCTTTACGTCGCGGCTCGGTACTTGGTTGATAGCGATCTACGCAGTCCACTTCTAACCCATGGAAATTGAAGATAGGTTCATTCCATTCGGCATCACGTATAGCCAGGTAATTATTTACGGTAATTATATGTACGCCTTTACCGGCAAGTGCATTCAGGTAAGCAGGGAATATAGCAACGAGTGTTTTACCTTCACCGGTTTTCATCTCGGCAATTCTTCCCTGATGGAGTACGATGGCACCGATCAGCTGCACATCGTAAGGGATCATTTCCCAAGTGATCTCATTGCCACCTACTTTCCACGATTTTCCGACAAATCGACGGCAGGTATCTTTGAGCACAGCAAAAGCTTCAGGCAGTAGGTCATCCAACACCTCTTCAATAATGTCGAGTTCACGTTGCTCCAACTCATCAAGATATTCTGCCATCTCCCGATGTTCGCCGGGTTTTAGGTTTTCGATGTCATCTAAATTCTCTTTGACCTCTTTGATCTCAGCAACCGTTTCAGCAGTGGCGTCTTTGATCTTTTGCTTAAACTCTTCGGTCTTGGCCTTTAACTCCTCATCACTGAGTTGCTTTATGGTATCCTCATAGCTTTTGATCTCATCAACTATGGGCTGAATTTTTTTAATATCCTTTTCACTTTTGGAACCAAAAACTTTAGTAACAACCTTACCGATCTTATCTAATATATCTATCATAATGTAATACTGGTGCTCTGATAACTTATTTCTAAACTATGGGCATGAAGTTAACCTTATAAACAGGGCCGTTCAACTGTTTGAACGTTAATGGTTACAAATATCTTGCCATTTGATTATCGATTGCCAAAAAGCAGACAGCTTGTCTTGGTTCAGAATGGATATACACAATATAATATGTCTGAAGTGCATAATTATTTAAAAATATCCGGATTTTATTTAGTTAACCGGATGAGGATATCATTTATATAAGCTTAGCCAAGAAAACGCTTTCATTAAATACTTAATTAATAAAATTACTTATATAATTTAAAAAAATTAGACATAATATAGATGTTGTCATTTTTATTTTAGCTATTTTGTTGAAACAATTGAATTATATAATTATCATAAATCCTCACACACTTATTGAACTAATATATTTGTTATGGTCACTAAAGAATTCACCCCAAAACGTACGATTTGTAAAGTAACCCTGAGCGTGCCTGCTGAATGGGCAAATAAGAAAGTCGCTGTAGCAGGTGATTTCAATAATTGGGATACTAAAGCAGATAAGCTCAAAAAAAAGAAAGATTCCTGGGAAACGACACTGCGCCTGAAACCTGAAAATGAGTATAAATTCAAATACTATATTGATGGTGAGCGATGGGAAAATGATGCTGCTGCCGATAAATACGTACCGAATGAATTCGGTACTGAAGATTCTGTGATTGTTGTCGGGAAATAACACTCATCTTTTTTATGCGGAACATTATGGTGATTATTTCACTTTTAAGTATGTTAGAAATGATCACTATTAATCAGTTAACGCATTTTGTTTGATCCCAAGTTTTTTAAGAAAGAGTTAACTACGTCCTGGTTGGGGTGCAGTTTTTATTTTTTTGAAGAAATGCCTTCCACAAATTCTTTTGCCAAAAAGGTACGGGAAGATTCTCCCTTGCATGGAAGTGTGGTACTGACAGATCATCAAACCGGAGGTAGGGGACAACATGAACGGAAGTGGATGACAGAAAAAGGACAGAACCTTACCTTCAGCCTTATTTTTGAACCAAAGAAAGCTGAGCGTTTCACCTTACTTACTCTGACTTGTGCACTGGCAGTTAGGGATGTGATCAATGAATTGTCAGGTCTCGAAACATTGCTCAAATGGCCAAACGATATTTTGAATGATGGGAAAAAATTATGCGGAATATTGACGGAGACCCAATTTTCGGGAAATAGTCTTGAGCGTATTGTAGTAGGAATTGGACTGAATGTAAATCAGCAAAAATTTCCGGGTGAACTGGCTGATATCGCCACTTCCATATCAAAAGAATCATCCCGGAAAATTTCCAGGGAAAAATTATTGGCTGAGATCCTTCAAAATATTGAATACCGGTACAGGCTGTGGAATCAATTTAATGCGGATTTGGTGAAGGATATCAATAGGGCTATGGTCGGATTCGGAGAATGGACCAGCTTAGTGCTGAATGGAGAAAAGCTGGCTGGCGAATACAAATTTTTGGGTGTAAATGAGGTGGGCGAGCTGGTAGCCCTGAATGAAGACCTGGATGTGAAACGATTTGCCTACGAACAGATCAGGGTTGTGTAATTGGTTAAATAAAAAAAGCCCGTTCAGCTTTCACTAAACGGGCTTTAGATTCGTTATATGAGTTTTTTATTAAGCGCTCAGTTTTTCAGCAGCTTCAAAAACGTAATCTTTGATCGCTTCAAAAGCATTAAGTGTTTTTTCGATATGTGCGTCATTGTGGGCTGCTGTCGGAATGAGCCGGATCAGTACGGTTCCTTTTGGTACTACCGGATACGCCACACCGCTTACAAATACGCCGTGTTCTTCGCGTAACTTGCGCATGATGTCCTGGCATAGATCGGTACTTCCTTTTGTAAGAACAGGAGTTACAGGACTTTCAGATGGCAGTACGGTATAACCGATCTCACGTAATCCCTCACGTAATTTCATGGTGTTGTTCCAAAGCTTTTCTCTCCACTCAGGATGCTCGGCGATCATCTTCAGTCGTTTTCGGGCTGATACAACCATAGGTAAAGGAAGTGATTTCGCAAAAACCTGACTTCTGGAATTGGCTTTCAAAAATTCAATTACGCGAGGCTCAGAGGCTATAAAAGCACCGATCAGAGCAAATGATTTTGCGAAAGTTCCAAAGTAAACATCTATACCATCTTGAACGCCAAGATGAGTTCCCGCTCCAGAACCATCTTCACCCATAGTTCCAATGCCGTGGGCATCGTCAACCAATAAGCGGAAATCAACTTCCTTCTTCAATTCAATGATCTCTTTCAATATTCCCAGATCACCGGTCATTCCAAAAACACCTTCGGTTACAACCAGGATTGAAGAATTATCTTTTCTCTTTTTATCAGCACGATATAATTGCTTTTTGAAGCTCTCAATATCATTGTGCTTGAATACCGATTTATCGGCCATTGAAAGTTGCTTTCCGTCTACAATACAAGCATGGCTTAGTTCATCGTAGATCAAGAAGTCATTGCGGTCAACCAAGGCATGAATGGTACTCATGATTCCCTGATACCCAAAGTTCAGTAACTGTGCAGATTCTTTATGAACAAAAGCAGCGAGTTCTTTTTCCAGTTCTTCATGCTCGGTAGAATTACCGGTCATCAGTCGTGCACCCATTGGGGCACTCAGGCTGTATTTTTCCGTTGCAGCAGTATCAACTTTTTTAATTTCTTCGTTGCTGCCTATTCCCAGGTAATCGTTTATACTCCAAACGACCATATCTTTGCCGTTAAATTTCATTTCCGGGCCAAGAGGGCCTTCTAATTTTGGGAAAGTATAATACCCGTATCCTTCTGAGGTAAATGGGCCGAGTGGACTTGGCCGGCCTTCAAGCTTGTCAAATAAATCCATAAACTTGTGCTGATATTTAGCTTATCTTTTTGATTAGTGAGAGGTAGAGAGCCCCTTTTTAAAACGTGTAAAAGGTACACAAATATGCTCTCAACTCAAAAGTGAACGCTATGATGCGTGTTTAGGTAACATCAAGCTTTACAAAACCGGCTTGATAGGATAATCAGTTTAGAAATTAGTCCAGGTTGGGGCGAACAATGAACAAGCCGGACTCTATATCACTTAATATAACTAGTCCACTTTCGAAGAAAGGGTAGTTACTCCATGTTCCCTGGAAAGCGGCTTGATCGCTTACAGGTTGTGTATCAAAATATGCAACGCGCTCGAGATCGGCATTTGCTACTCCGGTAAGATCCAATATCTGTAAACCGGCATTATAATTTGATTGATAGACGTAATTACCTTTGATATATAAATTGTGATCAATAGATGAGGTTGAGTGCTCGTGATATCCAATAAATTCCGGATTTTCGAGATCGCGCACATCCCAAATATAGGTTTTGGTTCCACGACCCAGATTTCGTTCGTCCAATTCATCGTTCATTAAAAAATATTTTTGATCCTCTGTAAGCCAGCCTTGATGTGAATACTGCATATCCTGATGACTTTTGAAGCTGATGGTTTCCAGGTTTTCTTTATCTGTTACATCGGCGATAACCAATGCTCCCTCAGCTGAATTAAAACAAATTTCCTTGTTTATATAGGTGCCGTCAGGACCTTCATAAATAACACATTGTGCATCGTGGATGTAACCATTTCCGGCACTTGAAGCCGATGGTACTTCCGTTTCGGGGTCAAAATAACGAGCAGCAAAAACTGGGGATTTAGGATCTCTGATATCCACAATATGAAGCCCAGTACTTTGCCGGCTATCTCCACGCTCAGACTGGGTGACTCCGGCTGCATAAGCAAATCCGGTTGCTTCGTTAATTACAATATTATGGGACGGGCCAAATTCATCATATAAAGCATCGTGGTTAAATTCGATTACTTCACCGCCATACTCCCGAAGCCGGGTAAGGTCAAAAACCTGCATACCGTGAGGCTGGCTATCACTTACAATAAAAACATGATTATCATACACTTTTAAGTCTCTCCATGAACTTCCTTCTGTGATCGACTTTGAACGCTGGGTTTGTCCCAACCCCAGATTACAAGCTGGGTATTCTTCTAGGCTTAGTTGCTTGAACTTTGCATTTAAGTTGGATTCAGGAAGC
>Ga0136596_1000074_pt1 | contig 58468 bp, 70 predicted proteins | sample AntRauTorcE11897_FD_101387 | JGI IMG/M metagenome (GOLD analysis project Ga0136596, IMG submission 101387) | Saline lake microbial communities from Rauer Islands, Antarctica - Metagenome Torckler E11 #897 | ecosystem: Environmental > Aquatic > Non-marine Saline and Alkaline > Saline | place... | reverse complement strand
GAGCTGTGAGCTGTGAGCCGTGAGCTGTGAGCCGTGAGCCGTGAGCCGTGAGCCGTGAGCCGTGAGCCGTGAGCTGTGAGCCGTGAGCTGTGAGCTGTGAGCTGTGAGCCGTGAGCCGTGAGCCGTGAGCCGTGAGCTGTGGCCACGCTACCCCGCTACCCTGCCCTGCCCACAACCAGAACGGCCGCTAGGTGGCCGCGTTGACCCCTTGGATGGCAGGCAAAAAAATACCCTGTCCATGGACAGGGTATCGACATCGCCTTGAGACTGTCAGGCGTTGAGCGTTTCGATCAAGTCGTCTACCAGCATCTGTGCATCTTCATCTTTCGCTCTTTTCCTGAGCCCTGCCAGCGTACCGGCGAGCGCCTTCCTGATGCCTTCGCAGTCAATCGGCCCGACACTATCTGAGATTTTTTCAATAGCGCCAGCCTGAGGTACATTCGTGGTATCACGTTTTGGCGCCTTGCCGCCCGCTTGCGGCGAGCGTGACCCCGCCCTAGGTCCCGCTGTCCCGCCTTTGGCGGACAACGCCTTGTACTCGGCTGTTTCGCGTACCATCTTTGCCGCGAGCTGCAAGCTAGCAGGCAACCCGCTCGGGAGCCGTGGCGCTCGGATAATGGCCATCGCGTCAGCGACGCGATTCTGTACAGACTTTTCCGCCATACCGGCGGCCGTGCACGCGGCCTGCAACCAGATCCGCTTGTCTTTATCTGTAATGTTCTTTCGATGCGCCTTCTTCGCATCGCGCAAGGCGACGCACGCATCGACCATTATCCGGCCGTGCTTCTCGACACTGGCGGCCGCGTCAGCAAAGGCGTCGATGTGCTTTGCCTGAGCATCTGTTGGCTGCAACAGTTCGACAGTCTCGGCGGTGGTCTTGGCGGTGGTCTTGGCGGTGGTCTTGGCGGTGGTCTTGGCGGTGGATTGCTTAGCCATGTCTGATACTCCAATTGTTTTATATGTCATCCGAGTGATGACATTGACCATGCTACCAGACCCGGCCGCTATGTCAATTTATGAAACGCCATTCCCCACCTAGGGAATACGCCCATAGGGCCGTGGGGCGGGGTAGGCTCAAAGTAGAACGGCCAGGACCGGGGGACCCCCCTGGGGGGGAAGAGCGAAAACATGGTGGTGGCTTATCCCTGCCCCTCACCTCACAGCCCCTTTTCCCGTAGTGTCAAATCTAGACACAGCCCTCCACCTACGAAGTGTCACACCCCTACACAGACCGCCCGGAAAATTTTTATTTACCAACCACAAAGTGTCACGATCCGGCACAGACTGGCGCCTCGCCTGCGATCACGCTACCCTGACGGGATCACACAGGAGAAACCGCTATGAAAACTATGTTTGCCTTGCCGCTTATCTTCGCCCTGGCCGGGTGCTCCGCGATGTCACCGTCAAGCTCTCCCCTGGCAGGTAGCACAGAGCAACGTACGCAAGAGACATACCAGCTTGGCGACGTAACCAACGACGAGTCCGAGAGGTTCCTGGACAGACAAGCAGAATACTGCGCCACTACCAACCCGTACTTACGCGCTGCGCTACTTAGCCTCATACGGTCTCGGGTGCCGGGGTACCCCCCGTCCGGGCTGTGTACGGACACAGAGCAAGCCGTTGCCGAAGAAGTAGCGAGGCAACTTAAAACAGCGGAGGGCATCGTGGACATAGAACAGGCCCGACGCGACCAAGCACGTTTCCAGCCTACAGAGGAAAACTGATATGCAAGTAACCAAGGGCTACAAGACGATCCCCAAGCGGTGGTCAGCACAGGCCGCCGTGGTCTCGGTGATTCTCGGGCTACAGGAAGCCCTGCCCGCATGGGAAGGGATCGTACCGGATGACTGGTTCATGTATGCCAGCGCCGGGCTGATGACCCTATCCATCGTCTTCCAAGGGCTCAAGCAAGCCAACATCCCCGAGGAGTGAGTGGACAGAGGCCCCCGTCAGGAAGTAGACTGACAACAGATTTGTGCGTGTCATGGTCTTCCCCGGTCTGGTCGGGCCGGGGCTTTTTCTTGCCTCCCCCCTGATTACTGCATACACTCGGTACGAACAGTTCGTATCGAGTCTTACCTATGTCCGCAGCAGAGAACCTACCCGTCGAGTACCCAGAGCAGTTGCTCGCACCCATCCTCAACTTCCAGTTGGCGATGGACGTGGCCTTGGGTGCGGACGAAGCGCTGATTCTCGACGCCTACGACTTGCAGGCGCACGAGCTGGCAGCAGTCAAGAAGTCGGCCATCTTCAGGCAGAACCTGCAACGAGTCGAGAAACAGATCAGCGAGGACGGCGGGGCGTTCAAACTCAAGGCGCAGGTCCAGGCAGAGGAGATGCTGAAGGAAGCCTACAAGATGGCGGTGGACCCTGACATGGACCCCCGCGTGCGAAAGGACCTGATAGTATCGCAGGTCCGGTGGGCAGGATACGATGCACCCAAGACGGACAGCGGGGCGGGCAACGCCGGGTTCGCTGTCCACATTCACCTTGGTGGCAGTGAGCCGAGAGAGATCAACACATTCGAGCACGAGGAGTGATTACGATGAACGAGAATCGCAGGCGGCAGCTCATTGACCAGATTCGTCTGGTGCCGGTACGTTGCACAGGACCTAACGGCGAGGAAGGTTGGAAGGCAGGCCCGGACGGCGAGGAGTTCTATGGGTTCCAGGCCAAAATGGACGCCAAGGGGGCCTGTAGGCAGGTGGGCAAACGGGCCAAGGTCGATATGCAAGTAGAGACCAACCTCGACAGGGAGCGAAGTGTGCGGGGCCTGAAGGTAGGTCGAGACGTGCAGGCGAAGGCCACCAAGGGTCCTCGTCGGGCGTAAACGATTCGGCGAGCAACCGGACACCAGACAAGCCTACGGAGGCTAAGTAAATGAAATACGTAATCCTCAACAACTTCGCGCAGGTGCTCGCCGGGTCCCTGGCTGCGTCTACCACTGACGCTGCGGAGACGATGACGTTGAACGGGGGCGGGTCTCTGCTAGAGGCGGCTATCGTAAACGGTACGGCGCACGCTCTGCTGACACTGGTAGAGGTCAACTCGGACAACGAGGAGATCGCGTGGGAGGTGGTGGAAGTCACCGGCGCCACGGGCAACGAGTTGAACATCCTGCGTGGGCAGGACGGCACTGAAGCGGTGGCGTGGGCGTCCGGGGTACCCGTGGAGATGCGCGTTACCACCAAGCTCATGAACGCGTTTGCGTTCACGGATGACCTGCCTCCTGAACCGGACTTGGCGGCGTACTACTCGCCAGCGACAGACCTCACGGTACTGGGCGGCATCTTGAACGATACCACGTGGGGTGACCTGAGCGGGCCGGATGACGCGACGAACCTCCCCAAGAAGATCGTGATTACGTCGCAGGACACAGACAGCATCTCGTTTACGTCGTACAACACGCCAAATGCGGAGGCGTTGGCGGGTCCGGCCCTGGCTATCCAGACGGACAGGTTCGGTAGCATCGGTGTACCCTTGGGCGGCGTGAGCGTCGGCGTCGATACGCAGTGTACCGACTTCAGCGTTATGTTTGGGCGCGGTGGTCAGGCGGGTGACAGCGACGGCGGTGTGTCGCTGGGCATCGGTAACTGGTCCGGTTGGGGTAACACCATGGCGGTGGGGTCGTTCCAGTACGCGTACGACTTTTCTTGCGCCATCGGCACCGGATGGATGGACTACGACACGGTGGGATACGCAGACGAGGAGTACGGGTATTCTGCGGCTAACTACGAGGAAGGCGGCGCGTACGGCGCCATGTCGTTGTCTCTTGGGTTTGTGACCAACGCCAACGGCGCGTGGTCCATTGGTCTAGGGGCTAGGGCTGACTCCAATGCGGGCAACGGGCTTCGTTGTACGGCTATCTCGTACATCTCCGAGCCCTACTCGACGTTTGACTTCAACGTCGAGGACATTGGCGGGGACCCCACCCCGTGGTACACCCAGCCGAACGCGACCAAGCACGCCGCGTCTCAGATTGCCGTGTCATTGCCGCCGATTAACCTGTCACAATCTGCTGGCACGCAGATCGACCTCCAGCTCGGCGGGGACCTGGCCCTGTTCATCGACAGCATCGAGCTGGTCGTGCGGAGCGCAGGGGACATCACGGGATCACCGGCTATCAGCTTGGGCACAGCGACAGGGACACCTGCCAACGTGTTGGCAGCCACAGCGATTACCGACCTGACCCAGTATTCCCGGCAGATCGAGACGCCGCTGATCGCCAACGGCGTGCTCAACCTCGTGGCGGAAATCACTACTGCGGGTACCGGCACCGAGGGCGAGCTGTATGTCGTGGTTAAAGGGTTCGCGATGGAAGCGGTGTAAGGACACCCAGGGCAAGGACGCCCGATCAAGGAGCCTACCATGGCAGCAGGTATTGACTACAAACCCGCCCCTACGGTTGCGAAGTTCATGCAATCAGAGGCGTTTTACAACTTCATCATAGGCCCCGTGGGTTCTTCAAAGACCACGGGGATACTTTTTAAGATACTTTACCACGCTATGCGGCAGCGTAAGTCTGAGACAGACGGTATCCGCCGCACTAGGTTTGTAATAGTACGTAACACTATGCCCCAGCTTAGGGATACGACGATAAAGTCATTCATGACGTGGTTCAAACCGGGGCAAGCAGGTAAGTGGCAGGTGTCAAACAGTGCCTTTACGTTCAAGTTTCAGGACGTAGAGTGCGAAGTGCTGTTCAGGGCACTGGATACACCAGATGACGTGTCGAGGGTACTGTCTCTAGAGGTGACAGGTGCTATCCTTGACGAGTTTGTCGAGATACCACAAGAGATTGTAGAGGCGTTGTCCGGCCGTTGCGGCCGTTACCCCTCGAAAATAGACGGTGGGCCGTCTTGGTGGGGGATGTGGGGCGCGTCTAACCCAGGCAACGAGGACAACTGGTGGTACGAGTGGCTGGACATCGAGGAAGCGGGGGACAGACCCGAGAACATGAGCTACTTCGAGCAGCCCGGTGGATTTGAAGCGGACGCGGAGAACCTTGAGAACTTGCCTGGCGAGCGGGACTACTACAATAACTTGGTAGTGGGTAAGTCCTACGAGTGGGTACAGCAGTTCATCAACGTGGAGTGGGGGTTCAGTCTCAAGGGTACGCCGGTATTCAAGGTGTTCAAACCCGAGTTCCACGTCTCCAAGCAACACTTGTCGTTCAACCCGTACCTGCCGGTGCTTATCGGGTTCGATGCGGGGCTGACTCCCAGCGCCATTATTGGGCAGCAGGACCTCCACGGGAGGCTGCTGATACTGCGCGAGTTGATAAGCGAGAACATGGGGGCCACCCGGTTCTGTCGGGAGATGCTGAAGCCCCTGCTGCGGCGTGAGTGCCCTGACTCAGAGGTAGAGATCATCGGGGACCCGGCGTTTACCCAGAGGGCACAGACCGACGAGAGGTCGGTGCGCCAGATTCTGGAGGCCGAGCTGCCAGGGGTAACGATTCGCCCTTCCCCCAGCAACACGTTGGTGGACAGGATCGAGGCGGTAGAGGGGCTGTTGACCCAGCTCACCGAGGTAGGTCCAGCTTACTTGGTTGACCCGTCTTGCAAGACGTTGATACGTGGGTTTAGCTCGGGGTACCACTATGCGGTGAACAAAAAGGGCACCCAGGCAGACAAGCCCGAGAAGAACAAGTATTCTCACCCCCATGATGCTAACCAGTACCTGTGCCAGGGCGTGATAAAACTAGCTCGCAAAGCTACGAAGATGAAAAAACTCAACAGGCTGATGGCTGGCGGCGAAACTGCGGCATACAACGCAAGGTGACAGTGATGGCTACCGATAACATGGTCGAGGAAGTAATAAAAGACATCGAGGACCTGGACGAACCACGTCTACAGGCTGCCGGTAGGGAGCTGAGGAAGCGGTTTGAGCAGTACAAGAAGGACCGTCGCCAGGCGGAGCTTCAGTGGGTCAAGAACTTGCGCCAGTACGAGGGTGAGTGGGACCCAGAGGTGGTTATCCCGGAGGGTAAGTCTCGGGCGTACCCCAGGCTCACTCGGCAGAAGTGCCTCGGCATGGTAGCCAGGCTCATGGCGTTGCTGTTTCCCGAGGGCGAGGCTAACTGGGGGGTCCGGTCCAGCGAGCGACCCAACGTGGACGCAGAGACGCTTGAGTGGGTAATCGGTGAGTGGGTGATGGAGGACCCACAGGCAGTTGTGGACATTCTGGGCGTAGAGAAGCAGGTAAAGAAGTTCGCGGACAGGGCGGCAGAGCGCATGTCTATCCGCATACGTGACCAGTTGAGCGACACTGCGGAGTACGGACAGACGGATTACCCGACACTGGCTCGAAAGGTCATAGAGTCAGCTATCAAGTACGGTGTTGGTGTACTGAAAGGCCCTATGACCATCGAGCAAAAGGGCACCAGGTTCAGCGTTGACGATGCTACGGGTAACGTCCAGATCAGCAACGAGTCTGTGTACCGGCCGTACTTCGAGTTTGTTCGTCTCTGGGACTACTACCCGGACATGCACGCTAAGACCTTCGAGCAGATGGACGGGGAGTTCTACCGCCACGTCATGTCCAAGCACCAACTACGCAAGCTGTCTAAGCGGGATGACTTCTACGAAGACAAGATTACTAAGTACCTCGCCAATAACCAGGAGGGGGACTACGAAGCGACTAACGCAGACACAGAATTGCATAGTCTTGAGACTTCACATATCCCCGGTGACCGACTCCAGAAAGGCAAGTACGAGGTAGTTGAGTACTGGGGACCGATTGACGTTAAGTGGCTGGAGGAGAACGACCGAGAGGAAGGCGAAGAGGGAGAGGTCATTGGCAGTCTGTGGATGCTGGGCAGAGAGGTTATTAAGGCGGCCAGGTCTCCCTACCGTGAAGGGGTACGCATGTTCCACGTCTTCTTGTTCGAGGACGACGACGTGAACTTGGCAGGTAAGGGCCTTCCTCAAGTAATGCGTGACTCCCAGATGGGAGTGTCTAATTCGACTCGCATGATGATGGACAACGCGTCGGCTGTATGCGGCCCCATGGCGGAAGTCAACGTGGACTTGCTGGTAGAGAACCACAAGCCGATCAAGTTCGAGGCGTTTGAGATTATCTACAAGGAGGGCGAAGGGTCCATGGGCAGTGCTCGTGCGATTACAAACCTGACCTTCGACGCACACCTCAACGAGTTGCTGGCTACCGTGCAACACTTCCGTTCGGTTGCAGATGACGAAACGTTCGTCAACTCGCAGCCTGGCGGGGATATGTCAGGGGAAGCCCTGCGTACTCAAGGTAATATGTCCATGGTTATGGGCAACTCCAGCCTACCTTTCCGGGATATTGTTCGTAATTACGACAACTTCACAGTATCGTTAATGCACTCCCTTATCCAGTGGAACCACGTGTTTGACCCCGAGACTCACATAGACGGTGACCTACGGCCGATAGCTACGGGGTCTACTACCCTTATGGCTAAAGAGGTCAGGGCCTACGCTTTGGATAACATGGCGCAGACCATCACCGAAGACGAGAAAATGTACATCGACATGCAGCAGTTCGCGCTGCAACGGGTCAAGTCACGAGACCTGCCGGACACAATGATGCTGCCCGATGACAAGGTTGAGGAGAACCGCAGGAACAACGACCAGATACAGGAGCAGATTCAGCAGCTACAGCAGCAGATGCAGATGGCTGAACTGCGCAACATCCAAGCGCAAGCAGAAGCCAGAGAAGCTGATGCCCTCAAGAAGCGGGTAGAATCGGGAGTCGCACTGCCGGACGGTATGCAGCAAGTACACAGCCTTGAGCCGCTGCCCGCCGAGCAGGGCGAGCCGCAGCAGCAGGCACCTGGACCCGCACCTCAGCAGGCTATGGGGGAGGCGGAGATGCTGGCAGCCATGGGCATGGGAGGAGAACCAAGTGCAGGTATCTAAAGATAAAGAGGTTCGTAATACGCTTGTCAACGAGTTGCACAGTACCCGAGGTTCCCACGAGGCGGGCATACTTCGCCGGTACATCGACTATAGGTTGGACGAGCTGGCACAAAAAGCCCTATCATGTGATGTAGCAGAGCTTCACGATATACAAGGGCGTGCAAAAGAACTGCGAGAACTCAGCGCTAGACTGATGGAGGGCGTAAAGCGCCCACCCGGCCAACCGACAGAATAGGTGACACATGCGTAATTGGATGATGGACGCACTCGACGCTAAACTCCGCGCAGAAGCGAACAACGAAGGTGCTGACGACGGGGCAGGTGCCGCTGACGACAGTGATGACGACGGAGGTTTTGGCTCCGCGTTTGATACGGGCATTGGCGAGGACTACGACGGCACTACGTCTCCCAAGGAAGAGCCCAAGGAAGAGCCCAAGGAAGAGCCCAAGGAAGAGCCCAAGGAGGAGCCCAAGGAAGAGCCCAAGGAAGAGCCCAAGGAAGAGCCTAAGCAGGAGCCCAAGCAGGAGCCGAGCACTGACCCCAAGGCCCCCGCGTCTGGCGAAGAGCCTGCGCCGGAGGGGGAGAGCGGGGACCAGCCACAGAAACTCCCTGGCGGAGAACAGCTCCCCCCTGATAATCACGCTGGACAACAGCAGCTTGACCCAGCTACTCTTGCTTATATGTTCCAGCAGCTTAGTGCTGGTAACCGGAATCAAGGGCAGCAGTCACGGCAACAGCAAGAGCAGCAGTCACGGCAACAGCAAGAGCAGCAGCCGTACCAGCCGCCCAAGGACTGGAAGGAATACCTCACTGACGAGGAGAAGCAAGTCCTCGACAGTTACGGGAAAGAGTGGGGGGAGGTAAGCGAGGCAGAGCAGATTCGCACTCAAGCTATCGCCCGCCACACGAGAGAGCAAGTCCTGGCAGAAGTGAATCAAGTATTAGCGCCGATTGCTGAGCATATCCAGGAATCGAAGGTACAAACTCACTTTGGCAGGATTCGGGGAGCCCACGAAGACTTCGACACACTGAAGCAAGGTGCGTTGCAGGGGTGGGTAAACCAACAGGCCAACCCGGTAATTCGGGAAGCCGCTGCACAGGTTTTGAGAGACGGCAGCGCAGAGCAGGTGATTGGCCTGATAGACCTCTACAAGAAAGACGTAGGGGGTAACGGTACCGGACAATCGACGGGTGCAGCGCCAAATGTACCAGCCTCGTCTCAAGTTCCGGCTAATAACGGAGGCACTACACGAGTGGCAGAGCAGCCAACCCAACCGGCCAAACCGCCGAAACCCGCTGCTAACACCCGTGCGGCTTCCGCAACAGCCGCAGTGAACACCGGCAGCCGTGGGTCCGACCCACGCGGCAGTGACCCGAACGACTTTGACTCGGGCTTTGCCGAAGAGCTTGCTGGAACCTGATTGAACTGGAGAACGAGCAATGACTACTAAATACGGTGATATTACCCCGCGTCAGGCAGGGCACTCCGTAGCCAACTTCCTGAAGCGTGCTGCCCCGAACCTCATTATCGAGCGTTTCGGACAAGCGTATCCGCTCCCCAGGAACGCCACCAAGACTGCCAAGTTCCGTCGCTACTTCATGGAAGGTGCAACGGGTTCGGCCGGTAGCGATGCCGGTGCGTTCAACGTACCCAAGGGTAAGGTGATCGCAGAAGGTGTGACTCCTGCCGGGTCCAAGCTGGCGCACAAGGACTACGAAGTCTCCATCGTACAGTACGGCGACTGGATGGGCTTCACCGACGTGATGCAGGACACTCACGAGGACTTCCCGCAAGCCCTTCGTGAAATGACCGACATCCTCGGCGAGCAAGCGGCTCAGACTATGGAGGAACTGCGGTTCAACGTGCTGAAGGCCGGTACCAACGTCTTCTACGCTGACCTCGTGACCGCTCGTTCTGACGTGGACGCGCCGATTGACCTGGCTCTCCAGCGTCGTATCGTACGCGCCCTCAAGCGCCAGAACGCACGTCCTCACACCAGTATGATTACGTCCAGCCCGTCGTACCAGACCAAGCCCATCGAGCCCGCGTTTATCGCCCTGGTCCACCCGGACCTGGAGAATGACATTCGCAACCTCGTGGACGCCAACGGTAACCCGGCGTACATCAACACCAAGCACTACGCAGGTGTCGAGCCTATCCCCGGCGAGATCGGGTCCGTGGAGAACGTGCGTTACGTGTCCTCTACTGTCTTCGAAGCATGGGAAAGCGCAGGTGCTGCCGTAGGCGTCACCGGGATGCTGGCGATGGACAACACCAATATCGACGTGTACCCGATCCTGTACCTGGCGCGTGACGCTTTCGGTACTGTGCCGCTCAAGGGCGCTCAGGCTGCCAGCATCACCGTCGTACAGCCCAAGCCGACCGAGACGGACCCGCTGGCACAGCGCGGTACCGCAGGTTGGAAGACTTGGCACGCCACTGTCATCCTTCAGGATGCGTTCATGATCCGTGCCGAGGTTGCCGCCACCGCGTAACCGGAGGGGGGCCGGGGGAAACCTCGGCCCTAGCTACTTATGATGCCCAACTCATTTCGAGTGGAAGTTGCGGACAACGGTTTCGTGGTGCGTTACGACGACCCCGAGATCGTGAAGAAGAACCGCGCCGCGGATGGCCCATACATTGACGAAGAGCATATGGCGGTATTTCCCGACGTGGCCTCGCTGAAGGTAGGGCTAGATTCAGTAATCGAAAGCGTCATTGCGTCGGCAGAAGAAAGCGCTAAAGAGCGTGCTGACGGATTTGACGAGGCTTTCGAGGCAACATCAAAAGAGGACTAAACTATGCCAGATGAACCGATTTACAATGAGTTGGACAACGACCTTCATAACGAGGGCAATGACGGTGCGTTCACCGTACAGCCGCCCGAGAAGGAATCCGAGAACGACCCCGTAGAAAAAGAAGGTGGCAAGGGTAACCGCGCTAGTGCGGCCAGCAAGGCAGCCACTACCCGTCAGAAGTCTGCGGACAAGGTGGGGGCTTCGGCGGGCAAGCGAAAGTCTACCAAGAAGCTCAAAGAATACACTATCATGCTCAATGACAGCTCCCAGTTCCCTCCTGGCGGACTGACATTGGGCCTCAACGGGACATTCAAGACTATCCCCGCAGAGGTTCCGGTTAAGTTGAACCAGAACTGGATGGAAATTCTTAACCACGCCACGCAGACTGAACCGCGTGTTGACGACAATGGCCGCATTATCGGCGTACGTAACGTACCTAGGTTCCCCTATCGTATTGTTCCTGACGAAGAGGAGTAAGCCCGGATGAAAGTCTCGCAGCTTTTGAGCGAGCTTCAGGGCAACATACTGCGTGACACGAGTCACGCAGTGCGCGGGCAAGGTTCCAGTCAATGGAACCTTGCTTCGCTTGTGGCCTACCTGTCTGAAGCCGCCGACATCATGGCCGAGGAGACCCACTGCATAGTGGATTCGTCTACCCCGGAGATAACAGAAATTACGTTGGTCACAGGGGAAGACGTGTACGACCTCAGTGACCGTATCATTGACGTTAAGTCGGTGCGTGTAGGTTACCGCAGGACAGGGAGAAGGCTCCGCCAGGTAACTACGCATGAAATGGAAGACGGGTCGGAAGACATCACCACTGCGTACCCTATGAAGCTGTACAGCCGTCCTGGAGAGCCCTTTGCGTTTGCTTTGGACGAAGCATCAAACCAACTACGTATCTACCCTACCCCTAGAACCGAGGACGAAGGCGTAGTCGTTTACCTACGGGTGAGCAGGCTCCCCTTGAACCCGTTGCCCGTACCCGTGGACAACGACCCAGATTCGGATGTAGAGCCTGAGGTACCCGTACAGCGGCACCTTGACTTGTGCGAGTGGGCTGCATATCGGGCCTTGCGCAATCACGATACCGATGTTGAGAACATTCCCAAGGCGACGACTCACCGGAATCAGTGGGACCGGACTATATCGAAGATGCGCAAACGGTGGAGACGCAAGCACCTCTTACCTGCTACATTTGGCGTTAGAGTAAACAACTGAGGAGAGTGTCATGGCGCTCCAGCCGGAACAAAGGCGACTCGATACACCCCCGCAGCAACGCACTGCTTATCGTCGGGACATCGACGCGGCGTATGCGCGGGCGGACGAGGTAGGTAGGCAGCAGAATTGGAGCAGCATCGCCCCGATGTTGCAGGCGGCAGGCCGAGGAATCGGCGCTGGTGCGGACCCCGTGGGCCAGCAGCAGAACTTCGACTTTGGGGGGAACAGCCCTGGCTCCGTCTCGGCCAGGGGGATAAGAGACGGCGTTTCGGGTACGCTGGACTACTTGCAGAATACAGCCGCAGCCGGTGGTGCGAACGTCAGGCGCGGGGTCGGTGCCCTAGCCGGTGCAGGACTTGACTACATGAGGAACGAGTTTAGCGACGTTGACAACGCAGCAGGGGCCATCGAGAGCCAATTCAATGCAGGGCCTCAGCCTACACCCCGTCCCCCCGAGCTGCTGAGGGCGCCCCCGCCTGACCTTCTCCGTGCTCCGGCTCCGGCTCCGGGGCCTGACGTTCCTCAGTACACCGCCCCGGCGACCATGCCCGCTGTACAGTCCGCTGTGGACCGGCTCACGGGACAGCCTACGGTCACTCCCGGTAACGCAGGCGTACCGACCGCAGGTGCAGGCCAGCCCGCCCCTTCGGGCGCCCCAGGAGTGTCCACGCCAGGGCCGCCTTCGCGTGCCCCGGCGTCGGCCGGTCAGCCGAGCAATGTCTACTCTGATGCAGCTACGCCGCAGTACAGCGCTCAGAGGTCAGTAGCCCCTACGCAGAGCCAGACACAAGCCCCGGCACAGGCGCAAGCCCCGGTGCCAGCAGGACAGTCAGGCAACGTCTACTCGGACTCAGCTACACCTCAATACAGCGCGTCTAGTACGGCGGCCAATGGTATTCCGCAGGGTGGCGGTACGGTCAACTTCACTCCCGCAGGAGGGGGTGGATTCGGTGTGGGTGGTGGCTTACGGCAGCCTGGAGGAGAGCTTGTGGCTGCTTTCCTGGAAGCGAGGGACAACTATGCTGGAATGGACAACAGCAACAGTACGCTAAACGAAAGAGGCCGTGCGTTGAACATACTGCGTGCTATGGGTCAGCAGGCAGGCGTGGAGCAGCAGGCTCAAGCCAGCATGTACGGCGACGATGTAGGTGGACAGTCTCGAATGGGCGTAGCGGACATCAACAGGGACTCTAGCCTTGGCAGCACAGCCCTCCAGCAGATGGGAGGGATGGATCGTACGCTTATTGGAGACCGGACCACTCGTAGGGCGAACGATATGGACTACGAGATCGGCATGATTAACGCCGGGGCCAACCAAACGAACGCTCAGACGAACGCCAATTCCGGTCAACCGAGCGACTTCCAGCGGGCGGTAGAGTCAGTATCGTTGCAGTTATTCCAGAGCGGAGACCTGAGTCTCCCGGCAGCTACAACTATAGCGTCAGGTGAAGCGCTTGAGCCGGACAGGATTATATTTAACGACATGGGTGCGCCCGTAGCTATGAACACTGCGAACGGCGTAGAGGGCATGACGCCTCAGATGGCTACCTTACTACATGCCATGGGAGCGCTCAATGACGACCAGTTGGCGAGGATGAATAACCTCTACCAAAGCGCAGGGCAGTGAGGCTGATATGGCTACAGGACTAGGGATCGGGGTAGACCCGGCTGCGGAGGCTGCGAAGGGTGCAGTGGAGGCGTACCGCAACCGGAGGAGTGCGCCTTCTACTCAGGACATGCAGTACTTGGCTGAGTTAGTCCGCAATAATACGCGTGACCGCAGTCGTACGTTTGGCGAGGTTGCCGGTGATACCGGGTTGTCGCTGCTAGGGGGCGCCATAGACCTCGGGCAAGCGACGTACGGCATAGGCAACATGGCCACCCTGGGTACCCTAGACGAGGTGACGGGGGGTTTCTCCGGGAACTTCCGTGAGGCGGGGGATGCTGTGCAGGGCTGGCAGTCTGAGCCCCTGCAATTACGTAGGGAGGACGCCAACGCGGCGTTCGATGACGGCCTCGTGTCTGGTGCTCAGGCGTACTTGAGCGACCCTAGCCTACTTTGGGACATAGCCGGACGTGCGGTACCTTCTCTGATCCCTACCGTAGCCGCAGGTGGAATGGCTGCCCGGACGGTAGGCGCTGTTGCAGGCAAGGAAGCTGCGCAGAAAGCTGCCACTACAGCCGCTATCCGCACAGGTGGGGCACAGATAGCGGGCTCCACCAACGTGGAAGCTGTCCGCACGCTGCGAGAACAGGACGTAGACGGCGTTGCTCGTCCTCTCCTGGGTCTAGGCGCAGGTCTGGTGGCAGGCATCGGAGGCGGGGCTATAAGCCGGTTCACAGGCGCGGGCGCCTTGGAGGGTGCCGTGGGCCGCAGGTTGGCCGGTGTCGGCGGCACAGGGGCTGGTGTGGGCGCTGTGAAGGGCGCAGTCGGCGGCATCGGCCGTGAGGCGACGGAAGAGGCCCTGCAAAGCACCCTGGAGACTACCGCTGTCAACGCTGTGGCTCCCGACAACACGTTGGGACAAGGTGTAGGAAAGGCTGCGGTTATGGGCGGCATCGGCGGTGGCCTGATCGGTGGACCCCTGGGTGCTTACGCCGGTATGGCTAACCCCCCGGCTCCTGACGCCCCGGCTAGAGCAGCGGATGACCCTGGACTGCCCAACGTGGACCTGTTCGGCCGTGAAGTACCCACGGAGGGACCGGCCGCGCCTACGCCAGAACAGCTTGATATGCAGATCAGGGCACGTGCTGACGAGCTTACCGAAACCAGCGGGTACACAGACGCCGAGGCAATGCAGCAGGCGACGAGGGAGATTGAGCCCCCGGACTTTTCCCTTGCAGCTACTCCCGACGAGATTGACGTGCGTATCAGGGAGCGTGCCACGGGACTTGTCGAGAACGAAGGGTTTACAGAGGCTCAGGCATTACAGCAGGCGACACAGGAGCTGTCACCTCAGCAGGAGCTTGGTCTTGAGATCGAGCAGGAGCCGGAGTTACGGCTTACCGGCGAGGAGCAGCGTGCGGCTGACCTGGGTGGCGTCCTTATACAGAACGAAATTCTGTTCGAGGGCGAGAACGGCAACATCGAGGTGAACCCTGAGCAGCAAGCCTTGTTTGACCAGGCTACTGAAGGCATGACGTGGGAACAGTGGGACGCTACCCTGCAAAGGATAATGGATGTACGTAAGAAAGCGCGGGAAGAAGGTGCGCGTGTACGCCAACAGGTAGAAGAAACGACTCGGGTTAATCAGCAAGCCGGTGTAACTGAGGGTGACATTCGGTCGGCCAAGCAGGTAGAGGTCGAAGAAAAGCAAGCCCGAGTAGAGGCCGAGATACTACCCAAGTACAAGGAAAGCGTAGACGAGGAAGGAAACAGGAAGTACACCCGGTACGATCCCTACGAACAGCGGCTAGTGACAATAGACAGAGGAGAGGCTGTAAGGGATGCTCGCCGCGTAGTCGAGGAGCAGGACGCCCGTGCGCAGGAACAGCAGGAAGCCCTGGAAGCCGAGGCTAGAGAAGCTGCTCGTCCGGTAGACGAGAAGTGGAGGAGCTGGCTGGACGAGAGCGAGACGTTTGAGGTCAAGAAGAACAACCTCAACAAGAACAACAAAGAGTGGCAGCGGTTTAAGCAGGCAGCGCTTGACGCCAACATAGCACCGGGTACCCCGGAGGCTGGGGTGTTCCTGTCTGACATGGCCAACGAATTGGGCAAGTCGGCTACGAAAGCGGGTGTCTTGGGCAGGACCCTGGGCACCGTGTATGACGTTACGACTGACATGGACCCGGTACCTGCTACGCCTGCGACGGAGCCAGAGCAACAAGTTGGTACGCAGCAAGAGCGTGACGATAGGTTGCTGGACCCGACTACGGCTCCTGTCGAGCCCCCTGCCGAGCCCGTGGTCGATACGCCCGCAGATTCTGCGCCTATCCAGGACCTGGAGGCACGGCAATCGGCAGGCGCCCCGTTGGTACCTGCTCTGTACACCCCCGATGGGCTGCCCTTCGATAACCGTAAGCAAGCCAACGATGCGAAGCGTCGTCGGTGGCTCAAGGACATTGCTATTGAGAATAACGTCAAGATAGCTGACTTGAAAGCCGAAGAGATACCCGGCCGAGGGTGGGTGCTCAAGGTGCAGACGTACGATGACTTCAGCCCGCAGCAGGCACAAGAGCAACAGATCGAGGAACAGCAAGAGATACAACAGCAGGAGCAAGAGGCTGCTGCTGACCCCGTACTTCAGAAAGCAGAGGAAGCGGTTATACCTCCTGCCGAGAAGTCAGATATAGCTTCGCAACAGAAGCAGGCTAACGTAGAGCGTATACAGAGGAGAGTAGAGGGCTACTACCTTGACGAAGCTAAGAAGGGCGAGAGCCGCACTGAGTTCTACAAGCGCAAGGGCAAGGATTACCTGAGAGACGAGCTAGTGTTGGCGTCTAGCATGGAAGAGCTGGACACTATGTACGCCTCTATCATGGACACGCCCACGGCTAAGGCCATGTCCGTGGAGGACAAGCGTGAGCTTGTTGCCATATACAACGGCACGGCTGACCGTGGCAACTTCATGAGGGTAAACCCGGAGGACGATACGGTAATTGACTACCGTACGGCAGCGCAGCGTCAGGAGGACGGGGCTACCCCCGAGCCACCTCCTAGCCGCAGCCCTCGTCGCAAGAGAAAACAGGACGCCAAGAAAGGCAAAGGTAAAGAGCAAGAAGAAACGCTCCTGACTCCTGACACACTAGACGACATCATGGGCAACAACCCTGACGTACAGTTTCACCAGACGGTTGCGGACTATAAGAAAGCAACGGGTAGGTACGCGCCTACGGATGCCGCAGGTGTGTTCGACAACGATGGCGTCCACGCTATCCTGTCGAACATAAAAACGGCAGAACACTTGGCAGAAGTAATCGCTCATGAAGGAGCACACAAAGGTATCCGATCAATGCTGGGGGACAGGGTGTCGGCTGTCACCAACAGGTTGTGGGCCAACGCTGCCTTGCGTGAACGTATCCGTACCAAGATGCGCAACCAGTCTCTGGATAGGGCCGGAGCTGCGGAAGAAGTCTTGGTGGACATGATAGCGGCGAACGAGAGGCTTACTGGGGACGTGTGGACCAAGATAAAGTCTGCTGTCCAGGCTACGTTCGAGTCCACCCTGGGGGTGAGTAAGTACCGTGTGACGGATCGGCAGGTGGACGCGCTTCTTGACGACGTGGCCAGGGCTACTAGAGGAGAGGATGTTATTAACCGGGGGTACCAGCCCCTGAGCGAGAACGACTTTCTCGATACGTTGATAGGCAAGCCGCAGGCCATCACTCAGAGCCAACGGTTCTCTCGTGTAATGGAGACGCTTAACCGTGGGAGACCGGATGTACCGGGCAGACAGAACGCTATAGGGGAGGCAATAAAAGAAGCGACCAACGTAAGCCGCACGTCTTTACGAGACATATTAACCAACATCAAGAGCGGGCAGTACGGCCGTGCGTTCTTGCCGTTTGTCCCTCTGAACCAGATTTACAACTTGTACGGGCGTAACTTCGACCACGTTATAACGGCTGAGGACGGCACTACCGAAGTGCGCAATACCTTCCGGGACTTGAACACGCTGAAAGGTGAGCAGGAGGCCCGGTTCAACCAGCGTCTGGCGCGTAAGCGGGACATAGAGCTGGACGGGGAGACTTTCCATTCGTCAGTGATGGAGCTATCCGACCGGGGGCAAGCGTTCCAGCGGCACAGCCCCGAGAAGGTCGATGACTTGAACTCAGTCCTACAGGAGACTTCGTTCTTCCAGGTGTGGCCGCAAAAGGCGTGGGAAGACCAGCCAGGTATCAACTACAAGCGGTACAACATGACGCCCGAGGAGCGCAAGGCGGCGTGGGAAGTCCTCAGCCGCAAGTATAACAACCTGGGCACCGAGGGTCAGACGCTGTACCGGGAAATGCAGGCATCGTACCGTGATGCGGCGGTGTCTCACCTCAACGCGATTGAGGCGGAGTTGCGGCGCATCACAGGGCGTACCAAGGGCGAGCCCTTGCCGGATGACCACATCCTCCGGGTAGCTCGGAGACAGCTCACTAACGGCCCGTACTCTCCGTTGATCCGCCACGGTGACCACTTGGTCATAGTGAGGGGGCCGGAGGGCACTGAACACTTATCTGGGCACGATACTCAGACCGAGGCCGAGGCCATGCGGGTGGCGATGTCCAAGCAATACCCGGCCGTGGACGGCTTCACGGTGTCTCGTACGCTGAACAGCACGGAAAACGGAGTGTTCTCCGGCCTCAACCAGCAACAGCTCGACGCGCTTGAGTCTTCCGTCGTCAACGCGATACCGGAAGACTCGCCACCGGAGACGGCTAAGCTCATACGGGACGCGTTGACTGAGACATACCTGAAGATGCTTCCTGCCAGTTCCTTCGGTAAGTTCTCCAACCGCAGGAAGAACGTTTCTGGTTACAGCATGGATGGGCTTCGAGCGTACTCAGACTACTCCCTGAAGGGCGCACGTCGTATATCTGCTATAGAGTACGACGGGCGTATCAGCCAGGCTATTACGGGTATGCAGGAGCATATCAGGGCTAAGGCGGCAGCGATTGAGCCGGGTCAGGTGGACGACGAAGGGCGGGTGGTAAATACCGAGCTTGAGCAGTCGGTGGTGGACAAGGTGCAGTCACAGCACCAGGCAGCGTTGAACAAGAGTTACAGTAAGCTGGCTTCTACGCTGTCAGGTGCAGGCTTCCTGTACATGATGACCTCTCCGTCACAGTTGTTCGTGAACGCTACCCAGACGTTTATGGTCGCGATGCCTAGGTTGGCTGCTAGGTACGGAGGGGCTAACACGTTGGCCATAGGCAAAGAAGCCATGGCCAACTTCACCAAGAGCGGAGGAGACTTCCTTAGCGAGAAGGCGGCGACGAACGGGTCGGCAGCCACGGGTGTTAGGTCGGTTATGCAAAGGCTGTTCGAGGACGGTACTTTGGACTTCACGTTCTCTATGGACATGACGGACGCAGCCAACGGCGAGTCCGGGCAGCTTAATGCTACTTGGAGAAAGACGGTCGAGAGCATGTCTGTGTGGATACACAAGTCTGAGGTGTTCAACCGGCAGATGACGGCATACATGGCGACTAGGATGCACGCGGCCGAGAACAACATGGACCTGGAGAACTTGAGTGACACAGACCTGGATATGCTGCACCGAGTGGCTAAAGATGCCGTGGACTCTACGCAGTTCAACTACTCGCAGTCAAACAAGGCTGAGATGCTACAAGGGCCTGTTCGTAGGCTGGTGGGCCAGTTCCAGCAGTACAGGTTGAACATGATCGCTATGATGGCGAAGGACATACGTGACTCCATGGGCGGCAATAAAGCTACTGCGGAGGAACGGTCGTTGGCGCGTAAGTCTCTGGCCTACATGCTTGGTACGCAGCTCGCCTTCACAGGCGCTGTAGGTACCGCGCTATCCCCGATAGCGTTCGCCATCATGGACGCGTTCGGTAGCGACGATGAAGATTTCGTGGACAGCCGTACGGCTCTTCTCCAGGCGGTGCCTACGTTTGTATCCCACGGCTTTATGGGTGGGGTGCTCAACATGGACCCCAGCCGTATAGAGGTAGGTAGTGTGCTGCCGTTCCTGGGAGACCGTGTGTACGCACCCAAGACGGACGACTTCGGTGAGTCGGCCGTGTACTACCTAGAGCAGAACATAGGTCCTTGGTTTGGCCTCACCACGGGGGTCATAAAAGGTACTATGGATGCTATGAACGGGGACTTCTACGAGGCCAGTCAGGGGCTGCTACCTAAGCCCTTTGCGGACCCGGTACGAGCGTGGCATGAACGGGATGGCGTACGTAACCGTTCAGGAGCTATAACGTACGACACCGGGATGTGGGACTCTGTGAATAGGGCGCTCGGTATGCGCTCAGCGGATGTACTCGTCGCACAGGAAACGGCTGGCGCGGTGTACCAGGCCACTAGCAATGTCCAAAGGGCGAGGCAGAACTTGCTGGTCGAGTACGCGACGTACCACGCGTTGGGGGACGACGAGGGTAAGCAGGAAGTGATGGGCCGCATAGAGAATTTCGGTGCCAAGAACCCGGCTTTCCGTATCGTTGGCCAGGACATAGGCAGAATGTTGGTCAATCAACGTCGCACAGAGCAAAACGTTCGGGAGTTTGGGGCGCCGACGAGCAGGCAGTTTACTCCGGCTCTCCAAGAAATCACCGGCATTAGAGGGAACTGAAGTATAAATAACGTATAATACGTTGGTGATTGAATTTCGTACGCAGACAGGAGGTTGACGTGGACTCAACCATCGCAAAGCTGGTCCAGGAAATGGTGGTATACGGAACGATAGGTGCCTTTGGGGGCACTGCTCACTACGTATACCAAGCGGCTCGCAAAGGCCGTGCCTTCTCTGGGTGGGGGTTCATCGCCAACGTATTCCTCGCATGGGTAGTGGGCTGGGGTGTAGTCTTGTGGTTCGACGCATCAATGAACCGCAGAGAGTTCTACTCACTTGTTACAGGATTCCTCGCGTACCCTATACTTGACACCATAGACCAAAACCGATCTGCGCTGATGAAGAAACTTCGTTCTATCAAGGGGCCAGACTGAGGTGAACGTAATGACTACTTCTTTGCTTTTTACGCTGCTCGCAGCCGCCACGCACCTCCTCGTGATTAAGGAGGTGCGACGGTTCTTCAAAAGCAAAGGGAGTTGCCAAGAAGCAGATAAGCACATTGTGGCTACTCTAGGCATGGGCAGCATAACATTCGTGCTTATACAGGGTGTCCAGTTAGTAGGTTCCCCAGGTTGGTACATTACAAATAACATATACGCAGGGCTGTGGAGCGGGTTCGCCATACTTAACGCGTCTTTGTACTACGCTACGGCCAAGATACTTGCTGACCGTAGGACCAGTGAGACGGGTTCTGATATGACGGACCTCAAGACTAGGAAACATAACAGGATGAAGGCTTTTAAGCACCACTACGGCCGCAGGGCAGGAGACAAGCAATGACTAAGTGGATTGACGAGGTAGAGCTACAGTCGGAAGAAGACGCGTTTGACGAGCTGGTCAAGCATACATGGGAAGTAGAGGGCGGGTTTTCCAACCACGACTCTGACCCTGGCGGGGCTACCATGTACGGTATCACCGAGGCCGTGGCCCGAGCGCACGGATACACCGGGGGCATGAAAGACCTCCCCGAGTCATTCGCGCTTTCTGTGTACCGTAAGTCTTACTTTGAGAAGCCTGGATTCCACCTCGTGGCGATGCGTTCTCTGGTGCTGGCCAAAGAGCTGTTCGACTGCGGCGTGAACACCGGCCCTCCTCGTGCCACCATGATGCTCCAGCGGGCACTGAACCTTCTCAATCAACGCGGCCGTGACTGGGCCGACCTGAAGGTGGACGGCGCCCTTGGCGGGAAAACCATGGAGGCCCTGGACTCGTTGATCGGCAAGAGGGGCAAGGTCGGTAAGGATGTTTTGCTGAAGGCCCTCCTCGTGCAGCGTGGGGCCTACTACATGGACCTGGCTGCGCAGGACGAGAAGTTCGAGGACTTCTTGTTCGGCTGGCTCCGCACTCGCGTTGACATGGAGCTGATCTGCCATGGCTGAGTCCGCAGAGGCCGTGCTGTCTTTCTCTGCCGGGGAGGACCATGTTTCACATGAAACACGTATCCCTGAGGGATTCGCACGGCGCGTGGTGAACTGGGACTTGGACGACACGGGGGTGGCCCATCAACGGCCGTCCCTAGACGCGTTTTCTGGGGCCTCAGATTGCCACTCTGTGTGGCGCAACCCGGTAACGGGGGAAACCCTAGCGGTCTACGGGGAACGCCTATCTCGTCTGTCTGGGAGCACCTTGCTGCCTGTGCAGACGCTGCTCGGCCAGGATGTGTGGCTGTACGACGGCCGGAGAGTCTACTACTTCGCTCGTAACGGAGTGACGTACTTCACCAACGGTGTCGCTCACGGTACTTTGCGGCCTGACGGCTTCGTCCACACGTGGGGCGTGCCAAATCCGGTGACCCCGGTGAGGGATACGTCACAAGGCATCGTAAGGTACTTGACGTACGAAGATACCAACGGTCAGGAGTCCGGCGCTGTACGGTTTGACGCAGGTGTGCCGCCTCAACGCGTGGGCTTGGTACCTCGGTTGTTCTGGTCAGACGGGGAGACTACCAAGTATAGGCTGAACGGCACAGGCCGGGAGCTTCGTACGCAATCTCTGGTTCAGTTCCCTCCCGGCAGGTTCTTGGAGGAGATAGGGGGGAGGCTGGCAACGGTTCGAGGGTCGAAGGTCTACTACACATCTCCCCTAAACTACGGGTTGATAGACCCTAGGTACAATTTCATAGATGCGGGATCACAGATTACCGCTATGATTACTGTAGAGGACGGCACTTACGTCTCAACTAAGCATGAGCTGCTGTTCTATTCAGGTACAGACGTAGACGAGCTACGCAGGGAGAGCGTACTGGGCAAAGGTATACTTCCTGGAGCGGTGTGCCGAGTACCTGTGACTGCGCTGTCACCGGAAGTGAGGACCAACGAAGGTCAGAGGTACGCAGTGGCTGCGCTGACCGAGGACGGAATAGCCCTCTTGATGAACAGGGGAAACGTAATAGCGCCGACTGGAGGGAGGCTGAAATTGCCGCCTAACACTGAGGTGCGAATGGACTTGGTAGAACGTGACGGATACTATCAAGTTGTGGCTGTACCCACCCAACCGATAAGTGCTGCCTCTATGGCGGCTATCGACTCACCAGTAGAACCCATAGAGGTGTAACATGAAACAGAGCCAGCTTATCCAGCTCAACGACGGCGGTATTTTGATGCCTGACGGGGGCGTAGCACGTGGCACATACTTCGCCAGCCATAACGAGGGGCCGTGGGAGCCTATTTTTAACTCTTTGACTAAAGAGTATCTTACGTACTTGCTCAACTCTGGTATGCGAGGGTCACCTGCTGCTCTCACGAGTTGGTACATGACGCTGTTCGGCGTGGGCCAAAACCCAACAGACGACTGGACAGCGGCCTCGTTTGCGGCGCTTGACGCTGAAAACGAAAGCACTGCCGAAGGGTACGTGAACCCCACTCGCCCCGTGTGGACACCCGGAGTAGCCGTTGACGGGCTTATCGCCAACTCCGCAGACCCAGTACGGTTTACCTTTGCTACCGCCAGCTCCGTAAACATTGGCGGTATCGCGATCCTCTCCAGTGACGTACGCGGGGGGTCTGCCGGGGTGCTCGCTTCGGCTGCCAACCTCAACAACTCTCGTCAGTTTGAAGACGGTGATACGTACGACGTGGTGTACCGGCTCCGCCTCGAAGCGCAGTAAGCTGTGAGCTACAACGGACCAGTAAACTTGCGGGTTGACGGCGCACGGGATGACCCCCGTGCGCAGTTTCTTGTGGCCCAAGGTCGCCGGATGCTGGGACTTCTGGAGCTTGCTCACGGCCACAACCCTAAGCAGGGGGCCGTGGCTAACTTGTGGGGGGGAGAGGAAACGGGGTACGTAAAGGTTATATGGACTCGGGAAATAAAGACCATATTCGTTACGGTGCCTAGCTACGGTCGAGAGGAAGGAGGGGGAGTACGGAGAAAGTCTATTACGTTCCCCGGACTACGCCTCAAAAAGTTTTGTACCAACGGGTTGTTTTTCCACCACCCGGAGCACGGGCCGCTGCTACTGCCCGCTGACCCAGAGACGGGCCTGGTCGTACTACCCACGCTCCTGGGCGTCATAGAGACGGCTGACGACCTGCTGCTACCATTGGGGCCGGAGGGAGAACCGGACAACCCCAAGATAAAAGAGGGCTTGGTTCCTACGTCTGCCAGGGTACACACGTTCACCGAACCGGGGGAAACAAAGTCTCTGGCAACCGGGGACAACCACGTGTTGTGCCTAGAGGAGAAAGGCCACTGGTTCTACCCTAAGCCGTTTACTTTGGAGGCTCCAAGAGCCGTTTACTTTGCGTTGGACGGAGTTGACGACGAGGGTAATTTTGAACCTAAGCCTCTTAGCGATATGTTCGGCTCTACTCGGCCGGAGGTGTCTCAACGCGTAGCCATGTGGTCGGACTTCGATAACTTCAACCCCGATACCACCTATACGTCTGCACTGAGGAACCTAGGCTTCTTGGTGGACGACGCGGGTTCACTCAGCCAGGCCAGTCGGACACGGCCGGATAGGCTACGGCTGTCCGACACAGACGATGTGGTGGTAGAGGAGTCCAGGGAGCATTGGTACTCGGAGCGGAGGTCGCTGCTGTCCTCGTTCAACCGGGATGGGTGGATGGCCTTGAACTGGAACGCTACTCGCGGGGTGGAAGACTATTACTACAACCTGACTTTTCTCGCGTACTTCCGGTTTGAACTGGCCCCCTGTGCGTCCATATTAGTTAGACAACCTCTGGGTACGTTTACTCCCTATATAGGGTATAGACACGTAGCTAGGTGGCATGGCATAACTAATCACGATGCTTTCCCCGGCAGCCCTAGGGTGTCGAAGACTACGACCGTTAGACCTGCAACCCTGGATGTACCGTCTTCTCCCGGCGTGGTCACAGAGATAGATGGAGGCCCTGACCTGAGTGCGTGGGCTACGGTTACTGCGTGGCAGGTGAGGGACCAAGCGTACATAGCGTTCAGCATTATTCCGGGATTCTGGGATTACCACGCGAAACTGTCCGACTGGAGGGATTCGTGGGGGTTTAAGAGCACCATGATAAACCACAGACAGACGGGCATTAACCCGTTGGACTATAAAGAGTACGACGCTCTTCACGGGTACCCGTTTCTGTGCGTGTACGACACCCCCGTATACGATTCTCCGGTAGTCGATGGGTCGCGAGTAGATGTCCACGCTACCAGTATGCAGAACCTGAACGAAGTACAGGTAGATAACCTGACATGGAACCAGTCGTCTAGTGTTACGTTACCCAACACCAAAGTAGTATCTTTCGCTGGTACTGTAAGCACGGAGTACGAAGAAGATATTGAGTTCACCAGTGAGGTTACTGGCAGCACAGACTTTGGGGGTACGTACATACCTCCGGCTGAGTCCGGAGGAGGCTACTACCGTATGACATTGGTGGATACTGTGTCATTCAGCGTAGGGCAGTCTGGTACTTTTAGCATAGGGTATAACGTAGTAGGTCAGTTTAGTATACCGGACGAGCATACTGGCGAAGACATAATTGTGCCCCTAGGAATACAGCAAGCAGGTAATTTCGTGGTAAACGGGGGTGGGGGAGGTACCATATCTTCTGGGCTGCCCAACGGCGGTTCATTCACGTCCCAGTCCTCCAGCCCTCAGTTGGCGAGCCTGGACAAAGGCAGACCAATGGTGACCCTGGATGGGATACCAATGGGGGAAGGTGCCGGGGATATATTTCCTCCTGCCAGACCCATGGGGAAGTGGTTGCCTTGGGTATTTACTGACTTAGCGTTGTGTGTGCCCGCCGCTGGCTTCTACTGGGCTATAGAGGACCGAGGAGACACGTACTTACTGACTATATTCGGGGATAACTACCACGAGAGGGAAGAAGAGGTAGAGGGTAGTACGTTTAATACAGTGTTTGGTATGTGCCGTAAGTGCGTAACGGCAGTCGTACTCAAGGGTAACGTAGAAGGCAGCAGAGTTGTACCTGTCAAGAGAAAGGACTGGAACGACAGGGGCATACAGAACGTAACTGAGACCGATACGTATGACGTAGTACATAACCCCGTAACGGGGCAGTATTTCGAGGTTAAGGATGCGGGGGTAGACACCGTACGGGCTGCGTTTCTGCACGTGTCATCGAAGCTCAAGTATTCTAAACTGTTGCTGGACATCGAAGGTGACACAATAGAGTGGGAGGAGCCGAGCGGTGATTAACGCAAACGCCATCAACACCGTGACTGTCAACGGCGCCCCTCCCCCCGAACCCGAGGTGGTCGAGGCGAGCAACCTATGCACGGTCACCACCAAGGTAACGCACCGGAAACCCGGCAGCTTGAACGCCGCTGTCATTAACGGTGGGGCGGTCAACGCGGCCACGTATGACGTTATCGAGGAGAGCCAGCCCGGATACAAGTCTCGGGTCTCCGCCCGTGTACCGGGAACGATCAACGGCCTTCGGCTCAACATCGCGGCCATCAACGCTGGATACACCGAGGTTACCGAGCGTTGCATCCCTGGGTGCATCCTCACTACCACGCATCGGACCCGCGCACCGGGCACTTTCAACGGGTTCGCCCTGAACAGTGTAGCCGTGAATGACGGCGCCGAGAGCGTGACCACTACCGAGGCGGTAGGCAAGAAGCAGGTGGTCACCGAGCGCAGCCCTGGCACTATCAACGGCTTGCGGATTAACTCCACTCCGTTCAATGCAGGTACCTCGCATACGCGGGAGACCTGTGTACCGCTTCTTGAGTGCTACACCGTTACCGTGAGGCGGCCGGGCGGGATCAACACCTTTGTAGTAAACGGGGGCACGTTCAACGGCACCTCTACGTACAGCTACGAAGTGTGCGAGGACATAGTAACTGAGCCCGACACCCCCAGCGTACCTCAGCAGTATTACGAAACCATCACAGCCGTGGCCTTGGCTGTAGGGGAGCTGGAGGAAGAAGCACAAACGATGTACCTGACCAACTCAGCGGTGGGGCACGGGGAGATAGTGTCGGAGGCACAGGTTACGTACTACACGTCTACCGCCTTGGCCACGGAGGAAATCAGTACGGTCTCCGCAACGAGTGCCACTGTCGAGTCCTACGCGCTGGCCAGCGCCGAGATTATCCAGTCTCAAGGTCGGGCAGTTACTCTGGAGTCCCTGGGTTACGGTTACGAGGACGAGCCCCTTGGGTCCCGTGGGCAGTACGACACGTTCATATCCTTGGGCTACGGTTCTGATCTTGAGCCCGAGACAACCCGAGGGTACCTGGAAGAGCTGACCGTTGTCGGGCTGGCGTTCGGGGACATCCTCCGGGCAGGTAACACGCAGTTCGAGACGGTTGAGGTCCAGGGCACGGGCTCTGACAGCCAGGAAGCCGTGCGCAGGGTCTTCGAGCCGATTATCGAGGACCTGGCCCTAGCGGTCGGGGAGCTGGCCCTGGACAAGCTGTCTGGCTTCGTCACGGTGGAGTCCGTTGGATGGGGGTCCGAGACTTTCGAGGACGCCGCGCTCCGAGTTATTCGGGACACCATCGAGGCGGTCGCGGTGGCTCGTGACGAGCTGTTGTCTGGTACCCTGGCGGCTAGTGCTATGCTGGAGTCTTACGCCAAGGGTAGCGACTACTTCGGGGTGCAGAACTCGGGCACCGCGTGGGTATTCAACACTCGCACTTACGCTATGAGCCGGTACGAAGGATTCGAAGGAAGCCAGGCCCTCACTGTGGACGGAGAGGTGCTGGCACCTACGGCTACTGGGCTGAAGACTTACGGGCAGGGGACTGCGGAAGCGTCAGTCGAGTTCGGGCTTACCGACTTCGAGTCCAGGCAGCTCAAGTCTGTGCCGCACGTGTACTTCACGCTGTCTTCTCAGCTACCTGTACGTATGCAGGTGAGGGCTGGGGCGGGTGCTGCCATGAACGAGGTGGAGTACGAGAGAGCCATAGACCCAACGGCTCCGCCAGCAACGTATCGCATGGACTTGAACCGTGGAGAGAAGGCGCAGTTCTGGGGGTTTAAGCTATTGGCACCGGCCGACGCCAAAGCGTCCATCATCGAGCAACGAGTTATGACGCTCGTTGATTCAAGGAGGGTTTAAGCATGAGTCAGATTGTCCCGGTTCCCAGTGTAGGCGGGGAGGGCCTTGGTCCCCCCGAAAGCGAAGTCGATAGCTCGTGGGATAACGAGTTTAACTCCGCCAGTTGGACGGTAAACAGTCGGCTGAACGAGACGTTCAACAGGGCCAACACCATCGTGAGTCAGGCGCAGGCTGCTATCGACGCTATCTCCGGTGGCGTTGACCTGGCTGCCCTGGGGGCTACGCCTACGTTGACTCTGAGTGGGACGCTACCTGCCGCGCCGTCTCTGTCTTACACGTTGCCTACTATGCCGACGAGTACGCTGCCCGCTGACCCGGCGAACTACGCACCGGGTGCGGTCGATGTGTCCCTCATACCGGACATGGCTAACCTGACGGCACCGGCTGCCCCTGTTCTCAGCTTGCCGCCTGAGCCCACCGTGGCCATCCCCGGTGCGCCCACCAAGCCTACTGTGGACTACTCGGTGGACTTACCTACGGCGCCGGGTATCAACCTCCCTACGACGCCCACACTGGATGACATCGACATCCCCGATGCGCCGGTCATCTTCATCCCGGACGCGCCACAGGAACTGGACCTCAACCTCCCGAACCTGACCACGCCGAACTTGTCGATGCTGAACCCGGCTGACTTCGAGGTGGCGATCCCTAGCGGTCTACCGCAGGTTAAGGGGTTCACGGACGCGGACGTATTGGCTGTCAACATACCGCTGAAGGACGACCTCAAAGAGGCCCTGGCACAGATCATCCTCGACATGAGCACCCCGAGCACCGTGCAGCAGGTGACGGACCAAGAGGTGGCCAGGACCGAGGACTTGGTGGACCGCCGCGCCAACCGACAGATTGACGAGACGTGGAGCGAGTTCGCTTCCCGTGGCCACGTAGCTCCCCCCGGTGCCCTGGCCAAGAGGGCCGACACCATCCGAGCTGACGCCGACGCAGAGATTCGAGCTGCGTCACGAGACGTTGCCATGGAGAGGATGCGCTCGGAGGTTCAAGTATTCGTCAGCAAGCTCCAGCACGGGGTGCAGTTGGCTCAGGCGGAAATGCAGGCCAGCCTGGATTCGTACCGTGCCGCGTTGCAGACCCTCAGTGACAGCAGCCAGTCCAACGTGGAGGCATATAACGCCATGGTGGGGCTGTTCCAGACCCGCGTGCAGGCGCTGTCTGCCCGTCTCGACGCCCACCGTATCAACGTGGAGACCTTCAACGCTCGTATATCTGAGTTCAATGCTCGACTGGACGTGAGTCGAGTACGCATCGCTGAGCATGACAGCAACGCGCAGACATTCGATGCCAGGATGCGGGGTGCGTTGGCTCCCTTGCAGGTGTACCAGACCGAGGTAGAGGCAGTCCGGTCCAAGGTTCAGGTACAACTCGGAGAGGTGCAGTTGTATGAGGCTCAACTACGCGGGCAAGGGGAGGTGGTCAACCTCTACCGGGCGCAGCTCGACGGTGCGCGTACAGAGCTTGACACCAAGTTGGCTGTACTCCAAGGGTTCCAGACAGAGGTGGAGGCTTTTACGTCGGAGGTGCGGGCGGTCCAGTCGCAGTACGAGGGCTACCAGACTTTGGTCAACGCCAGGCTGGCTCCTGTCCAACTCTACGAAGCTAAGATGCGTGGGTATGCTACTGAAGTAGATGCCGAGCGTGTCAAAGTGGAAGGTGGCCGAGCCAAGGTGGACGCCCAACTCGGGGTGGAACAGAACAAGGTTAGAGCGTACACCGCCAACGTACAGACTTTCGCAGAGAAAGTGCGGGCAGTGTCCACGCGGCTCCAGCAAGAGTTTAACGTCATCCAGTCCCAGCTTCAGCTTGAGCAGATCGAGCAACAGGGGGAGATAGAGAGGTATCGAGCGCAGGTCAGCGCCCAAGATACTAGCTGGCAAGCGCAGATCGCAGGGTTCAGCGGGGCCGTGGAGGCGTACCGAGCACGTGCCAATCTGTTGGCAGAAGACGCACGTATCCAGGCAAGCACAACTCAAGGCGCTGCGCAGATCAGTGCTTCCCTGGCCAGCTCGGCGTTGTCTTCGGTCAACGTCGGGGCACAGCTAGGAGCGAGTGCGTCTGCCGGGTTTAACCGTAGCCAGACTGACAGCACCAGCCGAGGGTACAGCGAGTCCCTGAACTTCAATAACAGCGCGGGTAACAACGCTGGCTGGACGGAAAGCTACAGCTATAACTTCGACAACGACAGTCCGAACAGCCCTTGATGTTTCACGTGAAACACTGAGCCCCCGACTGGGGGGCTCTCATCGCGTACCCACCCTCTTGTTCCACTCTATGATGGCATCCTCGATCCACTCGGTAGGCTCCTGGTAGTTAGTGCGCACCTCAGGCCCTCGGGCTGCGCACGAGGGGCACTCTATGGCGCCCCACTTGAAGCCCTGGGCCAGGTCGAAAAGGGGACCGGGGGACAGGTCCCCGCAGAAGGGACATGGCTTGGGTTGGATCATGGTTGACCTCCTGACTGTGCAGTAGCGATTGCCTTGGCTGATACCTCACCGGCACTCGCAGCTTTGAGTGTTGATTGGGTTCCACCCATGGCAGGATTGGCCATGTCCAGTACCCAGCACATTGTCTGGCCTCTACCGAAGTTCGTGTTCTTACCTAGTACGTGCTTCTTCTCCTCGATAAGCACCCCCTGGGTTTGCAGCTCTTCCTTCAGCCGGTTGGGGTCCATGGACTGGCTCGCGCAGTAACGGCGGAAGTCCGCCCGGTCCATGTACAACCTGTCGTGCCACGACTCGAACCGGATTCTCAGCTCCCCCCTGGGCTCCTGGGTAATCAAAGGCACGCTGCCCGGCTGCGGCTGGGTACCAATCGTCAGCGTCTTGTAAAGACTGGAGTTCAGGTAGTCCGTGAGTATGCCGAACCCACTGCGAACGGCGCTGTTGACCACAGTGCGCATCTTGTCGATAGCATCGAGGACGAACCGGAGCAGACGGCCAATGTCCACGTTGGTCAGGCCCACTGCGTTGGACGCCTCGAACGCTGTCAGTACGCACGCCGGGGCAGCAGACCAGAACCGTTCACCGGATGACACGTTGCCTTGCTGGTCGATAACCTGCATCCAGTGCTGCACGCGATCATGCACAGACTTGGCGTTCTTCAGCACGTAGTCCATGAACACTGGACCCGCTAACCCGAAATGGTAGTTGAGCTTGTCGAACCCGGTATCAGCTACGGATTTGGGCAGGGTATGACTAGGCACGTAATACTCGAACACACGCACCGCCTCGGCGGAGCTGTCCGCTTTCGCCAGGGTCAGTCGGCTGTGCAGTGAGGCGTTGGAGGTGCAGATCATCATGGTCTGCCAGGACCCGTGGTCTTCCTTGGCACTGCCATCCTGGTTGAGCCGCTGCCTACCCTGTCCCTTGGACACTGCGTAGCAGAGGTCGGACAGGTCCTCGGCCTGGAGGTTTGTGATCTCGTCGTACGTAGCGGGTAGGGTATTTAGTACCCCCAGCTTATTGTAAAAAGACCGTATGGTGTCGTGCTTGGCATCACCCCACCCCATCTTTTTGTGGCCCCATATCGAGTTGGCCAGAAGAGCAGCACTGGATTTACCACTACCCTTTTCGCCTACCATGTTGACTATCATGCCGTCGAAGTTGGTAAACCGGAACAGCGGGGCAGCGAACCCAACGCCGAACCCGAATTGCAACGCTTCCATCCCCGGCTGCTCGTACAACCTTGCCACGGACTTCCACTCTTCCAGGTCGCCACGCGGCTCCTGCCAACGCAGGGCGTTGATCGTGTTGCGACTAGGCGTTACCTGCTCAGTCGGTGCCCCGGCTACCAGCACTTGGTCAGGTAGCACGAACTGGTTATCTTCGCGCCAGCCCATCTTGGCGTACACCATGGCTGACTTAGCGTGATTCTGTAGTTCCTTAATGTATGCAAGCATGTAGTTCACCACGTGTTCCATCTTGTCCAGCATCGGCACTACGCCCATGTCGCCTAGCGTAGTGGATAGGGTACGCCTGTCAAACAGGGACCCCAGCGCCAGGTCGAAGTCATCCCACCCGTCCATAGGTAGGCGCCTACGGATTGTCACGAAGAACTTGCGGGCTCGCTCGTCATAGAACAGGCCCGTAGGATACAAGTCGTTGTCATATATCATCGACTCCTCGTCCACGTCATCGGCATTGGTGACGGTGACCGTGATGATAGTCTTGCCAGCACCGTCAACGGCTCGCTTGTAGGGCTTCGGCGCAGGAGGCAGGGGGAGGCTCAGGGTCTGTCCGGTTGTCGTCGTCAGCGTCATCACGGGAGCGGCTGACTCGGGGCGCTCGCGACCTAGCTGCAACGGGGTGGTGATCTTCCCGTAGAAGGGGCAGCCCTTACACCCATCGGGGTTCGCGTTCTCGAAGGCGACACAAGTAGACGGACCGTACCCCCCGTCCTTGTGCTGCTGAATCTTGGTATCGGTTTCCTCGGGGCTGTACCCCGGATGCCCCTTGGACATCAGGTGGACCGCTTGCTCACCCTTCTCGGCGTGGCGCAGGCAGCCGATCATGGCGTACCAGTTGGGCTCGTCTACCCGATCCGGGCGTTCGAGCTGGTCACGTAGCTGCTGACACTTGCCAACAACTTGCTTGGCGTTGGAGGGAGAGTCGGTAACGGTGCCTGCCATGGCCGCGCTGTTGTCTGCAACAGGTGTCGCGTTGGCCGCTGGGTTGGTACCCGGCAGGGCGGCCGCAACGGCAGGGCCAGCCTGCACAGGAGCGGAGTCTACCCCTAGAGCCTCGGCAGCGGCAGCGATGCACGACATAAGCTGGCGGGCCGGGTACTGCTGGCCAGGGGCTACTACCACGGACACATCCCGTGGGCTACCTGTCTTCCAGTTGTACGTACCTACAACACGTAGCACGGAAGCACGGTCTGCGGTACGGCTGGTATCTACTTGTAGTCCATGAGCATGGGTTACTCGCTTGAGTAGTCCAGCGTAGTGATCCCATGTATCGGGCTCCATGTCATCGGACATAGGCCAGTACACGTGGAACCCACCCCCGGAGTTGACCACCAAGGGCTTGGGGAACTGATACCGGGAGCAGAATGACCTGAGCGCGTGGGCGGCTGTGTCGAAGTCCTGGTAACTACCCGGCTTGCCTGAGCGTACGTCTATGTCCAGCCAGAAAGCGCCCAACTTGCTTATGTTGGTCTTTACCCTCATGCCTTTCTTGCGTACTTCTTTGATTGACCCGAGTGCAAAATACACATCTACGGGGGCGTCCCTGTCTGTAGCCAGGGCGGCGGCTGCGTTCGCTGCGTTCGCTGCGTCTGGGTACGCTGTCTGCCTGAGACCGGACTTCTCTTCGCCTGTGGACTTATCCTTCCACTTGACGGGGTGCCCTATTATGTAGGGTCCAGTGCTCGGCCATACAGCGCGGAGGAATTGCTGTGTATCCACGGTGCGTCTCCCGGTCAAGCGGTCTGGGTCTTGTCATCAATTACTTTTTGTAGTTCAGACATGCGACCCTTAGGGGTCAGCGTTTCGAGACGTGCATACAAGCCGTTGGCAACGTCCGCATCGTCAAACCACTCGATGCGACGTAGTGCCTGCTCGGCTGTCCATTGGTACGGGTGAGTTGCACCGTCCATCCAGCGTAGGAGGGCGGCAGGGCTGATCCCCAGCAGCACAGCGACGGCTCGCTTGCTGAGCATCACCTTGTCGTGGAACGCAATGACACGCTTGACAGCGTATTCAGAGGTAGTTTCTTGGGCGGGCTGTGTGTTCATGATAGGTCCCCGGTAGATAGAAGGGGCTGGATTAACCAGCCCCGATGTATGCAGTGTAACGCAGTATCACCAGTCGCCGCCGAACACGCTATCCAAATCCCTGGCCTTCGGAGTTTGCTCACGTTCCTGGGCGTCTTGCTCAGGGCGCTGGTCCACTACGCCACCGGCCTGCTGCTCGGGCTCAGGCTCCCCACCGAAGCCGCTAACAGCTTGCTCTTGCTGCGCGGGCTCGGGCTCAGGGGTGCTACCGAAGCCGCTGGCAGCGTCCTCCTGGGCGGGCGCAGCCTGACGCTGAGCCTGGGGCTCCGGTTCACTGCCGAATCCGCTAACAGCTTGCTCTTGCTGCGCGGGCTCGGGCTCGCGGGCCTTTGCTTGCTGCTGTGTTTCCGGGGCAGGGGCCTCGGGGCTACCAAACCCTCCGGCAGCGTCCAGGGTTTCCTGCTCCTGAGCCTGCTGCGCCTTGGCCTGTGCAGCCATCTGGGCTTGTTCGCGTTCCTTGGCGGCTTGTGCGTCGGCCTGAGCTGCCCCCTGGTCCCGCACAGCTTGTTGCGCAGCGGCGGCAGGGTTCGCACCGGGGAGGTCTGTACCAGCACGTTGCCGGGCGCTGGCGGCTGCCGCTTCGACTAGTCCCGCCGCTAACTTGGTGCTGGGCTCCTCGAACCGTTCTTCGGAAGCGTTGTACTCCGGCGTGGTCAGGTAGCGCACGGGGGAGAACTTCAGCTTGGGGTACGTGGCGTCGGTGTCGAAGGCCACGCGGGTAACTACAGCGTTATACGGGATGGTCGGCGACACACTGGACAGTTGCTTGACGTGCTTACCCCAGTCCTTCAGTGACGCAGCCGGTACGCTTAGGCGGTACACCTTGTTCTTGCCCACGTTGTCCGCTGCTACTACTGCCATGGCCTTGGCATCGGAACACTCTTTACTCTCGGCCTTGGTGTGCGGGTTGATCTTGGAGCCCCATGCGTTACGGGGGCACTCGGCGCAAGTGCGGGCCTGCGGCTTGTCCGCGTTGGGACTAGGCACAACGCCGTCGTCGCTGTAGCAGGTAGGCGCCTCAGCCTCTTGCGACGGGTTCCACGCGTTCTCGTAGTAGGTCTTGGTGATGCCGTCGTTGACCCGCAGCACTGCCACGTCGATGGCACCCACGTGCAGAACCTGCACTTCTTCGCCGTCTTCAATGATGCGGAACTTCGACTGCTTGAGGCTTATGCGGTTGACGCCTGCCCCGCCCCCGGTGCCAACGATGGCACCTTTGTTCATCTCTGCTGCCCGCTCGCTGTTCTGGAGGTGGGCCGGTACCTGCGACTGCTCGAAGATAGTAACGTCGTTCATTGTGTTCACCTTATTGCTTGCGGATGTTGATTGCTACGCGGGTGTCTGTTGAAATGCCAGGAGGTACCTGACCGTTGTTTGCTTCCATGTACTCTTTGACTGACTTAGCGCTCACTCGGTGTTCCAGTAGGTCTACCTCCCCTGTCTTAGCGATGTACTCTGACGTGGCCAACCAGTCCCCGATGGATGCACGCAAGGACTCGGACTTGAACACGGTGTAGCGGTTGTCGATACCCATGTTGTTGAGGCGGTGGTCTTTCAGGTGCTTCAGCAACCACCTCTCGCCACGCTCCCACTTCTCCCGGAGCTTGCTGTCTTCCAACTCGTACTGCTTCTTCAGTTCTTTCCGGGCGTCCCGGATTTCCACCATTGCATCCACTACGTCTGCGGGCTCTATGGCCCGCTGCTCTTGCTCGCTCATGGTCGTTCTCCTAGTGGTCGGTAGCCAACAGTACCTATTGTATACACTGTTGCAGGTTATGTCAAGTCCTTCGCTTGACGATAGAGGTCGAGCACGCTGTTCTGCATTACTTGCCTACTCCTCAACGCCTTGTACAGCTCGTACTCCAATTTGCTGGCGGCGATCATGCTAATCGTCATGCTGAACAGTTGGCCGGGTCGGTCCATCCGGTTATTAGCCTGCTCGAATATCTCCAGGGAGTAAATCGGCGCGTACCATATCGTGTGGTCCGCCGCCGTCAGCGTCAGCCCGTGGGCCGTGGTCTTCGGGTGGGCCAGCAACACGTGCGGGTCAGGGCTGTTCTGGAAGTCGTGGAAAATCTGCTTGCGCTCTCCAGGGGAGACGCTGCCGTCCACTACCGCTACTGTCCAGCGCTTCTCCAGATGCCTGCGTACTTGGTTGAGCGCAGCGGTGAACGGTACGAACACGATAACTTTCTGGTTGCTCTCCTCTACCAGCTCCTCAAGAACCTTCAATCTGTAACTCGCGTCTATCTCAAAGGGTATGCCGAACTCGTCATAGACAGCACCTGTCGTAACCTGCAACAGCTTGAGGAGCTTGACCGCTGCGTTCTGTGCGGTTATCTCCGTGCCTACCTTGCCCACCTGCATGACGAGGTTCTTGTGCATGGCCTTGTAGTGCTTGGTCTGTTCCTTGGTAAGCGCTGACCTCCGCAGTTGGAACGATACCGGGGGGAGGTACTTCATAACGTCTGACTTACGGAACCTAATACCTGGCTGCAATACTTCGTAGGCAGTCTTGTATGCGTCCGGCTTAGGCACCCACTTGTACTGTGTTATCTGGTTCATGGTCTGTTGCTTGAACCCACTGAAATACTTGGGGGCCTTCGGGCTGTTTATCAGCCTGGCCAAAGCCCACGCATCAGTTGGCGAAGCAGGACATGGGGTACCCGTTATCAGCCACAACCTTGCGCTGGCAGGTATTAGCTTCTTCAGTCGCTTATACCTGTTGGTCTGCGAGTTACGGTAAGCGGCTGCCTCGTCTATCATCCACAGGTCTATGTCACTGCGACTACTTAGGTCCTCCTCTATGACGCTCAACCCGTCGTGGTTGATGATGTAGAAGTCCACGCTAGTATCAGCAAGCAGGGCTTTACGTCGCTCTCGGGACCCGTGCAGGACCACGCACTTCCTCTTGAACAGTAAGTGCGTGTTGATCTCGTTCGCCCATACGCTGTGTATCGTGGACAGTGGACACGCTATGATTACCTTGTTCACCAGCCCCTCGTCCATGAGGAAATCCGCTGCCCATAGCGCGGATAACGTCTTACCTGTCCCCATGTCGTTAAGGCATATACACCTAGGGTTAAGTGTCAGGAATGACGACGTTGCTACTTGGTGGGGGAACGGAGAGAGCTTCCCCTGCCACTGGTAGTGGTTCTCTATTGGGCTAGGCGGGGAGAAGCCTATATTCCGTAGCACCTTAACTTCGTCAACGCCGTGGTACACCTGCGTGTAGTCCATTCCGTCATGGGTCACCACTTTGGACTTGGGTATCACTTCAGTGATTACCCTCGGGTCCGGTACATTGAAAATCAGGGACCTCGACTTCTCATGGACTATCATCGGCGGGCTCCCTCACCTTGGCCAGCTTCCGCTGACACGCCACGCAGTTGTCGTCTGCGGTGTCGAACTTGGGGTCATCCGAGTTCTCGTCAAAGCTCCCACCGAGCATGGCGTACTTGCCGCACAGGCTCCGTCCGTTCTCCGCGTAGTAGTGCCACTTGTGGTTAGCGTTGGCGAACGGCGGTTTCCACCATCCTCTGTTTCTCGTACTCATTACTTGTACTCCTCTATTCTCCAGTCTGCGTAGAGGGAGCCGTCGTATACAGCGGTCACCCAGTCCACGATGAACTGACTTGACTTGTTCTGTAGCAACGTCTTGACCAGTGTCTCGAACGCTTCCAGGTTGCCTTCGTACACCACCACGGATACTCCACCAGACTCCCTGATCTTACGAAGCTGAACCTTCTGCAACTCCGTGGGTTTGCCCTGTCCTGCCTTAGCCTCGATGCCAAAGAACACGCCGCCCACGCTGGCCAGTATGTCAGGCGTGCCGTTCTGTGCCATCCCCTGCATTACTGGCAGTGCGTAGTAACAGTTGTACTTCTTCAGTATCGCCTTGATCTTGTTCTTCACCTTTACTTCTGGAGTTGCCATAAGTCTTACCTCCTCCAACTCTCATGTGATCGTAGTCTCCTCGCTTGTACTTAGCTCTGCGAGTTAGCGATATTCTCAGACCCCTGCTTCGAGTGGCATTTTCGTGCGCTTGATTGTGTACCTCTCGTTCTTCAGGGGTTCCGTCCTTCATCTTGGCCACTCGCTTACCCAGGGTAGACCTAGCCAGCTTGATCCCCTTCACATTCTCCAGGTAGTCACGCACTAGGCTTATATTCATCTTCCTGTCCAGTACGCAGTATTGCAGCGTAGCGAATATCTCTCCCTCCCTGTCTTTGTACTTAATGCGGTGGGTCTCGCTGTTACTCCAGCTAGTCAGCGCCAGGTCCGTGGCCTCACGGTGGGCAGCTCTCCATGTCCGGCCCGGTAGTTGCTTGACAATCTCTTTATACGGAGTAGGCGGGCTTTTCTGCCTCTCCCGTATGAGGAGGTCCTTCTCCCACATTGCCCACGGTGTACCTACGCTTCCGTTCCACGGCATGGCTTAGTCCTCCAAGACACAAGTGGTCTGTTACTGCTTTTAACGGCCACCTCCTACCAGTCGAATGAGTCTTCCAGTAGGACGCAATTAAACTGTACGCGCTCTACGTCTTCCATCTCATGCAGCTCCATGCCCTTTGACCGGGCAACCTCTACGCAGCCCACGTTAGTGTGGGCTACTTCATCTGAGCTAAACGCTTGATACGTGCCGTCAGTGAACGTTACAAGTAAAACTGTGATAAACAAGTTCATGATTACCTCCTCGGTCTCTTGGGTTTCCAATGTTCACACCACTTTACCTCGCACCACCCGTTGCACAGCCCCGACTTCTTAGGCGGGAACACACCCAACTCGTGGGCTTCCAGTATGGTGGTGTACTTGCTCACCCACATGGCCAGTATCTGATCGAACTGATCCTTGGTGAACGTAGCGGGAGGGGACAGCGTGCCTTCCTTCAGCCATACGAACCCCGTCCTTACTTGCTCCACAGTAGGGTAGAGGCAGAACACCAACAGCGCGTAGAACATGAGCTGCTTGGGGTCGTCCTTAACCTTACCCGTCTTCCAATCTAGTACGATGGCCTCGCCGCTGCGCAACACCGTCACGTCTAGCTTGGCCCTGATCCACACGTCGCCGTCGAAGTACCCCGTCTCCAGCAGGTATGGGTTAATGGCGATCTGCCGCTCCGCTATAACCTGTTGAGCGTCAGGCCACTTGCGTTTAATAGCGTCCGCGTACTTCTGGTACATGGCCACGTTGGCAGGGAGGGGGGTGCCCTCCCTTATGTAATTCTCCAAGCACTTATGAACGTAGTCCCCCCACCTAGCTGACTCATTCTGTTGGAACTTAACAGTCTTCAGTACGTGCTTGGCCTCGTACTGACGGGGGCAGGTCTCATAGTCCTGCATCTTGGTGAAGGACGTAGGTATGAGGCTGTCCACCGGCACCGCTGTTATAAGCTCGGTCATACGGCACCCCTCAACAGGTTGTCGAGCTTTACCTGTGCCACAGCCCTGGTCTTACTGACTCTCTCGTACTTGGCCTGCTTGTCTCGTTCGCTCAGGTCTGAGCTGCGCTCCACCATCAGCTCTACCGCGTCGCACATCCTGAGAACTGACTTGAACTGCGACATCTTGGCCATATCAACTACCTTGCTCATTTCGCTGCTCCGTATGTGTCTGCTATGTCGCCCTCGGAATTGAGGGGCAGGTCGGGCCACCATGAGGGTGACGTGTCCATCACTTGTGCCATGTGGTCTAGCGCTGCTTGTGCCCTGTCCTCCCTTACTAGGTTGACTACTTCGTCATGCACGATCATGACCACGCCTTCACCCGGCGCGGCCCACTTACTCTCAATGGTCAAGGTCTGGTCGAACACGATGATGCGGGCCAGGGCCTGGACAATGTTCTCCACCAACGCGCCGCCGTATAGCTTCTTGGGCTTACGGGTTTCCTTGTCATCGAACACCCACTGGTCACCGAACCTCTCGTCCTGCTCGATGCGTAGGTTCTTGTAGTGCATACGCATACCGTTAGGCAAGACGATGGCGTTCTTCTCCGTGGTACACATCCCCCACCTGTCCACAGGTACGCGGTCACCCCGGTGCATGTGAGCTATGCAGTCTTGGCACCGATACCACAGCTTAGGTATCTCGCGGAACTTACCTCGGAACATCTGCTTGGTTAGGATCGAGTCGTCCAGGGAGACGTGGATGTTACCCATGACTCGCGCTGCTGTTTGGAAAGACTTTTCTGCGGACTGGAACTGGAGCTGTAGCATGGCCACTTTGCCGTGCTGCCGCTCTTTCTTGTCGCCCTTGGTGATGGTGCGACCGTACAGGTCAGTGGCGAACCAGCAGTACAGGTCCTCGCCCTGCCTCACCCGCTCGATGGTATCCATCTGCCCGGCCAGGAGGTGACACACTCGAAGCTCGATGTTCGAGCTGTCCCGTACCACGATCTTATACCCCTTGGGCGCCCGGATGGCGTCCCTCAGCCCTAGCTCGTGGCAGTACCCATCCTTTTCCTTGAGGTCGAATATCGACCCTTCTCGGGTATTGACGAAGCGGTCGTCCACGAGACTGTCGAAGGTGCGCAGCCCGTTGTGCGTGGCCAGCAGCGTACCTACCAACGTCTTGTCGGTTACCGCCCGAGGGCGGCCGTTGTTCTGAAGGTTGATCTTGCCGCCGCCCGCCGCCCGGTGAGTCTGAGTCTTACCGTAGAGAAACAGCGCAGGGAGCTTACCCCTGGTGGCGATGCCCTCGAACCTGGCAACCCTCGACTCCTCGATAGTGGTCTTGTTCTTCACCCTGGCCGCATGGAGAGTCTGCACCCGCTCGTCCGGGTCGTTGGCCAGCTCCGACATGAAAGGATCAGTCTTGGCGAAGGCATACTTGCGCTTGTACCCGTGGTCCTGAGGGTTCTCGCCTGCTTCCTCCAGCGCCTCGCAATCCCGCTGGTCTTTCTTGGGCCACTTCATGCCTGGCTCTATGCCAAACATCCGAAGTACCTCGGCGAACTTCGCATCACTCCTCAGCGTGTCCTGATCCAGCCCGCTCTGAGCCAGCAGCACTTGCTTCTGCCTGACAATCTGTTGACCTAGGTGGCGCAGGAGGGGGGCGTCCAGTTCCAGACGGGGCTCAGCGAACATGCGGGTGAACAAGTGGATGGTACGCAGCTCGTTAGCGGGAAAATGGCCGACCATCTTGTGGAACAACCCGTGGCATATCTCCACGTCATCCACGCAGTAGTCACCCAAAGGGTTCATGTGCCCTTGGGCTATGATCTGGTCTCGGGTCAGCCCGTTGACGTGATTCAGGTAGTCACCCTTCGGGCGGAACCCGTACTTCTTGGCGAGGGCTCCGAGACTTACGGACTCGCCGCCGTGCAAGGCGCGACCCATGGCCAGGGTACAACCCCACGCCTTGGGCTGAAACCCTAGGACTTCGGACAGTATGAGGGAGTCGAAGGCCGACATGTTGTGGCCTATACAGAGAACTTGCGACCAATCTATCTGGGAGAGTTTTTTGTGTAGCTCGGCGTGTGTGCCGGTTATCCAAAAGGCGGGGTTGTTGTTGAATTTGAGACCCACTTGCGTTATGTGGAACCGCTCGTCCCTTATGTACTCCTCCGGCGTCATGGTCTTCAGACCGTACTTGTTCGCCGTGTCGTAGAACGTCTCAAAGTCCAACGTGAGTAGCTGTAGGCTCATGGTTACCTCACGATGTTTTACTCCTCGGGCACAAGTGCCAGGGGTTTTAGTGGTAGATGCGGCGCCCCTCGGCGGGACCAAGAGATGCGAATGTCAGCGCATCAAAAACCCGCCTTCAACGGCACTGACACTCTCACCGCATCAGGCTGGACCCTACTCCGACGTACCCCGAGAAGAGTAGGAAATACAAAGCAAGGTCCAGCCTGATACAGTGAGTGTCCGGTGCCCTCACGCGTCAAGGTAGTTCAGTCCAATCAGCGCGGGGTCTGGGTAGGGCACCGGACAATCTTAGTGTTGCATGTGTACCAGGTTACGTCAAGCTACTGGTTACCCTATATTTATCTCAGACCAGTACCGGGCGAGGACCTTGGCCTGGTGCCGAGCGTCAGCCAGCGCGTTGTGCTTGGTTTCCTCGAAGTCAGGCTCCTGCACGGGGATACACAGCGATTCAAGCACCCGCTGCATGGACTTGCGCTCGGTACGATAGCACCGCTCGTTCCACCAAGCCCAAGGGACGGCAACGCCCAGCGCATCGTACACTTCGCGGAGCAGTACCCCGTCGAAGTTGGCCCCGTTACACCATATCTCAATGTCTTTGCACATAACGGTGTCCTCGTCAGTTTCAGACGACACGCTGTGCAGCCACTCGGAGAACTTGACTAGAGCGACGACTGCCGGTACCTCCGGCATCGCCAGCAGCTCCTCCTGCGCATCCTTGGGCTGGTCCATCCACCACAAGGCAGTGCCGGGCTCCACTCGCAGCCCAACGGAGTGCTGGATGTCCGTCTCCAGACGGGCATGGACCTCGTTGAACTCTTCGAGGATACCCGTTTCATCGAAGACCACGGCCCCGATGGACAGAACGACCGACCCTGGCCGCAGCCCCAGGGTCTCGATGTCAAGCATTACCTTTCGCATACGTTGCTCCTGTTAGTGTACGTCGCCAGCACCGTCGTACGCGCTGGCAGAGTCTGTCAGGTTATCGGTGTAGTGCTTGCCGCCACTCTCGTTCGGTTGGCCCTGGCTTTCGTGCGCAGCTTTAAGCTCTTCCAGCCGGGTCTTCGCCCTACTCGCCAAGGCCATGCTACCCACGAGGTAGGCGTCAGGGTAGGCGGGGTCATCTATGTCGTGCTTTTCCTTGATGATGTTCTTCCCGATCTGGACAGTGATTACCTCCACGATATGGGCTAGTCCGCCCTGGCCACCATTGGTAACAATCTTGGAGCTTCTACCTGTGTCCACGAGGACGAACATCAGCTCGTCTCCCTCCGTTGCCTTGTCCAGTACGAACTTTGCAGCGCCTATCATTTTGGTGTGGTCTTCGTTCATGTTGCACCTATTCAGTTAAGTACGATACGGCCACGGTACACACCAGCTACGTACAGCTCAGCCTCAGGTGCCCCGGCCTCTAACATGGCATCGTATATCCACGTGATCTTAGTGTTAGGCGAGTCCACGTGAACTACTCCGCCTTTTACGGTTACGCTGTCCTTGCGCAACACTGCTACGTCTTCCTTGTGGTTGACACCAAGGAACGACATCAGGTTGGTCAGCTTAGACTCCATCCGTATAACCCGGCGTCGATCTTCTTGCTCTTGCTGCTTCCTGGCGTCCTGTTCTGTGTGACTAGACATTGTATTATCCTCAAGCGATTAGCATGTATAGAACATAGCGGGGGGTTGTGCTCGTAACTAGCGCAAATAGCTGCTTGTCCGGGTGGGCAACGGCTATGCCGCCACCCGCCTGGAGTGCGGCCTGTGCGAGTTTCCTGTGGGCCAAAACATCGACGGCGCTCACTGAAACTTACCCCCGAAGAAGTCCATCAGGTCCGACTTGATGTCAACCGCAGCCGCATGGACTTCCTGCTTAGTGCCCCAGTTGTGGCGTAGCTGGTTGGGGTCGTGCTCACACAGCTTGTCCAGCTTCTCTGCCAACTCGTTTAGCTTGGGGTCGTTGGTCAGGTTGAACTTGGGCAGCAGGTCACGCAAGGACCGAGCGTTCTCCACAAGGGAATCTCGGAACACCTTGTCCTCTTCACCCAAGCGGTCGATGAAAGATTCGGCGACCTTGTATATGCGGGAGTACACTTCCCGCATGGTCTGCGCCAGCAGCGCCTCGTTGGCCTGTTGAATGTCGGCCCGGATGGCGGACACCTCGTCCTCGGCCAAGCCCACGCGGAAGTCGTCGGCGCTGGGGATAGGCAGCACGCTGTACCCGATGCGGAACTTCTCGGCGACCACCTCAGTGGGCGGGTAGTCCTCCTCGTTGAACAGCGACCCCAGGATACGACGAGCCTCTTGGCGGGCGGCTGGGTAGTCGGCCAGGAAAGCGTCTACGGTCTGCTCAAACTCCGCTTTCATACCCTGCATTTCATAGGCGTAGTCCATGTACGCATCAGCAGGAAGCACTCGGGGGCCAGCGTCTGACCACGGCAGGGTCATCTTGTAGTGGTAGGCACGGATGGCGTTGACGTGCTTCTTGATCTTGTCAAGGTACTCGCTGTCTACCAACGTCTTGTAGTACGAACCTACGTTGTTGCTGAACCCGTTGGCGTCAGTGTATACGCCAGCGTCACGTGCCACTTGGGCGGTGACTTTCTTGTCCAGCTTACGCGCTGTCCACTGCGAGATACGCAGGTCGATAAGCATGGCGGAAGAGTTGATGCTTGAGGTAACGGTAGATACGGTCATTGGTCTATCTCCAAGTATACGTTTGTCTTGCATTCGTAGGTTAGTTCTATTTGTACACTGTGTCAATGTACTTGAGCGCCGTAAGTATGTCCGGCATTTCACCGAAGGCTACGAACGTATTGTCCAAGCCAGTTAATTTCCAGTAGGCTCCCTTCTCGTCTTCTCTCCCAGGTGACGTAGCGTTGAACACCTCCGTGTAAGTGGTGTCTTCGGGGATGTACAACGTCAGCATCACCCGCCCCTTGCCATGCCGGTACTCCAAGCATGGCCTGTTGTGCTCTGACCCAGTTATCAGTAGTCCTCCTACTAGGTAGGCCAGGCTTTCATGTGTAGTTAGCCAGCGTACCATGCGGGAAACACTACCTGGCTCGCTCCAAATGGTACCCTTCTTCGACCTGTCCATATTATATCTCCCACCATGGCCTTGCGCCGGAGCGACTGTACACTTGTCGTACAGACCGCTCGATGTCTGGCCAGTCCATCTCTACCATGGTCGCGGCAGCTAGTGGGTCGGGCGCTACGGAGGGCAGTTCCATTATGAATTCCCACGCCCAGTCTAGGTTTGGGGGCTCGTTCCTCCTGGTCGGTTTATACACTGTCTTGGCCACGCTCAACGCGGCCACTGTCCTCCTGTTCCCGCTTCGGTCTACCTCGGTGAATACCTGGCACCGAGCCATAGGCTTGTTGTTCGCCCACCATATCTTCGACACGGAGATTCCTTTGCGTATGTCGAAGGGGTTGGTTGCCCACTGCCAACCCTCGGGCAGCGCTGTGTTATTCACCTTCGTCATCATCGAACTCCACGTGGACTACCTCCCCAAACGGTGGGCTCTCCAGATTACGTTCCGACGTGATACCCCACATCACCGGGTACGCCCTCGGCTCACCGAACGGGGTGTCTCCGTCAGTGAACACCACTACTGCCGCAGCGTTGGGGTAGTGCTCGTCAATGTAGTCGAGGGCCTTGGCCATGTTCGTGCCCCCCGCCCCGTAACGCTTGAATGACTTGGCCACCTCGGCTGAATTGGGTTCGGTGAACTCGTCCACGTGTTGCACCTTGCTATCGCAGTAGATAGCAACGAACTTGCTGGGAGTCACGTCGTTGATGGCACAGACTGACTCACTCATAGCCTGCCCGATCTCCTCCATGCGCATGGACCCGGACGTGTCATAGACGTTGATGAACTCGCCCATCGAGTCGTCGCTGAACTTGCCCGGTAGGTAAATCCCCTGCGACACGAAGCGACGGTCGGGACGCGCCCAGCTCACGTCATCATCTGACAACTCGTTGCACCACTGGAGCAGCCGTTCCTTCCAGCCGATCTTAGGGTTGAACAGCTCCTCCAGCTCCGCTTCAAGGTCAGCGGGCATCTTGCCCTGTGCCTTGGCCACGGTGCGAGCACGGGCCACGCGCCCCTTCACCTCGTTCATGTCCTCCGCCTTGGTGCCGGGAGGGGGACGCTTCAGGTCGTTGGCCATCGGGTCCTTACCAGGGTCGTACGGCCCGTTGTGCTGGGGCGGGGGCTTCTGCCCCTGGCCACCGCCACCGCCGCCACCTTCGCCGCTTCCACCCTTGGGCTTGGGCGGGGGGAGCAGGGCGTAGTATTGCTCCTCGCTGAACTTGATGTGCGCCCCAGGCACGTCGATGGTATTAGCCGGTAGCTTGTTGCGCTCACTGCGCATGGACGAGTTGATGATGGCGTCGGTCGCCGTATTCCAGTTCCCCGCGTCCCGACCGTTGAAACGAAACGCATGGAACCGAGCGATGTGCTCACACTCGTGCTTAACTACACCGACCACCTCCTCCAACGGCAGGGCTTCAAGTTCCTCGGGGTTGTAGAAGATGCGCACCCCGTCCGTAGCTGCCCAGTTTAGGCTACGGTCTACAACATACGGGGTCTCCAGGGCAATGGTCCCGTAGAACGGGTCGGCTATCACCAGCCTACCCTTGGCCTTCTCTAGTATTGAGTGCTTGTCCATACAAATCTCCCATTCCCTATGTAGGGAATTACTTTATGAAAGGCTTAGCGAACTTGTCGTACATTACGCCGTGGTAGCGCTCTGCCGACTGGTCTTCCCGGCGTTGCACGTCCAGGTCGCCGTCTACTATCGCCATTACTACTGCGGCGGCTGGGTTATCCGTCTCGGCGACTATCTCGTTTACACTAGCCCCCGAACTTATCCTCCACACTACACTTGCCACCCCCTCGGTAAACAGCAGCCTAGCGCTAACTACACAGTGGACCCCGCGTACAGCCCCCTCGTACATGGGTAGGCCCAGCCATATATCCGTCTCGTGTACCTTGTGCATATTGAGCTTTTCAAGTAGGGCTTCGTCCTCCGCAGTAGGTATGTAGCTCTCCGGCCACGGGCAGTACTTCCCTTGGAAGTGTGAGTCCGGGAAGTACCACCCAAGTGTAAGCGGCGAAGTGCCGGGGCCTTCGTCGTTAATCACTGAAGCATCTCAGCGTTGTCGTGCGCCCACTGAAGATATGCTTGCGTCTTGCAGCAGGAACGGTCCCGGCGCTGTACGTCCTTGATGCCCAGCACCGACATGGACGGGGCTAACCGGCCGAAGTACGTGACCACGGCATCCATGTTGTTCGGCGTGGCCTTGGACGCCAGTGCAGTGGCCACGGCAATCTGTGCTGACGCCTTCTCCGGTACCGGCGCACCCTCCGGGTCGGTCAGGATTTCAGCCGGGTCCACCATGTCCCGCCATATACCCAGGAACCCGACGAAGGTGGACGCTACGCCCTTGCCCACGGTGCCTTTGAGCATTTCGTGGAACACTTCTTCCTCGTCCTTGGCTTCGAGCAAGTCGTTGGCGATCTCCCAGCTACGCTCCGTAGCGAAGGCGTGCCCCTCCAACTTCTTCTTGACGTGATCCTCGAAGTTGTTGAGCAGGTCCGGTGCAGTGCGGATGAACGAGATAATCTCGATGCGCTGCTTGGCTTTCCACGCCCACGCTTCCCAGTCCTCTTGGTTGGTCTCGACATCCACGTGGATCATACGGTTAGCCAACGGCGTAGGCATGGGGTTGACCACGCCGCCGTCTGTCAAGCGGTTGCCCGCACCCATCACCATCCAGCCGGGCTTGAGCTTCTTGCCTGCACACACCTTGTCCTGCATGAGCTGGTACGCAGCCGCCATGGTAGACCGCGCACCGCTAGGCAGCTCGTCCAGGAAGACGATGCCGAAGTCCGGCAGGTCGTCGCGCCCCTCGTGCGGCCACCAGTCAGGCACCAGCCGGTCCATCGTCTCGTGGCCAGAGTCCCGGATCAGGCCACCGATCTCCACGAGGTCACACTGACTGACCCGCACGTCGTGGAGGCCCACGCTGCACTTGACCAGCGGGATACCGTCGTCGTTGACAGGCTGCGTGCCGTCCGCGTTGAGGGGGAACGTCTGTCCGTACTCCAGCAGCTTGCCGCCCTTCTTGCCGCGATTGCGGCCTATGTCCAGCGCAGCCTCACGTACCATTGCGGACTTACCTACACCGGGCTTGCCCCATAGCATGATCGGGCGTCCAGCGAAGTAGGCGGTAGTGATTGCGGTCTTAACGTTTCCAATACGCATTGGTCTATCTCCAAATCTACGTTGTCATTCCCTACCTAGGGAATCGGTGAGTAGCCGGGTGTCTCCCGACTGTATATACATTGTACCGTGGTGGATATGTTGTGTCAACCCCCTACACAACTTATTTTCTTGTCGCGTCCATACGCATACTGTCCAGTGTATCCGCAGCTTGCTGCTGAATTTTCTCCCACGCTACTTGCGCCATTCTATCTGGGTGGTAGTCACTCAGCAGTTCACCAAGGGTCAGCATGTTGAGGGTGGTAGCAGTAGTGAGTGGGTCGTCCCTCCACACGTGTACTGCGTATTCTCCCTCTGTAGGTACAGCTACCATGTTGGCCTTTCCTACCTGGTCCTTTGCGTTTTCCGCCCTGTACTCTACCCATACCCTGTCAATGAACGCACCATAGACAGGGGCAACAGCGTGTATCTTCCACTCGCTGCGGAAACTCACGTCCATGTACCGGCGAGTGTCCTTGTCCTCCCGCTTGAAAGTTACCGCCAGGCTCTTGGCGTTCGGATCGCTCGGGTTGTTGTACTGATACAGGGTCCACCCGCGTGTGTCCATGCCCGCCATCACTAGGTGGGCCAGGTCATACAGTGGCGTACCTCCCAGGTACTTGTCTGCGAACGCCGCCTTGTCCCACTTACCGTAGTCGTGGCCATTCGGCAGCGCATGTCTCTCGAACAGGTCCATCACATGCCCTCCAGTACGTCCTCGCCGAAGCGTCGGCGAATAGCTAGTACATCGGTGACCGTCCAGTCCACCCGGTTCTGGAGTCTGTGTGACAACGAGCTGTAGTTCATGCTCAGCTCGTCGGCCAGGGCACGGATGGACAGGCCCCGCTTGTGCCGCATGACTTCCATGCGGATGCTGATTGCTTGCTGACTCTCATAAGCCAGGGTGGCGACCGACTGATCGGTCAGGGCTGTGGCACTCATATCAAAGGTCCTCTTCGTGTTGGTAAATAGGGCTGTGCTCAGTGCCCAGCTCGTCCTTGGTGTGTCCGTACAACTCGTTGTGGTAGCACCAACGGGAGCCCCGTCGATGCGGGTGATGGTACCCGTCGCAGTGGCACGTGTGCTTGCGCCACCCCCTGCCTTGTGCCCACGTGTCCACCCTGATAGCGGGGACAGGGCTGCACTGCACGTTCTTCCCCAGGTTGCGGGGCACTACCCACTGTTTCTTGCAGTGCCTGCACACGGGCGCCGTCAGGTACTTGTCGGGGTGGATAGGCTTGGTCTGCCGAGTACCACATGAGCGGCACCGGCAGTGGACACGGGCCACGGTCAGGACTCCTCGGTTTCTACGGTCTTCCATCGCAAGTCTGATACTTTGTACCCGCTGCGCATTAGCTGATCGAACTTTTCCAAAGCCTCCTCTTCTGTGGCTGCGTGGATTGCTTCGTAGCCGGTAACTTTTATGTCGAAAACATTGTCGGTTGTCTTATCAACTGTCATCACTCACCTCTCTTTGTTGTATACCATGACTGCTATTGGAAGCCCGAACAGTGCTAGTACCGTCACCATAAACGCTAGTGTACGCGGAGCCACGCGGTCACCCTTGACCACTATCCCCGCCCATAACGTGCCGATGGTCAGCACAACGTTCAGTGCAAAGTAAAGGCTCAGGGTTAAGTAGAATAGCTCCACGGGGATACCTCCCTCTCCAACTTCTCGATCTCGTCCAGGATTACTGGCCACACCACGTACCAGTGCTTGGTCATGTGTCGGTCTCCCACACAATACGTTGTTGTATAAAGTAGGCCCCTGCCTGGGGGCCTACTTGCTATTCCCTACCTAGGGAATTACTCGGGCAGGGAGTCCAGTGTCTTACCCTTCGATGCGGAAGCCTTGCCGTTCGTGGGCTGCGGGGCAGTCTTCGGTTCAGCAGTAGTCTTCGGTGTGTTATCCGTAGGCTGCGCCGCACCCGCAGGGGCTGGGGTCGCAGTCGCAGGGCTCACACGCCAGATGCCTACGCACTTGATAGCCTCGGCGTCCTCGGGACTATTGGGCGGCACCGCCTCGGCAGTGCGGGTCACGAAGTGCATGTCGTCTTTCTTCAGGGCAGACACGGCACCGCTGGCCCGGTTACGCAGGGTCTTCAGACTCACGGTGCTATCCGGGAACAGCAACACGGCCTCGTCACTGTCCACCTTGATTGTCATGAGCGCCTTGCGCAGCTCGCTGCTACGCTCGGGGCTGGACTTGGCGGGCATCTTGACTCTCTTGATTGCGATTGACATGGTTACTTCCTTACTCGTTGGTTGGTCGTCACGACTTTGTGTCGGACCTTTACTCTAGTACGTCTGTGTATTACGTGCAAGTATTTTCTACATGTCGGGCGGTCCTCTTGTCATTACGTAGCAATGCGTTGTCACAGCCCTTGATACTTTAACTCCAGGCACCACCGAGAATACTTGAAAGCAAGTGCCCGGAAGTTATCAGCCGTGTCACGTATGTCCTGTTGCGCTTCCCCGTTAGGCGCTTCACTAGCGAGTTCATCCAGGTCTAGCGCAGACCTCCCCAGCCAGTCACTCTTGCGACCAGCCGCTTCGCTGAACCCTCCGCAGGCCGTAACCTGTGAAGGCAGTAGCTCTGTGCCCAGGGCGAGGGACACCCACTTGTCACCCCGCCACACAACGGCGAGCTTCTTATACGTCCTCCGCTTCCATTCCATGGTCGTCTCCCCCCAGCAATTCACACGTGTACCCGGCAATCTCACCGTCAACTTCGTGAGTCAGCACCCTGTACTTAAAGTTGTTCTTCTCGCACCACTCTATAGGCACCCATAATAGCGATGCGTTTCTCGCGTGCGTCGAGGTTCCCCCGTTTGTAAAACTCCGTACCAACTCCCTGGCCTGGCTGAGTGTACACTTCAGGCACCGTGCATGTTGGGGTACCGGAGTGGTGAAGGATGGCGCGACCAGTCGGCGACCGTCGCCCTGTAAGTTTGCGGGTAATTTCATTGTGTACCTTCCCCTGCTTTTAGTTGGTGGATGCTACCCATGCCTACCATGCCTACCCTCCCCGCCCTCCATCGTGGCCCTGCGAGTCAGGTGTGCATTGAGTGCTGCGTGTGCATCTTGCGCGGCCACCAGCACGTCGTCCCAGTCCGTAGTCTCGGCCTTGTAGGCTTCTTTCTCCAACCACTTGGAGTGCATGAGCCAAGAGTACGTGATGACAGTACGTGCCGGAGGTAGGTACGTGAACACGCGGTCACTGCGCACATCTCCCGCTCGGACCAGCAACCCCAGAAGCTGAGCCTTTACGCTGATAAGGTCCCGCTCGGACTGACGATGATGGTCAGCGGCAGCACGGGTAAGCTCGGCCTCTCCGTCTGACCCGTTGGTTTTGGCGAAGGCCAGCAGCTTGGTCCATGCTGACTTGATCGTGTCACGCTCTTCTTTGGTATAGGAAATCACAGTGTTAGTCCTCTGGTGTAAGGTTGTTCTGCTCGTGACGCAGTTCTTGAATCGTCTTCTCTTTGAAGTGACGACGAGGGTTACCGCACATGTCACATGAACATGTGCATCCATGGTTAGCGTAGCGTCCTGCCGACGCCGGGCTGGTGCTACTCCGCAACGGGTGCAGCCGCTCTTTTCTGCGGTACCTGTCCCGCATACGCTGGTCGTGGTGACGACGCTCTGCTCTGCCCATGTCGTACTCCTCGTTGTTATTCCCTACCTAGGGAATAAGTGGGTGGCACGTGGCCACCCGTTGTGGTGTATCACTCTATGGCCCTGTCTGCCAAGGCGGACATCACCTCGATGCCGGTGCGGGTAACAGGCAGCACACGGACTCGGCCTGTCTCAAAGTACACCGTGCAGAACTGCGCCGCCACGCCGCCAGACTCCTCTACCGCATGTGACAATTCATCGCCCAGTTCTTGGTCCACGAAGGCCGACACTCGGTTGACCCAGGGTTGCGGTATCGCACAGTCCACGGCATTAACGCCGTCGATACCTGCCGGGTACAGCTCGCCCACCAGCTCCCCCTTGGACACCCCGCGCTGACGGAGAGACCGAAGGCTGGGGAACACGTCAACCCCGAGACGGTCGGCCGCAGCGAAGCACACAGCTTGCTCATACAGGCCGGTGCTCTCTGCGTTGGATATGTCCAGCAACTTCCTTCTCAGGTACCGGGTGCTGCATGTCGTGGCCATACCGGCCAGCTCGTTGCGGGAGGTCGTACTGGGGTGCAGCACTGCCCTACCCCGCGCTTCTACTTCAGCTTCAGCGTCAGCCTGAGCGTCTTTAAGTGCGATGTTCTCCGCTGTCAGCCGCTCGACCTCCATGTCCAGGACCTCAAACGTCTCGCTCTCGCAGTACCACAGCCTCGGCCGATTAACCTTCTCGCTTTCTTCGAGCGTTTCCAGTGCCTCGTTCTGCTTCCCGTAGGTCTCCAGGAAACGCTCGACTGTCTGCGCCAGTATGTACAGGTCATCGGTGAGTAGTACGTCCACCACCTTGGCGAACCGTACAAACATTTCCTGGCTCATGCCGCTAGGCTTGCTGATCTTCAGGCTCATGGTCACTCTCCTCGTTGTTATTCCCTACGTAGGGAATGGACGGGTCGGCCTGTTCTCGACCGACCCAAATAGTATGGCATACTTAATTTGCTGTGTCAAGTTATAACACTACGGGTACCGTCCGAACTTAATAAACTCACGTATGCGGTCGGCAACGGCCAACGGGTCGTGGCGAAACTCGTCGGCGTATGAATTAATGTCGAACAGGGCGTCGGCATCGTCACGTTCCAGTCCAAAGAAGTCGCAAACACCCCACCACCCTATAATACCGTCGTACATAGGCGCGCCCATATTAAAGCTAACCAGCCCCTGGTCCTCGAACCGCTTGTCGAGCATGGCATGGCCTACTGCGCACGCCGTGCAGTCACAGTCGAGGTCGTCGCTGACTGCCTCCGTTTCGTAGTTGTTTAACCATTCGCCCAGGTCGAATCCTATATCCCCACCGTGAAGTTCCGCCACCTCATGGGGCGTCAGTCTGACACTCACCCTCCATGTACCGGCGTCTACTTCTTTGAGCATGTCGATCATCAGTTCGAGCCGTTGCTTGTGCATGTCGTTCTCCTGTTTTACTGCGGCAGTAAGTTATTTCTGCGCGGCCCACTTGTAAGACACTAGGTGTCCGTCCTCGGAGTACGCACGTCGCATGATGTGACGTAGCACCGTGTCCACGTGGGTATCGTCGGCGTAGCTGTACACCGGGACGTAGTAGGTCCCCTCGCCGTTGGTGTATATGTCCGAGCAGGAATTCATCGGGACAGCGTCGGGTGGTACCAGGCCAGCACTGCGTAGCCGGATGCCCGCCACTACCAACACGTCCCAGCGGAACCGCATGGGACTGAGCCCCTGGTCCTGGTAGATCACGGGTGAGACGCCTGTCCTGGCCAGCACCCGGCGTACCTTGTGTTCAATGAACGCGGCGTGATCGCCGCTGAGCTTGTAACTTGCCCACGGGGTGTGGTCGGTGGTCATGAGTTGTTCTCCTCGTTGGGGTATTCGTGCATGTGGACGACGGGTGACCTCCGTACCGGCAAAGGCGTCACTATCCAGTATGGTGTGGCCAAGTCCTTGGGTGCCCGGTACGCGGCCACGACAGCCCCGGACAGGTACCACTCACCCTCGAGAGGTGGGCGGAACCCAAGCACGCGCGCCCAGCGTGGGTCTCTCACTTGCTCGAAGCCTATTGGCTTGTCGGGAAGCTTAGGTCTGGTCATGGGTGAGTCTCCTGTTTTACTGCGGCAGTAAGCCGCTGGGTGGTGGAACATTAGACTTTGCTCAAGTCTATCCAGTCGGCTACTGGGCCGGGGCCGGGCGCACGCTGTTGAGCGTGGCGCGTTTATAGTGGCTGCCCACGGTGGCAACGACGCGCTTGCCGTCGAAGTTCTCGACCACGTAGCCCGGGCTTGAGTCCGGGGCAGTGGCGCATGTCACCCCGGTCCCGCTGTCGTCGAGGATAGATACCTCGAAGCGAGGGTTTCCGTTGCGGCTCGAGGGTAGGCGACGGACCCGGCTGAGCCAGCCGGTGTGCTCGGTGATGTTTTTCATGAGTTGTTCTCCATTTCGCGTTGCAACGCTACCCAGTCCCAGTAGCCCAGGCGGGTGTAGTTGTTGGCGACCTGATACCGCCAGTCCTCAAGCGGGTAGTCGGCGGCATCCTCCTTAATTTGCTGTGTCAAGTTATGACACTACGGGTACCGACGCTCGAAGGTATCGAGCAAGTGTTGTTGCTCGTCGCTAAGGTACCCGGCTATGCCGTTGGTCTTGGGGTCGTCCCCGTAGAACCCCCAGCATGAGTCCTCTTCTTCCCAGTCACCGTCGTCCTCGCTGCCCTCCGGGCGTGACTCCACGATGAACCCCCACACGTCACCACGCAGGTACTGGTCGTACACGTCTACTTCTGTCTTGAGAATCTGCTTCGCGAAGTCCTCTCGTTGCGGGGACATGCGCTTCCACCCGAACTCAGACTTGAGTTTGTCCTTGCTCACGTATATCCACCCGACTTGGCCGCTGTCCCATGGGCATGAGAACGCACCCGTGGACATCGTTATCCCGCTGTGGTCATACAGGAAAAGCGGCAGCATGATGTAGTGCTTGTCCAGCAGGGCGTCTACCTGATCCCTCAGGTAACTGTCGTTCTCTCCGGCCAGCTCCTCGAACGAGCTTCGGGGTCTGGCCCGCTCCAGTCGGTTGAAGTGACGGTCTGCTCTGTCCAGCAGGTCGTCGTCAAACTGGCAAGCCAGCTCCCGCCTCCAGTCCGTGGGGTTCCCGCCAGGCTGCTCGTCGCCCAGGGTGTAGCGTCCATTCCAGCAGGCCATGGTGCCCAGCCAGTCGCAATCTTGCCGAGGGTTCCCGGTATGGTTGTCTGGCTCCAGGATCAGCCGGTATTCTTTGTTCTGGTCGGTGCTCATAACTGTTCTCCTATTAGTGTTGCTTCGCTTACTATTACCTCGATCCACTCTCCGATGGTCTTCAATGTGTATGTTCATGTCATTCTCCTTCTAGCTGGTCTAGCTGGGCTTTCAGCGCGTCACGCTCAGCCATGGTAGTTTCTAGCCGCTTGGCCAGGTGTTCCTCAAGTGTAGTGAGGGGGGCATAAAGCGCCCCCTCGATATATAAAGCAAAGGTAGCCCCGCTCTCTGAGGAACGTATTTCGGCCTTATCTGATAGCGTTAGCTTCATGTCATTCCCTCACCACGTTGTTATTCCCTATGTAGGGATTATCCCCGCCTGTTTAGGGAATGGGTGGCCACGTGGCCACCCGTTGTGTGTTAGTAGATCACGCCGCTTTCTATTACCTCGTCCACGCTGGACGCCAGGCACGCCCAGACGAACTGTACCTGGTCATCAACGTACCGCTTGTGCTTGGTGTAGTACCTGATCTGCCCTACCACGTCGGCCTCGACCGCCCGGACCACGGCGTAGGGTGCCCGTGCCCACTTCAGGGTCTCGCACTGGAACTGTCCCACGGCTGTTTCATCCGCCAGGGTAAAGCCCAGCTTCTCTCTCAGGTGCGTGGCGTCGTGCCAGGCACGGGCGGTGAGGTTCCCGCTCGGGGTGTAGATGGAGTTGTCGCATCCCCCGTCGAAGATCGGCAGGGAGTCCACGCCGAGGGTATGCGTGTCCGCCCACGCCTTCAACTCCGCCCAGGAACTCGGGGCATCGGCCGCTGGGTGAAACAACTGCGCCTCGGGGCAGTACAGGGACAGGGCACGTGCTGCCCATGCGTCCATGATGTCACGGGGCGGCAAGGCTACGTCGCTGTGCGTGCTGTTCAGGCAAGTCATGTTCATGGTCTAGCTCCTCGTTGTTATTCCCTACGTAGGGAACGTCCCCGCCTATTCGGGGAATGGGTAGCAGGCCGGTGTATTTCCGACCTACCCCCATATTATGACACACTCTCAACCTTGTGTCAAGTCCTGACACTTTTACGCCCGGATACCAGCCCTTGGTCCCGCAACTCCTGCCACGGGTCGTCCGGCTCGTATGCAGCGGGTATACGGTCCCCTGTATGGTCGCAGTACAGCTCCAAGTTCTCGTAGTTCACGTCGTACGCCTTTACCTCCCACTGAGGGTCCTGGCGTGGGTTGTCCACGGCGTCGGCTACTTCCGGCCAGCAGTCCTTCACGGCCTCGTGAGACAACACACCACCATCGGCTGTCACGTAGAACTTCGGGTACCCACCACCGGCGAACTTGCCGCTGGATACTACTTGCTTGAGGTGATACACGCTTTCTATTTTCATGGTCAATCTCCGGTTGCCTCAGCAGGTGCTGTCTCAATGATCTGTTGCAGTATCGGTTTCCAAGTGCGCCACCACTCGAGTGCGGTCTTTCCACCCATCTCCAAAATTCGCTTATTGTCAAATTCCCACCATTCAGCGATGTTGTGTCGCTGACAGCCGATCTGCATCACATCCACCGTGAAGGTCACCGGGTACTGTCCACAGAAAACCGATTTGATGTGAGTCATGTTGCCATTGCAGCCCAAGAGATTAGCGCCCCTGAGATCAGCGCCCCAGAGATTAGCGCCCCTGAGATCAGCGCCCTTGAGATTAACGCGCTTGAGATTAGCGCCCAAGAGATCAGCGCCCTTGAGATCAGCGCCCTTGAGATTAGCGCCCCAGAGATTAGCGCCCCAGAGATTAGCGCCCTGGAGATCAGCGCCCCTGAGATCAGCGCTCCTGAGATCAGCGCCCAAGAGATTAGCGCCCAAGAGATTAGCGCCCAAGAGATTAACGCGCTGGAGATCAGCGCCCTGGAGATCAGCGCCCCAGAGATTAGCGCTCCTGAGATTAGCGCTCCTGAGATTAGCGCTCCTGAGATCAGCGCTCCTGAGATCAGCGCCCAAGAGATTAGCGCCCTTGAGATCAGCGCCCAAGAGATTAGCGCCCTCACCGGATTCACTGTCCCCATTGAGCCAAGCTGTGTGCTTTTCCAGAATGCGGTTAATATCCATTGCAATCGACCTCCAGGAAACACGGGATTAAGTCTTGTGGCCTCATGGTGCCGTGGCTCACAGTGCCCACGGGCACTTCGTGACCCTCGTTGTTGGTACGCGTTGTCATGGTCAATCTCCTCGTTGTTATTCCCTACGTAGGGAACGTCCCCGCCTATTCGGGGAATGTTCTGGCCTGCGGCGTTTCTCCCTTTTACGTGCCGAGCCTACGCCGAAAGAGCACGACGCCGGTGTATTTCCCAGCGTGTTACCATTATGACACACCTTCTTGGCTATGTCAAGTTCTGACACACTCGGGCGTACCACCGCCCGGCATCGGCATGGCCACGCGCCACACCGTGGTGCCGCTCGGCAACGTCACCCTGGACACGTAGGTATCCGGGTACGCCAGCCCTTCGCGGATCATGGTGGCCCGCAATCGTTGGGCCTGGTCGCGTGAATACCCCGCCACGGGCAGTTCCGCCAACGGGAGACAATACGCTGTGCAAGGTGACAGCCTGCCCTTGACGGCTTGGATGTCCACGGGCTCACGGTTGTGTGTTACGTGCATGTCATAACCTCCATTTGTGGAACGTGCGGTTCACGGCCGCTCTTACCCGACGTGGCACGAGCGCCACACCGCCAAAGATCACGATGAAGGCCAGGGCAAGCGCCCCGGCTTCGAGCAAGGCTTGTAGGATCATGTCGTACTCCTCGTTGTTATTCCCTAGGTAGGGATTATCCCAGCCTGTTTAGGGAATGGAAGGCCGCCCGCCAGGGTGGCCAGGGTGGCCAGGGTGGTTGCCCTGGCGGGTGGGCTACAGAAAGCCCAGCAAGCACAGCCACCCGTCCGGGTGGTCGGGATCTACTCGACGCCCTTGAAAACTATCGTAGCGGGTATGGCCATGGTCGTACTCCTCGTTGTTATTCCCTAGGTAGGGAATGGACGGGTCGGCCTGCCTAGGAATGTCGTTTCGTCTCAGTCCGTACTTTCCGACCGAGACTCCATTGTACAGGAACGGAAACCTTGTGTCAAGTACTGAAACACGTTGGATAAATTATTTTTTCTTTGCGGCCAGGGTAGTATGTCCACGGCCGATTCGAGCTTCGCGCCCGGCGATCACGCAACTATCCATAGGCAAGCGTTAAAATTCCGGGCTGGTTGTCACGCGTTGGAGTATCCAAGCATGGCAAGTATCCAAGCGTTAAAATTCCGGGCTGGTTGTCACGTGATTTTCCGTGTTGCTGGTTACTGATAGTCAATCTTCTGAGTATCCACCGATCACGTGACAACGCCCCGATAATTTCAATGTGCCAACTATCCAACGAAAATGGCCAACTATCCAAGCGGTTGGATACTTTAAGTCGTTGATTCGTTGGGAACTATCCAAACTATCCAAACTATCCAAGTTTGAAAAGTACACTTCTACGTTACGGGGGGGCCAGGGCGATGAAGCCCAATCACGTGACAACACGTTTTTCCTAAGGGTGTATTTTTCGATGGATACTTTGGATAGTTTGGATAGTTGGTTTATTATCATGGGCTTAAAGTATCCAAACGCCATTTTTCATTTGGATAGTTTGGATAGTCCCTTTAAAATCAGTATCTTGCGCGTGGCCACCCGGCACGACATCACGTGACAACCACACCGAAATTTTAATGCTTGGATAGTCGATTTCCTTGGATAAAATCACGTCACAACGAGGCCGATATTTTAACGCTTGCCTACAGAATACTTAGGCCGATATTCCCTAGGTAGGGAATGCCCTGTCGTCACGCTACCCGCGACTGTATGCCGTCACGCTACCCGCGACTGTATGCCGTCACGCTACCCGCGACTGTATGCCGTCACGCTGTTCCCTACTTAGGGAATGCCGTGAGCCGTGAGCTGTGAGCTGTGAGCCGTGAGCCGTGAGCCGTGAGCCGTGAGCCGTGAGCCGTGAGCCGTGAGCTGTGAGCCGTGAGCTGTGAGCTGTGAGCTGTGAGCCGTGAGCCGTGCGCCGTGAGCCGTGAGCTTTGTGCCGTGAGCCGCGAGCCGCGACCCGTGAGCCGTGAGCCGTGACCCGCGAGCCGTGAGCGGCGCGCTGTCAGCCGTGAGCCGTGAGCCGTGAGCTGTGG
>Ga0136596_1000072_pt1 | contig 59008 bp, 44 predicted proteins | sample AntRauTorcE11897_FD_101387 | JGI IMG/M metagenome (GOLD analysis project Ga0136596, IMG submission 101387) | Saline lake microbial communities from Rauer Islands, Antarctica - Metagenome Torckler E11 #897 | ecosystem: Environmental > Aquatic > Non-marine Saline and Alkaline > Saline | place... | reverse complement strand
TTTTTGGTGTGATATAAAACCTGACTGTTGGGAAATAATTTTATCCTCGAAATATCCCCATCCTCAAAATCAGCGATCAGCGTATCGCCTTTGATCTGATGCAGCCTGCCGGTAGCACTGTCTTCCTGTATTGAAATAGTTTTAGTGAAGGCCGTCAGTTGCTTTACCTCGCTGCTATCCATCTGAACACTGATATAAGGTCCGTTCAGCTGAATATTCTTATGCCATGCAATGGGATTTGAAATGAGCTCAAAGATCTCTGTTGAGGAACCATATTTCAAGGTGTCTGAAACCGAAGAAAAGTTCTGGGACCACACCCGGACATTCCCATAAGAACGGATGAGATCAGCGCTGTCCTGCTCAACTAACAAAAGCTCATCAGAATTGATGTGCGTGGTATCGGTCGTATCAGCACTGATCCTGCGGAAGTAAGAATTTCCATCTACAAAACGGCGGCCCGTGGAATCCGCTTCCAGGTAATCGCCGGTGAGTAGTCCGTTGTTGGTGCTGTCGACCACGAAGATATTACTGTGCAGCTGCAAATATTCGGATTCACGGTTAATGAACAAACTGTCGCCTTCAGCATACTGGGCGGTATCAGCCAGCTGCACATTTCCCCTGAAAATAGCGCTGTCCTGAATCTGATAATACTCGCCTTTTTGGGCGATAAGGGTTCCGCCTTCATCTTCAAGCCGGATACCCTCTTCGAAAAAAGCTACTTTAGTGAAAAAATTGTAATCCACTTTCTCACCAAAAAGGGTAGTACTGTCCTGTTCAATGATCACACGCCCCCTTAGCAGGCTGAGCTCTTCATTAGTGTAATAATAAAGGGTATCACTCCAGATTATCTCATCCGGCGTTTCTATCTGAATATTACCATAAGCTCTGAGTTCATCGCGATCCATAAACTGCCAGGCACTATCAGAGATCATTTCAATGTTGCCTGTTTTGAGGCGTACATCATACATCTTTCGAATTGTTTCACCGTCTTCTGTCACTACCACTGCTTCAGCTACACGCTGAATCTGTATTCTGTTCTGTGCGTTCATAGAAACGGGTATCACAGCCATGATAGCGAACAGTAAGAGGAAAAATATGTAAGAAAGAGCTTTCAATCTATTATAGTTTCTCCTCTAACTTCCATTAAGGTATAGTTTGTCAGGTCGGCATCACCGTCTAAACCGATGGCCGTTATGCTGTCGTTAGGGGTTACAATGATGAGGAATTCGGGTGTACTGACTTTATCGATAGTGCGTTCCCATTTCAGGTATTCCGACCAAAGCCGTTTTTCTTCAGGAGCGTCAACAAATACATTCCCAAAGAGTTCAAATACAGATTCATCAGGATCATAAACTGCACTGTCTGAGTTTACGTACGTTTTGGGATTTCCATCCTCATCAAAGATCTCAATAAAAACAGGTCCGCTGATCTTGGTAAGATTACGATTTTCCGTTTTAATGGAGGTGGTATAACTGCCCTTCAGGTTAAGTTTAAGCTGCCCCTCTTCCATAATATCCATATTCACACCCCAGCTTTCAGTTACGGAAAGAAGGGAGTCGCTTAGAGCTTCTTCAACCTGTTGATTCTCAAACTCCGAGAGTTCACCACAAGCTGAAATTATGATCGCAATAAATACAGCAAAAATAAGGTGGCTAAAGCGTGCCAAAGTAGCGGTCTCCCGCATCGCCGAGTCCTGGAACGATAAATGCGTCGTCATTGAGTTTTTCATCGATAGCGGCTGTTATAATTGGAACATCAGGATGATCTTTTTGAAGCCGTTCAATTCCTTCCGGGGCAGATATTAGGGAAACAAACCGGATATTATCAGCTCCGTTTTCTTTCAAAAATTTAATGGCATGAGTTCCTGTACCCCCGGTTGCAAGCATGGGATCTACCACAAGGGTATAGGCTCCTTTTAATCCACCGGGAAAGTTGTGATAGTAGTTTACAGGTTGGTGTGTTTCTTCATCACGATACACGCCAATGTGTCCAACTTTGGCATCCGGCATAAAGCTGATTATGCCATCGACAAGGCTTAACCCTGCACGTAAAATTGGGATCACAAAAACTTCTGTCCCCGGCTTGTGTCCTTTTGTAGGCATGATTGGGGTTTCCACTTCATATTCCTTCAGCGGAAGATCCGTTAGTGCCTGATAGGCCAATACGGTTCCTATGGTTCCCATGGCTCGACGGAAAGCAGCGGTCTCAGTATTCTTATCTCTAAGAATACTGAGGTAGCGCTTTACAACGGGATGATCGACCTCGATTACGTTATTCATATCAATCAGTCTTTACCTTCTAATTCGTCCATTTTATTGAAGTACTTCTTACTTGCAACGGCTACGGAACCTGACAACGCAAACAGGGCAATTATATTCGGGAAGGTCATCAGTCCAAGTGCAATATCCCCGATGGCCCAAACTGTGGCGAGCGGGAATATGGCTCCTAAAAAGTGCATTCCGAGATACACAACCTTATAGTATATGATCGACTTATCTCCGGCCAGGTATTGAATGGAGCGGTCACCGTAGTAACTCCAGCTTATGGCTGTTGAAATACCAAACAAGAGCACACAGAAAGTTACAAGATGTTTACCGTACGGAAAGATCGGTGCCAGTCCTTTTTCGAAGGCGAGGGAAGTCAGCGGAGCTCCGTTTTCAATGATACTTGTATAAACAGCCGTTACGGTATTGTCGGATTCATCGGTGAAAATACCTACGCCGTCAACCATTTCCATGGTTCCTGAAAAGACTTCAGTTTGCTCTTCGTCGATGAAGAATTTACCGGTAGGGAAGTCATTTCTTTTCACCAAACCGTTGGTAGGATCTCCTTCCTCAAAAATAAGGGAGTTGCTTCCATCTGTAATTTCAACGGCGTTATTACTGTTGCCGGGTTCATAAACCATATTATGGCGTTCTTCCCACACTCCGGTGGCAACAATTACAAGGCCGGTCATGGTACAAACTATAATGGTATCGATGAAAGGCTCAAGTAAAGCAACCACACCTTCGCGAACGGGTTCGTCTGTTTTAGCAGCACCGTGAGCAATAGGGGCTGACCCCTGTCCCGCTTCGTTTGAAAACAATCCGCGTTTGATACCCCATACCAAAGTGGTAAGGAATAAACCGGAACCAACACCGAACAATCCGGCTTCAGGAGTGAATGCAGAAGTAAAAATAGTTCCGAAAGCAGGAATTACGTCTCCGGCATTCAGCGTCAAAATTACAAGCGCACCAAAAACATAAATGAGTGCCATCAACGGCATTAAACGCGCTGTTACTTGTCCAATTCTCTTAATACCACCAACAATCACAATACCAACAAAGCCTGCGGTTACCAATCCTGATACCCAGCTTGGGATCTGGAAGGTGCTATACATTGTGTCGGCTACCGTATTGGCCTGAACCGCATTACCGGTAAGGAAGGAGCAGATCACAGCCATAGCTGCAAAGAAAACGGCAAGCCATTTCCAGTTGGGGCCGAGTCCTTTTTCGATGTAATACATAGGTCCACCGGAAACAGAACCGTCATCATTTTGAATTCGGTATTCAACCGCAAGTGTACACTCAGTGTATTTGATCGCCATCCCAAAAAATGCGGTTACCCACATCCAGAAAAGAGCTCCGGGACCGCCATAATGAATAGCAATGGCCACACCTGCAATATTACCGATACCAACGGTTGCAGAAAGAGCAGTTGTTAGCGCCTGAAAGTGATTTACATCACCAATATCATCCGGATCATCGTAAATTCCCATTACGGATTTAATACCGTGAGCAAAACGTCTCACCTGCACAAAACCGAGGCGGAGTGTGATAAAAATTCCAAATCCTAAAAGAACCACCACCATGATGGGGAATTGCTCGGGGGTAGACCATACCAGGTTGTTTAGCCAATTAACTACATTCTCAAATACTTCCATGAATCACATTTATTTGGTTAAGGATATTTAATAAGAGGGCAGGGAGAAAGTAAAAAACATTTGGCAATATTAAAGGATAACATTTGTGAAGCTTTCAGGTGGTGTATATATAAACGAAATTGAAGCTTTGGAGGTCGATATGAAAAATTTTACAGAAGTTTAGTATCAATTGTGAACGATTTACCATTAGCTTTGTTTTGAGTATTGTATTTTTGAAAACCTTGTATAAAATTATAACCAACCTTTAAGAAAATGACTAAAGCAGACATCGTAGATGTGATTTCATCATCTGTAGGGCTGACCAAAGTTGAAACTGAAGCTGTAGTAAACGGATTTATGGAGACGGTAATTGACGCGATGAAACGTGGCGAAAATATCGAACTCCGTGGCTTTGGAAGTTTCAAGGTGGTAAAGAGAGCGCAGAGAGTGGCACGAAATCCAAAAACCAATGAAGAAGTAATTGTGCCCGAGCAGTTCGCGCCGGTGCTAAAAATGTCGAAAGATTTTAAAGAAGCCGTGAACGAAGCCAATATGGTTGAAAATTGATTTAGAAAACCTGTGAATTCTTCTTATTTTTGCAGCAGTTCGAACAATAGTAATTTTTATAAAACACATTTAGGTGAGTATTTATGCCGAGTGGTAAAAAAAGAAAGCGCGCTAAAATTGCAAAGCACAAGCGAAAAAAACGTCTGAGAAAAAACAGACACAAGAAGAAAAAGTAAGATTTTTCATAAGGCTCCGTTTTCGGAGCCTTTTTTATTGGTCCCAGCCGAGGGTTTAAAACCCAGCCCTTTTGTTAGATTGTTCTAATTTAAAAGAAAAAAGGCGATTCTTAAGTAGAATCGCCTTTTTTTATGTCAGGACTTTTGGGAACTGAAGATCTTTTTTACAGCATGTAAGTTTGAGGATTCCCAACTTCGCATGAATGTTCGTAACGCTCAACGTTAGCGCTTTGGGTTCCGGAAAAATCTATTGGGTTTTAAGATTGCTTTACAAAAGGGTAAAGGTTACTTAACAAAGGCGACTAATTTATTTCGCATTATAGCAGACTCCATCGGGGTCATTATTAACGGCAAAGCTTTAACAAATCAAAAAAAGGATATGAAAAAGATAATAACGCTACTATTCACCACTTTAATACTCTTTGCGTTTTCGGGGAGCGTGATGGGGCAGATCATTTCACAATATGTAGAAACTAATTCCGGAACTACTCCTAAAGGGATTGAGATTTGGAATAATACTGGGTCTACATTGGATTTCTCAACAAATACATTGGATATATTAAAAGGAACGAATGGGGGGACGCCTAGTTCAGATATAACTGTTACTTCTGGAACATTAGATCCAGGAGATGTAATGGTTATTGGAACATCAGATATGGGTACTTACCTAACTAACGAGGGATTAACGTCAGTTACATTTGTCGATAAAAGTTTCACCTTTAATGGTGATGATGCCCTGGTCGTTGAATATGGTGGTGTAGAAACAGATGTTTTTGGTGATCCTGGAACTGGTGATCCTGGAACTGGTTGGAGTGGTAATGGAGTACAAACTTATAACCAAAATATTGAACTTAATGAGGGAATTACATCCGGTTCAACAGGATTTACTGATCCAAGTACAAGATTCTCACAAGTTGGGGGCGGGACAGATTTAACTGGATTTGGTATAGCACCACCTTCTGGTGATGCGGCAACCAAACTTGCGGTTACTCAAATTAATGGTGGTTCTTCTCCTACAGCTAATGAGGGATTTGAAGTGGTGATTCAATCACAAGATGGGGACAGTAATCCCGCCAATGTTGATTCGGACACAGATGTAACATTAACGCTTGCAACAGGAACAGGCAGCTTTGGAGGAACTTTAACCGGTGTTATTTCAAATGGTTCTAATTCAGTAACCATAACTGGAGTAGCCTATGACGAAGCAGAAAGTGGGGTTTCCATAACAGCTTCTGATGATGCCTTAGGATTAACTTCCGGTACAAGTTCAACTTTTGAAGTTCTGGCCGCCGCTGATCAACTGATTATGAAAGATTTTCCAAGCAGTGGAATTGCCGGTACCGCAGTTAGTTCTTTTACTGTAGAGGCGCAAAGAAGTTCTGATAACTCTGTGGATCTGGCTTACTCAGAGGATATTACAATAAGTAAAGTTTCCGGTTCCGGTACTATAAGTGGAACGTTGACTAAAACTGCGACTAACGGAGTAGCAACTTTTGATGATATACAATTTGATACGGACGATGATTATACAATTTCAGCTACTGATGGTACTCTTACAAGCAGTACTAGTTCTACTTTAACAATTTCAACACCTGACTTTGTAGAAACCTTTGAAACAGAAAATTTTAATGTTACCGGAAGTTATGGAGATGGAAGTTTTGAAGGTGTGACAGGCGTAAGCTGGACATATGTTGAATCACGGAATGATGGTGGATACCCTATAAATGGTGACAATGCTATTATGCTTCGCCATTCAAGTGGTAATAGTAGCTTAACATCTAATGTCATCTCTGGTGGAATTGAAGAATTTTCTGTTTTATTTAGAAAAGCATTTACTGGTTCTGGAAATCGACAGCTTGAATTATTTATCGGTTCCGATGCTGAAAATCTTGAATCTTATGGTACATCAGATGCATTTGATGTAGATGGAGAGGTAAGGAAATTTACTGTTAGTGATATTAATTATGTGGGTGATTTTGTTATCAGGATTTCAAATGTAACATCAAGTCAGGTCAATATTGATAACATTTCATGGGATTCTTTTAACGATGGCGAAATGCAAATAACCGGCAACGCCGGCTGGCGCATGCTTTCCTTCCCAATTACCGGAGGAACGGTAGCAGATATATCCGATGATACCGCCATTCAGGGCATTACCGGGGGAGATAATACAGGTGACGACCCTACCTTCCAGATCTTTAACTCGGGAACAACCACGACTGACTTTTCTACTCCCGCCGATGTAAGTACGCCATTCGGAGACGGATTTGGTTTTATCACCTATTTCTATAACAACACCACAGCGGGTAGTTCTGTATTACCCCTCACGTTAGGAGCTTCTGGAACAGAGCCTGCGAGTGATGTAACGGTGACTCTAAACACCACCGGTGATTTCACCTTGGTAGGTAATCCATTTGCCTCCAATTTTGATCTGAGTACGATTTCTACATCCACTGGATCTATCCAAACTAATGTTCAATTCTGGGATGCATCTGCCAGCAGTGGTACAGGATCTTATATTGCTGTTGACCGCACCTCAAATATCACGGCGCCATGGCAGGGATTCTGGGTAGAAAGTACTGATGCGGATGACATCACCTTCCCAACCAGCGGAAAGACCACAACTGCTGCGGATGTTTCCTATTCCAAGCAGAATAACGTTAACGCCGATATAGCCTTCACCCTCAGCTCCGAAGAGACCTTCGATGAAGCCATTCGCATGAGCTTCCGGGAAAATGCAATAGTGGGATGGGACATCAATGACGCCTCCAAATTCACTCCCTTAACCAACAAATTTGCCACCATGGCTTTTGTAGGAGAAGATAATCTGCAATCCGTGTTTTCGCTTCCAACCGATCTTGAAGAAGAAGTGGAAGTGAAGCTGCAGGAAACCATGGTTGGGGTAAGCGGTGAATTTACCTTTGCCTGGGATGGAATGGCAGACTTGCCATCAGGTCTGAGCCTGACGCTACATGATTATGAGACCGGCGAAAGCGTAAACATGCGCGATATAGATTCTTATACATTTGAAGTAGCAGAATCTCAGGCCAAAGAATCTCCGGTCAGCGCTATGAGCGTTCAAGCCAATATGATGGCGAAAACAGATGAAGCTCCCCGTTTTGGGATCATTGCCAAGTCTAATACAGCAGTTAGCAATGAAGAGGATTCACAACCGGAACGGTTTACCCTCAAGCAAAACTATCCGAATCCGTTCAACCCAACAACCAGCATTCAATACAGTGTTGAAAATGCGGGCGAAGTAAGTCTGACCGTTTATAACGTGATGGGACAGCAGGTAGCTACGCTGGTAAGCGAGAGCAAATCAGCCGGAACCTATCAGATAACCTGGGATGCGTCGAATAATGCCAGTGGTATTTACTACTATCGTCTGCAGTCAGCCGGACAGGTACTAACCCGACAAATGACGCTCATTAAGTAATTCTCAATTTTTAAATGTTGAATGTTAAATGGCCCTCAAATACCATTTAACATTTAGCATTTAACACTAAACATTGTTAATCATGAAAACACTGATCTATATTACACTCGCAATTGCATTTGCCGTTTTGTTGACCACGGTGCTGATGGCTCAGCCAAATTTACCTGCAGCACCTTCACAGGCTCCTATTGACGGGGGATTGAGTTTGCTTGCCGCTGCCGGTGGTGGTTATGCTATTAAGAAGCTAAGAGACCGTAAGAAAGAAGCGGAGCTTTAAGGTTTCTCAATTATAAATGATGAATTATGAATGTTGAATTGGCTTTTCCTTAATTCAATATTCATGATCTCAAATTCAAAAATTTCCAGATTATGAAAATACTGATCTACCTATGTCTTACTATTTTTCTTGCATTGGCTTTGGTTTCCCTGGCAAGTGCACAACCCGGATTCCCGGAACCCTCACAAGCTCCCATTGATGGCGGGCTAAGTCTGCTTGCCGCCGCCGGTGGCGGATATGCTATTAAGAAGCTACGGGATCGTAAAAAAGAAGCCGAGCTTTAGCGATTGCTCAATTTTTTAATGCTAAATGTTAAATGAATCTCAGCACATTTAACATTATTAATCATGAAGTGAGTTCACCTGGATATTGAATATTCCGTGTTGATCATTGGACATTCCCTGAGCTTCCCATTACCTGAATTTCCGAATCAAAAAAATAGTATTTTAATAACTTGGTATCCTCTTAATACAGGATGCCTTTTTTATTATCAAAAACCTCAGTTGCAGCATGAATTTATTTACGAATATCAGGATTGGAATCGCGATACTTTTTTGGGCTTTTGCGCTTTCCACTTCTCAGACATTTGCTCAGAATTCCAGTATTGAATCGGGTTTAACGGGTGAATCTTTAGTCTCAGCTCTTCAAAGCAGTTACTATCCCACATCCCCAAAAAGCTACAGCTCAGCCCGGGATGCCATGTATGGTTCCATTGACAATCAATCCGGTCAAATAATTGGGGTTTACACAGGGTTTACTATCACCAGTAGCGACCGTTCAGATGCTTTTTCAAAAGGAATAAACACCGAACATGTTTGGCCGCAGGGATATTTCAACAGTAATTCTCCGATGGTTGGCGACATCCATCACTTGTATCCAACAAAAATTGAGGCAAATTCTGCACGGAGTAATTATCCATTCGCTGAAATCCCGGATGAACAAACGGAAACGTGGTTTTATAATACCACTGAAAGTTCAAGCATCCCCTCATCCAATATTGATCTGTACAGCGAGTCTACTTCATCGGCATTTGAACCCCGCGAAGATTTTAAAGGCAATGTAGCACGAGCCGTTTTTTATTTTTGGACCATTTACCAGGATAATTCCAGCGTAACCGGTTCTACCAATGAGAATTTTTTCGAAGGCATGAAAGAGACCCTCTACGACTGGCACCGGCTAGATCCGGTTGACGCTGCAGAAGTTCAGCGAAGTCTGGATACTGAAGGCGTTCAGGGAAATCGAAATCCTTTTATACATGATACTACATTAGTTCGCCGGGCATATTTTGAGTCTGGCAATGGAGAACCTGATCCCGACCCTGATGCAGATGAATTCACAGAAAATTTCAACAATTTCCCTGAAACAGGGAGCAGTTATGGGAGCGGAACTTTTACAGGCGTAGCCGGAAATACCTGGAACTATGTAAAAGCTCGTGGCGATCAGAACATAGACGGCTCCACACCCGGACTTCGTAATGACAATGAAGCGCTATTGGAAACCACAATTTCAAGCGGAATGTCTTCTTTTTCATTCGACTATAAGCAACTCTTCAGTACCGATGTAAATCTTCGGGTTTATATCAATGGTAATCTGGAAACTACAGTAACCTCAAACAGTGAGATGGGGGTGATTAAAAATTCAGGGCAAGTTGAAGTGAATTACATAGGAGATCTTGAGCTTGAAATTAAACAAGGGTCTGGTGGAGGTCAGGTTGGTGTGGATAATTTTTCATGGAGTACAAAGGGGGGAGGTGAAATTGAAATTTCAGGTAATGCAGGTTGGCGCATGCTATCCTTCCCAATAACAGGAGGAACGGTAGCAGATATTTCGGACGATACCGCCATTCAAGGCATTGGTGGAGGAGACAATACCGGGGAAGAGCCTACTTTTCTTATCTTTAAATCAGGATCAGCAAGTACAGACTTTACAACTCCCACCGATGTAAGTACCGCATTCGGTGATGGATTTGGTTTCATTAGTTATTTCTATGATAATACTATAGCCGGAAGTTCTGAACTACCCACAACACTGGCTGTTTCCGGCCAGGAACAGTCAAGTGACGTAACGGTTACCTTAAACACGACCGGTGATCACACCTTGGTAGGGAATCCATTTGCTTCCAATTTTGACCTGAACGAGATAACTGTTGATCAAGGTACTATTCAGAATACTGTTCAGTTTTGGGATAACGGTAAAAGTACTTTCGAAGCTGTTGGCAGAGATACAAGCATCGTAAGTAACTGGCAAGGTTTTTGGGTAGAAAATAATGGAGCAAACAGCATTACATTTCCAACATCAGGGAAAACAGATAGCACGGCAGCCGAAACATATTTCTCTAAAGAAAGCACAAGTAATAAAAACATTGCTTTTACCCTCCAATCAGAAACTACATTTGATAAAGCCATATGCTTAAGTTTTAACCCAAATGCTGAACTTGGTTGGGATATTGATGATGCCTCCAAATTCAAGCCACTGACGAATGAATATGCTACGATGGCTTTTGTAGGAGAAGATAAACTGCAATCCGTGTTTTCGCTTCCTATCGATCTTGAAGAAGAAGTGGAAGTGAAGCTGCAGGAAACCATGGTTGGGGTAAGCGGAGAATTTACCTTTGCCTGGGATGGTATGGCAGACCTGCCATCCGGCCTTGAGCTTGCGCTCTATGATTATGAGACCGGCGAAAGCGTAAACATGCGCGATATAGATTCTTATACATTTGAAGTAGCAGAATCTCAGGCCAAAGAATCTCCGGTCAATGCTATGAATGTAGAAGACGGTGTGATGGTGAAAACTGAAGAAGCACCGCGATTTGGGATCATTGCCAAGTCTAATACAGCAGTTAGCAACGAAGAGGATTCACAACCGGAGAGGTTTACCCTCAAGCAAAACTATCCGAACCCGTTCAACCCAACAACAAGCATTCAATACAGTGTTGAAAATGCAGGCGAAGTCAGCCTGACCGTTTACAACGTGATGGGACAGCAGGTAGCCAGGTTGGTAAACGAAAGCAAGTCAGCCGGAACCTATCAGATAACCTGGGATGCAACGAACAACGCCAGTGGTATTTATTACTACCGCTTAGAGTCAGCCGGACAGGTAATCACCCGACAAATGACGCTCATTAAGTAATTCTCAATTTTTAAATGTTGAATGTTGAATGGTTTTTAAGGTCCATTTAACATTCATGATTTACAATACTCAAAAACTATAGGGCCTAAAAAGAGCTGAGTTTATGTTTGAAATGAATCGTTCTCAGATATCAGGGAAAATAAAAATCCTTAACTGTATCACCTTCCTCTCGCCCCTTAAATTCCTTTAAAATTGGAAATTTGAGCTAATTCTGTTCACTCTTTCGCATTATGAAGAGTTAAATAACAGAAAAGAGGGTTAAATTATGACAGTTAAAAAGCTACTATATTTCACTTCAATAATAGCAGGGTTGTGCATATTTTTTGCGCCACTACATGCACAAACCATTATTAAAAGCGATACTTCAGACTACGATATTTTATTCAGAGATAATGATGGAAGTTTAAGTTCATTCCATAATTCTGATGAAAGTGTAAATGTTTCGATTACAGATTTTAGTGGTGGTTTTATAGTGGAATACTATCGCGCAATATTACAATTTAATATTAGCGAGCTGACTTCTACGGTAGATAAAGCCAAAATTCATGTCTATTCAGAAGCGAGTGGAGGTAGTGACTTTGATGTAGATGTATATGGGAGCACGGATAATAGAAATGATTTTATTCATGCAGCTGATCCGGGTTCTGAAGATGAATTCTTTGCAGATGCTCAATATACGCTGATAGGAAGCTCGGGGAATTTCATAACCCCTTCTGATCCGGATTTTGAATGGTACACCATTGACCTTACAAGTTTCCTGAATGACCGAATAAACGACTACCTGTCTAACAGTGCGGATAGTGTTGTTATTTTGAAACTACGTCCTGACGGGGCTTATTCAAGCGGCGGTACAAACTATAATTTTTCTTCTGGGAATGATACAAATGGAAAAGAACCTTTTTTAAGTGTTTATGACGGAAGTACGGATCAGGTTATTACCGGAACAGAAGGTTGGCGAATACTTTCGACGCCAACTTCAGATAATACTTATGATGATCTTTTGGGGGATTTATGGACACAAGGTATTCCTGCAGGAGCAGATGTCACAAATGGCGATCCCAGTGTATTAATGTATGATGGTTCTTCTTTTACAGCAGTAAATGATTTAATGGCTACTATGAGTCCGGGTGTGGGTTTTGCAACCTATGTTTACAGTGACGATAATTATGATGGAATTTCTGAAGGCTTTCCGAAAACTATTTCTGTTACGGGTACAGAAAATACAGGTTCAATTAGCCCAAGCCTAACAGCCGGCGCAGATGAATGGACCTTAGTTGGAAATCCTTACGCTTTTCCTATCGCATGGGAGGAACTTTCAAAAACCGATCTAACGGGGACTGTTTATGTTTATGACCATGATATCCCAAGCTATATTTCATGGAACGGTTCCAGCGGAGCTTTAACGGATGGAAGAATTGCAACTATGCAGGGGTTTTGGGTTCAGAATTCTGCAAGTGCCACATCTGAAGTACTCACTATCGAAGAAACTGATAAAGCTAACGCTGGAACTTTCTACAAAGAAAAAGCAGAGCCGGAAATAAAACTTGTGGCTTCTAAGGGTGAGTTAAGTAACAGTGCATTTTTATCTTTCACCGAAAACGGGAAAGTAGAAAAAGATAATTTTGATGGGCTCAAATTATCTCCGCTTGATTTTCAAGACCACCTGAGTGTCTCTTCGCTGACTGGAAATACAAAATTAGACATCAACAACCTTCCTGTTGAACTTGAAGGTGAACTTGAAATTCCTATTTTAGTGGAAAACTTCACGGCTGATGATGAAAGTAAAGAGTGGATTCCTCGTGGTGGAGAAATCACTCTCAGCTGGCCGAAAGTAGAAAACATTCCGGAGCACTGGTCGCTTACTCTTACAGATTACCAAACAGGAACTACAACCGATATGAAAAACTTAGAGACCTACAGTTTTACTCTGAAAGAGAGTGATGCTCAGGCTAAAGAAGCTTCAATATCTTCCATACTACGTCCGATAGTTCCGACAGTAGAACAAATGAGAAAGTCCGCAGATGCGCCTCGATTTGGAATAACGATTTCTGCAGGAAATACTGTTTCCAACGAGTCTGGTGGTACACCGAAAGGTTTTGCACTCAAACAAAACTATCCGAATCCGTTCAACCCAACAACCAGCATTCAATACAGTGTTGAAAATGCAGGCGAAGTCAGTCTGACCGTTTACAACGTAATGGGACAGCAGGTAGCAACGCTGGTGAGCGAAAGCAAATCAGCCGGAACCTATCAGGTAAGCTGGGATGCCTCGAACAACGCCAGTGGTATATATTACTACCGCTTAGAGTCAGCCGGTCAGGTGCTAACCCGACAGATGACCCTCATTAAGTAATTCTCAATTTTTAAATGTTGAATGTTAAATGGCCCTCAAATACCATTTAACATTTAGCATTTAACACTTAACATTGTTAATCATGAAAACACTGATCTATATTTCTCTTGCAATTGTATTTACGATACTGTTAACCACGGTGCTGATGGCTCAGCCGGGTTTGCCGTCCGCCCCGTCTCAAGCTCCTATTGATGGCGGACTTAGTCTGCTTGCAGCCGCCGGTGGTGGCTATGCTATTAAGAAACTAAGAGACCGTAAAAAAGAGGCGGAGCTTTAGCGAATGCTCAATTTTTAAATGTTGAATGTTAAATGGGCTATTTTCCATTCAGCATTTAGCATTTAGCATTTAACATTTAAAATTAAAATCATGAAAATTGCCTTAGTCCAGCAGTCCTGTTTCAAGGATAAAAGTCTGAATGTACAACGGGGACTGAAAGCAGCAAGAGAGGCTGCAGAATCCGGAGCAAACATCATTTGCTTTGCGGAATTAGCTTTTGAACCTTTTTATCCACAGTATCAGGATCCCAAAGATCCTGCAAAGCATGCAGAGCCTATTCCCAGTCCCATAACGGAAGCATTTTCTGAGATTGCCAAAGAATTCGGAGTGGTTATTATTTTGAATCTGTATGAAAAGGATGGCGACTCCCTTTACGACAGTTCTCCGGTCATAAATACCGATGGGGAAATTCTTGGAACTACCCGCATGATCCACATCACGGAATATGCATGTTTCCATGAGCAAGCGTATTACACGCCCGGAAATACCGGAGCACCGGTTTATGAAACACCATTTGGTAAAATTGGAGTCGCTATTTGCTACGATCGCCACTATCCGGAATATATGAGAGCGTTAGCAGTTGCCGGGGCTGAGATCGTTTTCATCCCGCAAGCAGGTTCTGTTGGTGAGTGGCCGGAGGGATTATATGAAGCGGAAGTGAGAACAGCTTCATTTCAGAATGGATATTTCACGGCTTTATGTAACCGGGTGGGAGAAGAACCCAAACTGACTTTTGCGGGGGAATCCTTTTTCTGTGACCCTGCCGGTGAAGTGATAGCCAAAGCCGGAGAGGGAACGGAAGAGATCCTGTACTGCGATGTGGATCTTGATGAAGTCCAGCAGTCTCACGCTAAGAAACTTTTCTTGAGGGATCGCAGACCTGAGCTGTATGCTGATTGGTTAGACTGAGGAATACTTTAATATCCAGCAAAGAATACCCAGTGTTCAGGGTTTTCTCTACAGGCAATTGGCCATTGATGCTTGGATATAGGATATTGGATATTCATTATTGAATATTCCTCCCTGCTCGTTATCTTCTTCCCAAAACAAGCACGTAAATCAATATGACCGAAACGCTGAAAGAAGTACAACTTCGCACCAAAGGAATTTTACCCGTACAGAAATTGAAGATGCTCCATGAGCTGGGCATTATTACATCAGATCCGGAATATCCTATTCAGGAAGATCAGTTTCAGCCCAACTCCATTGATATGAGGTTAGGTGAAGTTGCATACCGTGTTCGCTGTAGTTTTCTCCCCGAAAATGATACCGTTCAGGATAAAATTGACAAACTGGAACAGTATTCTTTTTCCATAAAAGACGGAGCTGTTCTCGAGCAGAATTGCGTTTACATCATTCCGCTTTTGGAAACCCTGAATATGCCGGAATCGAATAACTCTATTCAGCGTGTGTTGTTCAACGGGAATGAGGAAGAAAGTGAGGTGAAGCTGGGGACCATTGAAAATCTGTCTGCCAAGGCCAATCCCAAGAGTTCAACCGGCCGGCTTGATGTGTTTACCAGGGTGATCACAGATTATTCGCATCGATTTGAAGAGATAACGCCGGGATATAAAGGGAATTTATATCTGGAAGTAGTACCGAAATCATTTTCTATCAAAGTAAAAACCGGTCAGCGGCTTAATCAGCTTCGGGTGCGACATGGGTTTGAGGTACTAAAAGATCAGGACCTGTTGCGCGTTCACGGAGCTGATCCACTGCTCTTCAATGAAGAACGCAATCCTGTTTCCATGGAGAAGATCAAAGTGAAGCAGGGATTATTCATGAGCGTTCACCTGAAAGGAAAGAAGGGGGAGATCATTGGATACAAAGCCAAAAAACACAATAATTTCATCGATCTTGATAAGATCGGCCATTACGAGGTAGATGAATTTTGGGAGCCAATTTACGCTCAGCAAAATGATCAGCTTATTTTGGAGCCGGAAGCCTTTTATATTTTTGCATCCAAAGAACGGATTCGGGTCCCGGCGCACCTAGCCTGTGAGATGATGGCCTATGATACCGGATCAGGCGAACTCAGAACGCATTATGCCGGTTTTTTTGACAGTGGTTTTGGCGGAGCAGTAGAGGATAAAGGAGCCCGGGCTGTTCTGGAAGTCCGCTCTCACGATGTACCTTTCATGATCGAAGACGGACAGACGATGTTCAGTATGCAATTTGAGCCAAATGCAGAACGGCCTGATTTCGTTTACGGAGAAGAAATTGAAAGCAATTATCAGGGACAAGATCTCAAGCTTGGAAAGCACTTCAAACAATGAGCAGATTCTTAGTCAGTAAATGTATTTGCCACAAACGCGATTTCACTGAGATCAAGGAATATGCTGAAGCGAATGGATACGAGACAGTGGAAGAACTTCAGGCCGATAAATTTTGCAGCTGTGGTTGTGGACTTTGTATCCCATATATAGACCTTATGTTTGAAACCGGTGAAACCGAATTCGAACCAGGAGCCTACTATAAGAATATTGAACATTGAGTTGATATAACTGAGAACTTTGCGAATCCACTGCGCTCTCAGCGTTTAAAAAATAAGAGCTGATTCATGGACAACGTTTTCTATACAAAACCCGAAAATATTTCCGAAAGCCGGTTGGAACTTACCGATCAGGAAGCACGCCATGCAGCTAAAGTTTTGCGGTTCAATGTTGGGGATGAGATGTTTGTTTCAGATGGGAGAGGGAATTTATATCGAACCCTGATCACATCACTCACAAAGAAGTCAGTGGTGGCTGAGATCAAGGAAACAGATTTTAAAGAAGAGCCTGAGTTCAAGAAAGTACTTGGATTTGGAGCCATCAAAAAAAGAGACCGTCTGGAGTTTGCCATCGAAAAAGCGGTAGAATTAGGAGCGTGGGAGATCTGTGTTTTTAACGCTGACCATTCTGAGCGAGCCAAGGTCAATGAGGAACGCCTTCAATCTATTGCGCTCAGTGCCTTCAAACAAAGTAAGCGAAAGTGGCTGCCTGAGATCATCTATAAAGATTCACTTGAAGAAGTGCTGAGCTACTATAAAGAACACAGCGTACTGATGGCACATATGACTGCTGAGTCACAAATTCCTGAGGTTTTGAATTCACGTAATAATCTACTACTGGTTGGCCCTGAAGGTGGATTTTCGGATCGGGAAGTAGAGATTGTAAAGGGCAGGGAAACCAGGTTTTTGTCTTTGGGAAAAAACAGGCTTCGCGCTGAGACAGCGGTTGTCAGTATCTTGTCTCAATTTCTTTACACAAAATAATAGGCCATAAAAAAAGCCCGGTACTACCGGGCTTGTGTTTCTCGATGAGTGAATCTAGATCAGGCTTCAGCCATCATATTTTCAGGCTTCCAACATTCTTGTGTATTTGATACTGCTTTGTCAGTCACGTTGGTAATGTCAAGTTCTCCAGCAACAGCAACCGGGATTGTTTGGCTTGTTCGAGTGATGAGTCCTGCAATAGCAGTTAAGCTTTCTTTTGTGAAATCAACAAGACTATCATGTCCGGCTCCCAGTGCAGCTGTATGCAACATGGTATATCCTGTTGCGATCATACTTAGTGCTGTATAATCATCACGGAGCATCTTTGATACAGCGTCACTTCTCTGAGTATCTAAGGCACCCGCAATAACACCTGTGAAAGCTGCGAAACTTTCTTTGATGGTGCTTTTTGCTCCATCATTTAGAAGTCCTTCTATACCTTCGAAGGTTTCCAGCTGACTTGCCAATGCCAGATCAATATCGTGAAGCAGATCGCTTACTTGTTGATCGGTGATTTTACTCGATGTTTGCTGTGTTTTTACAGCTTTATGAGTGTGTTTAATTAGTGTGAAAAGATCCGTTGAATAGTTATTTAAAGTCTTTTTTTCCATTTTCTTGATGAATTTGTTGAAATTCATCTACTAAAATGTGTGACAAGTTACTTTCGTTTCAAATTTTTAGAAATAGCTTTAAAGAAAGGAAAATATGGTACTGAACTCATGATCTTCAGGTCTTCCCGGAAAGAAGATTCTTCACCTAAAAAACGGAGTATATCATCCAAGCTGTTTTTTTTGAATAAAGAGTGAAAAACACGCAGACTGTCTTCCGTTGAGTTGGACAAAATGTGGAGAAGCAATAGATCATAATATCTATACTTAAATTTTGAAGGCTTTGGAGGTAATGGCTCAAATCCCTGTATCAAGTTTTGGGCCAGCTTCTGTGTATAATTTTGTATTCGGGTAAATGTGTAGCCTGTACTTGGCTTGGTCATTCCACCGACTGATCCAAGATTAAAAATATTATTTTCATACAAAGGGAGATGGGGACGGTCTTCCATAGGAATCTCACCATATTCTTTTCGCCTGATCTCAAAATGTTCCTTATCCAAACCGTATTCATGGTATAAGTAATGACGGATCTTTTTCTTATAGTCTTTCTTTTCCAGTACTTCATCCGAAAAAACCGTGAACTCAAAAAGAGCCTTACTTTGGGTGAAGGGTAACACATACATAAATGCGACTCCGGGATCGAACTCTTCGTCAAAGTCCATGATCGTAAAGGTCTCGGGATCGAATGCAGGTTCAATGGTTTCAATTTCCCAGCCCAAAAAATGCTGTATGAGCGGATACTTGATCTGAGCAGGATCAAGGTTTTTAGGTTTTAATATACTTTGAAATATGTAGTCCGCTAAATAACTGTCACCGCCTTTGGTTAATAAAACTGCTTTATTTGTATTGGATGATAAGTCGAGGATATTCTCTTCAAGCAGATCAAAGTTCTTGTGCTTTCTGAGTTCCCGAAGCACATATTCCCGAAAATCTCCGCTGCGAATACAATAGTAAGCGTACTCATTTAAATAGCGGAAAGTGCTGTAATCGAGAACCGAGACCCAGGTTTTTTTCCATTTTTTGTAGATGATCTCCTTGAAGTGTGGTTCCTGGTTGGTCCAGAAACACCAGGTCTTATCGTTGGTGGGAGCAAAAGTAGAATCAACGACCAACACTTCGCCTTTATAGCCGCCTTTAGCCAGATACCATGCAAGGCTCAATCCCGATAGTCCGCCACCGGCAATAATAATGCTATATTTGGATTCAACTTTCAAAAGAAAATACCTCCGAAAACATAATTTTCAGCAGGCGGTAAGATCCCGTCTTTAAATGTTTTTGCATGATGATAGTGAGTGAAACTTAAGATAACATCAGGTATTGATTATATTCTATGAAAATGAAAAAGCAAAATAAAACTATGATCGATTTACGAAGCGACACCATAACACGCCCAACCCCGGAAATGCTTGAAGCTATGATGGAAGCAAAAGTAGGGGATGATGTATTTGGAGAAGATGAAACCGTAAATGAATTTCAGGATAAAGTAGCAAAAATGTTTGGGATGGAGGGCGGACTTTTTGTCCCCAGTGGAACCATGAGTAATCAATTGGGGGTGAAGGTATTGACTGAGCCCGGGGATGAGATTCTGATCGACTCTAAAGGGCATATTTTTAATTATGAAACCGGGGCAGCTTCGGCATTGTCAGGGGTTCAGGTACGAACTTTGGACGGGAAAAATGGGAAACTGAGCATCCCCATTTTAGAACATACAAAAAGGGGCCATTTTGACTGGGAACCACGAACCAAAGTAATTTGTCTCGAAAATTCGACCAATAAAGGGGGAGGTGTTTGTTACACCAAAGAGGAATTGAGAGTGATCAAGGAATTTGCTGACCAGGAAGATCTGATGATCCATCTTGATGGAGCTCGTATCTGGAATGCAATTTCGGCTACAGAAATTAAGCCCGATTTTTTCGGAGAGATCGCGGATACTATTTCGGTATGTTTTTCAAAAGGACTTGGAGCGCCTGTAGGCTCCATGCTCCTGTCATCTAAAGAACGAATTGCCAAAGCTCGCCGATATCGAAAGATGTGGGGCGGTGGGATGCGTCAGGTTGGGCTACTGGCTGCTGCCGCTGATTATGCATTGGAAAATAATTGGGATAAGCTTCAGGATGACCATCGCAGGGCTAAAGAAGTTGCACAGGTGATCTTTGATAGTAAACATCTGGCGGTGGATATGAGTAAACTTCAAACGAATATCCTGCTGTTTGATACGGTCAAAGAATCAGCGGAAAGCATTCTCAAAAAAATTACCCAAAAAGAAATTCAAATGATTCCTTTTGGTCCTAATACCATCCGTGCTACCTTCCATTTTGAGATCACCGACAAGGATGTGGAAGAAGTTAAAGCTGCCTTAGCTGAAATTGGACAGTGATAAAGTGAAAGTTGAAAGTTGATAGGGAGGCCTTTGTACTATGAACTTTTAAATTTAAATTAACCGAATTAAGGTCTTTCCCGCGAAGGCGGGAATCTCAGACACAGATGAGATCTACCATGTTGTCATTTGCATCAAGCAATCTATGTATTCGCAGGAATGAAGAACCTTATACAAAAGTTGATTGCTAACACTCTACAGGCCATAAATTGGAGCCACTTTTGAGTGAGTAGGAAAAATTCTTGACAGGTGCTTCGCAAAATGCAAGATCCATCGGGAGTAACCTCTGGATGACCAGTTTGGTGGTTTAATTCAACTTTGTTGCTCAATTACAACCAAGGTCAACTCTCAACAATTGCCAGCAAGTCCTGCATTATTTCAATGACCTTTTTGCGGATCGGTAATCCTTTTTCAAAGATCATTTCCTGCTTCTTTTTATATTCCTTTCGGCCGGCTTCCGTTTCGATCTTGATCGGCTCCAATCCCTGATCTCGTAGGTCATATGGACTTGCCTGCATATCAATATGCCGGGCTTCCACCGCCAGCTCAAAGGCTTCGAGAATGAGCGAACTTGAGATCCATGGATATATTTTGAACGCCCATTTATATAGATCCATATTGGAATGAATACAGCCCGGTTGTTCCATTTCGTGGAATTTCTCACGGGATAGCTCAAAACGGTTCATGGGTTGTGCGGGCTTGGTAAAGAACCGAAAGGCATCATAATGGGTGCAAAGCAAAGGCCGTGATTCAACAAATTCAGCAAGCTCATCGGGCGCCATACGCATGGGGACATGCTTATGACGGGGATTTTCAGACCTATATACCATAGCCCATTCGTGCATCCCAAAACATCCAAATGAAGGGCGGTTTTGTTGTGTGTTCTCGAGCATGGTTAACATCCACCTCAAAGAAGAAATGCGTTTTTCCGGGAAAAGTTCCGGTTCAACAAAAGCAGTGTTGTCTTCAACAGTGAGTTCAGAAATTTCGGGAAGGGTATCAAAATCAGAAAAGGAGAGAACCTTGCCTATTCCCGGTGACCATTTTCTCAAGTTAGATGGCCGAAAGGCATAGTACTCAAACAAGAAATCCATTACGGGATTTTTCTCTTGCCGGGAACGAGCCTCCAGATAATCATTTAACAATTGATCAACATGGACTTCATGAGCGGCTTTTTCCGCTATCCAGTTTTCTTCGGGAATGCTTTTTGAAATTTGAATATCTTGTAATTCAGTTAACATGCCTCAAAGATACGGAATCAAATCCGTGGAATTAAAAATTCAAAATTAAAGATTAGATTAGAACAGGGATCATCTTTAATTTTCATTTTGAATTTTTAAATATTCAAACAGAATGCTTAAACAACTTCTGAGTTTCATAATCCACCTTCGCCTTCACTACCAGTTTTTTATCCTCTCCGGGGGATATTTACTGGCAGGATTGTTTGTCGAAGATCTGAAAGGGCAGCAATTCTGGCTTCAATTCTTGAATGTGCATGTACTGCTATTTGGCGGAGCCACGGCTTACAATTCCTGGTGGGACAAAGATGAAGGCCCGATCGGCGGATTGAAATCACCCCCCAAAATGGACCAATGGATGTGGCCGGTATCCATGCTCATGCAATATGGAGGATTGATATGGGCTATTTCTGTTGGGTGGAATTATGCGATCATTTATGGAGTAAGCATGCTTTTCTTCTGGCTGTACTCCACACCGCTGGCCCGCTGGAAAGGAAAACCATTATTAAGTCTGGTGGCTATTGGAGTAAGTACAGGGACAAACTCATTCTTGCTCGGATTTTTGGCAGCCGGTGGTTATCCGATCACATTTTTTGAAGATGCCATTGCATTGGGAGTAGCTTTGATCCTCCTGAGTTTGTATCCGGTTTCTCAGGTTTACCAAACGGAAGAAGATACCGAACGTGGAGATCAAACCTTCGCCGTTAAGTTTGGTTTGAAGGGTGTTAAATGGCTGTTTACTGTTTTCTTTATTTCAGGCTTGGCTATTTTGAGTTGGGGGTTGATCATCGAATTAGGAATGGTGGGATATTTATTCGGCATTGTTGGTCTGGTAGCCTACCTGGTACTGCTTTTCTTCGTCTGGAAGTTAGAAGGGAAGCCATCAGAATATCCAATGGTGATGCGTATTAAGTTTGCAGCTTCCCTTAGCTTTGTTCTGTTTATTATTGCCACTCTTGGCTATCGCTTTCCTGGCTGACCAACATCCTTGCTTCCTCTAATAAATTCGCAAAACTGAGATCCGGATTTATAATATCATTCAATTTTGTAATAGTGATCGGTTTTTTAATTACACAAACACGATCAGATTCTGTAAGAAGCTCTTCAGCAAGAGACATACTTCTATAAATAAGCGTCAATTTAGTCGCTTCAGATCTTTCGATAACTTTAGCTAATGCACTAGTTTGGATACTTTCCGAATTCATATCCAAAAAAGTAAAAGCAGGCATCTGGTCAAAGAATTTACATATTGCTTCTTTGCCGGACTTCGCAACTTGAATGTGCTTCACCTCCAGCTCCTGCAAAAGCCTTTTTAGCTCTTCAACTAATTGAATATTGTCACTAATGATCAATGTATTCTGTGATGATTTCATGAGTTCACCGTTATTTCTTTTAATTGGAATACGAATGAACTCTAATATCGGATTGTTAAAAAATTCAGATATCGGAAAATGTTTGTGGTAAGAAACTGAAAGGAAAAATCATCAAACGTGTTCAATGTTCTTTACCTTTAATCAAATTTTGAAAGTGCAAAAATAAGAGAATGCAAACATCATCAGAGACGATCTCAGATACCATCACCCCGGCATTATTAGAGCAGGCCGATGACTATATTACTCATCAGCAGAAAATCGCGGACCTGTTCAAGTTAAAGAGAACTACGAACGATGATAATCGCGAAAACATGCTTAACTATACAAAAATGTATTTACAGCGTGTGGGAAGATGGGATAAGCGCGGAAAGCTGGATATGGAACTGATCCGAAAGCTGGAAGAATTTCCCCGTAAGGTGATCTGGCTGGTTTTGAATGAAGGCTGGTGCGGAGATGCTGCACAAACACTCCCATTCATTAATAAGATGGCGGAAGCTTCAGGTAACATTACCCTGAGAATTATATTAAGGGATGAAAACTTAAAAGTAATGGAGGAATTCCTCACTAATGGAGCGACATCTATTCCCAAACTCATAGCCTTGGATGAAAATACGTTGGAGGTTCTGGGAACCTGGGGACCCCGCCCCGAAGAAGCTTACGAATTGTATAAAGCTGAACGGGCTGATCCTGACGTTCCAAATGAAAAAGCGGTAGAAAATCTGCATCTTTGGTATGCTAAAGATAAGGGCAAAAGCATGCAGCAGGAGTTTCTGACTTTGCTGGATGAGTGGATGTAGGAATATAAAATGAGAAATTAATAAGATCAGGCGATCAATTTTTCATTTTGAATCTTTAATTTTGAATTACTTAACTATCTTGGATTAATTCTTATTCAAAAGATCATGTTAAATAAATTTCTCCAGCATATAGCCCAAACCAGTGATGCACCCATGGGACTCGAAGTCAGCCATGCCGAAGGGGTGTTTATCTATACCAAAACCGGTAAACGCTTTGTAGATTTTATATCGGGTATTGCGGTAAGCAGCCTGGGACACCGGCATCCGAAGGTAGTTGAAGCCATTCACAAACAAGTGGATAAACACTTGCACGTGATGGTCTATGGGGAATTTGTTCAACAGCCCCAGGTAGATTTTGCAGAACTTTTGATGTCGAATTTGCCGGAAAAACTGGAACAAGTTTATCTCGTAAATAGCGGAACAGAAGCTACGGAAGGGGCACTGAAACTCGCCAAAAAATACACAGGCAGAACAAAACTGATCGGCTTCAAGAATAGCTATCACGGAGATACCCATGGTTCACTGAGTGTAACCGGCCGGGATGTGTATCGAGATCCCTATTTGCCGCTTTTACCCAATGTGCATTTCCTGGAATTCAATTCTCACGAAAACCTTGATCTTATTGATGAGGAAACAGCCGTGGTGATCATGGAACCGATTCAAGGTGAAGGAGGGATCATCCCTGCACAAAAAGAATGGCTTCGAGAAATCCGAAGAAGGTGTGATGAGTCAGGAGCTTTGTTGATCTTTGATGAGATCCAAAGTGGATTTGGTCGCACAGGAAAACTTTTTGCTTTCGAACATTATGAAGTTAAACCTGACATTCTTTGCCTTGCGAAAGCTATGGGGGGCGGCATGCCGATCGGGGGATTTGTTTCCTCGAAGGAGATCTTTCAAAGTTTTAAATATGATCCACCATTAAATCATGTCACTACCTTTGGAGGGCATCCGGTTTCTGCTGCCGCGGCTCATGCTAATTTAAAAGAATTGCTTTCCGGGGATTATTTGAATCGTGCTAAGGAAATTGAACACAAAGTTAGGTCGAAACTGAAAGGAAAAGGCATCGTGGAAGTTCGGGGAATGGGAGCTATGCTTGGGCTTGAACTTGAAAGCTGGGAGCTTACCAAAAGTGTGGTAGAAGATTGCTTCGAACAAGGTATTCTGGTTGGGTGGACGTTACATTCTAATACACTAATTCGAATCGCACCACCTCTTATTATTGAGGATCATTTATTGGATGAGGTGATAAATGCTATTATGGAAGCCGTTAAAAAACATTCGTAATGGAGGCGGATGATATAGGTCAAGTGAATAGTCGCAGAAAAACGTGCCTGAGTGTGTGAATATTATGCCGAGGAACTTTCCTTTTTGGCAGCTCCCGCACTGATGGCATGTAATGGAGCCATTCTTAAGTAATCTGAAAATTCTATGGGCTGTGAACTGAAGATCGAAAAGAGCATAAGAAATTGCAGCGAATAAACTTGAGGCTGGTCGTTGCTTCGTAAATGAATTTGTGAAATCGGATCCAAGATTACCGTTCAGGGGTATCAAACAATCCGGCTATGGAAGAGAACTCAGCCTCTATGGAATCCGTGAACTTGTGAATGCTAAAACGGTTTATGTGTCAGCCCGGTGATTTAAATACTATATAAACAAATGAATAAGTATCTATTGTAAAACTGCATATTCGGGTAGTGCAAGTTTAAAGTCCTTTTATTATTATGGTGTCAATTCAATAAATGTTGGGTACAACACTTCTCTAACTAACCGGGACAATATGAAAACTTCTACTATTCTTTCTTTTTCTGTAGCATTGCTATGTGTGTTAATTGCCACTCCGGCATCAGCCCAAACTAATATATCGGGTAACATTGATGGAGATTCTACCGTTGTGTGGACGTTGGCAAACAGTCCATATGTAATAACAGGTTCAACCACCGTCACAGCAGCCGACACGGTTGAGATTGAAACTGGAGTTGAGGTGCGATTTGAAAACAGTACTCAATTAACTGTTTCAGGTAGCCTGATCGCTGACGGGGTATCTTTCACTGCAAATTCCGGTACGGGACGTGAAACCTGGAATAGAATCTATTTGAATTCTTCCGGTGCTAATGTTGAATTAAGCAATTCAACAATACAGTTTGCTTCAAATGGAGTAGAAGTATTCAATGGCTCAGTAACACTTACCAATGTTACTATTTCCGATTCCCAATATGGTGTATATGGAACTTATCCCGGTAGTGCTACCATAAGTAACTCAACTATCACAGGTACGGAATATCCTATATTTCTTAATTCAGAGGTAGATATAACGTATTCAGGCACGAACGATTTCTCTGGAAATGATTTTGATCTGGTCAATGTGGGCACAAATTCAGTGCAGCAAAACTGGACTTTAAATAACCCCGGAATTCCCTATTTCATAAGTAACTCGGTACCAGTTTATAACGGAGATACACTTACCGTAGCAAGTGGCAATATTCTTAAATTTAATACCAGCCGGGAGCTGTATACCCAGGATGGCGGGGTGATTATTGCTGAAGCTGATGAAGGAGAAGAAATACATTTTACTTCATGGAGAAATGACAATGCAGGTGGGGATACTAATAATGATGGGAATTCAACTGCTCCGGCAAATACAGACTGGTATGGGATCAGAGTATTGGGTGATGGTGTGGGTGCATTCAAGAGAGTACGTGTTACTTTTGCAGGATATCAATATGCACCCTCAGGAGATTACCGAGGTGGAATTACGTTAATCAACAATCAATCTCCTATCGATAGCAGTAATTTCCAGAATAACTTATACGGTGTTGTATTCCGGGACGGGTCGGATGCTCCATTTTCCAACAATGAACTTGGAACAAGTGGTGTGGTTCCTGTTGCTCTTACCTTCGACAGTAACCCGGCTTTCAGTAACAATACATTTTCATCCTCAAATAATGAATATGATGCTATTGGGTTAATTGGAACAACTATTTCAGGTACTGGCAACATCATCCCAAAAAGAAATTTTACTTCTACACCAAACGTAACATATTTGCTTTTAAGAGAACTTTATGTAGATACAGGTGCTGAACTTACCATCGAGGAAGGGGTGGTCATCAAGTCACTGGGAGACGGAATCAGGGTTAAGGGTACATTGACAAGTGTTGGCACGAGCGATGAACAGATCGTTTTTACTTCCGTGAAAGATGATAACGTAGGAAATCCTAACGATACCAATAAAGATGGAAACAACACGGTCCCGGGAAACACAGACTGGAGAGGTATTGCCTTTGGTGAAGATGCAGGAGCTTCTGTATTAGACTGGAACAGGGTTCGTTACGCTTTTTACAACACCAGCTTTCAATATAATGTAGAAAATACTTTAATAAGTCCACGTGGCGCCATAAACATCATGAACAGTGATGTAACAATTTCCAATACAGAAATTGCCAACTCTTCCGAATATGGGATCGACTCCAGAGGTATAGCCAAGCCGGTTATATCAAATAACTCTTTCTCAAACACCGGTTCGGTACCGGTTGCTTTGTCGTTGACTTCAGATCCGGTTTTTTCCGGAAATACAGTTTCTAACGTTGGCTTAATTGCTATAGGATATCATGGTGAAACTATTACGGCAGATGGAATTATACGTAATCGGGATTTTGCCGGGTATGAAGAAATAACGACGGTATTGCTTGGGTCTTCAACAGTTGCAAGTGGAAGTACACTGACCGTAGAGCCGGGCACAGTTGTAAAAGTGGCAAATGATAACCGGCTGGTTTTAAGAATTGAAGGTGCATTAAAATCAGAGGGTACCGCTGACAGTACCATCTATTTTACTTCGATAAAAGATGATCAGGTTGGTAACCCATTGGATACAAATGGTGATGGAGGAGCAACAACACCTGCATCTAATGACTGGGGAACCATAAGATTTATGGGCACAAGTGATGATGCTAACTCAGCAGTTGTTCATACGGAACTACGTTATAATAAGCACGGTATGATATTTACCAATTCAGCACCAACCATAGATAATGTAAATATACTTAGTTGTAACTTTATGGGATTTGGTATTGAAAGCGGGTCAACGGTACACATCTCTAATTCTACTATTCAGAATTGTGGGAATGATCCTGTGGTAATTTCAACGAATGCCAGCCCCACTTTTTCAGGAATTACTTTTAATTCTAATAACAGTAACGGGGTAGGATTACTTGAATCCAATATTCTTTCAACCACATTCGGTAACAGCTTTAACAGCGGTGGTCTTTTTTATGAAACCACAAACACAGTTTCTACAGACGCTACCTTAAGCCCTTATTCATTTGCAGGTTATAGCAACCTGCCATTTATCATGCGGTATCAATGGAGTATTGGTTCAAATACGATTCTCTCAGTAGATCCGTCCGTTATCTTTAAAGGAAACGAAACATTATATGTTGATGGGGCTTTAAAAGTATTGGGTACCGAATTAGACCCGGTGATTTTTACGTCCGTTAGTGATGATGGTGCAGGGGGGGATTCTAATAATGACGGTAACATCAGTGTTCCTGCGCCGAACCAATCTATAAAAATCAATTTCCGTTCCTCATCTATTGATTCTGCCAATCATGTAAATAACGCAGAATTCAGATATTCAGGCACCGCAATTGAATTTCAGAGTTCAAGTGCTAAAATTGAAAATACCTTATTCCAGCTTTCGGGGTCCCATGCCATAAATATCTATGATAATTCCAGCCCGGAGATCATCAATAATCAATTTCAGAATATTCAATTTCATTCCATTTATATGGACATGTTCTCAAATCCTTCTTTTTCAGGAAACGTTGAATCAAATGTAGGACTTCGAGGATTGGGTATTCGTGGTGGAAACTGGGGCAGTGATGCAACCATTCCTTACAGAAGCTTTGCAGGTACCGATTCCATTAGCTATGTAATGCATGGAAATATAAGTATACCTGCCGGTTCCAAAATTACCGTTCCGGAGGCAATTGTATTCAAGCAGTTTACCAATTATGCGAATATTAGGTGCTGTACTCGAAGTAGTATGAGATTTACTGTTGATGGAGCCATGGAAATATTGGGTACAGAAACAAACCCGGTCGTTTTTACGAACGATACTGATGACAGCTATGGAAATCCCGCGGATATTTATACCGACGGACAGGTTAATGATGACTACAGAAATAATATCTGGATCATTTACAATTCCACCAGTGATGACGCCAACAACAATATTGATCATGCAATATTCAGGTATAAGAGCAGTGCAATAACAGCAAATAGTGCAGATCCAACTGTAACCAATTCTTATTTCAACAACCTGCAGTATGGTTTAGAGTTGACCGGTGTTTCTGCGCCTGTGGTGCAGGATAATGAATTCAACAATTTGGGTAAAACCCCGCTTCTTATATCACTGGTTTCCTATCCTCAAACCACATCAGGAAATACCATGACCGGATCGACTTGGAAAGCGATCGGGGTTCGTCAGGAAACGCTGGTGCAGGATGTAACACTTCCAAAAAGAGATTTTGGAGGCAAAGTTGGTATTCCTTACTACATGAGTGGAAACTATACCGTAGGAACGGGCGCCGTATTAACATTAGATCCCGGTGTGATCATGAAGTTTGACAATGGTCGCAGGTTAGAAGTAGAAAAAGGACTAATAGCCGAAGGCCGTAATCATCCTGATAGCTTAGTAATCTTTACATCCATTCATGATGACTTTTATGCGGGCGATACCAATGCAGACAGCACAGCCACAAACAGTACGAATGGGAATTGGTATGGAATTCATTATAAAGGCACTTCTTTACCTGAAGAGTCGACTTTGGATTATGCTGTGATAAAAGATGTTAGAACAACAAGTGCCAATTATGCAGGTGTATTGGCTGATAATGCTAGTCCTACAATTACTAATTCTTCCATCTTTGGTAATGGCCATGGAGTGATTGTTTGGGGCTCAGGAAATCCGGTCGTGAATAACAACGATATATATAATAATACTGAGTATGGAGTATTTAATCGTGACAAAACCTTCACCATAGACGCAACCAATAACTGGTGGGGTAATGATAGCGGGCCAACACATTCAGGTAATGCCGGTGGAACAGGGGATGCAGTTTCTGACGGCGTAAATTATAATCCATTTGTTGGAGGTGGTGCTACTAATCCGGTTTTGGGGGATGTGAGTTTAAATGGAACAGTCCAATCATTTGATGCATCCATAATTCTAAGAGACGTCGCATTGATCGAAGCCATGAGCAGTGCACAGCAGGCAGTAGCAGATGTATCCGGCGATGGAAATATAGGCGCAATGGATGCCTCTTATATTCTGCAATATCTTGTAGGGCAGATCGAAGCATTCCCGGCGGAACTAAATTCTAAAGCTCGGAATGACCTGTTTGCAGGAATGGAAGAGGAGAATATCATTCTGGAGATTGCAGATCTGAAAGACCTTGGAGAACAAACCTACAGCGTTGCATTAGACTTAAAAGCCGTTAAAAATCTGTATGCTTTTGAAATTGAAATGAGCTTTCCTACTCAGAACATAACTATTGAAAGCATTCAGAAAACTGATCTCATTGCTAATTCTTCCTTTACCTCTAACATAACAGATGAAGGTGAGATCTATTTGGCAATGGCATCGTCTGAAGCATTAGCTCAAAGCGGTTCGGTGGTTGAGCTTACGTTCAAACTCAATGATAAATACAGTTCAAGTAACCTTCATGTAGAACGATTCATAGCTAATGAAACCGACTACACTCAAACTGCAGTTAGTAATGAAGAGCTTGGTATTAATTTGCCTACTGAATTTGAGCTTCAGCAAAATTATCCAAACCCATTCAACCCGAGTACAACTATTGGATTTAATCTTGCCGAAAGCAATGTTAAAGTCACGATGGTGATATACAACCTCTTAGGCCAAAAAGTTAAAACACTGGTCAATGATGTGTACAACGCCGGTAGGCACCGGGTGGTATGGGATGGTACAAATGAAGCAGGAATGCAGGTAAGTACCGGTATATATTTATATCGAATACAAGCCGGTGATATGGTACAGTCTAAAAAATTAACACTCATCAAATAAAGGGATCAGGGGGAGATATTCTCCCCTGATAACCTAAAGGGGTAATTCTATGAGACGTATCATAACATACATTTATCTGATTCTTGGAATCATGTTTATAACCATACCGGTATCGGCCCAGATACAATTCTCTGTGCAGGATACAAATATGGTTGAAGGGGATACCTTGTTAGTTCCGGTAATAGTAGATTCATCACTTACCGGTGAAGGTATTCTGGCTCTTGAGATGGAACTGAATTTTAGTTCTTTTTATTTTGAGCTGGTTTCTATAAGTGCCTCAGAAACAATGCTGAATGGCTGGAGTGTGACATCTAACACGAACTTTGATGATCGTGTATTAGTGGTTGCTGCTGGCTCAGAAGAGTTAACAGGAACGGGTACACTATTTTATGTTGGGTTAAAAGCTCTTCGTTCGGGTGGCAGTTCATTAAACTTTAATGCAGATAACACACTTCTGAATGAGGGTGGGTTTGATCTGATTTTTGACTCCGGATATATAAGCATTACAGCTCGACCTCAGATCTCTGTTTCAAACTCCGGAAGTCAATTAGTAGTGGGAGACTCTCTTCAATACTCTGTTACCGGTGCCGAAGAACCAATAACCTGGAGCACCACCAACCCTGCAGTAGCTGAAATATCTGATCAGGGCATGATGAAAGCCATTGGATATGGGAATGTCGAAGCTATCGCTGAAGATAACAGGGGAATTCGCGATACCTCGAGCATTGTTAAAGTTTTTGGATTTAGAATAGCAGGAACAGACACCACAAATTTTCAGGGTCAAACCGTAACCGTTGATATCAATACCACAGACCTGACCTCTTTGGGAGTCAGAGCAGGTGAGTTTAGATTGAACTCAAATATTGCGGGTCAGCTTGAAGTATTAGCTATAAATAAAGGTGAGCTATTATCCGAAGGTGCTGAATTAAATACGAATGTCTCAGCAAATAGTATTTCGGTTGTATTTGCACAAACTGAAGATATTATAGGTGAAGGGAACCTTATTTCCATTGATTTTAAACTAAATGAAAACAGTACTACTTATAACTCTTTTAGTTTTGAAGACATCATATTTAATGAAGATGTAGAAGGTATTGGAAGTAATTTCATAGTCAGGGGGAATGCGTTGCCGTCTTTAAGCATCAGTCCTGGTTCCGGTGATTACATGGTGGGTGATAGTGTAACCTTTTCGGTATCCAATAACACCGGTTCGGTCGTGTGGAGTGTTCCTGATGATAATGTAGCCGAAATAGATTCTTTGGGGCTTTTAAGGTCTTTATCCGGAGGAACTATTCAAGTTACAGCTGAAGATTCTCTGGGAGCTAATTCAACTACAAGCAATTTCAATTTCTTTGATGTGAAGCTGGTAATGGCGGATACATCAATGCTTGGTACAGACACATTACTCTTTCCTATCCATATTGAGAATATTGAGGAATCATCATCATCTGTTTTATCCAGTGAGATTGAATTCACTTATAACCACAACTATGTCCAGTACTTAGGTTTTGAAACAGAAAGTTCGCTTTCAGAAGGATGGTCGTATTCAGCCAGTCAAATTTCTGAAGGCAGGATCAAAATTGTGGGAGCCGGCTCCAATGCCATAGAATCTTCCGGAGAAATGGTGTATATAAAATTTAAAGCAGATACTTCTGTGTCTACGGATGTAAATGCATATATGAACCTTGAAGAGGTTTTATTGAATGAAGGTAAACCCACGGTAACCACTGGGAATGGCAATATTTTTGTGTCACAAAAACCACTGGTCCCGGAATTAACAGCTCCAGCTAACGGCAAGCAAAATGTATTCACTTCCGGTATCAAATTAGACTGGAATAATGCCGTTGGAGCAGACTCATATGATGTACAGCTTTCCACAAGTTCTTCATTTGTCTCTTTTGAAATAGACACAACTGGAGTATTAACTGAAGATCTTGACTTGCCGGATCTCTCAGAATCGACAACATACTACTGGAGAGTGAGATCGGTAAATGAAAGTGGTTTCAGTGACTGGAGTATCAGGTATTCATTCAGAACAGTAGACCCGGTTCCTGATGCTCCATCACTCAGCAGTCCTGCTAATGGATCAGAGGATGTAAGTTTGAGCACAGTTATTTATTGGAGTTCGGTCACATATGCGGATAGTTTCAGAGTTGAGGTTGATACTTCAGCCAATTTTTCATCAGTAATCGTAGACTCTTCTTTAACAAATACCAATATGTTAGTACCTGATCTGGAATATGGTACCACCTATTACTGGAGGGTTTTCGCTTTCAATGAAAATGGTGAAAGTATTTCCTCAGAAGAATGGAATTTCACAACAGATGATGGATTGCCGGATGTTCCACTACTTGCTTCTCCCGCAAACAACGCAACCGATGTTGATACGCTTATAACATTCAGTTGGCAAGCATCAGCAGATGCAGATTCCTATAGATTGCAGTTATCCAATGATTCCTTGTTTGCGGCTACTGTAGTTGATTCTTTAACAACGGAATTGACGATGGAAGGTCCTGTTCTGAAAGCTGATTCAACCTATTATTGGAGAGTACGTGCTGAAAATGAAGTAGGGGCATCGAATTGGAACACAAGACAATTTGCAACTATTACCGACTTGCCGCTTACTCCTGTTCTTCTATCGCCGGAAAATGGGCTTATTGATGCGGATACGGCCTTGGTATTAACCTGGAGCGAAGCTGAAAGAGCAGAGGAATATAATTATCAGGTTTCTATTGAGTCAGATTTCAGCAGTACCATTATTGATGACTCAACTATTGATACCAATACTGATATTTTCGGATTGGGCTATCTGGATGAATATTTTTGGCGTGTAAAATCTTTCAATTCTTCAGGGGAAAGCGAATGGAGTTCTGTTTTTTCATTCACTACAAGAGAAAAGGATAATGAGCTTCCGGTAGTGAGCAATAACTTAGGGGCTATAGAAATAGAAGAAGACTTTGAGTCTTTTGTTGCAGCAGATCTTGATACGGTTTTTACAGATCCTGAAGGGGGAGAATTAAGCTTTGAAATTATAGAATTTTCGGAAGGTTTATTTGAAGCATCACTATCATCTAACTTGTTAAGTATAACATCATTGAACGATCAATATGGTAGTGGAGAGGTTATGGTGAGAGCTGTAGATGGCAGTGGAGGTGAAGCCTTTGATACGCTATTCGTTCAAGTTTTACCTGTGAATGACCCTCCCAGATTTGTTGGGATACCGGATACATTGGTCATACAAAGTGATGAAGAACTAACAGTGAGTCTTGACACTTCCATCGTGGATATTGAGGATGCACTTAACGATCTTAGCGTCAGCGTAGAGGTTGAACCTTTAGATATTATCCTTGAGTTTGATGAAGCTGAACTCTCTGTTACCCTTTCTGCTCCTGAATTTGAAGGGGAAGGAAGTTTGACGATCACAGTAACTGACACAGATGGTGCTACTGCTGTATTTACGATTGTTGTGATTGTTGAAATGGTGACGTCAACTGATTTTAGTGATGGAATTCCGGATAAATTCTCATTACTTCAGAATTATCCAAATCCATTTAATCCAACTACTGAAATTGGGTTTAACTTGCCAAATGCTTCAGAAGTAACCATTGAAATATTCAGTATGCTTGGCCAGAAAGTAGCTACAGTTACAAAAGAAAGATACAATGCCGGTAATCACACCATCAGCTTTGATGCGGCAAGTTTATCTTCAGGAATGTATATATATCGAATACGGGCAGGTAATTTTGTTCAGACTAAAAAGATGACCCTCATTAAATAATGATTTAATGAGGCATCGGCTTCTTGGGTTAAGTCATAAAGCTTACAGATAAGTTTCTTTATCGGTTCTAATCTCTAATTCTTTCTCCTTATCTTAAGGGTTGAACCAAATAAAGAGAAGCTGTGCGCATACGACTTGAACAACTGAACCCCACCATTGGGGATCTTTCCGGAAATAAGGACTTAATACTGTCTTCCATAAAAAAAGCAGAGGAAGATGGAATTGAATTATTGCTGTTACCTGAATTAATGACCTGTGGATATCCGCCGATGGATCTGTTGGAGCGTGAAGTTTTTCGTGATCTGACCTATCAGGTCAACAATGAAATTGTGAAAGCTACAGGTGAAACAGCTGTAATATTTGGTTCTATTACGAAGAATTTATCAGGTACCGGACGCAAGATGTATAATTCGGCCATTGTTGCTCAAAATGGGTCCGAGATCAAGCGTGTTCATAAGGCCTTATTACCTACCTACGATGTTTTTGATGATCTTCGCTATTTTGAGCCGGGAGATGAATTTGAACCTGTTATGATAAATGGATTTCCATTTGGTATCACTGTGTGTGAGGATATCTGGTTCAACGATAACGATATTCAGTATCACATTTACGATAAAAATCCGGCGGAGATCCTGGCCGGGAACGGAGCAAAGGCTATTATTAATATTTCAGCTTCCCCCTTTAATAAAGATAAACCGGTTACCCGAAAGAACATGCTTCAGAAACACGCCAAAAAGGTTGGGTTACCGCTTTTTTACGTAAACTCTGTAGGTGCGCAAACGGAATTGATCTTTGATGGTGACTCTTTAGCTTTTGATTCCGAGGGAGCAATGAAGGCAAGGTCTAAGAGATTCGATACTGATGTAGTTGATATCAATTTCAACCCGAACACTTATGAAGTTGAAGCAATTTCGGATGTGGAATCAAATTTTGAAAACCCTGCCAAAGAACAAGTGATATTCGAGGCATTGGTGTTGGGAGTTCGGGATTATCTGGAAAAATCGAAAGCAGCTGAGAAGGTTATTCTCGGTTTGAGCGGGGGAATAGATTCGGCTTTAACATGTGTGATCGCCAAAGAAGCATTAGGTTCTGAAAATGTAAAAGCTGTGACCATGCCTTCAGAGTTTTCTTCAGAAGGAAGTATAAGTGACTCCCAAGTGCTCGTAAAAAATCTCGGTGTTGAGTTCCTGGAAATTCCAATTAAAGGAATCTATGATGCTTTTAATGATGCACTGGCAGCCTATTTCAAGGACACTGAATTTGGAGTAGCGGAAGAAAATCTACAAAGCCGCTCCCGTGGAGATCTGCTGATGGCATTGGCCAATAAATTCGGATACATGTTATTGAATACCGGAAATAAATCGGAAATGGCAGTGGGGTATTGCACACTCTATGGTGATATGGCCGGTGGGCTTTCAGTGATCTCAGATGTGTATAAAACCGAGGTTTATGAGATATGCAGATGGTTGAATAAAGAATATTATGGAGAAGAGATCATTCCCGAGAGTATTATCAACAAGCCTCCAAGTGCCGAATTACGACCTGATCAAAAAGATTCAGATTCTCTGCCGGATTATGGAACTTTAGATGCCATATTGAGATACTATATTGAGGAGCAGCTTTCAAGAGAGCAAATCATTGACCACGGTATGGAAGAAGAGATAGTAGACAAAGTTCTTCGATTAGTTGACCTGAATGAGCACAAACGCTACCAGGCACCACCCGGACTCAAAGTATCAGCAAAAGCATTTGGTAGTGGGCGCCGGTGGCCGTTAGCCCAGCAATGGACCGGACAAGAAAAGAATATTATTAATGCTTTAAAGCACGAAAATTAAAGGCGCTAAAAGTAGATCATATTCGTTAATGTGCGGATGAGTTACACCCTCCCAATTCAATACAATAATTAGTACTTTAGATAAAACTTAAAATCATCTTCCCTCAATGCAGAAAATGCTAAAAAAAGCGGCGATCGCTATAACCTGTTGTATGTTCTTAAGCCCGGGATTATTTGCCCAGGATACAACTGCAACTATCGACATGAAAGACATGCCCCTTCGTATGTTGGATTACAAAAGTCCCATGCAGCAAATTAATAATGCTGAGGGTTTGACAGAGCAACCTGCATTGCAGGAGCTTGACAATTTTCAAAAAGATATCATGAGTAGGATATCCGATATTTACCGCATCCATATTAGTGCTATGGAAGCACAGGTAAACAATGATGCTTTACAAGCTGAAGCTGAGATAAATAATGCATTATCTGCTACTCAAGGATTATTAGATGACTATCCGGAGATAAGTGGAGACAGAAGGTTCACAGAATTATATCGCTCCGTTATTTCAGAATACCGACAGTTTTATGGTATCACAGAAACCGGAAATGAACCGGAAGGCGAGATCTTTGCAATTCAGGAAGAATTGTTTTCGTCTGATGACAGCTGGATGGTAAGTAATTTTGAATTTCCGGATGACTTGGCATTTAATAAGACGGATGTACCTTTAATACAAAATGAATATGTAAATCGGCATTTAGTGTATTACACCCTCCGCCGGCCTGAAGTAATGGAAACATGGCTTACACGAGCGGTAAAATATCAGCCGATGATGCGTAAGATCTTCCGCGAAGAAGGAACTCCGGAAGAGCTGACCTATTTAGCCTTTATTGAAAGTGGATTAAATCCAAATGCAAGAAGTTGGGCAGCTGCTGTTGGTATGTGGCAATTTATACAGGCAACCGGTTCAGTTTATGGTCTTGAAGTAAACTGGTGGATCGATGAGCGCCGTGACCCTGAAAAAGCAACCCGTGCTGCAGCTCGTCACCTTAAAGATCTTTATAATATTTGGGGGGATTGGCACTTAGCTATGGCCGGTTATAATATTAGCCCAAGAGGCTTAAGGCGAGCTATTAATCGCGCTGGGGGTGTAGAAGATTATTGGTCAGCTTATCCTTACTTACCGAGAGAAACAAGAGGATATATCCCGGGTTTTATTGCAACTACTATGATAGGTATGAATCCCGAAGAGTTTGGTTTTCAAAAGAATTATCCCGGAGAGCCGTACAGCTATGAAGTTGCAGAAGTCGAAGGGTTGATGGAGTTGACCGACCTGGCGAAAGCCGCAGGTATCACTGTTGAAGAACTGAAAGAATACAATCCTGAATTATTAAGATGGGCAACGCCTCCTGGAGGCAAATATCCTTTAAAGCTGCCTAGTCAAACCAAGCAGGAATTCTTGGCTAACTATGAGGATATCCCCAAAGAAAACCGAAGCCAAAATATTACGATGCATACAGTTAGGAGTGGAGAGTCACTTGGGCTGATCGCAAGAAAGTATGGGACCACAGTTGCAGGTTTGTATGGCTCCAATGAAAATCTATCGAGCACTATCTATCCAGGGCAAAAGGTCATAGTTCCACTGCCTCGTGGCAGCTCTTCACAGATATCTGCAAATCAACCTACAAATCAGCAAAGAAGTGTGAATACGCGAAGATCCACTTCTTCTAACACCGTAAGTGCTCCGGCAAATTCTACTAAACTTACTTACAAAGTGAAAACCGGTGACACCATTGGTCATATAGCTGAATGGTTTGATGTCAGAGCCTGGAATATCAGAACATGGAATGGAATTGGAAATACCATTAGGGTAGGACAAACACTTACTGTTTATGTTCCTGAAAATCGTAAGAATCACTATCAGAAAGTGAATGAAATGAGTTATGCGCAGAAACAAGAAGTTGAGCGAAAACAACGCAGTGGAGAAAATATATTTATTGCAGCAGCAACTTCTACAGATGGAGGTAATTACACTACCTATACCGTTCAGCAGAATGATACTCTCAGTGAAATTGCAGAGAGTTTTAGTGTAGGTTTAAGTCAGCTGAGAAGTTTAAATAATATTTCCGGAAATCGAATTTATGTTGGGCAAACACTGCGCATCTCCGCTAATTAAATAGCATGGCAAAGAAAAGGAATTATAGAATTGGGTTGTTAGCATTAATAGTAGGATTGACCTCTGTTGGGATTGCTGCGCAACAAACCGATATCTATTTCCTGATCAAAAAAAACTTTAGCATTTTCAGTAAAGCATATGAAAATGTAGCGCTTGAATATGTGGATGAGGTTGATCCTGAGGTCTTGATGCGAAATGGCATTGATGCTATGTTGGAAACCCTTGATCCATATACCGTTTTGTTCAACGAAGCACAAAATGAACAGGCAGAGATCATGTCGCGCGGAAACTATGCGGGCGTAGGTATAGAAGCGGGATACAGAAATGGACAGGTTGTAGTAATTGCGCCCACTGAAGGCGGCCCGGCCGAGAAAGCCGGTATCAGAGCCGGAGACGTGATAATTGCTGTAGATGATGTTTCAACAGAAGACCTTCAGCCAGAAGAGGTAAATACCCTAACAACTGGAGAAGTTGGTTCAGATGTTACGATCACTATTGAGCGTTTCGGATTGGGACAAGCTCTTGATTTTACCTTAACCCGTCAGCGGATCGAAGTTACAAATATTTCATACTCCGGTTTAATTGGGGACAGTGAACGTACGGGATATATCAGGTTGAGTCAGTTTGGCAGCAACTCTGCGGAAGAAATAAGGCAGTCGCTGGTTGAGCTTTCAGATGGAACAGACCTGGATGGCTTGGTATTGGATCTTCGTGACAATCCGGGAGGTATTTTACAGGAAGCGGTATCGATTATCGACAAATTTGTAGAACCCGGTATTACTGTAGTTGATATAAGGGGAAGAATAGCTGAATACAATCAAACTTTTGCTACCCGAGAACCCGTGATGTTCGATAAACCCATTATTGTGTTGATGAGTGAAGGCAGTGCAAGCGCATCAGAAGTGGTAGCTGGTGCGTTGCAGGATCTTGATCGTGCTCTGATCATAGGTGAGCAAAGTTTTGGAAAAGGTCTGGTTCAGATCGTGAAGCCACTGCCATATAATACATCTCTAAAGATCACCATCTCACGCTATTATATACCGAGTGGCAGGAGTATACAAGCGGTGCAATACACACATCAGGGCAGGAATGAGGTCGTTATGAATGCTGATTCAAGTCGTGAAGAATTTAAGACCCGCAATGGCCGTATTGTATTTGAAGGAAGGGGAATTGAACCTGATGTAGAAGCTGGGGAAGAGGATCTCAGTATTCTTGAAATATCCCTTATGCAGCAAGGGTTATTTTTTGATTTCGCTACAGAATATGAGGCTCAAAATCAGTCATTTGATTTTGCTGAATTGCCTGAAGCTGTGTTTGAAGAATTTAGGGGCTATCTGAAAGAAAGAGAGTTTATCTTCACTACTGATTCTGAAAAACTTCTCACAGAACTTAGGGAAGAGTTAAGAGATGTTGATGCGGCTGAAGAGCAGTTGATAGGATTACGGTCTTCTATAGAAGAAGAAAAATCAGCACTTTTTGAACGGGAAACACCGGATATAAAACGAATGCTTTATTTAGAATTAATTTCAAGATATCAGGGACAGTCAGGTAGTATAAAAGCCGGGTTATCATCAGACCCTGAAGTTTTGAAAGCTCTGGAATTCATAAATAACGAATCCGAATTGGATAAGCTGCTTGCAGGGGAATAGATAATGCTTCCTAAAGCAGATATGCATATACATACCACATTTTCAGATGGAAAGCTTCTGCCCAAAGAGGTGCTCGAAATTGCAAAGGAAAAAAACCTGACCAGTGTTTCCATTACTGATCATGATACGTATAAGGCATATTTTGAAGCCATTGAAATAGCGGAAGAGTTGGAAATTGAGCTGATTCCCGGTGTTGAGATCACATCTACTATTGGAGATAAAGAGGCTCATTTATTGGCCTATTATTTTGATCCGGACACGGATTATCTGGAAGATTTTTTAAGTCAACAAAGGAATGCCCGAAAGAACAGGATCAAAGGAATTATTAAGACAGTCCAAAAGGCGGGACTTGATGTTGAGTATGATGAGGTATGGGCTGAAGCGAACGGAGCTAATATAGGTCGGCCTCACCTGGCAAGAGTTCTAACTCAAAAAGGATATGTAAGCAGTCCAAAGGAAGCTTTCATCCGGTATCTGAGTAATCAGAAGCTTGGTTCCATTGAAAACACGTACCCGGATTACAAGGAAGTGATTGAAATTGTGAAAAACGTAGGTGGTGCATGTGTGGTTGCCCATCCCGGGAGAATGTATTCTTCTGGAGAAATGACCGCCTTTATTGAGGCCGGGATCGATGGGATAGAATGCATTCATCCAAGTCACAATTTTACGCTTCAAAAAAAATATACCGAAATTTGTGAAGAGAAAGGTCTTTTGATGACCGGTGGCAGTGATACCCATGAAGGAAAAAACGCCGGATATATGAATCTGGGAGTAGTAACAATTGCTTACAAGCATATTGAGAAAATGAAGAAAATGACAGATCAGCGTAAAAATATAGTTGAAATAAAAAACTGATATGGAAGTAGAATTAATTGAAGGTGATACAAATCCAGGAAAAGTAAAGATCGGGATTGTTGTTTCCCGATGGAATTCTATGATAACTGAGAAAATGCTGGATGGAGCATTAAAAGCTTTGAAAGGAAATGGTGTTGATGAAGAAGACATCACGGTGGTAAGATGCCCCGGCTCTTATGAGATCCCATTGGCTGTTCAAAAAGTTATTGAGCACCGTGATGTAGATGGAGTGGTTGCACTTGGAGTAGTTATAAGAGGAGGAACCCCGCACTTCGAATATGTATGTGATGCAGTAAACCGTGGCATCACTGATCTTATTTTAAAACATAATAAACCGGTGGCCTTTGGAGTTCTTACAACGGATGACGTAAAACAAGCCTTGGAACGTGCAGGGGAGAAGGGTAATAAAGGTGGCGAAGCTGCTTTAGCCCTTCTGGAAATGATATCTATCGAACAGAAATTAACATCCTGAGTAAATTAATTTACCTTGATAAAGGACAAGCAAAGCTCTAATTTTCAAAGCTTCAAAACCAGCCTATAAATAACTTGAAAGAGCTTACTTTAACAAACACCGTTCAGACTGAAGAAGACAAAGAGAATCAGGAAATTCTTAAGAATTCCGGAGAGGTTCCTCTGCATATAGCCATTATTATGGATGGCAATGGTCGGTGGGCTAAAAATAAAGGCAGTATCCGACTCCATGGGCATAAAGTTGGTGTTGATTCTGTCCGTGATATAACCGAATCCTGTGCGCAGCTAGGGGTTAAATATCTAACCTTGTATGCTTTTTCCACCGAGAACTGGGGGCGTCCTTCAGCCGAAGTACGTGGGCTTATGAAGCTGTTAGTTTCCTCATTGAGAAAGGAAGCCGATAACCTAAACAAAAATGATATTCGGCTTTCCACTATTGGTCAAATGGATAGATTTCCAGATAGTTGCCAAACAGAGCTTAGGGAAGCTATTGAGCTTACAAAGAATAATAAAAGACTTGAGCTGTGTTTGGCATTAAGTTACTCAGGTCGCTGGGATATCACCGAGGCAGTTAAGAAAATTGCAAACCATGTTAAGGAAGGGCGATTAGATCCTGAGTTGATCAATGACCAAATGATAAGTGATCATCTTTCAACGGCAAATGTTCCGGATCCGGACCTTATCATCAGAACCAGTGGTGAATACAGGATCAGTAATTTCCTGTTATGGCAGCTGGCGTATTCAGAATTATATATGACAGAAACGTATTGGCCGGATTTCAGAAGAGATGAATTATATGAAGCAATACACTCTTATCAGGAAAGAGATCGAAGATTTGGAAAAATATCTACTTCCAAAGACGAAAACTCTTTTTCATCTCGTTTACTAAACAAAAAATCATAAGCATTTAAACAAAAGGCGTGTTCTTACTTTTGAAAAGACTATTTATTGCCACCTTATTAACGATCGGTTTTACTTCACTTCTTGTTCAAGCTCAAGATATTGAACTTACAGATCCAACTGAATTGACACCTGCTGAATATGAAATTCTTGGTGTTATCGTGGAAGGAAATCAAAATACACGTGAGCAGTTCATTATTAATTCTAGTTTGCTGATCGAAGGAAAGACGATTGTGTATCCCGGAGATGTAGTGAATAATGCGGTGAACAGATTATATCGATCAGGTTTATTTTCTGATGTAAAGATCTATGTTACGGAGCGGACTTCCACAGGTATCAGATTCATGATCGAAGTTGAAGAACAGCCTAGGATCCTGGAATACCGCTTGGAAAATATAAAACGTTCACAACGGCGAGATCTCGAAGAACTTCTTGTACTCACCCCCGGAACTGCAATTACCGAATCAGCCATTGGACAGGCTAAAAATACCATTCGGCGCTTTTATCGTGAAAAAGGATATTGGTACACGAGTATTGAAACCCGCACAGAAGAGGTGGATGGTTCCGAAGACAGGGTGCGTCTTATCTTTAATATTGACCCAGGCGAACGTCTTGAGGTCAAGGATATAGCTTTTGAAGGCAATGAAGCATTTTCTGACCGAAAACTTCGGCGCAAGATGAAACCGCTTAAAGAAGATGCCTGGTGGAAAATATTTGGAAAGAAAACGTTCAAAAAAGAAGAATTCCAGGAAGGTAAAGAAAGCCTTTTGACCTTCTATCGTGAAAATGGATTCAGTGACGTCAGAGTATTGGAAGACACAGTTTATACGTATGATTATCGGGGAAATAAAACAGGTATTCGCGTACAATTGAATCTGGCTGAAGGACCTCAATATAAGGTCAGGAATATTACGTGGGAAGGAAATACCGTTTATACTAATGAAACTCTTACTGCATCCCTTGGATTTGAAAAAGGGGAGATATTTAACGAAAGTAAATTTGATGAGAATGTTAATATCAATAAGAATAATACTGATATAACAAGTCTTTATCAGGATGTTGGGTATTTGTTTTTTCAGGTTATGCCAAACATAGAAAAAGTAGCTGAAGACTCTATTGACATTCATTTTGAACTTTATGAAGATGAGATCGCTACTATTCAGGAAGTAAATTTCTCAGGAAACACCAGAACTCATGATGATGTAGTTCGGCGTACACTTAGAACGGTTCCAGGTAACACCTACAGTCGTCAGGCTATTATCAGAACCATTCGTGAACTTGGTCAATTAGGATTTTTTGATCCCCAGAATATCACCCCTCAACCTATACCGGATCAACAGAATAAAACAGTTGATATCAACTACCAGTTAGATGATACGCAGAGTACCAGTAATTTTGAGTTTTCCGGCGGTTATGGTGGAGCCGGAATTGGGGTTATTCTTTCAGCTCAGATCAATTTCAATAACTTCTCAATTCAAAGAGCGTTTGAAAAAGGAGGGTGGACTCCTATTCCTTCCGGTGACGGACAAAGTCTTTCACTTGGTGTTCAGGTAACAGGAACAGGTTATCAGAGCTATAGTTTTGGATTCCGGGAGCCTTGGTTCAGAGGAAGGCCAACTTCAGTAGGCGTCAATGTTTCATACAACCTTCTGAACTATTCGAATACAGATGAAAGAAACGAACTTTTTTCTACCTCTTTGTCTATAGGAAAGCGACTAAAATGGCCTGATGATTATTTTACACAACGTACCATTATTGGTTATCAGCTGTATGATGTGGTTGGAAATCAAGCCTTTTTTGCGGAAGGAACCTCCAGTTTGTTAACCATTGAGCAGGTCTTAGAAAGAAACTCACTAGATAATCTAATTTCTCCAAGTTCAGGGTCAAAATTCAGTATTTCTGCTGAAGCTGCACCACCACTTCCAGGCTTTTCCGAGTACTATAAATTCCGCACACAGTATCAGTACCACATTCCTGTAGTAGAGAAGCTGGTATTAACCAGTCAGGTTCAATACGGATACATTGGATATTTCACAGAGGATAAGCGCAGTGAGCTTAAGAAATTCCTTGTTGGTGGAACTCAGCTCCAGCAAAGACAAAGTTTCTTATACGACAATATTGACTTGAGAGGTTATCCCGGCGGAACAAGACAAAGCATAGCCCCGGTGGTAGATGGTCAGAAGGTTGGTGGTACCATGTTTAGCAAGTATTCAATGGAGCTAAGGTATCCTGCAATTGCAAATGAGCAGCTACAGGTGATTCCTTATCTGTTTGTTGATGCCGGTAATTCATATCTTGACTTCAATAATTTTGATCCCTTTAAGGTCAAAAGATCAGCCGGCTTTGGGGCAAGATTATATCTGCCTGTGCTAGGTTTGGTTGACCTTAGTTATGGTTACCGACTTGACGGGGTTAGTGTACCGGGATCTACGAGCCCTGTATTACCCGGAAACTGGGAATTCTTATTTAATATTGGAACACCATTCTAAAGCCAATGAGAGCGATCAGAAACCTATTTCTTTTATCGTTAATAATGGTACTTGCATCGGAAGTGATGGCGCAAGATCCAAAGATCGGTTTTTTTGAATCCGATTATATTTTGGAACAGATCCCTGAATATGACGGCATTGAACAACAATTAGATCTGCTTTCATCTCAATGGCGACAAGAAATAGATCAGCTTGAGAATGAAATTGAAGAACTTGAAGAAGATTACGAAGCAAAGGAAATACTATATACTGATGAAATTCGTAATCAACGTAGGCAGGAAATATCCCAAAAAAGACAAGCTAAAGAACGTTATATCGATCAGAAATTTGGGCCGGAAGGTGAATATTTCTCTCGACAAAAGGCGTTATTAGAACCAATACAAAGACAATTATTTACTGCAGTAAGAACTGTGGCAGAGCGAGAAGGGATTGATTTTGTTTTTGATCGCTCAGGTGATATTTACCTGGTATATGCAAATAATGAATATGATCTGAATGATGAGATTCTTGAGGAACTTGGGATTGAACTCAATCAACAGTAATACAACATTTAATACGAATACGTTACTTTTAAAACCACAAATAAATAAAAATGACTAAAAAATTAATTATAGCTGTTATCCTGTTTGGAACTCTATTTACTTTTCAGGATGTGATAGCACAGGTAAAGATAGGATATGCTAATCCTGCACAAATATTAAATCAACTTCCGGAAGTGGAAGAGGTAGATCAACAGATTGAAGTTTTAATACAGGAAAGCGATGAAGAATTAGCACAGAAAGCTACCGAGTTGCAAACTATTTTCACTGATTATGAAAACAGCATGAATAATTTATCTGAGCAGGAGCGTTCCACTAGAGAAGAGGAGTTGATGGAAATGAATCAGCAATTTGAGCAGGATCGTGAAACCATGATGAATAGAATTCGGCAGAGAAGAAGTGAGCTCATGACCCCTATTATTGAAAAAATGAATATTGCAATGGAAGAAGTTGCAGAAGAAATGGGATTAGACTTGATCTTAAATGAAGCTACTTCAACAGGAGATGCTATCGTATTCTTTGCTAATAGTGAGCAACTGAATATTACCAACCGAATTGTAGATAAAATCCAATAATAAACGTTAATAAATAATCTAATGAAGAAATTAAGCTTACTTATACTTTCAGTTTTTATTGCTCTTTCAGCATTTGAAACAGCTGAAGCTCAGCAAGAAACAAGAATAGGGTTTGTAAATCCTCAAGCTGTACTTGCTAAAATGCCTGAAATGAGAGCAATTCAACAACGTCTTCAAAATTTTGCTGAAAGAAAACAAGAAGAACTTTCGCAACAAGAGCAGGCATTTCAAGCCGCTGTAGCTGAATATCAGCAGAAAGCCGGAGTGATTTCAGAAGATGCTAATCAGCGAGAGCAAGAACGTCTTGGACAATTGCAGCAACAATTAAGTGTTGCACAGCAAGAAGCAGAACAAGCGCTTCAGCAAAGAAGACAAGAACTTTTAGGCCCAATGTTCTCTCAAATTGATACGGCTATTAACGCAGTAGCTGAAGAAAAGGGTCTTACTTATGTTTTGAATACTACTACTTCAAGTGGTGATCAGATCATTCTTTATGCTTCCCCTGAATTTCAGGCACAATATGACATCACCGATGCTGTGATGCAGGAACTTGGTGTATTCAACTAAGTACACACAGTTTTAAAGTTTATAATAAGCCGTTCTGAAAAGATCGGCTTTTTTATTTCACATTCTTTTTCCGGTTTTGGATATAATCTTCAAAAATATATCCACCCAGATCATCCAGTGAAGCAAAATAAGCTTTGCCTTTGTTAGCCTCAGTCATTTCCCGGACAAAGCTTTGCAAGTACGGATCCTGAGCTATCATAAACGTCGTTATGGTGATTTGATCCCTTCGACATTTAACAGCTTCATCAAGAACTTTATTCACGATCTTACGATCGAGACCAAAGCTATTTTTATACAGTTTACCATTTTCGATCATACATGAAGGTTTTCCATCGGTGATCATGAAGATCTGCTTATTGGCATATTTCTTACGCTGAAGTATGTGCCTTGCTACTTCCAGCCCTTGTTTTGTATTAGTGTGATAAGGACCGACCTTGAGGTAAGGAAGATCATCTACTGAGATCTGCCAAGCTTCATTTCCAAAAGCAACAATATCAAGAGAGTCTTTTGCATAATTGTTCATAATTAGTTCTGAAAGCGCCATTGCTACTTTTTTAGCAGGAGTAATTCGGTCTTCACCGTATAAGATCATGGAATGGCTTAAGTCTATTAATAGAACCGTAGCTACTGAGGTGTAATGATCTGTTTCATACACTTCCAGGTCATCCTCCTGAAGATTGAAGGCATCAATTGAACTGTGGTTTAGCATGTTCAGCATGGTTCCTACGCTGTCAATTTGCCCGATGTCATCGCCTTGAGTCCATTTACGGGTTTCAGGTTGACGCTCTAATCCACGACCCGTATGCGGCGATTTATGAGACCCTAGTCCACCCTTTTCTAAGTTCTTGAATATTTCTTCAAGAGATCGTTTTCTAAGACTGCGCTCTGTTTTCTTGGTCATGATGAACCCGGCGCCTTCCATATCCTTGTCAATATATCCGCGCTCTCTTAATTCATCAATAAAATCACCGAGGGAGTAGCCATCGTCAAACTGACCGGTAATGTCATATTCTTTATCAAGTTCAGTAAGCCATTTTAGTGCTTGTGACACGTCACCGCTGGAAATGGTTAGCAACTGCTGGAATAGATCCCAAAGCGTGTCAAAAGGTGACTTTCCACTTGACTTGCTGAAGCGTTCATCCCATTCGAAATATTTAAAGTGCATAAGGCTCCTTTTTCTTTATCAAATACTTCCTTAGTCAAATGAGTTCCATATCTTATAATTTCCTTATCATCTTTATTTTTACAGGCAGTATATAACTATCTTAATGAAGAAATCGAAGCAAACAGACAGGCTTAAGTTCGAACGCCAATTATGGAGTGAGGGATATAAGCATATTATTGGACTAGATGAAGTTGGAAGAGGATGCCTTGCCGGGCCGGTGGTTGCGGCCGGGGTTATCTTTGAGCCGGGAACTGATATCCCTGAGGTCAGGGACAGTAAAGCAATGAGTGAGAAAGAACGTTTGGAATTGAGTGGGAAAATAAAAAAAGAAGCGTCTTATTGGAGCATAAAAGAAGGCAGTATATCTGAGATCAACAAGCTAAATATACTCTGGGCTTCCTTAGAAACTATGCAAAAATGTGTGGATGAATTATCTCCACTGCCGGAATATTTGTTGGTGGATGGAAACAGGTTTATCAATTCTCTAGTACCATATACCTGTATTGTGAAAGGTGATGATCGCTCAATGAGTATAGCCGCAGCATCTATATTGGCCAAAGTTTACCGAGATGAACTAATGAAAAATTTGCATGAGGAATTCCCTGAATATGGGTGGGATACTAATGTAGGATATCCGACTTCAGTGCATAAAAAAGCACTTCTGAAGTTTGGGTTTACAAAATATCACCGGACAACTTTCAATCTTGGTACGGATAAGAAAAGAAAATAATTGAGGGTAATTTTATAGTTAGCGATAGATACTAAATTCCCGTTTATAGAAATCCATATTCAAGCATATTGCCAGCATAATAGTATTAGTTAGAAATGCAGACCCGCCGTAACTGACAAAAGGAAGCGGTAAACCGATAACCGGCAAGAGAGCTGAAGCACTTCCAACATTGATAAAAAAGTGCACAAAGAATACGGAAGTAACACTCACTGTAACTAATTGTGCAAAAGGATGCTTATGATTTCCGGCCATATTAAGCAGACGAATAAAGAGGAATAGAAAAGTGAGGATAACAATAGCGGCTCCTATAAAGCCAAATTCTTCTCCAATTACACAAAAAATAAAATCTGTCCACTGTTCGGGGAGAAACTTGAGCTGTGTTTGAGTCCCCTCTAAAAATCCTTTGCCTGTAAGTCCCCCTGAACCAATGGCTGTTTTGGCTTGAATTACATTCCACCCGGCACCGGTAGGATCAAAAGATGGGTTTGTAAAAGCTGCAATCCGTGCAACCTGATGAGGTTGAAGTAATTGGCTTATAGCAAATTGTACGCCTGAAACAGTCAATAAGCCGGATACAAGAGATGTCATTGAAAGCCATATTCTGCGTTGTACAAAAAAGATAATACAGGTGAGAATAACAGCAGCTACAACTCCATAATACCATTGTATAACAGATAGATAGGCAATAACGGCTGGTGATATTATAAACAGAGACACCCCATATGGCAATCCTGACCAAAAAAGCATAACAGGTATAAGCGCCAAAAATATAAGGGCAGTACCGAGGTCATTTTGCAGAAATACTAAAATGGTAGGTATCAAAATAATAAGGACGGCGGTGAGTGCATATCGTACATTTTCAGCTGAAATATCTCTGCGGCTGGTTAAATAATTTGCAGCCGCAAGGATAGTAGCAATTTTCATCAACTCACTGGACTGTAGGTTAGCCGGGCCAAGTCTTAGCCAGCTTTTAGCGCCATTTATTTCCGTACCAAAGGCAAGGGTAAGCAGCATCAGAATGATCCCGATCCCGTACAACAGATAAGATAATTGTATAAAGGTTCGGGGTGAGATAAATTGAATACTTATCAATACAAATAAGGACACACATACCCAAAGAACCTGTTTGAAAAAATTATCCTGTATGTATGAAGGGAGAAATTCAGATACAGGCCCTTGGGTGGCACTATATATTGCGACCAATCCAATGAAAGCAAGGCCAAGCCAGGTTATAATAACAGACCAGCTAAGTTCTCTTAAATTATTCATTCAACAACTCCGAGTCGGTTGGTCTGGATTCAAAATTAAGGACATAATTATAGATGTAATTCCGTGAGATCTCACCTTCTATATATTGTTCAATTAGCAGGGATGCTATTGGAGCTGCTGAGATAGAACCATAACCGCCGTTCTCAATCAAAACCGAAACAACGATCTCGGGATCGTCGAAAGGAGCAAAGGATGTAAACCACCCATGATCTCTTCCGTGAGGGTTTTGAGCTGTACCCGTTTTTCCCGCTGTTGGAACTTCGGGGTTATCAGTATAATAGCGACTACTTCCTTCTTCCACGACTTGTCTCATGGCATTTCTAACTAATTCCATATCCTGAGCTTCGATCCAATCAATTTTATTAGTTAGCACAGCTCTTCTGCTAAGATTCCCATCTGGATCTATAGTCGCTTGTACTACATGTGGCTGGACGCGATACCCTCCGTTAGCTAATACACTGGTCATCTGAGCAACCTGAAGAGGAGAAACAGAAAGCTGACCTTGTCCAATGCCCATACTCATGAGGTCACCAACGCCCCATCCCCGAGATCCATATACGTTATTCATGTAGGAGCTGTCAGGTACAATTCCGGAAGAGGCAAAAGGCAGATCAATGTTAGTTGGTACACCTAAACCAAAATCTTTTAGCATCGAACTCCACTGGTTAAGGTGATTTCCGGTTGCCATATTGTCCATCATTGAAAAGAAAAAGGTGTTACTGGAAAGTGCAATGGCTTTATTTACATCGTATTCACCAATAGGTGCTGTATCCAGATAAGGTCTTCCTCTAATATAAGCTCCACTGTTGTAAACTGAAGTATTTTCATCGATCAGTCCAATTCGTAATCCGATAAGAGCAAGAGCAGGTTTAATCGTAGAACCGGGAGGCTGTCTGCCTGAAATAGCACGGTTATAAAGTGGGGTTGTGGAATCTGCATTTATAGATTGCCAATATTCAAGATCTAAACGTCCGGCTAGTTTACTCAGATCATAGTCAGGAGAGCTTACCAAGGCTAAAATGGCTCCTGTTCTTGGATTCATGGCTACAGCAGCTCCTCGCTTGCCTTCCATTAACTCCTCGGCAAGTATTTGAAGCTCAGTATCAATTGTAGTGACAATATCTATTCCTTGGATTGGAGCTTGAGTAAGGGTGCTATCTTCAAAATCACCTAATGCTTGTCCGAGTGCATTTACCGTTAAGTAATTCATTCCAGGAGTACCCCTTAGAGTATCTTCATAACTCATTTCAATTCCACTTTTTCCAACCTTATCCCCCAACCTGAGCCTTAGGAAGTTTCGGTATTCATCTTCATCTGCTTCCCGTAAATACCCAAGCAGGTGAGAAGCATTCATCCCGGTAGGATAGTTTCGTTTACTTTCAATCTGGTGCCCAATTCCGGGAAGTTGCCAGAGGTTTTCCTGAACTCCTGAAAAGGTGGCAAAATCTATTTCCGTGAATAACCTTGAGGTTCGGTGCCAGGAATAAGCCTGAGCTACCTGGATTCTTTGAGTAAGTAAGGAATCCGAGACTCCAAGTATGGAGGAAAGTAATGGAATGTTCTTTTTGTTAAAAAGGGAAGGGGTTATTGTGATCGAAAATATAGGCTCGTTGTCTACAGTGAGATTTCCATCCCGGTCATAGATCAAACCTCTGGCAGGTTCAATATATTCCTGACGGACAGAATTCTTCTGGCCAAGCTCGGCATAGATATCATATTCAATGATCTGTAAATAGAAAATCCGTCCAATAACAATAAAAGTAAGCCCCAGTATAATGACTTCTAAAGCCCTTATCGAAGTTCTTGTTCTATTTGGCTGTCCAGTTGACATACACTTAATTACCTTTAAATATGAAAAGCATTGCACCTACTAATGCGGTGTATAAACTGTTTCCAAGGACAAAAATTATGGGAAAAAATCCTGTTGTATAGGCTTCAATAAAACTTGTCAATCCTAAGAAAATTAGATTGTGAATTACGGAAGCCATGAAAATAACAAGAAATATTTGCCATATTAACAACCGGCTTTCTTTTCTGCGGTTCACAAAGTTAAAGATCATGAAACAGAGTAATGTTTTTGAGAACATATTCAATCCCCAAAAGTCAAAAAGTGCATCCTGAACTAAACTTAAACCGGCTACGATCAAAACTAGTTTTAGACGGTCATATTTCATAGCAAGCCAAAGTACAAAAAGAAGTAGGGGGTCGGGAGTAGCACCAATAAAGCTCAAGTGCTGAAATATGAGTGCTTCAGCAAGAATGAAGATAAAGCCTATTAATACATCTTTATACGTTTCAGTACTCATTCAAACAGCTGATTATACTCTTGTTGAAGGTTGGTACGATTAGAATCCGGTTCAAATTCAATAACGAAGCCCTCTGCAATGTCTGCGAGCATGACAAATGGCTCTATAAAAATACGCTGTATTTGTCGTCCGGGTTCCGGTTCGGTTCTGATCACTCTTCCGATGGGAATTCCTGCTGGAAATTGATTACTGTTTCCTGACGTTTCAACCACATATCCGCTGTCAACGACAATTGTTTTGGGTACAAAATCCATGACAAGTTCCCCGTAACGATCTCCGGTCCAGCTTACAATGCCATTGGCCTGATTTTCCTGAATGCGCGCACTTATTCTGAACAGGGAGTTATAATATGGCATAACCTGAGAATAATTTTTACCAGCAAGAACGATCTTTCCTATTAATCCATCAGAAGAAACCAATGGCATTCCCTCTTTTATTCCACGGGCTGTTCCGGCGTCAATAGTAAGGGTATTATTCAATCCATCAAGTTGTTTACCTACGATCAAAACAGGGGAGAGATCAAAGTCACTCTGTTCTTGATAATCAAGTAACCGTCTAAGTTGTTTATTTTCTTCCTCTATAGAACGCAGACGACTGAGTTCATCCTGCAATAGAATATTCTGCCTTTGTAAATAGGTGTTTGTATTTAATGCCTGCCGGTATACCCGGATATTGGAAAGAGGCTCTTCAAGCAAACTAAAAGAAGTGATGGATATTTTTCGCAGCGTATCTATTCCGCCCTGATGCCTCCCTATCATAATAGCGAAAGCAAAAAGTAAAATGAGGGCAGTAACTATGTAATCTTTAGCATCACTTAATTTGAATGATCTAAATCGCATTCATTTTCTGGGTGTTAGGAAATTACCGGTCGGTAATATTCAAGGTTTTCGAGTATGGCACCGGTACCACGCACAACGGCGGTTAATGGGTCTTCTGCAATGTGAACAGGCAGATCAGTAGTTTCCATGATCAATTTATCTAGGTTTTTAAGAAGTGCTCCGCCACCTGTAAGCATAATACCGCGGTCGAGGATATCTGCTGAAAGTTCAGGTGGGGTTTGCTCCAGAGATTTTGTGATCGATTCTACAATAGTATTTACCGATTCAGCGATGGCTTCCCGGGCATCTTTAGATGTAATGTGCCGCGTTCGGGGAACGCCATTCACCAAGTCACGCCCTTTTGTGATCATTTCAAGTTCTTCATCTAGAGGTGCTGCAGAACCGATCTCACATTTGATCTTCTCAGCTGTTCTTTCACCGATCAACAGATTATGATTTCTTCGGAAATAGTTGATGATATCATCATTCAGTTCATCACCGCCTAAACGGACAGATTGGGCGTATACAATTCCTGATAAGGCAATAACAGCGATCTCAGTAGTTCCGCCACCAATATCTACGATCATGCTTCCCACGGGTTCGTGAACATCTAAGCCAATTCCGATGGCTGCAGCCATGGGTTCGTCAACCAAATACACTTCCTTAGCACCGGCATGTTCAGCGCTGTCACGTACAGCACGGCGTTCAACTTCCGTAATACCACTTGGTACACAGATTACCATCTGTCGGGTTGTAGAATACCACTTCATTTTAACTTTCTTGATCATTCCCCTGATCATCTGTTCTGCAACTTCGAAATCAGCAATCACACCATCTCTGAGCGGACGTACCGTTCTGATCTTATTGTGGGTTTTTTCGTGCATAAGCTGGGCTTCGTGACCGGTAGCAACAGGTACATTTTGCTGATTTAGTGCAACGATAGAAGGTTCATTTAGAACAATGCCTTCACCGCGAGAGTATATAAGGGTGTTTGCTGTACCCAGATCAATGGCTATATCGGTATAAAGAAAATCTAAGAAGCCTTTTTGAGATTGTTTTTTGGTGTTCCCTGAGGTATTCACATCGCGTGATTCTGACATTTGCGCTATTTAAATAAATTTAACTTTATGGGGTGTAGATCGAAAGAAAATACAATATTGAAATTGTATTTGCGAATGTTTAAAAAATGAATAATGGAATTTATATTAAAAGCAGTAAATGTGTTGTTTACAACTTTCTATCATCAGTGTTTAAAGTGACGTTTACCGGTGAATATCATCGCCATATCATACTCATCTGCTTTCTGAATTACTTCTTCATCCCGAATACTTCCTCCGGGCTGGATCACAGCTTTTGCTCCTGCCTTGGCAGCTGCTTCAACACCGTCAGCAAAAGGGAAAAAAGCATCAGAGGCAATGGCTGAGCCTTCAAGGTCCAAACCTTCCTTAACGGCTTTAGACACTGCAATTTCTGAGGAATCAACCCGACTTGTTTGCCCAGATCCGATTCCAAGAGTTCTTCCTTCTTTGGCATATACAATGGCATTGGATTTTATATGTCGCACTACTTTCCATGAAAACAGAAGATCTTTCATTTCCTGCTCAGTAGGTTTTCGCTTACTAACAACCTTCAATTCATTCAGATTGGCAGGGCTTAGATCAGCTTCCTGATCTAGTAATCCGCCAAAAATTGTCCGGGATGAAGTGGCTTGTACTTCCTTGACTGACTTTTTGATCCGAATTAATCTGCGATTTTTTTTCTGGGTTAATAGTTCCAGGGCTTCTTCACTGAAATCGGGTGCAATAATGATCTCTGTGAAGATCTCATCAATGGCTTTTGCAGTATCAATATCTAATTCCTGATTTATTACCACAATACCTCCGAATGGTGATACACGATCGGTGCTGAAGGCTTTTTTGTAAGCTTCTGTAAGATTTTCAGCTATACCTACTCCGCTTGGAATGGTATGCTTGATGATTGCACAAGCCGGATCGCCAGCATTAAAATCAGAGATGATATTTAAAGCAGCGTCAACGTCCAGATAGTTGTTGTAGCTGAGTTGTTTGCCATGGAAGCAGTCTATAAAATCGTTTTGATTTCCATAAACAGCTGCCTTTTGATGTGGATTCTCGCCATACCGTAATTCTTGAGAGAGCGGAAGTGAAACATTGAACTGTCCGGCAGGTTCTTCTTCTATGAGGTCAGTAAAATAGTTTGAAATGGCACTGTCATAGTCGGCGGTGTGAGCAAAAGCATCTTTGGCAAACTTCCGGCGTGACCCAAAAGAGATAGCCATGTCTTCTTCAAGTTCTTCAATAAAGCCCTTGTATTGTTGGGGGGAGCTGAGGATAGAAACATAAGCAAAATTCTTTGCTGCTGCGCGAATCATCGTCGGTCCGCCGATGTCGATAAATTCAGTGGCTTCTGCAGCAGTAACAGCAGGGTCGGCTACCTTCTTCTTAAAGGGATATAAATTTACTACCACCAATTCGATAGGCGTTATGCCGAGCTCTTTGATCTCCTTCATGTCAGCATCATGGGAAGTCCGTGCTAAGATCCCTCCATGCACCATGGGATGCAACGTTTTTACCCTGCCATCCAGACATTCCTGAAAGCCCGTGATCTCAGAAACATCCTTAACAGGAATGCCTTCAGCTTTGATTGTTTTAGCAGTCCCTCCGGTTGAAATAATTTCCACTCCGGATTTATGTAAGACCTTAGCCAGTGCCGGAAGTCCGGATTTATCCGAAACAGAAATAAGAGCACGGTTTATGGTTAATGGGTTTTTTGGAAGAGATGAGAGTGGTTTTAGTGACACGGTTTAAAGTTTTATAGGGTTTGAAGATGTTGTTGGATGGCTTTGGGGTAAAGCTGATGTTCTTCTTTTAATATTCGTTGAGCTAAGAGCTCGGGAGTGTCGTCTTTTTTGACTTTCACTTTGGCCCGAGCGATCACGGGGCCTTCGTCAAATTCATCAGTAACAATATGTACGGAACATCCGGATTCTTTTTCATAGGCATTTAATACTGCATGGTGAACATTCAACCCATAAAACCCCTTTCCTCCATATTTAGGCAAAAGTGAGGGGTGGATATTCAAGATCCGGCTTTTAAATTCTTTGATCACAGAAGCCGGGATCTTTATTAGATAACCGGCCAACACTATTAGACTGGTATTCCAGTCAGTCAGTTGAGTTAATAATTTGTTTGCGAAATCGTGTTCACTGCTGAAGTCGGCAGGCGAGAGAACCCGTGTTGGTATATTATGATCTTCGGCCCTTTGAATAGCACCGATATTGTATTTATTGGTGATAAGGCCGGATATATTCGCAGTGATATCACCACGATCTACAGCATCAATAATAGATTGAAAGTTAGTGCCCGAGCCGGAGGCAAAAACAACGATATTCTTCAAAAGACCTTAGGATTTTGCATTGCCTGATTGGGCAGAAAAGATAGCAAATGTTTAGGTGGGATGAAGGATTAATTCAGCTATTCGGGTCCGGTATTTGTACTGACATCCCTTCGAAATACCTGATAGTTATTGAAGCTCCAGCTGAGCTGAGTGATGGTGATCTTAATTACTGTGGCGAGTGGAATAGCAATAAGCATTCCTAAAATACCTGCTGTTTCTGCACCGATCAGAATTATGAATAAGATTGCGACGGGGTGCATATCAGCAGAACGTGAAAAAAGCATGGGCTGGAATACAATATTATCCAACATTTGCACGATAAAGATCGCAAGAATACAAGCGGCTACCATAGAAAAATTACCTATCTCAATGATAGATACAATAATGGATAGAAAATATCCCAGGATCGGGCCAAAGTAGGGGATGGTATTTGCCAGCCCCACAGCAATACCGACCGACAAAGCATTATCAAGCCCGGCAATACTTAAGGTAGCCCACGAGGAAAGTGCGACAAAGATACTTTGCAGAAGAACACTTCTAAAATACAAGCCAAGGCGTTTTTCAATTTTATCTATCACCGTAAGCGTGGTTTCAAAATATTTATTCGGTACCATCTGAAGAAGGTCGCGACGTATTTTACTGCCATCTTTCAAAAAGAAAAAAGCAGCAAATGGAACAACAAGCACTGCAGAAAATATATTAGTAAAAATACCCAGTGCATCGCTTACGATTGATGACAACTGATTTACATTGAATAATTCGTTTACAACTCCAGTGATGTTCTCTTCAAGAAAACCCGCGGGTAAGAACTCAAATTTGTTAATAAGCTGAGTTTCAACCCTAATAGCTATTTGCCTGATATTTTCAATATTGAGTTGTGCAGTTAACTCTGCCATCTGGTTGGCAATGATTGGAATCACACTGGTTGATGTAAACACAAGAATCAATATTACCGTGGCAAGAATAAGTGTGATGCCAAAGGTACGGTTCAATCCTATCGACTGTAGGCGATTGGCAAAAGGATCCAGAATGTAGCTCAGGATCATAGCCAGTACAAGAAATACAACCAGGTTTGAATAGTTGTATATGATCATCAGAGCTACGGCAACTGCAGCAAGGCCAAGTATGAAACGAACAACCCGATCCAGTGTAATATTTCTCATTGCTTAATACGTGCTAAGAATTCATCCATGTGTTTAAAAATGTGGTCTGAATCGTACCCTTTTCTCATCAAAAAATCGAATACTTTCTTTTTACGTTTTTCTTCCGGTTCTCGCTGATATCGTTTCTTCTTTTTCTCAACAAGTGTGATCATGCTTTCTTTAATGGCATCATCCTCAAATACTTGCTGAATACAATCCTCTACTACATTTTTTGAGATACCCTTATTAAATAGCTGCGTCCGGATCTTATAGGGTCCCCAATCATTGAATTCAAACTTATCGGCCGTGTACTTAACCGCAAATTTGTGATCATCGATGTATTCTTTTTGTTCGAATTCGTCAAGGATCTCATCTACAAAACTTCCTGAATAGCCCTTTTTATAAGCTTTATCTTTGAGTTCTTTTCGAGAATGATCCCGGCGTGAAAGAATACGGAAAAAGTAATCTCGTGCGGCACATTCATTTTCAGAATCAATGATCCTGTCAAATAAAAAAGGCGTTATCTCAACGCCTTTTTTTAGTTTTAGATTTGTAAGTGTGGCTTCAGATACGCCGATCAAAAATTGATCATCAGCGAAAAGTGAAAATCGAGAGGCATTCTTTTTCTGCACCTGAATGTCAGAAATAATTGCCGGAAGAAGTAATTTAGCTTCCTCCAGCTTTTCCTCTTTTGACTTTCGTTTAGTCTTCAACGTCAGCTTTCTCTTTTTCTTTCTCTTTCCCTTTTTTCTTGTCCTCTTCTTCGTCTGATTCAGTTATTAACCCCATCAGCTTACCACGAACCTTCTCCTCAATAGATTTAGCTAATTTCGGATCTTCTTCCAGGAATTGCATAGCGGCATCAGAACCCTGTCCGATCGGTTCACCATCATATCGGAACCAGCTTCCGCGTTTCTCGATGATGTCATATTCCACAGCCAGATCAAGTATTTCAGAAATACGTGAGATCCCTTTTCCGTACATGATGTTAAACTCAACCACTTTGAAGGGAGGAGCTACCTTATTCTTTGCGATCTTCACTTTTGTTCGGTTTCCAACAACTTCATCACCTTTTTTGATGGATCCAATTCTTCGAATATCAATTCGGACAGAAGAGTAAAACTTAAGTGCACGTCCACCGGTTGTGGTTTCAGGGTTTCCAAACATTACCCCAATTTTTTCACGAACCTGATTAATAAAAATACAGGAAGTACGACTTTTATTGATGATACCGGTAATCTTTCTCATAGCCTGAGACATCAATCGTGCCTGTAGACCCATATGTGAATCACCCATTTCGCCTTCCAACTCAGCTCGGGGAACGAGGGCGGCAACAGAGTCAATTACAATTACGTCGAGTGCTCCTGAACGAATCAGCGTTTCGGTGATCTCGAGAGCCTGCTCACCGTTATCCGGTTGTGAAACCAACAGTTCTTCAACATTAATACCCAGTGCTTTTGCGTAACGAGGATCAAAGGCATGTTCTGCATCTATAAATGCTGCATAACCACCGGCTTTTTGTGCCTCGGCGATAACCTGAAGGG
>Ga0136596_1000064_pt1 | contig 64460 bp, 59 predicted proteins | sample AntRauTorcE11897_FD_101387 | JGI IMG/M metagenome (GOLD analysis project Ga0136596, IMG submission 101387) | Saline lake microbial communities from Rauer Islands, Antarctica - Metagenome Torckler E11 #897 | ecosystem: Environmental > Aquatic > Non-marine Saline and Alkaline > Saline | place... | reverse complement strand
CGCCCACCCACCAGCGATTGAGAGAGTAAGGAATGAACTGTGCATATGACATAGCCCCGGCATAACTGGATTCAAGAGAAAGTACATCCATGTTTCTTTCCCGCGTGAATTTCAGAAGTTCTTCCAGCTGAGCTTTGGCAAATTTGGCACGGTGCCCTTCCGCATACATAGAAACATAGGCATTGAAAGGATTGTAGCTGCCTTTATATCGCCCAAACTCCGATTCAATTCCTAAGATCCCGGCGATTATAGTTTTCGGGATCCCGTATTCTTTTTCAGCCTCATCCAGGTCAGCGGCATATTCAGTCATAAAGCTGCGGATATTGTCTTTCTTACTGTTATAACCGACCGCTCCCTGATAGTCCTCAAAACTCTCGATCTTGATCTCCGCCGCACGGGTAAATTTTCCTGTAATATCTTCCACTAATTTAAACCGAGGATCTTCGATCATCTTATTGAATGCATAGCCTTTGGCTTCAAAATATTCTGTCAGCTCTTTGATGTTCTTCTCCATTTTAACGGGATCAGAAATATCAGAATTAGCAAGCATTGGAACTGTTATAAACAGTAGTAATAATGTGATGTTCGTTTTTTTCATAGTCTTTAGCGGATTTTTTTACCTCTCTGATTGAGTATAACAAAACTGAAGGGAATAGAGAATTAAAGATTTTGAATCTTTTAAGGTTGATAGAGTCGCCTAATACAAATAATTTTGTTCCAACGCAGAGCGTAGTAACAAGGTAATATAGGAGCATAGAAGAAGGGCTCAAGACTTGGCTAGATCAAAACAGAAAATCGAAATACAATTTGGTGAATTTTTTAGCTTCGCTCCACACGCTCAGCGTTGGAGTGAATAATTCTCTGATGAAAGCTTCAATGTTCGATATCCTTCTTCAGTGTTGAATGTTCATTCGAACTTCAATCCAAAAACCCTTACCTTTTAGGGCTTTTAAAAGTCCGCTATGCTTGGTTTCTCTGAGGATGGCGCCAAATTTCAAAACTATTATCAAAAAGTACCATGGCAAAAGAATTTGATGTATGTGTAATCGGGTCAGGCCCCGGCGGATATGTAGCCGCCATTCGAGCTTCTCAGCTTGGCTTTAAAACCGCAATTGTAGAAAAAAGACATCTTGGTGGTGTTTGTTTGAATATCGGATGTATCCCTACCAAAGCATTGCTGCGCTCTGCAGAAGTATATGAGTCGATCGAACATGCGTCTGATTATGGGGTGAACGTAAAAGACTTTTCAGCCGATTTTGGTGGCATGGTGAAACGAAGCCGTGGCGTTGCCGACAAAATGAGCAAAGGTGTTCAGTTCCTGATGAAAGCAAATAAAATTGAAGTGTTCATGGGAACCGGTGTGTTCAAATCAAAATCTGAGCTGGCCGTAAATGATGATAAAGGCAAAGAGCAGGAAAGCATCAAGGCCAAGCATTTTATAGTGGCCACAGGCGCACGTCCGCGTGAGCTTCCAAGCCTGAAGATCGATGGTGAGATGATCATCGACTCCGAAAAGGCGATGAAAATGGAAAAGCAGCCTAAGAAAATGGTGATCGTTGGAGCCGGCGCTATTGGCGTTGAGTTTGCTTATTTCTATAACACCATTGGAACGGAAGTAACCATAGTTGAGCTTCAGGATAGCCTTGTGCCGGTTGAAGACAAAGATGTTGGAAGAGAACTCGGCAAGATCTACAAGAAAAAAGGCATGAACGTGATGACCGGAAGCACGGTCGAGAACGTGAAGAAAAAAGGCAAAGGTGTTGAAGTTACCGTGAAGACCAAAAAAGGTGAAGAGAAGATCGAAGCCGATGTGGTTCTTTCAGCTGTTGGCGTGACCGGAAATATCGAAGGACTTGGACTTGACAAAGCAGGCGTTAAAACTGAAAAAGGCGCTATCGTGGTTGATAAGAAAACTTATAAAACTAACGTCAATGGCATTTATGCGATCGGTGATATTATCGGAGCTCCCTGGTTAGCTCATAAAGCTTCTCATGAAGCGACTGTACTTGCTGAGCAACTAGCCGGACAGAATCCACACCCGATCAATTACAACAACATCCCGGGCTGTACCTATTGTGAGCCTCAAATTGCTTCTGTTGGATATACGGAGCAGCAGGCAAAAGATGAGGGCTACGATGTGAAAGTTGGAAAATTCCCGCTTTCTGCATCCGGTAAAGCCACAGCGCTCGGGCACGAAGAAGGCTTCGTTAAGGTTGTGTTTGATGCCAAATACGGTGAATGGCTCGGTTGCCATATGATCGGTTTCGGTGTTACTGAATTGATCGCTGAAGCGGTTGTAGCACGAGATCTTGAAACCACCGGACATGAAATTATCAGTGCGGTTCACCCACATCCAACGATGTCAGAAGCGGTGATGGAAGCTGTTGCTGAAGCGTATAACGAAGGTGTTCATTTAGGAACTCCAGTTAAGAAGAAATAGGATCACAGATTTCGCTGATCATATGATTAGCACGGATTTGTGATGAATGAATTTGGCTCCTTCGGGAGCCATTTTTGTCTTTTTTGCAGATGAAAATTTATAGAATCTGTGATTTAAGCGTCTCGGTCTGACGGCTCCAAGTCCGTCTGACCGATTGGTAATTAAGGCTATGAAGCCTTATCCACCGGTCAGATCGAGAAAATCCTCCCTCGAGGAGAGACTTTCTCCTGGTCATCTTGATTTATTAATTAAAGCAATGTCGATAAAAAGAGTTGAACTTTATGATCTTGGCCATGCTTCCTATCAGCCGATATGGGACTTGCAGAAGTCTGTGCAGCAGCGTCTGATCAATGAAAAGCGAGCTGAACAAAAAGGAGTTTTTAAAGGCAAACGCCTGGACGATATTTTCTTTTTTGTGGAACATCCGCATGTATACACTTTGGGCAAAAGTGGCAGGAAAGAACATATGTTGCGCTCAATGATGGAGCTGCAGGAGTTAGATGCAGAATTTATTAAAAATGACCGCGGTGGTGACATCACATATCACGGTCCCGGGCAGATCGTAGGCTATCCCATTTTGGATCTTGATCGTCATTTCACGGATGTACATAAATACCTTCGCTTCCTCGAAGAAGTGATGATCGGTGTTTGTGCCGATTATGGTTTTGAGGCCCACCGCATTGAAGGAGCCACCGGCGTTTGGGTCAACGATGAAAAGATCTGTGCTATGGGGATCCGGTGTTCTCGCTGGGTGACCATGCACGGTTTTGCGCTCAACGTTAATACCGACTTGAGATACTTTAACAACATAGTCCCATGTGGTATTGATGATAAAGCCGTTACTAGTTTACAGAAACTTTCCGGCAAAGAAATTGACCCCGAGGAAGTTAAAGAGCGAATTGTTTTTCACTTTGAAGATGTTTTTAAAGTCTCCATCTCTAGCAAGGGTTCGTTGCAAGAAGTGGAGCAGATTATTTCGTAACTTTGAATTATAATTAACGACTTAAAAAAATTGTCACTCTGAGCGCTTAGATGGCTTAAAAGAATCTGAGTTGATCGCGAAGAGTCTCAAAGCAGAACTCATGAACAGTTTTATACTTTGAGATCCTTCGCGAAATACATGGAAAGCCTAATCACAAATCAAAGCGCTCAGGATGACAACTCCTTTGCTGATCTTAATTGATTAGTAATAATTCCCATAAGAAGCACCATGATCAAAGAACTTCAGGTTGTAGAAAATTCAAAAACCAAAAACCGTCGGCCGGATTGGCTGCGCGTAAAACTTCCATCAGGAGAAAAATTCAAGGAAGTGTCGCAAACGATCCGAGACAATAACCTGAATACGGTTTGTTCGGAAGCCCGATGTCCTAATATGGGAGAATGCTGGGGAGCCGGAACCGCTACCTTCATGATCCTGGGCGATGTTTGTACCCGTTCATGTGCTTTCTGTGCGATCAAAACCGGTCGCCCGCCCGCTGACCTTGACTGGGACGAGCCGAAGCGTGTAGCAGATGCAGCAGCCAAAATGAAGTTAAAGCACGTGGTGCTTACCTCGGTAAATCGTGATGAAAGAAAAGACGGCGGAGCTCCTATTTTTGCTGCTTGCCACGAAGAAATTAGAAAAGCTATTCCCGGCGTAACAATTGAGTCTCTGATCCCTGATTTTCGTGGAGAATGGGATGCAGCTCTGCAGATCGTTTTTGATACCCCGCCGGATGTATTGAGTCACAATCTGGAAACTGTTCCAAGTAAATACAGAAGAGTACGCCCTCAGGCACGCTACGAGCGATCACTTGAGCTGCTTCAGCGTACCAAAAATGCCGGTATCAGAACGAAGACCGGAATCATGGTTGGCCTTGGAGAAAAACGCGAAGAAGTAATTGAGTTGATGCAGGATTGCGTGGATCACGGTGTGGATGTGTTGACCATCGGCCAATACATGCAGCCAACTAAAATGCACCATCCGGTATTGGACTGGGTCCATCCAGACCAATTTGCAGAGTATAAAGAGATCGGTGAAAAATTAGGCATTGAGCATGTTGAAAGCGGCCCCTTGGTTCGTTCTTCCTACCATGCGGAGCGCCACGTATAGTTCGTTTTTTTGGTTAAGGGAGAAATCCAGGTAATCAATAACTACTAACTAACCATCGGTTATAGTAACTTGCGAAAAAGACAAGGCAAATGATCGCATTATTCACAGTATTGGCTATTAGTTACGTGTTGGGTTCTATCCCATCTTCCCTGTGGGTTGGGAAAATATTTCATAGTATTGATATTCGTGAACATGGAAGCGGTAATGCAGGTACCACCAATACTTTTCGCGTTTTAGGATGGAAATCGGGAAGTACTGTATTTGTGCTCGATTTTATGAAAGGTTTTGTCGCATCTTTTTGGGTCAGTTTGTATGCCTTTGAAATTGGAAATGGCCCCATCGCTCCTCCCGGATGGGAAGCAGATGCTTTTCTGATGGTTACTTGTGGATTAATGGCGGTGGTTGGCCATATGTTTCCCTTATTCGCAAACTTTAAAGGAGGTAAGGGAGCTGCAACAGCCTGTGGAATGCTCTTTGGGATTGAGCCAATTTCTATAAGTATCTCATTTGGCCTTTTCATTTTGATTACGCTTACCACACGCTATGTTTCTCTTGCTTCAATAACTTCAAGTTTTATCTATCCAATTAGTTTGTTGGTGATGCGTTATGGATTCGGATATTATGTGGATGGAAGTATCATCATTTTTGCGATTTTAATTGCTGCCGGAATTATCATCAAGCATAAATCAAATATCCGGCGACTTCTGAATGGCAATGAGAACAAGGCGAACATCTACGGAAAGAAAGAGAAAGAAAATGAGGCCGCTGAAAAAATGGCGGAGGCGGAAGTATGAGTAACAGGAATGTCACAGTTATTGGTGCGGGAAGTTTTGGGACCGCCTTGGCCATGGTATTGGATCAGGCCGGAAATAAAGTTCAGATCTGGGCAAGAGAAGCAGATATCGCCAATCATATCAACGAAAAGCATTTTAATCCTTCGTACCTGAGCGATATTAAACTTTCGGAGTCTATAGTTGCCTACAATAATTTGGAGCAGTGTATGCAATCTCAGGACATGGTGGTTTTTGCTACCCCGTCGCATACACTTCGTAAAGTTGCAGAAAAGCTTAAGCCCTGCCTCGATGGCCACGAAATTTTGATCACGGTAGCCAAGGGGATCGAAAATGACACCTTTAAAACTATGTCGCAGGTTTTGGTTGAAGTGATGCAGGGAACTACACTGGAGGATAACATCGGCGTCTTATATGGGCCAAGCCATGCAGAAGAAGTTGGAACTATGAAGCCGACAACCGTGGTATCTGCCGCTTATTCAACCCGTACGGCGAAGATCATTCAAGAGACCTTTTTAACTCCAATGTTTCGGGTATATCTAAATAATGATGTGATCGGCGTTGAGATCGGAGGGTCAGTTAAGAACATTATGGCTATAGCTGCAGGTATTGTGGACGGCGCTGAACTTGGTGATAACGCAAAAGCAGCCCTAATCACACGCGGACTTCATGAGATGAAGCGTATGGGAACCATGATGGGTGCTCACTCTGATACGTTTTCAGGTTTGACGGGAATGGGAGATCTCATTGTGACATGCACCAGTTCTCACAGTCGGAACCGTTCGGTGGGATTTCGCATTGGTAAGGGTGAGAAGCTGGATGATATTATCGAAAGTATGAATATGGTGGCTGAGGGTGTTAAAACGACTAAGTCGGTATATGATTGGGCTACAAAGAATAACGTGGAAATGCCCATCACCAAGGCGGTTTATAGTGTTTTATTTGACAATGTTGACCCCAGAGATGCGTTGCATGATCTGATGACCCGCGATCCCAAAAATGAAATTGTAATGTAAATCGGGTTTCGTGTTAAGCGTTACAGGTTAAGGTAAATGAACTTGTAACGCATAACTCGCAATTCGTAACCCTACTATGATGAAAGACGAGTTTGAATTCTACATGCAGTATTCAGATACCGTTAAAGTATCTAAGCTTACTCGCACAGATCTTAAAAACCTTATCCAAACCGGCGAAAGCAGTTTCCTGGAATTTAAGCACAGTGTAGCTTCTCCCGAAAAAATAGCACGAGAAATGGCCGCCTTCGCTAATACCAAAGGCGGAACAATATTGATAGGTGTAGAGGACAATGGAGAAATATTAGGTGTTGAAAGTTATCACGAAGAAGAGTTTTGGCTGAATCAGGCTGCCCGGGAAGAATGTATCCCTGAAATACCTATAGAAATTGAGTTACTGAATGTAGGAGAAAGAGATGTCCTGATCGTGAAAGTACCGGAAGCGGGAAAAAAACCGATTCATGTAAGAGGGAAAAAATATCGTCAAGTGTATGTACGCGTTAATGATGAAAGCGTAGTTGCCAGCGATGAATACATTGAAGTGCTCAAGCAAAATGCCTCTGATGAGGGAGTGACTTTTGAGTATGGTGAAAAAGAACAACAACTGTTCCGGTTTTTGAATGAATATGGAGACATCACGGTTAAGAGGTTCTCGCTGCTTATAAGTGTAACAACCTACAGGGCGGCTAAAATTTTGGTGAATTTGGTGAGTGCCGGTGTGCTTGACCTGTTTGAAAAGGATGGCATAACTCATTACACATTTTCCCAAAAAACTTCGTAATTTTGACTCGTTCTAAATAAAGGGAGCGAAAATAAAATGAGTGTTCAGGAAGATAATTTAGATGATGTGATATCCTCGTTGATAGATGTTGATGAGGAAAAGGAAACAGCATCCCCGCAGCCAATAACAGCTGATCAATATCAAAAAGATGAATTGACCGGAGAGCCTGTTCTGCTGACTGAACGAGCTGCCCGGCAAGTAGAGAAGATCAAAGAGCAGGAAGACCTGGATGCAAACTTATACCTGCGCGTAGCTGTTGATGGTGGCGGATGTTCCGGGCTCAGCTACAAACTTGGCCTCGATTACCGCACCGATGAGGATAAGATTTTTGAAAGCTATGATGTAGAAATTATTGTCGCGCCCAAACACCTTATGTATTTAGAAGGGATGCAGATCGACTATCCCGATGGACTCGATGCCCGCGGCTTCACCTTCGATAATCCCAATGCCGTTGAAAATTGCGGTTGCGGAACTTCCTTCGCTATTTGATTCCCCCCTGTAGATTCTAGCTATCTTCTGGAGAAGAAGTCATTCCAAGCTGTTCTTTAACCCTTTTCATGCCCTCGGCAGCTTTTAGTTTCCAGTCTTCGGATACATATCTGCGGACCATTAATACCGAGCAAGGAGCACGATCAGCAATAATATCAGGAATAGTACCAAACAGAACGTTTCGAATACCCCATTCATGAGATGCACCTATAATGAGTAGGTCATCCTTGTGCTCTTCAAGTTCTGATAAAATACCACCGGTCACATCTTCAGATTCTTTTACTGATATTTTCAGCCGGTCAAAGCCTTCAAGTAACGGTTTGATACGGTCGCGTAGCTCTTTTTCCTCGTCCTCGATATCTGTACCCGGTTTTACCAACCTGAGGATCCTTAAATCAGCATCTACTGCTTGTGCAATACGGATACCGATCTCCATACCGAGACGTGCGTGGAGTCCGCCGCCCCATGGTACTACAACAGATCGGATCTCATCGAGCTCACGGTCTTTTAAAATAGAAATGTCGGCTTTTAAATTTTTAATTATCCGCTGGACCGGAGAATTGTAAATTCTTCCGAGACTAAATCCGCCTTGCCAGCCCATCACCAACATATCGGCTTTTCTATTTTCAGTTTCTGAAACAAGACCTTTGAAAATATCATGAGAAGCAGCACTTGCTGTTTCAAAAGTCGTTGCGGATAGAGCGCTTTTAGTTGCATGCTCCAACGTCTCTTCTTTCGATTTTTCTATGATCTCCTCAATACTTTCTCTAACCGGCTTTTGTTCTTCCATCATTTTATCGATAGTAGAGACCGGAGTTTGAAAAGGTACTTTAAGCATATTCAATCCTGTTACTTTCCCGCCCTCCTCTTTACCTGTAGCTATAAGTTGTGAGATCTTTAGCAAAGCTTTTTCATGTGCAGGATTAGCAAGTGCCGTTACGATATTCCTTCCTTCCTTAGCGCTTAAAGAGCGAATGGCGGGAGCCCATTCTTCAAACTCAGATTCATGCAATTCTACCGGTGCGGTAAACATGGCGAATCCAAGCTCATTCCAATTTTTCTTGAGTTCAGGCAGGGCATGTTCAATTTCAACCCGTGACCTTCCCCAAACAAAATACCAGGTAAGGCTTCCAATAATAAGAACGACGACCGCTATTTGGGCAAAAGTACCTGAATAAACAATGATAGATAAACATCCTACTGCAGCTAAGATCTGAAGCCATGGTGTACCGGGAGTACGATAGGTAGGCTTGTACCAATCAGGATGGGAAACCCTCAGTACCACACATCCAATGTTCAGGGCCGCATAACTGTAAAGCTGAAGTACACTGGCTATTTTTGCAAGGTCTTCAAGGCTTTCCAGTAGTAGAAATAACAGAGCCAATATTCCTGTAAGAATAATGGCACGGTATGGAGTAAGCAATTTATGGTGGATGTCTGCAAGCCAGTTAGGAACCATTCGGTCACGCGCCATGGCAAGATTGATTCTTGAAGAAGCCATGATGCTGGCGTTGGCAGAAGAAAGGGTGGCCAAAAGCCCGGCAATGATAATAGCTACTGCTCCCGGACTTCCAAGAATGGTGCGTGCCGCAGTTGTCAGTGGGTCCCGAACATCAGCAATCGTAGACTGTTCAAACATCCCACCTATCACCAAGACGATAACAACGTATAGTACCGTAACAAGTGCAACAGAACCTATCAAGGCTCGGGGTAAATTTTTAGATGGATCTTTGATCTCTTCCGCAACGGCCGCGATCTTCACAAATCCAAGAAAGGATACAAATACCAGGGCAGTAGTAGCCGAAATGGAATCAAATCCAAAAGGCATAAATGGGTCGTAGTTGGAAGCATCAATATGAAAAACACCCATCACACTGAAGGTGCCTAATATCACAAAAAGAATAAGTACGATCACCACTTGTGTTCGACCCGACTCTTTGGCTCCGACCACATTCAAGATCGTTAACAGTATGCCACCTATCACGGCGCCCCAAAAAGGGGTTATGGGAAGGAATTGTGAGAGATACTCACCCAACCCAAATAAATAGAATGCGATGGCAAAAGTCAGGCTCAACCATATTCCCACTCCTGAGATAGCTCCCATTGCGGGACCTAAAGACCGGGATACAAAAAAGTAATCCCCACCGGAAGTAGGCATACCCGTCGCCAATTCAGCGGCACTGGAGGCGGTGATCATACAAACTACACCGGCGATCAGATAGGCGAATATAGCAGCCGGCCCCGACATTTCCAGGGCAACTCCAGCCAATAAAAAAATACCGGCACCAATCATGGTTCCGGCTCCAATCGTCAGTGCATCCCAAAATCCGAGTTCACGTTTTAAATCTGCCATAAATATTTTTTCTGTTAGGGGAGCAAAGCTACTATCAATTTCAGAAAAGTAAAATTAATCTTAGCGGTTTTTTCCAAATAGCTGGATACGGTGTTTACACACAATACATATCCGAAATTGATTTTAGAAAGCCCGTTAGAGGTGTAATGTCAGGACTGTTCTCTAGATCTGGATTTTGTTGATGCGGTGATGTCAAGCTCTTCCATGTCATCTTCGGTTTTAGGGAGGTTGATCTCTCTTTTTACTTCTTCTTTAGCCGTTGTTGAGGCTTTAAAGTGACGCTCAATTTTGCCTTGTAAGGTTTCAGTTAGCTCCAGTAGATTCTTCTTTTTATTCTTGGCTTTGCTATTTACAAACCGGGCAAAGAATAGGGAGGTAAGAATGATCAGAGCTGAGATCAGTAACATCGGGGCGATTTCATTATTTCCGGGTAGTCCAAAAATAACAGCAGCAAGCAAAAGGAAGCCTCCGAAACCAGCTAATATACTTGGCAGATACAACTTGTTATGAGTTTTCAGGCTTTGGGAAACAGTGATCTTGGTACTGCCATCCACCTGCTCAAATTCAATTTTTGGGGATGATGCCGAAGCAATCATCCTGGAAACACCCGAAGGCTTAGCTTTCCACATGATCTTATTTCGCCGGTGTGAAATATCGCCCATGGTATTAAAATGATATTCAGCATGGTTTTTCAATTCATTCAGCAATTCCTTATCAACAGTTCCGTGGGCAAAACCTATTGCTTTGGCCGAATTAAAATCCAGTGTATCTGCTAAAAAAGGCTCGTGGACCGGAACACCTGAATATTCGAGGTAGGCTTCATATGCGTATTTTCTGGGCAACCCAAGCTCATCGGTAATTTCAAAAAGCTGCTTAACTTCTTTGTCGGGCTCTGCCGAACTTTTGTCAGAGACATGCTCTCCGAATTTTTGAAGCAACGAAGCTTTCTTTACAATATCTCTGATCTCATCATCAGTGAGCTTACTCATATTCCCTAGTTTAATTTGGCTTGTGCATCCATAATTATTTTCTCGACTTCATCTTTCGAAATGACTTCCGTTTTGTTGCAATATTGGCAAACTACTTCTTGTCCCTCGCCTTCCATGTCTTTAAGGTCATCAAGGCTGAGCATTGATAATGCACTTTTAAATCGTTTACGTGTACAACGGCAGAAAAAATCTACAGGTTGTCGATTTAACTCTTTCACCTGCAGGGGTGAAATAGCCTTAGTCATAACCTCATCAATATACTGTCCGTCAGAAAGCAGTTCGTCTAAGGCCGGGAAAGAACTCAATCGTTCCTGAAGCATATCAATTTGCCCATCAGGTGCACCAGGCAGGCGTTGTATCATGAGTCCGCCGGCATGTGTAACGCTTCCATCTTCATCAATGCCAACATCAATTAGCAGGGCTGAAGGAATTTGTTCAGACTGTGCAAGATAATGAGCAACATCACTGTTCACATCACCTTTTACCAACTGAATACTACTGGTGCGTGGTTCTGCTTCATTATATAATATCTTAGAAAAAGTAAGGACGCCAAGGCCGATACCATCTCCAAGTTCTGTCTCAGGATCGGAATAATCGAGCTCTGCTTTGGGATTTTTAACATATCCCCGAATTTCACCTACAGAATTTGCCTCAGCCACCAAGTGACCGATGGGGCCGTTTCCATCCATCCGGAGTTGTATGCGTTCTTCGCCTTTAAGTTCGGAAGCCAGAAGCATGGTAGCGGTCAATGCTTTCCCAAGAATAACAGTATTAAGCAGTGAAAGTTTATGATTGTCTCTTGCTGTTTTTACTACCTCAGTTGTTTTAACTACGGATATTTTGAAGTGGCCATCTGTGGTGATTCCCTTGATAAGCCGGTCTTTAAAATTATACTCTTCAATGTTCATAGGAGTGATAGAATGCTGTTTTAAATGTATCTCTATTTGGATTTATTTCGCCCTAAAGATACGCAGAAAATTGGATTTTATTGGGTGGGGAAATAGATATGACTAGTTAGCCATGAGATATAATGCTTAAGCTATATCAATACTAGTCACGATGCCTTCCTCTCCCGGAGAGGCAACAAAGGAGAAGGTAAAAGTGACAAAACACAACGCTCTCATTCACAAAAAAAGGCACCCTAGAATGAGGAGCCTCTTAAACTTAAATTAGATCACCGAAGCAGGTCAGTCGATAAAGCGCTTATAAACTTCACCGAGTCTTCCGGAAACATTAGCTTTGGAAGAATACTTATTTTTGATGTGTCCGATGGTCTCAATTCTCTTCTCTGCTAAAGCATTAGAAGCTTTGTGAGCCGGCATGCCATGCTCTTCGGAATAATTCAGAATGTCGGTAATGGTGTTGTAAATATTACCGGCATTTTGAAGAGCTCGTTCTTCATTATATCCTTCCAGTTCGCTGGCAATGTTGATGATACCACCTGCATTGATCACGTAATCAGGAGCATAGATGATGCCTTTGTCGCGAAGCATCTGTCCGTGTTTGTCTTCTTCATCCAGCACGTTATTGGCTCCGCCGGCAATGATATCACACTTGAACTGATCCACGGTATCATCGTTGATCACCCCGCCTAAAGCACAAGGAGTGAAAATATCCACATCAAGGCCGTAAATGGCATCAGGGTCGACCAGTTCTGCTCCAACTTCTTCTGCAAGTACTTTAGCTTTGTCATTATAGATATCGCAGATGAAAAGCTTGGCACCTTCTTTGGCAGCATGGCGTGCAAAATATGAGGCCACATTACCGGCTCCCTGTAATGCAATTTTCTTTCCTTCAAGAGAGTCACTTCCATAGGCTTTATTGGCACAGGCTTTCACACCCATATATACACCATATCCTGTAACAGGAGATGGATTTCCACTTCCACCCAGTGCTTTTGGAATTCCGGTCACATATTTGGTTTCAGAGTAGATCCATTCCATTTCCTTTTCTGTCATCCCGACATCTTCTGCGGTGATGTACCTTCCACCAAGTCCATCCACGAAACGACCAAATGAGCGAAATAACGCTTCCGTTTTTTCAGTGTGAGGGTCGCCAATGATCACGGCTTTTCCACCCCCTAAATTTAATCCTGAAATAGCTGATTTATAGGTCATACCCCGCGAAAGCCGGAGCACATCCTTCATGGCGGCTTCTTCAGATTCATAATCCCACATACGGGTTCCTCCAAGAGCAGGACCTAAGGTGGTATTATGAATAGCGATGATGGCTTTGAGTCCTGTTTTAGGATCAGAGCAGATCACGACTTGCTCATGTTCTTTGTCAGCCAGTTCATTAAATATGGGGAAATTCTTGTTCTCTTTAGTCAATGTATTGGGTTCTTTTGTGGAAACTTTTGTCATAATGAAAGGTAAATATTTTTATAGAGAGACGGGTTGTTGGAACCGCTTCCAAAGTTCGGGATTTATTTGACGGTTCTCAACTTAATTAGAGGTTTGGAGGCTAAAGTTTGTAAGATACAGGTGAGACGGGCTGAATACGAATTTTTTAGCTGTTCATTTATTTATATGAACAAAGATGCTGATTTTCTCCTGTTTAATAGTATTTTATATGTAATGAGAAACGCAGATAGCGTTGGCAACCCGGTTTGAACGCCGCTTAGCCTTTATGAATAAAAATAAAGAACAAAATAATCATGTCATTCCGCTGGGTATACGCGCAGCCGGATCAGGAAGAGTCTGCCCTGGATTTAGGGAGCAAGCTTGGAATTCCGGACAAAATAGCCCGATTGCTGGCTATACGCGGCATAAAAACATACGATGATGCAGAATACTTTTTCAGACCAAAGATAGGCAACCTCCACGATCCTTTTTTAATGAAGGATATGGATGTCGGCGCCGAACGCCTGGCACTGGCTATCCGCAAAAGTGAAAAAGTACTCGTTTACGGCGATTACGACGTAGACGGGACTACGGCCACTTCCTGCATCTACACGTTTCTGAAAGAATTTGGGGTTGATGCCGATTACTATATTCCGCATCGCTTTAAGGAGGGCTACGGCATAAATCCGGATGGCATTAAATATGCTGAAGATATTAACGCTACACTTATAGTATCTGTCGATTGCGGAATCACGGCCATCGAAGAAGCCAAAGTAGCCAAAGAAAAAGGCATCGACCTGATCATCTGCGATCACCACAATGTAAGTGATGAGATCCCCGATGCAGTTGCTGTACTTGATCCCAAGCGCCCCGATTGCAATTATCCTTTTGACGGACTTTCAGGGGCGGGGGTTGGATTTAAACTCATACAAGGAACTATTGTAAAACTCGGCCTTCCCAAATCTGTTGCCTATAAATTCCTGGATCTGGTGGCTATTTCCATTGCCTCTGATATTGTCCCGATCATTGATGAAAACCGGGTGCTGATGAAGGCCGGTTTGAGTATGATACAGAAAAGTCCGCGGGTGGGAATAGAAGCTTTGCTCGATCTCATAAATGTGAAAAAAGAGGAAGTCAATACCTCGAAGATCGTGTTCTCTATTGGCCCGCGTATCAATGCGGCGGGGAGAATGGGAGACGCCAGCACGGCCGTAAAGCTGATGATCTCGGAAACCCTGGGAGAAGCTAAATCACATGCCCATGAGCTGGAATCCATCAACCTGCGCCGCCGCGATACGGATTCAAAAACCATGAAAGAGGCTATGGCCCAAATCGATAAGGATTTTGATATGGAAGAAACCTCCACCATTGTTTTGTACGCAGAGGACTGGCACCTTGGGGTGATCGGGATCGTGGCTTCGCGACTTGTAGATCTGTATCACCGCCCGGCCATCATGCTTAGTAATGTAGATGGAAAAGTGAAAGGGTCTGCCCGAAGCATCAAAGGATTTAATATCTATAATGCTATCAAAAAATGTGAAGATTTGTTGGAGCAATTTGGGGGACACGAGTTTGCAGCCGGACTTACACTGAGCGAAAAAAATCTGACCGAATTTCGCCGGCGCATGAATGAACTAGCTTTTACCGATCTTTCCGACAATTCATTTGAGCCGGAACTTACCATTGAGACCAAGCTTGACCTGAGTGAAGTAGATATGAAATTCTGGAAGCTGCTGAGTCAGTTTGAACCTTTTGGGCCAGGAAACCTACGTCCCATTTTTGTGAGTGAAGGGGTTAAAGTTGTAGGTGAGCCGACCATAGTTGGTAACGGACACCTTAAGATGAGGGTGAAACAAGAGAATTCAGGGATTTTCGATACCATTGGTTTTAATATGCACGAGTATCTGCCGGTCGTACGAAATGGGAATCCATTCAAGGTGGCGTATGTGATCGAAGAAAATAACTGGAACGGCCGGCGCACTCTTCAGTTGAGGCTTAAAGATATTCACACCTTTTAATAGGGTATTTTTTGAAAAGAAGTGGAATTCAATATTGTATGTAGATAATAAACCCATTATCTTTGCCGTCCTTGTGAAAGGGACTGTAGCTCAGTCGGTAGAGCAACGGACTGAAAATCCGTGTGTCGGCGGTTCAAATCCGCCCGGTCCCACATCAAGTAAAGCCTTGTATCGCAACTATTTGAAGCGATGCGAGGCTTTTTTATTTACGGGATATTTTCAACGATTTTAAATTGGTTACAAGAGAGTGACAAGGAAAGTAATTTTACCCCCCCCTATATTCTACACTCTCTAAAAGTCATGATGTTGTGCGTGTAACCTGATAAACGATTAGTAATTGGTAAGCATAAATACAGCCTTCATATTTTCAGTGTAAGCTCTTATCTATCCTAAGAATGTAACAACATTAACAAAAAAGCTCCTTAAATATGTTTGGATAGCTTTGTAGGTATAAACTTAAATTCTACTATTCCTTAAATTTATGTGATCAACTTTTTTTTCGTTAATATTTAGTTATCAATCAATGAAAAGTTTATTTCCATGAATAATTATTCGAAATTTTTTTTACTGGTCATCTCCATTTTTATTGGAATTATTACAAACGGGTGTGGAACTATGCACATACCAGAAGAAAAATTAGAAAAAGCTCAAAATGCTGGAGCACCAGTTTATATTCAAGTAGGTATTAGCCCATTAACTGATTCAGCTGGGGGGAGGCAAGTTGGATTTACATGGAGAAATATTGGTACAAAAACGATAAAATATTTAATTATAGAAACAAGCCTCATTAATCAGGTTGGGGATGATATAACCTGTAGTATAGGTTATAGTGGAAGTGTTCGTTTTACTGGGCCTGTTAAACCAAACGAAACGCGTCGTGGGGACTCCGCAAGCAAGTGTTATGATGTCCCGCCATCTACACTTATTGTTGATAGATTGACAGTTGTTTACATGGATGATTCACAGGAAATATTTAACAGAGATGAATTACAAGAAATTGGGGCATTACATCCAGACAGCTGACAAGTGGATGCGTTTATGTGAATAATATCCTAATCATGTTTTCTCAGAGTAGTAAGAGCAATTCCATACAATCTTTTTATGGCTTTCTAGTAGCCCCTGTGAAGGTGAAGCGTGCTGATAGTAGTATCCGACTGCCTAAAGATTTGAACGCTGTTAGAAGACTTATTTTGCCCTATACATTGTGAAGTATTATCTAGCCTTTAGTCTTATCCAGTATTGAATAGAATCCACTACACAAAATGTGTGAAGTTGAAAGCATGCGCCCCTTATACATTGCACAATTGAGCTATTCATTTTACTTAGTTTGAAGAAATTAAGAATGGTCAAAATGATTTTTTTCTTTTATGTTAATGATTCTAAAGTATTTCATACTTAAAAATCTTAGTGACTCTTATGAGGAGAATGTACCATACCCAAGAAAAATGGGCGAAAAAACTAACAAGCCCAATAAAGTGCGTAAGAGATAATGCTTGGCTAGGTGAAGGATTTTACTTTTGGGATGACTTAGATTTTGCCCATCAATGGGGTAAAAGCTCCAAAAAAAATACTGGAGAATACGAAATATACGAAGCTGAGATAGACACCGAAAACGTATTAAACACGGTTTTTAATGAAGAACATTATGATTTTTGGTTAAAACAAGTTGAAAAAGTTGCTAAAAAAATTATTAAAAAAACTGGCACTAAACCTAGCATAAAAGAAATTAATGAGTACTTTGTTGAGAGAGGAGAATGGAATGAAGTTGATGGAATAATGTTTCAAGATATCCCAATGAATATGAATTACATTTTGGTACAAGGTCTTTGGTATAAAAAACGAATACAACTTGTTGTTTATAATGAAAAAATAATTCTTAATTTTTCTTTCTATATTGATGACAAATGTTAAAGGAAAAAAGTTATGCTTGACTTAAAAAATCTAGAACGCAAGTTGGATTCCGCTTTAGAAAAAGAATCCAATGCCTCGCTTAAAGAATGGCTATCTAGTAAAAGATTTAAAGGATATTTTGGCGATAAAAAGTTTGAATCTAGAACTGTGTTCAAACAAAAAGCTTCGTTTGAGTTTTCAACAGATGAAAATAATCTTGAAGTGAGCGATGACAGAAAAATTGTGAATAGTAATATAAGCTATGATTTAGCAGCTTAATGCAGATAAAAGAACAAAATAAATTATCATTTAATGGTGTTGATTTCGTTCATGTTGACTTTGACGCTCAGAAACCTTTCGATAAATCGAAAAAGGTAGATATTGATGTAGATACTAAAGTCTATTTCCCTAAGGGTGATGAAACGATCTTTAATTTATTATTTGAAACAACTCTTGAGTGTGAAGATTTTTTTAAACTGCAAGTAACAGCTATTGCAATGTTTAAGACTTCAGAAGTTATTGATAAAGAGTTGAAGGATAATTTTATTAATACTAATGCACCTGCTATTGTGTTTCCGTACATAAGAGCTTTTATTAGTAACTTTACAGCTAATCTTGGAACAACAGTCGGAACGCTAACTTTACCCCCACATATTGTTTCGGGTCCGGTTGATGTAATAGAAGCACCTTAGGTTTTGCTTGGCTCTTTTCTCTCATAGTGATAGCGTTTAGTTGTGAAGCCTGTTTCTGAAACATCCTCACTATCTAAAATTTTATTGAATCGCTCAGGATGATCTACCTGCTCTTTAGTATCTACAATAATAATATCAAAGCCTGTTAACTCATCGGATGGATTCTCTCTCTCTAATCTCTCAATGCGTTTATTTAGGTCTTTCATAGCTCTTTAGGTGGTATTCCTGCTGTTCGTGCATAGCTTACTTTAATGATCGGTAACCCTTTAGGGCAATTCTCTTTTTCCCATTGGTCTAGAGCCTCTTCACTTGGGAATGTTAGATCATCTTCTAAGTCTTTACCTGATATTTTAACCGTACCATCATAATTTATGAAGGCAATCTTTGCCGTTGCTAAAGCTTTAGGATTAGATTTTATTTCGAGAGCTTCTATTCTTTTATCTAAGTTCATTTTATTGAATCATTAGGGTTAATCGTTGCCCTGTTTTCATTGTAAAGTTCCCTAAAAGATTTCCCCATTTTTGAATCAGGATTATGCTCTAATTCATAAAGCTCTTTTAGATTGTTAGGTATTGTTAGACTCTCACATTCAATATGTGAAACTGCCTCAAGAGTGCGTATCCTGTTTTTTTGACTTCTCATGTATTTCCTCAAATTGGTTTAGTTCTGTTTTACTTAGAAGAGTTAGATCCCCTTCAGCACCTGCCTTTTTTAAGCAGTATTCCATAAACTCTAATTCCTGATCTGTCAATACAGATAAATCATAAAGATCTATTTCCGGTCTTCCGGTTTCTAATTTGTTTAAGCGTTTATTTAATTGATTCATGATACCTTCTTAAGCTGTCTCTCTTCTAATGCTGTTAAGCGTTCCTCAAACTCATGTGCTTCAGTTAGCCGGGTGTAAGCGTTGACCGTTGAAGCCATTGAATTGATTGCCCTGATCCGTTGATCATTATCATTTTCAGTATTCATGTAAATGCTTTCCAGTTCCCTGATTGCCGTACTCATTGAACATCTAATTTGATCCAGTGATAGGGGTTTTCGCTTTCTACGTTTCTTAAGTGCCATTGGCTAAAAGGTTAAATTAATAGATATCATGTGATTAATGAAAATGATAGGGGGTGTTAATCCTGGTCTTTTTGATGATCTCTTTTTAGGGTGTTACTGTCAAAGTCTGGGTTCCAATGCGCCGGCGCTTTAACCTTTTCACGTTTCTTTCTTTTAATACGCTTCTTTTTCTTACTCATTGCAATAGGTGATAGGTTAGAATGAATACTAAAATCAGAATCAGGTAAATGATTTGGATTGAGTTATTCTTATTGATCATGCCTGGAATTAATTCAGTTTATAGTTTGGATTAATTGAATCCCAATCTGCTGGATACCCTCTCTCATCAAAGATTTCACCTGTATAGGGATTGAAACCATAGGGTGCAGATTCATTACTGTTAAATTTTGATTGTAAGGCTCTATCTTTTTCGCATTCATGCAATGACTTGTGTTTATTAAGCTCTATCCCGTGCACTTTGCATAAGTGGAAAAATGAAGCAATTGAAATGCCGTTGCGGTTACTCTTCAGGCAGTTAGTGAATTGAACATCACATTCTTTGTGATCGTATTCAGAATGCCATTGACTAACTTGGTGAAAATAAATCCTGCCTGATTCTCCAAACTCTTCAGATAGTGCGAAACCAATTTTAAGCCAGTTATCATATCCATTCGTAATATCGGTGTGAGTCATCTGAATTTTACCGATCAACTCTTCAACCTTATCCCGATTATCTCTTCCAGATTGTCGCTTAATTTTCTTGTCAATCGTATAGGTAAAGACTTCAGCATCATTATTGAAATAGGGGTCGGGGTCGTAACTGATAAAACGAAATGAAGCTACATTCGACGGTGCGGGGTCAACGGTTATGCCTGCATTATCAAAGGCTTTCTGAATAGCTCTAAAATGTGCTTTATGCCGGTCTTTATGTTGTATTGGTATCAAACCCCACAATCCATTGCCCGACGTGCTGTAACTCAAATATGCGACGTATGGGATATGCTTTATTTTATGCTTCAGGTCATCCATGTTGACAGTATTATCTTTGCCATCAATATCAAACTGGATAAGTCCAGAATGTTCTATCAATCCCGATTCACTTCTATTGCTAAATGTACCTGAAGGTGTTATGCCTGCTAATGATCTTTTTTTATTCTTGTATGTTTCACCTGATAAAGATCGTAGGTGCTGGATAACATCTTTGTGATCTACTTTAAGCCAATCCAGTAAATTCACATTCACGGGTGCATCTGTATTTTTAACAGAACTGAAAGACGATATTTGAACATCTAATCTATTCACGGGGCAAAGTTTTCAAATGCTTTTAAATCTGAATTAATCATTTCTTTTTCTTGAGCCTTTTCTTTATCTGTTTCTTTGTCCTTATCCTTTTCTTTATCCTTATAGGTCTCAAAGGGGTCTTTTAGAGGTCTAAGAGAGTTCTTTTTTTCCTTCTTTAAATAGCTTTCAGGCATGGTTTCAGGATAGTTAGTACAAAACCATGTAAGAAGATCTTTTTCCTCTATTAAATGCAGATAACTTTTGTGTGAAGGTGAATTTGGGTGCAAAGGTTTCTTTTGGCAGTACTGAAACTTTACAAAGTCATTGATTAGCCATTCACCTGAAGGCAGAACGTGAACTATCTCTTCACCTTCATTTATAGCCTTTAAGAAGTCATCTAAGAATTGACGGGGGTTTCCTTCAATATCCAGATTGAAGGCTATTAGCTTAGGATTTGGAGTCCATACGCCTATGTTGTCGCAACGGTCATTTAAGAAAAACCAGAAGAGCTTTTGCTTGGGTGTGAGTTCTAAGAAAACAGGGTCATCCCAGATGTTTGTTTCGGTAAAGCGTTTTTTAGACTGCATCTTTTTCACCCTCAAACATCTTTGTTTGCATTTCAGGCGGGAAAAGATCTTTATCAGTAGATAGGAATTCTGCCTTATGTTTCGTTATCGGGTCTTTGCCTGTTTTGATAACAGCGATCTGTTTTCGGCGTTTCAGGTCCCTCACGAAGTAGCATACATTCCCTCGAAGGATGTTACATTCATTAGCTACTTGAAGGCGGGTTTTTGGTTTTTCTTTGAACGCTAAGAATACACGTCTTAGCTGGGTTTGATAGGTTTTCGAGTCCATTGTCTTTGCTCTCTTTTATGCATCAGAAAGGCAAAAAATGTATATTAGAAACAGTCTTTGCCCTTGCCTGTGAGTTCGTAGCTCACGGGCTTTTTTATGCAGTTTCTGTTTCTATTTGTGAATTGACGTGGCTGTAAACGTCGATATCCCGAAAACCAACTTTGGAAGGTCCGACGTGGATTTTTGGGAAAGGTAGGTTTCCTTCAGATTCCCAACGGTAAAGCGTAGCTACACTTACGTTTAGGATATTGCAGGTTTCTTTGACGGATAGAATTTTAAAAGGCTCTTTCATATGCAAGTAAACTTGTATGGGGGTTATTTTTTTTTTACCCGCCTTATGAAAGCTTGCCTTTAGAGAAAGGCTTAAAGTCGCGTGGACTCTATTCGTAAAATAAAACAATCAGCGATAAGAGTCAATAGAGAATATGTAAGATCTATAAGGTATAGGAATTAAGCGATATTATGGACCTTAGCTTTTTCACCTGTAATAATGGAATGAAGTTTCTTATCCCACAAATTTAAAGCCTTTCGTTTTTGTGGCATGTAGTCGTATTGATCGTATATCTCTGTAACGGAACTGCCTTCAGTATCTTTGCCATGATTGACAAGTTTAGACGTGATATTTTTAGGAGTTCCAAGTTCTGCCTGCCATGTTACAAAGGTAGTACGCAATGAATGTGGATTAAATTCAGATACCCCGCTTCTTTTTCTTATACGCTGTGATGCTTTGGAAGGGTGAACAATCGGTGTGTTAGATTTCACACTGCTATTAAATACAAACTTCTGGTCGCCTGTCTTTCTTTTGAGTTCATTCAATACATTTATTGCCATCGGGGGCAATGGCACTTCATGCGAATTTTTGGTCTTAGTATCCTTTCTAACAATGGTCCAGATCTTATTTTCAAAATCAATATCATTCCATTTCATAAGGCGGGTTTCACCTGATCTTTGCCCTAATATCATTAACAGTTTAAACATACTTCCAGCAAGTCCATTGTATTGGTCGAAATTTTGCCATAGACGTTGTATCTCATCTGCATCAAAGGCAACATTCACCTGTTTAGGTTCTGCCTTTTCTTGGTATTCCTTGAAGGAAATTTTCTTGACGACGTTGTTTTCAATATACCCCCGATCAATTGCAAAGGTGAATACACTTGATAGTAATGCCTGTAACCGTTGTGCATTAGTAGGTGTACTTTCTGCAATACCTTCTAACCATTCCAACAATTCAGAACGCTTAAAGTTTTTGATAGGACGCTTTAGTCTATTTTTACCATATCCATCAATAAAATAATTTAGTCGCCTTACATAGTCATCTTTGGTTGACTGCTTCAGCTTCTTAAAATGCTTTTCTTTGTACTCATCAATAACCTGAAGTAATGTTTTCGGCTTAGCTTCTCTATTCTCTCGACGTTCCATCGCAGGGTCTTTACCTTGTCTTACAAGCTCTCTGCAATCCCTTGCAATATCCCGTGCTTCTTTAAGTGATATTTGATCTGCTTTCTCAATTGTGAATTGTCTGGATTGTCCATCGTACCAATAACGAAATGCATAAGACTTGTAACCGGTCCTTGTGATTCTCAAAATAAAACCGCTCACATCGGTATCGTAGATTTCATATCGTTTATCTAATCCTGAATGATCTTTTTTAACAAATGCAGATGTTAGCTTTCTTTTTGTCTCTTCTATTTTCATTGTGATTGATATTTGGTTACAAGTTAGTTACAAGGATTTTGTAAGAACGGGCAATAATGAACACGAATGAAAAATAACCTTAATATGCTATAAACACAATGAATGTAAGGGTTTTAAGAAAAGATAAGAACTTACAATAATTAAGTATGTACGGACTGAAAATCCGTGTGTCGGCGGTTCAAATCCGCCCGGTCCCACACTCAAGTAAAGCCCATGTAGATCATTGATTTGCATGGGCTTTTTGTTGTCCTTCAATTTCAACTGAACGGAACCTGAGCAGTGAGGACAGAATATTAATGATGGATAAGAGATTCAAAATTCAAAATGAACTCTGTTCTTTAGTCTGTTACGAGATCAATTTCATCAATTAGCAGTTCGAAGGTTTCAGGTTTGTTATTACCAATCAGGATTCCTACTTCTTCTATCTTGTCATGGTCAAAATCAGGGAGATTAAGATTCCGGCCATGGAATATCGGTGACATTTCCCGAAGGGGTAGTTTAATGGTTTGCCATATTCCGGTGGTCTCAAATTCGATTTGATATGAGTGACGACTGTTGTCATCATGTTTGACCCTAAATTGGTACTTTTTCGAGTCTCCCTTAACCCGGAGATGAATATAACCGGAGGGACTTACTTCCATTGGGGCAAAGCTATATCGTAATGAAGAAAAGCCTCCGTTATTTTCCAGTGAAATCTTACCTTTAAAGCTTCCATGCCCTTCTGGAGTAAGTTCGAAACTGCCTGTTGAGCGTCCACCCATTACTACATCATCTACCACTCTCCAGTTCTTAAGATCTGCAGAAGAGGTGAAATTAAATATGGTTTCACTGTTCATGGTCAAGACAATAAAAATTATTCCTAGCAGGTATTTCATATGTAGAATGCTTCAAGATGTAATCAATCTTTCAAAGATATTAGGAATAATATCGTTCCAGCTTTTCGACAGATTAAATATTGAATGACCAAAGAAACTTCTATTCCACTACTCTCAATACCCCGCAGCCTGACCATCCACTCTTGACTCCGAAGCTCCAAAGTACACGCCTTTTTCATGGTCGCGCATAATGGCCTGAAAGCGACCGAAGAAGCTGTCGCCGATCTGCACGTCATGCCCCATTTGTCGGAGGGCCTGAACAACACTAAAATCTACGCCTGATTCAATACTTACCTGACCTGTATTGGTAAGTTTGTCGGAAAGGGCATCTGTAGGTTGTGTTGATCCAGAGTGTTCCCAGCGGAAGGCATCACCGGCTTGCTGAATATTCATCCCAAAGTCGATGATGTTGGTAAGAATACTGACATGACCGATCGGCTGATAGCCTCCACCCATGTTACCAAAGCTCATGATCGGTTTGCCGTCTTTCATCACAAAGCCCGGGATGATGGTATGAAAAGGACGTTTCCCCGGTGCATACACGTTGGGGTGGTTGGGGTCTAGTGAAAATAATTCTCCACGATTCTGAAAGCTGAACCCGGTTCCCGGAACCACAAATCCGGTTCCCATTCCCCGAAAATTACTTTGAATGAGGGAAACCATATTGCCCTCTTCATCAGCGGTAGTTAGATAAATGGTGTCTCCGTCTTCGAGTACCTCAACACCGGTGGTGAGATCACGACGGGCCCGGTCGCCGATAAGTTCACGGCGTTCGGCTGCATATTCTTTGGAAAGCAATTTGTCATAGGGCACTTCATGGAAATCAGGATCTGCATAGTGTTTGGCGCGGTCTTCAAAAGCCAGTTTCTTAGCTTCTATCATCAGATGCAGGGTCTCTTTAGTTCCGAATCCGGTCTCGGTAAGATCAAAGCCCTCCAGAATATTCAGTATTTGAAGCACGGCCGTACCCTGTACGTTTCCGCCTACCTGATATACGTCATAACCGCGGTAGTTCACGGTTTGCGGTTCAACCCATTCTGATCGGTGCTTGTCGAAATCCTCATACCTCAAATACCCGTTATTTTCTTTCATCCAGGTATCAATTTTTCGGGCTATTTCACCGCGATAGTAAGCATCACGGCCTTGTTCAGCCAATAGCCGGAAGGTATTCCCAAGATCGGGATTGCGGAATACTTCTCCTTTCTCTGGTCCGCGGCCGTCGATGGTGAAGGTTTCTTCAAAGGCACCGGGTTGTTGTTTCAAAAACGGGACACTGCCTCTCCAGGATGCAGAGATCGCCTCACTTACAGGAAAGCCATTTTCGGCATAGTGGATGGGTTCGGAAAGAATATCACTCATATCAGCCGATCCAAAACGCTCATGCATTTCGAACCAACCATCTACTGCTCCGGGTACCGATACGGATAGAAGATCGTAAGCAGGAATGCTGTCTTCTCCTTTTTCTTCCAGGATTTCCATCAGGCGATCATAAGAGATTCCGCGCGGAGATCGACCGCTTGCATTGAGGGCATAAAGTTTTCCACTTTCGGCATGCCAGATAATGGCAAAGAGGTCTCCGCCGATACCGTTACCGGTTGGCTCCATGAGTCCCATAGCCGCATTGGCACCGATAGCTGCATCAATAGCGTTGCCTCCGTTGCGAAGGATCTGTAAACCAACTTGTGTTGCCAAAGGCTGACTCGTGGCTACCATGCCCCGCTGCGCAATAACTTCAGACCGGGTGGAGATCAGATTGCCGGCTTCCCGATCGATCTGAGCTTGTAATGTTTCTGCAGGAAATAAAAGTAATAAGAATAGCGGCAGTAAAAGCGAGGAGGTAGCGAGGCGTTTCATCAGTGCTTTGTTTTGTTGGAGATTCATTGGATTATACAACCCGCAAACGCCTTTTACAAAAATGAAAAAGGATAAAAAGGTTTTGTGAGTTTCATCAAAGGAATGGTCAATACCGAGATTTTACTTGCCATTGTAAGTTTAGCTTTACAGTAAAATAAGATCTAACTGAACCTCACAGAAAGATCTGGTGTTTAATCGAATTGTGACAAATAAATTATTTGGCAGCTACCGTATTTTTGTTCAGATTGCCGAATCAAAAGCACATTAATCGTAAATAATTTTCAGAGGACTTATGGAATATGTCGAAATTGTACTAAAACTAATTATTGGCATCAGTATTTTAAATGTTTGGTTGGTAAGGTCGAAAAAGTCCACTGAATGGCGGGGCGGAGATGCTTCAAATATCAGGGAAGAATTCAAAAACTACGGTCTGCCGGAATGGTTCATGTACCTTATTGGGACCTTGAAAGTTACGCTGGCGTTTTTTCTGCTCCTGTCTATTGGTTTTTCAACACTGTGGGGTATAGAGATCGGAACCTATGCAGCCTATGGTATTGCGATTCTAATGCTGGGAGCTGTAAGCATGCATGTTAAGATCGGTGACGAGTTGAAGAAATCATTTCCGGCTTTTACCTTTCTTGTGCTATCACTTATAGTAGGGTATTTTTAAAAGCTACGTAAAACAGTTTTATTAAATAGGCGTTTAAAAAAGCAAAGATAAGGGAAGGAGCGGTCTCTTTAGGTCCGTCCTTTATCTTTATTCGTACCGCAAAAGCCACAACCATCATCAGGGTCAGGCCGACCGAGGCCATCAATCCGAGTAAAGGTATGAAGCTACCGATCATCAAACCCACAGCTCCGGATAGCTGTAATATACCAGTAAGAATTCTGATCGAAGGAGGGAAGCCGTACCTGAAAAATTCTCTTTTCACAAATGGGGAATAAAAACATTGTGTACCATAAACGATGAAGAACAGAGCAATTAAAAGAACATAAAGCTGAGAGAATGTTGACACATCAGGCTGGCTAAGTTTCAGAAAGAGAAAATGTACAATCTGAAATTGGAATACGGATTAATACGTTCCTTCTGAAACCGAAAAGTCCAAGCTCAACGGCTAAGTTTTATATTCAAAAAATAAAACCGCATCTCTCAATACGGTTTTAATAATTATTAATGGATCAATCTTGTTTTAAGGAGTAATTACGGCCTTCCCTTTGGTATGAAGCTTCTCGATATCCTGAAGTGCTTCTTCTGCTTCATCCAATAAATAAGTCTTGGAAACCGGTACTTTTATTTTGCCATTATCTGCAAGCCCGGCTATATGCTCGAGCTGTTCTGCATTTGGTTCCACAAATACGTATTTGAATTCAATATCATCGCTGATCTCGGGTTTGCTCTTGGTTATGGAAACCACTTTTCCACCGTCTTTTAATACCTCAGTTTCCATGACCTGTTCAAAAGAATCTCCACGGGAACAATGGAAGATAAGATCAACCCCTTCAGGATGGGCTTTCTCAACCGCTTTTCCAACATGATTGTCTTTGTAATCAATGGTGATATCAGCGCCAAGTTCCTTCATATATTCATGATTGGTTTCACTTGCCACACCAATTACCTTTGCTCCAACAGACTTCGCCAATTGAATTGCTAACGTGCCTACACCGCCTGAAGCACCTAAAATTAACAGGGTTTGCCCCTTTTTAAGTTTTCCAAAATCAAAAATGGATTGATAGGCTGTTAATCCCACTAATGGGATTCCTCCGGCTTCTTCCATTGAAATATTGGTTGGTCGTTCGGCAAGATAAGATTCCGGTAAGCTCACATATTCAGCGTAGGTTCCATGTTGAATTTTGGGACGTCTCGCATACGCATATACTTCATCCCCCGGACTAAAACGGCTGACCGAGTGGCCTGTCTCTTCAACTTCCCCTGCTACATCCCAGCCGGGAATCAGTGGAAAATCACCCGGAATGGCATCCTTAAGCATGCCCCGTACGACAGCTGCATCCACAGGATTTACCCCGGCTGCTTTCACGCGAACTAAGACCTCTCCTTCATCTGGTTCCGGTTTTTCAAGCTCTCCGGTTTTGACCTGTTTTAAATCTCCATATTCTTCAATATAAGCAGCTTTCATTTGTTCACTCATTGCGTAAATAGTCTTTAGTTTTAACTCTTTTTTATTTCACTAAACCCAACAAGTCACGGGGGCAGTAAGTTCGGTGATAATGGCTACAGGCTATCCAGTGCAGATTCAGGATCTTCAAGCTGACTATACCATTCAACCTTCATAAAGAAGAATGAAGAGATCACAAATAACCCGGCCGCGATTGCAGAGGCATAAAAGGTGGCATTCAGACTGATGCCGGCGTATACCAGTCCAAGTAAATAGGGTCCCAGTGCCTGGCCGGTCCTCATCACTACCCAGTTGACGGAGAGAAAAGCAGCGCGATATTCCTTATCGGCGTAGCTGGTGAGTAAATTTAAAATACTGGGAATGTTGATACCCTGAGCCGCTCCAAAAACTGCGACCGGCAACATGAACCACCAGATGTTTTCAACCTGTGGCAGGAACAGGAAGATAAGCAGATACAGTACAGCAGCGGTACGGATAAGGGCAACTTCGGAAAACCGTTGCGTGAGTTTTCCAAGTTGTGAAGAGGCATATGCGGTTATAAAAGAAGAACCGGATAAAATGATCCCGATCTGGAAAGAGTTTTGGCTGAATTTTTCATCCAGCAGGATGGTGAAAAAGGTAATGTACCCTCCATAAAGCATGATGAATGTGAAAAATATTCCAACGAAAAGAGGGATGACTTTTTTGGAGATCAGGGAGGATGCTACATTTGAAAATATTTCAGACATATTAAGTCCGCCGTTGGAGCCTGTTTTCTCAAGACTTGTTAGCACGAATAAGCCAACCGGAATAGCCAAAAGGCTCAGAAAAAAGGGATAATGCCAGCCGATGATGGCAAGTGCACCGCCTACAGCAGGATAGAAAGCTGTCCCGATGCTCAATACGCTTCCGTTATAACCCATGGCGGTGGCACGGTCGTTGCCGGAATAGAGGTCACCGATCAGGGTAAGATTTAGTGCTCCAAGTGAAGCACTTCCAATTCCTTGCAACGCCCGGAAAAAGAGCATGGTCTCAAAATCGGTGGTGAAAGCACAAGCGGTTCCGGCGATACCAAAAAGAAAAAGGGACGGTACCAGTACGATCTTGCGGCCAAAACGGTCAGCCAGTATTCCAAGAACCGGAGTGATGAAAATTCCGGGAAGCGTAAAAAAGGTGATCAGCAATCCTATCTTCTGAGATGAAACATCAAGCGCATCAGCAATAGACGGGAAGGCAGGAGCAATGGAGGAGACTCCCATCACTGCGGTTAAGGTGATCCCGAAAATGATGTAGAGGTTTCTGTCGCGTAATAAATGTGGTTGTGATTCTTGCGCCGAATTGCTCAAAATAGATGGTTCATGAATTTACAGAATATAAAACGGGATGAGTTCAAACCGTTCCAAATTGTGCCAATGATACTGATATTTGGAAGGGAGTACCAATATTCAGCTGGTTTGTTATTTTATTGAAATGATGACGGGATTTAATGATATTCTCGAATTCAAGTTAAGGGCAATGATAATATCTTTAGTGGGTAGTCGTGATGCCAGAAATTGATAGGCAGGTGGAGTTTTTATAATGCCTGTAGCGTTGGCTTAAGCAACAGGTTGATTTAAATTAGAGTGAAGGAAATTGAAAGCAGGAAAACAGATCTTACCAGAAATAAGGAATCACCGGTACACGGTAAGTATTGCACAAACGGATAAAGAAATTGAAGATGCTTTATCGCTTCGTTACCAGGTTTTTTATGAAGAACTTGAACGGGAGTTCGATTCTTCTAAAACCATTGATGAAGATAAATATGACGCCCAGTGCCACCATCTTATCGTGAAAGAAAATGAGACTGGAAGGGTGGTAGGAACCTATCGACTCCAATCCTACGAAATGGCAGTAGCAGGGGAGGGTTTTTACTCTGAAAGCCTGTTCAACCTATCGGAACTGCCTGAAGAGGTTTTATCAAAAAGTTTTGAAGTAGGCCGGGCTTGCATTGAGGCAGAGCATAGAAGCGGCCGGGTTCTATTTCTACTTTGGAAAGGTTTTGCAGGCTACTTGCAGTCACTAAATAAACGCTACTTGTTGGGCAGTTTGGGAATCCCTGCTCAGTCACCGGAGGAAGCGCTAGCTATTTACAATGAGCTTAAGAATGATGGTGTTATCCACCAAAAATACCAGGTGAGTGCGAAGAAACCTTATAAGCAAAACGAAATCGATAGAGTCAGATCGATGAATAAGCAGTTCAAGGCTCCCGGACTTCTTGAAAATTACCTAGGCGTTGGTTGTGACATCATCAGCAAACCGGCCTACCATAAAGACCTTGAGTTGCTGTATGTTATGATCTTTCTTGATATTGAGGATATTACCGACCGGACAAGAAAGATGTTCTTCGGATGATCGGGAAAAATAATTTCAGCAGTGAATGAACCATGAGTAAGATCCGAGGTTTTATAAAGCTTATCACTCTGCTGATCTTTACGTTAACTACTTACAGCATTTTTGCAGTTGGACTAATAGTTCCAAAATTATTCAGGCAGAGATATGAGCCGTTGCGTAATCTTTTTATGAGAACCTGGGCAGAAGGCACAGCTTTTATTTTCAACATGAAACTGACCATTGAAGGAAGTCCGCCGCAAGCTCCTTTCTTTTTGGTTTCTAATCACCTGAGCTATCTTGATATCGTACCGCTGTATTTGAGTTTAAGATGTACTTTTGTAGCAAAAAAAGCGGTTCAAGGCTGGCCGGTGTTGGGTTTTATGGTAGATTCCGTTGGGGTGATATTTGTGGACCGCAATCGCCGTACGGATGTGAAGCGTGTAAATGAATTGCTGTCCAACTCTATGAATGCATATCAGGGATTGATCCTGTTTCCTGAAGGGACCTCATCCGGAGGGAAAGATGTATTGCCTTTTCATGCTTCCCTGCTTCAATATCCTGCCCAGGAAGAGGTACCGGTACATGTGGCATCCATTAGTTATAAAACAGGACCTAAAGACGAGCCGGCCCGCGAGAGCGTCTGCTTTTTTGGTGCGCGGCATGGATTCCTGGAACACCTGATGAAGCTTTCCCAGACCCGGAAAATAGAATCTACGATTCGATTTGGAGAGAAAACGGCGCAATCAAATGACCGTAAGGAATTGGCTGAAAAGCTTCACCGAAATGTTCAGGAGATATTTGAGGCGACTACACTTGAAGCTTGATTTCATGAGTTCGACCTTAGAAAAAAGCGCGTTAAGAAGTTGAAGCCATGTAGCGTTAAGAAATAAAACATACCGCTGAATAAATAAGAAGCAAGCTATTAAAGTGATGGAGCATTGATTTATTTTAGCGGAATGGATTCAGCTTCAGCACTTTTTTAGTAGTCGGGAATTTTTGGTTCTTTTGTCGGTACAAAAGAACATAACAGCAAGGACATGCTTATATGCCTAAACTGAATTCTTCTACAACATTCCAACGCTCTCCATCATGCTTCAGGAGAAATATTTTTTCGGCTAAGAAATATTCATCAAACTTGCGGTCTTCATATTCCTTCCAGGCTTTGTGAAAATTGGCTTTGGACAGATCTTTGAATGCCAATGTTATGTGAGGATGATATTCCCGTTCATGATAATTGTAGGAAAACATGTCCGGTTTTGCTCGGGCTGTTTCTTCCAGTTTTTGCTGAATGACTTTAAGTGGCTCTTTTTTTTTACATCAATAAAAACCACCCGGGGAGGGAAGGTGGAAAAATCATTGAGCTGAACTTTGAAAGGCTGGAATCCCTGTGCAAAAACTTCCAGCAGTGAATCTAAATTATCTTCAAGCTCTTCATTCATCCGAAATGGACTTAGCAGAGTAATATGAGGTGGGGCATTCAATGAATGTGAACTGTTAAACTTTTCCTTTACTTCCAGTTTCAACTGCTGAATTTTATCCCGCAATGGGACTGTCGGAATAGTGGCTATAAAGTAGAGTTGGTCTGTCATAAACTCAGATGTAAGATGAAAGATTTGAGACATAAGAAAAGAAATCTTTCATGTAATGTCTCAAATCTTAAGTCTATTCATTCTTTCAATGATCTGTTCATTCCCCAAATTACCAATGCTTCCCTCATGCGTATGATTTAGCTCCGTTGGTGGTTCAAAACTCCCATCTTTAATCTGTTGAGCTACTTTTTGATATGCATCCCGGAATGGTATTCCCTGTTGTACAAGTTCATTTACCACCTCGACTGAAAATATGAGTTTGTATTTTGGGTCCTCAAGGATGTCTCCCTGAACCTCGATTTTTTTGGCGGCGTAAGCTGTGATGGAAAGGCAGTTTTTCAATTCCTGAATTGCGGGGAAGAGAATCTCTTTGAGGATCTGAAAATCGCGATGATAGCCGGAAGTGAGATTCGTTGTTGCCATTATGATCTGATTTGGAAGTGCTTTTAACGAATTGGTCTTAGAACGTATCAACTCAAAAACATCCGGGTTTTTTTTGTGGGGCATGATGCTAGAGCCCGTGGTCAGTTCATCAGGAAGTTTTATGAAATTGAAGTTCTGGCTGTTATACAGGCAGACATCCGAGGCGAATTTATTCAACGTCCCGGCAATCCCGGCCATGGCAAAAGAAAGGGTCTGCTCAGTCTTCCCGCGACCCATTTGCGCATATACTGAGTTCACATTCATGCCTTCAAAGTCAAGCAACTCGGTAGTCATTGTACGATCTAAGGGAAACGAAGATCCATATCCCGCTGCTGAACCCAATGGGTTTCTGTTTATGATGTGATATGCAGATTCAAGCAAAACAAGATCATCCACCAAGCTTTCGGCATAGGCCCCGAACCACATCCCAAAACTGGAAGGCATAGCAGCTTGCGTATGCGTGTAACCGGGAAGCAGAATTTCTTTGGTCCCTTCGCTTTGGTTGATCAGAGTATCAAACAATTGTTTGGAAAGTTTGGAAATTTCCTTGATCTGATCACGCAGATACAGGCGAACATCCACTAGAACCTGATCATTTCGGGAACGTCCGGAATGGACCTTTTTCCCCACATCACCCAATTCTCTTGTCAGCATAAGTTCGATCTGGGTATGTACATCTTCTACGCCGTCTTCAATTATAAATTTACCGGTTTCGATCACATCATCCAGAATTCGATTCAATTCTACCGAAAGCTGCCCAAGTTCTGTTGAACTGAGAAGCCCGGCTGATTCAAGCATAGTGATATGAGCAAGGGTTCCCTTTACATCATATTTAGCTAGTTCCAGATCTAATTCGCGATCCTTACCCACCGTAAATTTCTCGATGAATTCATCGGTTTCTATTCCCTTTTCCCAGAGTTTCTTCATTATTCTAGTGTTTAAGTGCGACGGTGTTAACACCGTAACACATTTATTATATCTTTAATTGATCCAATAGTTTGATATACGTTTTGATGCCTTCACGAATTTCATCTAAGTAAATGAATTCATCGGCGGTATGCGAGCGGTGTGTGTTCCCAGGGCCGATCTTCACGCTGTTGAACGGCATATGAACCTGGTCCGACATCGTTTTAGAGCCATAACTTTTGATGCCCAGTGAATGTGCTTTCTTTACGATGGGATGATCCGGGGAAATTCCCGAGGCATTCAGGTTGGTTGACCTTGGCGTTATTTCACAATCTACATGCTTGCGGATGATCTCCACCACTTCCTGATTAGTAAAAAATTCATTAGGCCGCACATCAACCACAAACCGGCATTCGTCGGGGACTACATTATGTTGACTTCCCGCTTCGATCATGGTCACCGTCATATTGATCCCGCCCAATACTTCCGATACTTTTTCGAAATGAAAAGTGCGAAACCACTCGATGTCTTTCATGGCTTGATAAAGTGCATTTTCACCTTCATTTCTGGCGGCATGACCACTTTGACCGTGAGTAACACAATCAAGTACGACCAACCCTCGTTCCGCGATAGCCATTTCCATGGAAGTCGGCTCGCCTACCACAGCAAGATCAATTTCAGGTAAGTCCGGAAGGACAATAGGAACCCCTTTTTTACCCGATGTTTCTTCCTCAGCTGAAGCCAGAAAAACCAGGTTATACGGTTGCTCTTTTTTAGACAGATATTTGAAAGTAGCCAATAGACTTACCAAAGGTCCGCCGGCATCATTGCTTCCCAGTCCAGATAGCCTTCCATCTTCCACGGTTGGGGTAAATGGATCTTTGGTCCACTTACTTGAAGCCTTTACAGTATCATGATGTGAGTTTAGCAGGAGCGTTGGTTTAGCTGGATCGATCTCTCCTGAAAGTGCCCAGATATTATTTCCTTTTTGGTGAGGGGTGAAGCCGAATTCGTCCAGTACATTTGAAAGCAGAAGAGCGGTTTCATCTTCATCACCGCTGTAGGATTGAATGGATATAAGCTTTTTTAAAAGCTCGATCGCCTGTTCACTAAATTGTTTGATTTTGTTCATGATTCATTATCTATGTTATTACTCATTCCGAACGTCCCGTTCGGAATGCTTGCCAGAACCTCTGGTTCCAACGCAGAGCGTATGGAACCAGTAAAAATGTTTTTTGTATTGGTAACGATGCTCTGCGTCGTTACCAAATAGTATAATTCAACATCCGTGTCATTTGCGTTCCATTCCGTTGTCTAATTCGATATTAATTTCGTTCCGGACTCCAATTCAGCAACATTCTCAAAACTACGAATACTGACCTGCTTCACGTTTGCTTTCAAAGCAGAGAACCCAAGGTCGATCTTGGGGATCATCCCATCAGTCACAACACTGGTATCTTTCAAGTGCCGGTATAGAAGCAGATTCATTTCTGTGATCAGTTTTCCTTGATTCATCACGCCGGACTGTTCAAAGCAGAAGATCAACTCGGTGTCAAAAATTTTGGTCAAAGCGGAGGCTACCGATGAAGCAATGGTATCCGCATTGGTATTTAGTAGATTTCCTTTTCCATCATGTGTGAGTGGAGCCAAAACCGGGACCACTTTCTTATTTAACATCTCCGAAAGCCATTCCGTATTCACCTTCTCCACATCTCCCACCCATCCAAAATCGATGGGTTTGGTATCTCTTTTTGAGGCGGGGATGATATTAAGGTCAGCACCGGAAAGTCCCACAGCATTCGCTCCGTATGACTGTAACTTGGCTACAATTTTTTTACTTACCAATCCGCCATAGACCATGGTTATAACTTCTAGCGTTTCGGCGTCGGTGATACGTCGCCCGTCTATCATTTTTGGAATGATGCCGAGACGTTCTCCCATTTTAGAAGCGATCGACCCTCCGCCATGTACCAATATTTTTGGACCTTCAATAGAGGCAAAACTCTTTAAAAAAGTATCTAGTTTTTGCTCATCATCGATCACTTTCCCTCCGATCTTTATGACTTTCAAGGAGTTCATTTCTTTGTTTCCTCCAGGATATTTTTAAGTACCGTTTGCATGGAAATAATGCGGTTGGCAGCCTGTTCAATTACGATACTTTGAGTGCTATCTATCACCGCATCCTCCACGATCACATTACGGCGAACAGGGAGACAGTGCATGAATTTAGCCTGATTGGTCAGTTTCATTTTTTCTTGTGAAACCATCCAGCTCCGGTCGGTAGATAGTACTTTTCCATATTTAGAATAACTGCTCCAGTTTTTGGCGTAAATGAAATCAGCCCCCTCAAATGCTTTGTTTTGATTGTATTCTAATCGTGCATTTCCAACGGCTTCATCCACAAGTTCATAACCTTTGGGGTGTGTGATGGTCAGGTCAAGATCAGCTGCCTGCATCCATTTCGAAAAAGAGTTGGCAACAGCCTGGGGAAGAGCTTTGGGATGTGGTGCCCAGGTCAATACCACCTTTGGTTTCTCAGTTTTTTTATGTTCTTCAATGGTGATAAGATCTGCAAAAGCCTGGAGTGGATGTCCGGTTGAAGATTCCATATTAATGATCGGGGCAGGGCAGTATTTTTTAAAAGACTCCATCACTTGTTCACTGTAATCTTCGTCGCGGTCTTCCAGTTTGGCGAAGGCACGAATGGCAACGATATCAAAATAAGAGCCGATCACAGCCGCAGCTTCATTTATGTGTTCGGCTTTATCGCCATCCATGACCACACCATCACCAAATTCAAGTTTCCAGCCCTGACTCCCAACATCCAGAATGGCTGTATTCAGTCCTAGATTAAACGCGGCTTTTTGTGAACTAAGTCTGGTACGCAGACTTGGATTGAGGAATATCAGGCACAACGATCTTTGTTGGCCAAGGTCAGAATACACATGCGGGTTTCTCTTGATCTCGAGTGCGTCTTTCAGTAGTACCGAAAGGTCTTCTACGTCTTTTATAGATAGGAATGAATTCATTTTAAAACTTTATTTAAGGCCTGAATTAATAGATCACATTCTTCTTTAGTGATAGACAGTGGTGGCAATAACCTCAGTACATTTTTGTTGGAGGAAGATCCGGTAAAAATATGATGTTCATACAGCAGCGTCTTTCGCAAGCCGGCTACCGGCTGATCAAATTCCACGCCGATCATCAACCCAAATGCACGGACTGCCTTCACCTTTGGCAGACTATTTAAATGTTCGGCCAGGTATTTCCCAACCTCATGAGCATTTCTGATGAGATGTTCCTGTTCGATCACTTCCATAACAGCAAGTGAAGCTGCGCATGCCAGATGATTTCCACCAAATGTGGTTCCCAGCATTCCGAATGAAGCTTTAAATTTTGGATGGATCAACACTCCACCCACAGGAAATCCGTTACCCATGCCTTTAGCCATAGTGATGATATCGGGTTCAACCCCAAACAACTGATGGGCAAAAAACTTCCCGGTTCTTCCAAAACCCGATTGAACTTCATCAAGTATAAGCACGGTATTAGTTTCATCACATAGAGTGCGCAGGTGCTTCAGGAATTCAGCCGATGGGGCTACAATTCCGCCCACCCCCTGAATACCTTCGATGATGACAGAGCTCACATCTTCTTTTTTCAATGCTGATTCCACTCCTTTAAAATCCTCAAAATGAAAACGCAGGACTTCGGCTCCCTCATTAACAGGAAATACGATATTTGGGTTATCAGATACCGAAACTGCCAGGGAAGTCCGTCCGTGAAAGGAACCATCAAACGCCAGTATTTTTTTTCTTTTGTTGTGAGCCGACGCAACTTTCAGGGCATTTTCGTTGGCTTCCGCACCAGAGTTACAAAGAAATAATTTCCAGCCTTTATAGCCGGAAAGTTTAATGAGTTTCTGAGCAAGTTCCTGTTGAATTCCAATGGGAACCGAGTTGGAATAAAAGCCGATATCATTAAGTTGAGCAATTATACGATCTATATAATGTGGGTGAGCGTGACCGATGGAGATCACGGCATGTCCGCCATAAAAATCGAGATATTTTGTGCCGTCAGCATCAAAAACATAACTACCTTTTGCCTTCACCGGCTCTACATCAAACAGGGGATATACTTCAAATAAATTCATCTTAAAATGCCGTTGATTTAAGTTTTAATCCGACGGTTTCATCCAGTCCGAAAAGTAAATTCATATTTTGTACAGCCTGACCTGAAGCGCCTTTCATAAGGTTGTCCATGACTCCGGTTACCAGGATGTGTCCGTTTTCTTTTTGCAGATGAAGAAGTGCTTTATTCGTACCGACCACCTGTTTTACATCTACGGGTTGTTCGGAAATATGCACAAAAGGATGGTCTTCATAATACTTTTCATACAGTTCCTGAATCTCTTCAAGCGAGTGTTCAATTGGCAGATAAGAAGCTGCAAGTATGCCGCGGGTGAAGGCTCCACGCATCGGGATGAAATGGATATCCTTGCTAAAATTGGATTGCAGTTGATTTAGGCTCTGTGTGACCTCTCCCAAATGCTGATGGGTAAAGGCTTTGTAAATAGAGGCATTATTGCTTCGCCAGCTAAAATGTGTGGTAGAGGTCGGGTTTTGTCCCGCTCCCGTACTTCCAGTGATGGCTGTGACGTGAACGTCCTGATTTAATATTCCTGAATGGGCCAGAGGGAGCAAGCTCAACTGAATGCATGTCGCAAAGCAGCCGGGATTGGCGATATGACGAGCATTCTTGATTTCTTTGCGGTTCAGTTCCGGTAATCCGTATATAAAATTGTGTGGATTATTTTTGAGGCGAAAATCAGAACTTAGATCAATGACCTTTGCAGATTCGGGAATCAATCCGCTTTCGACTATGCCCTTGGATTTACCATGTCCCGAGCAGAGAAATACGATATCTATATCCGGATTCAATTCCTGATCAAATTTCAGTTTGATTTCACCGGTCAGGTCGGGATGGGCTTTGTACAGAAATTCTCCGGCATGACTTCGACTCACCACGCTTGCAATAACTGCTCTGGGATGGTTGACCAGAAGCCTGAGTAACTCTCCGGCCGTATATCCTGCTCCGCCTATGATTCCGATTTTAATCATTGTTCGGCTCCTGTACCTGTTTTTGAATGAGCATGGAATTCGTCAGTATCTTAGTGAAGCCCTTCACATCTTCGCCGCTCCAGGCATTGTTCATTTCCCCATACTGTCCTGATTTAGAACCCATCAAGTCATTTTTTGATTCAATTCCTTCCAGTTCAAATCGGTTGGTTTCAAGCTTTAAGAATACTTTTCCGGAGACTGTTTTTTGAGTGTCTTCAAGGAAAGTTTCGATATTGCGCATTACGGGGTCTAAATATTGAGCCTCATGCATAAGCATGCCGTACCATTCAGCAAGCTGATCTTTCCAGTATAATTGCCACTTGCCCAGGGTATGTTTTTCCAATAGCTGATGGGCTTTGATGATGATCATTGGAGCTGCCGCTTCAAATCCCACACGCCCCTTGATCCCGATGATGGTATCGCCGACATGAATGTCTCGCCCAATTCCGTATGGCTGAGCTATCTCGTTAAGCTTTTTGATTAATTCAACTGACGTTAGTCGTTCTCCGTTAATCGTTATTGGTTCGCCTTGTTCAAAACCGAGCTCAACCAATAACGAATCACGACTAACGACATCAGTTGGCCATGCTTCTTCCGGCAATCCTTTATGGGAAGTCAGCGTTTCGGCTCCGCCAACCGAGGTTCCCCAAAGTCCTTTGTTGATAGAATATTTTGCTTTTGCCCATTCCTGATGGATGCCATTTTCTTTGAGGTATTCCACTTCCTCTTCACGGCTTAATTTCTGATCCCGGATAGGAGTAATAATTTCAACATCAGGAGCCATCACATTGAAAACTAAATCAAATCGAACCTGATCATTTCCGGCTCCGGTGCTTCCGTGTGCTATGGCGTCGACTCCAATTTCTTTGGCATATTCAGCAAGGGCAACTGCCTGGAAAACACGTTCTGCGCTTACAGAAAGAGGGTATGTATGATTCTTCAATACGTTACCAAAGATCAAATACCGGATTCCTTTTTGATAAAATTCCTCTTCCACGTTAAGCATTACATGATCTTTGATGCCCAGGTTCTTTGCTTTTTCGGAGAGGGCTTTTTCTTCAGCTTCATCAAATCCACCGGTATTAACAGCAGCAGTAGAAACTTCATAGCCTTTCTCTTTTGCAAGCCAGATGGCACAGTAGCTGGTGTCGAGTCCGCCACTGAAGGCGAGTAAAACTTTTTTCTTTTTCATAGCAGTGATTTTATAGGATTTAAAATTTTCAGGTACTTCACGGTTTTCAATTTCACCCAGCGGTAGTAGGTGGCAATGGTCTTCTCACGTTCAGCTTTTGGTTTGTTATTGGGGTGAGCCGGATCAAAAAGCATGCCGGTGCACATGCAGTTACTTTGATTGTTTCGCTGAAGAATATCGTAATTGGGACAGCTTTGGCATCCTTTCCAGAAGGTTTCGTCTTGAGTAAGTTCTGAGAATGTTACGGGTCTGTACCCCAAGTCCGAGTTGATCTTCATTACCGGAAGACTTGTGGTAATACCAAATAATTTAGAATCAGGATATTTATTTTGGGACAGCTCAAAAGCTTTTGCTTTGATACTTTTGGCAAGTCCCTGCCCACGATAATTGGGATGCACGATCAGTCCCGAGTTGGCCACGTATTTTTTATTTTCCCAAACTTCAACGTAACAAAAGCCGGCAAGCTTATTTCCATCCAGTGCAATTACGGCATTACCGTTGGTCATTTTAGTTTTAATGTAATTGGGTTCACGTTTGGCAATTCCGGTGCCTCTTTTGTGAGCTGCATCTTCAATTAAAGTACAGACATCTTCTGCGTAGGAAGTATGGGCATTACTTGCGATGAAAATTTCAACAGACATAATTGTAAGAGAATATATGGTGAGTGAATAGACTTCCTGATGGAAGTTGAGAGTTAGGATCTTGCGGTAAAGAGATGAGCGCTGCAAAAAAATGCAGCTATAGTATGACTACCGCCGTTGCCGGAGCCGCCGTAGGCAAGTAGTAAAATTGATCCTATGTGTGCTTAGAAATAGCATATCCTAAAATAGTAAAAGAAATTCCTGCAATACAAATACTAATTAAGAGGTTGTGTAAAGAGATGTTTCTTCAATTTTAAATTTCAAAAACCCGTAATAGAGTTGAGGTAAATCGAGTCTTGTAATATTGAATCTAAACAAGCATAAATCGCACTTTCCTGTTATACTTAGCGTTAGTATGAATACAATGAAATATTACGTGCATATCATTTTAGCTTTGGCTTTTGCTACACCCGTTTTTGGACAGGTGCAGACAGACGGGGAGATCTCCGGACGGTCTGCATATATACAAGGGATGGAAGCTTTTGAGAATGAAGAGTATGAAAATGCCCGTCAATTATTACTAGAGGCCAAGCGTAATTTAGATTTTGCAAGCGGTGTGGATTATGCCTTGGCTGACACCTATCTGCAATTAAATGATTTGCCAAATGCAGCTTTGTATGGAAAAGAAGCGGTTGAAGCAGAGCCGAATAGCAAATGGTACCGTTTAAAATTGGCGCAGATCTACCGAAGTGCCGGGCAAAACAATGCCACGCTCAGGGAGTTGAATACACTTCTTGATTATCACCCCAATGATTTTGAAACCATGTATATGTTGGCTGATACGTATAAAGATTACGGGGAATTCATTAAATCAAATCAGACACTGGATGATATTCTAAAGTTAACCGGACCCGATATTTCGGTTCTGCTGCTGAAGTTCAGAAATTTTGAGGCACTGGTTATTCCGGACTCTGCAATTGCCCAGCTTGAGATGATCCGTGAAATTGATCCTGATAATTTGGAAATGCTAAATCTCTTAGGTCAATATTATGCTAAAACGGGCGACCAAAGCAGGGCAAAAGAGACGCTGGGTGATGCCTTGATGAGAAATGCCCGTGATCCACAGTCGCTGATCAACTTAGCCGGTATTTACCTGGATGAGCAAAAATGGGACAGTGCAGGTACCCTGCTTTCTGATTTTACTTCTGACCCGCTTATTGAAGCCGAGGAAAAAATGAATATCGTCCGTTTCTTGTATTCAAGAGTTCAAAATGATCCGCAAAATATTCAGCTGCGGATAGAAACCGAGCGCGTATTGGATAGCTTAGCTGAAAGTGAATCCGATCATGGACCGGCTTTTACGCTGGCCGGTCAGTTTTATGTGCAGACGGATCAACCCGAAAAAGCCCTGGAAAAGCTTGAAAAAGCGAATGAATTATTACCTGAAGATGATATCGCATGGAGACAGCGTCTTCAATTGTTACTCAGTCAGCAGAAATATAAGGAAACGGTAGAAGCAGGTAAAAAAGCTCATGAGTCGGTTCCGGAGGACGCGTTTATTCAATTCTTTGTAGGAAGTGCGTATATGTTGATGGACCAAAATGAGCAGGCGGAGGACTGGCTTTCGAATGCCATACGGGCACCGGCGCGCAGGCCGTTCAAATCTGTGGTATATAGCACTCTAGGTGATGTTCGCGCAAACCTCGGAAAGCACGAGCAGTCGGATGAAGCTTATGAACTTGCCCTTCGTTACGATTCTGAAAACGACAATGCCATGAACAATTATGCATACAATTTGTCGGTGCGGGGAGAAAATCTGGAACGTGCGAAGGAATTAGCACTAAAAGCCATTGAAGTAAATTCGGAAAATGCAGCTTATCTGGACACCGTAGGCTGGGTATATTTTAAGTTAGAAGATTATGATCGCGCCGAACGTTTTATTAAAGCCTCCATCGATACCGGCGAAGCCAGTGCAGAAGTGCTGGAGCATTTGGGTGATGTGTATGAAAAGCTGGGTAAACTTGATGAGGCTCAGGAATGGTGGGGAAAAGCCCTCGAAAAAGATTCAAGCCGCACCCATCTTCAAGAAAAAATTAATTAGCGTGAAATTGAATTCTCATTTTTACTTTTTAACGCTGATCTTTGTAGCGTTCATTTTATCTGCCTGCAGTACTTCCCGTTCTGTAACTGAGGGAGATTTTTCCCGAAGTTCAGTAGATAAAAAAACCGTTGTTAATGCTATTCCTGATTATTCAACAGATCTGAGTGCTATTTCCGGACGGGGCAGGGCCTTAGTAAGCGAGCCCGGAAACAGTGACAGAGTTACGATCGACTTTCAGGCAAACCGGGAATTAAGCTTACTCACCATTCAAAATCGAATTGGGATCGAAGGCGGACAAATGCTGGTGGACCAAGATTCCATCCTCATTTATAATCGCCTTGATAAAGAAGCCCAAAAGATATCGATCTATGACAGCCGTGCGACAAGCTTGAATGAGCTTTCGTCCATCAATATCCTTGACCTGGTGAATTTTACCGTTAATGAAAATGAGGTGCGATCTGTTTTTGAGAGCAATAATTCTTATCAGCTGCGTTTAAAAAATGGCTCACAGGTTTTTGTGAATAAAGAAAACGGATGGGTAGAGCAGGTAGATCAGGAAAGAGGCAGTCCGGCTCCCTATTCCCGAATCATTTACGAAAGCTATGGTGAACTTGATGGGTTCGAATTGCCCCGAAAAATAACGATATTCAGTTCAGATGAATCATCCAGAGTTGTATTTTTGGTACGAAGCCTGAATGTAAATCCTGATGATCTGAATTTGAAGATCGATATCCCCGATAACATCACCGTTCGACGTTTATGAGAAGTAGCAGCTACATTAAAATCTTAGTCACCGTCTGTATTGGAATACTGCTCAGTGGCGATCTTTTTGCTCAAACGTTTGAAGAGAAAAGAGAAGAATTATTAAGGCGTCAGGAAAATACTCGTGCTGAGATCAATGTGTTAAATGCCCGTATAAAAAATTATCAGGAAAGGGTGAATCAGGCCGAGGTGCGCTTTGACAGATCGTATGAGCAATTTCAGTCTTTGAATAACCTCAAAGCTTTGCAGGATGATAAGATCCAAAGCCTTCAGGAAGAACAAAAACAAATTGAAGCTGAGATCAACCTAACCGAACAGGAGATCGAATTACGGGAACTGGAGCTGGAACAACTGATCGAAAACTATAAGAAGATCATACTATATGCCTATAAAAATGGTCGGTCCGGAAACCTGGAAATGTTACTTACTTCAGAATCCATAAATCAAATGTTGGTGCGTTCTAATTACTTGCGTCGTTTTGATGAACAAAAGACAAAACAGGCTGATGTGATAAAACAGGCTAAAAGCGAGCTGGATGAAGTTAAAGCAGATCTGGAAGATAGCTACAGCCGAAACCGTGAAGTACTGGAAGAGATCCGTATTGAGAAAGAAGAGTTAGACAGTCAGCGACAGCAGCAAGAGCAGATCGTGGAGAAGATCAAACAAGAGCGAAGTACTTGGGTCGCGGAACTTCGTGAGACCCGGGAGGCAAAAGAGAATATGGAAAATACCTTTACTGAGCTCATTGCCGCTGAAGAAGAACTTCGTGAAGAGGAGAATGAACGCCTGCGAAGACTTGAGCAAGCCCGGAATATAGCCGATGCCGGTCGTCGAGCCCAAGAAGTTGAGAGATATTCCAGTCCCTCCGGCAACCGCCGAAATTTTGTCAGTGATGAAGAACTCTCAGTATTTGAAAATTCATTTGCCCAGGCGAAAGGGCAGCTACCGTGGCCGGTGGAAAGTAAAACAATAGCTAAGAAATTTGGACAGTCAAGAAATCCTCTATATGGAACTGTAACAGAGCATGAGGGAATAAATATCGTCAGTGAAGCAGGTTCTGAAGTTCGAGCTGTATCAGGGGGCTATGTGCTAAATATTCTGCCATTCCCAGGGTATGGAGACGTGGTTTTGGTTAAGCATGGTTCCTATTATTCAGTGTATGGAAACCTGAGTCGAATTAACGTTGTAGTTGGAGAAGAATTAAATAAAGGAAACGTTGTAGGCCTTTCAGGTACTCCTCAGTCAGAATTGGGCGAAGTTGTTTTCTTTGCTGTCCGGGATGGGAATCAGTTTGTTAATCCTGAAATCTGGCTTACCGGCAGATAAATTTTACTGTCATCACCTAATCGCAAACTTTTCGTGCAGGTTAAAAGATATGTTTGTATTGGAATTTGGGCTTTGTTTTTAGGAATTTCAGCACACATGAAATCCACAAACTAAATAGATCATTTTACCTTGGATAATCTTCCCCGATTAATTTTTTATGCGTCCGGCGTATTTATTGCATCGGCAGCATTTACGCTTTTCTCCTCCGAGTTTTTAACAATGGTGAGCAACCCAACCTACTTAGGCACCCTCTTCTTACTGGGGTTTGGACTTATTTATCTGAATATTACTTTTGTGACAGGCCGGCGGTTTATGAGGAGACTGCAGGGCGCCAATCCCGTACCCTACATTTTCGGGTTACTGGTAGCCATTCCTCCGCTTGTCTGGGTTCAGCTTTACGACGCAGGGCTGGGAGATTTCAAGCTCACCTATACGTTCACCATTATACTTGCTTGCGGTTTGGGCGGATTACTCGGCCACCGGGCAGGGTTAAAAGCTCAGGTCAAATTCCAGCAAAACCTGCAGGACTATTTGGATCAGGATAAAGATTAACAAGATCATTTCAATAAACAGGACACTATGAAATCAATAAAAGCTACGATTCTTTCTTTAATATTTGCCACCCTACTGGCAGGAGTCGCGATGGCTCAAACACTTCAAACCGAGGTATTGCGTGAGATTGGAGAAGCTCCTTCAGCCGATCGAATTGAAGCAGATATCGCAAAGTTAGTTGGTTTTGAAACCCGACACACCTTATCAGATACCACTTCAGATACGGAAGGAATTGGTGCTGCACGGAGATGGCTGAAAGAGGAATTCGAAAACATCTCAGAAGCCTGCGGCGGATGCCTTGAGGTATTTTATGTACGCGATTATGTTGGCGGAGAAAATCGAATTCCTGAACCGGTGGAAATTGTAAATGTGATTGCCATTCAGCGAGGTACGGCCGATCCAAATCGTTTTGTGATGATGAGCGGAGATATTGATTCCCGGGTAAGTAGTGTTATGGATGGAGAGTCGGTTTCGCCGGGAGCCAATGACAATGCCTCAGGTGTAGCGGGAGTCCTGGAATCAGCACGTGTGCTTTCTCAGTATGAATTTGAGGGATCCATTATGTACGCACAACTTTCCGGTGAAGAACAAGGATTGTTTGGTGGACAGATCTTAGCAGCATACGCCAAAGAACAAGGCTGGGATATCAAAGGAGTTTTAAATAACGACATGATCGGAAATATTCAGGGAATCAACGGTGTGATAGACAACACTACAGCCCGTGTGTTTTCGGAAGGAACCCGTGCGGTTGAAACAGAGCGCGAAGCCCGAATTCGCCGGTTTACAGGCGGTGAAGTAGATTCACCTTCACGAAATCTTGCCCGCTATGTAGATAAAATGGCAGATCTATACATCCGAAATCTGGATGTGATGATGATCTATCGTCTGGATCGGTTTGGCCGAGGCGGTCACCATCGTCCTTTCAATGATGCCGGATTCCCCGGAGTTAGAATCATGGAAACCAACGAAGACTATAACCGGCAGCATCAGGATCTGAGGACCGAAGAAGGAGTAGAATATGGCGATGTATTAAGCGAAGTAGAATTTGATTATGCAGCCAAACTGACCGGATTAAATGCAGTGGTTATGGCTGGAATGTCGTGGGCACCCCGACCGCCTGCTGAAGTAGAAGTTTCCGGCGCTGTTCGCCCAAGTGCCACCTTAAGCTGGAAAGCTCTGGATCCGGATCAAAACTCACAACTTGCAGGATATAAGATCTACTGGCGACTTACCGATTCCAACCAATGGGAGAAAAGCGTATTTGTACCCGCTGATGTAACCGAACATACCCTTGAAAATGTAGTGATCGATAACTACTACTTCGGCGTGGCAAGTGTCTCCAAAGACGGTTTTGAAAGCCCGGTGGTATTCCCCGGCCCGGCAGGCAGCTTTGGCGACTAAAGAATATTGAATATCGGAATAGTTTAAATGCACTTCTTACTCGCTCCGATGCCCCGCGTCGGAGCGTTTTTTTGAAGAATGGATTTAGTTTAGAAATACTGAGCCTTGTCCACTTTTACCCTCACCTTTGGTTCCTCTCCCGGGAGAGGAAGACGATGTGGTGAAATTAGATATAGGTCAAAGATTGTAGCCAGTAGCTATAAACTATAATTCAGTATAAAAACTACCCAAAGAGCCACCCCGCTTGGGCGGGGATTGAGGGGTGGTCAGAAGTGCCAGTGGCTAATATTTTTAGTTCAAAAACCAACTCACCAAAGAATAAAACTAATACGCCGTCTCCAACACGCGCTCGATCTTGATCTTTTTACCCGTTACTTCCTTTAATAATTGTGATTTCCTTTCTGCTCCCCAGATCTCCAGATAGGGTTCACCTTCCGTGCGGATATTAATTTTGATCTCTTTCTCTCCCGAATAAACCTGAAGGCCTTTCACATTTTGGTAATGGCTGCGATCCAGCCCGTCTGCTACGCGAAGAATCCCGGATAACTTCTTGATCCGTTTTCGTATCTCAGCTGGCATTTTCCAATATTCACCGTGTCGTTTTTTTGGGCTCGATCTCCGGTGATAGCGGGCAACATTGGCAATGATCTCAATTTCATTTTCTTTAAATCCTTTCAGGTCGGAATGGCGGATAATGTAAAGAGCGTGTTTATGATGTTTGGAGTGAGAGATGTAATAACCGATATCATGGAGGTAGGCGGCATATTCGAGGAGCTCCCTGTCCCCTTCAGGTAATTCCATTTCATCTTCCAGTGCATCAAAGATAGTAAGAGCCATATTGGCTACGTGACGGGAGTGATTCTCGTGCCAGTCGGTTTTGCGGAGCAGTTCAAAAACGCTTCTACGGCGAGGATCAGCAAAAGCCCCGGTCCATGGCAGGCCGATCATCTCTTTTTTCAGATAACGAATCACAATTCCTTCACGCAATGCCTGAGACGAGATCTTAACCTTCTTGATCCCAAATTTCCTGATCAGAAAATCAACCAGAACTACACCGGTGTTGATAAAGCCTACCCGCTTGGTTTCAAGACCGCTGACTTTTTTGCGCTCTTTTTTGGAAAGCTTAATGAACCAATCATAAAACTCTTTGAAATCCTGAGCCGAAAACTCCATTTCATTTAAAGTGACATCCATGGACTTATGTTTACGGGCGGCGATCATTTGCGCGATATTTTCCATGGTGCCGGATGAGCCGATGATGGTATCCGTTCGGTGCTGTGCAAATGCCTGTGCTATATCCCGAAGCTGTTCCTCATAATGTGCTTCCAGTTTTTCAATGTCTTCCGAAGTAATGGGGTCTGCCGGTTTAAAGATCTCGGTCATGCGTGAAACCCCGATCTTTTTACTGGCGGTATAGAAGAATTCTTCCTCATTCCCCAAAATAAATTCTACGCTTCCACCTCCGATGTCAGCTACTAAAACCGGTTTTTCGGTCAATTTTACCCCGTGACGAACCGCCAGTCCAATTAACTCAGCTTCAACTCTGCCTGGGATAGCCAGCATTTTGATCCCAACCTCGTCAATACTTCTCTGAATGAATTCCCCCCCATTTTCCGCTTCACGAATGGCACTGGTGGCGTAAGCAAGGATCTTATCGCACTCGTAACTGTCGGCTAGCCGTTTAATATTCTTGAGGGCCGAAAGCCCGCGCTTAAAAGCACCTTCCGAAAGCCGTTTTCCCATTCCTCCTTTGGCCATTTCCACCATTTCCTTGAGTTTGTCGAGGGTGCGAAAACTTCCATCCGAATAAACATCTACAAAAATGGCATGAAAGGAGTTGGTTCCGATGTCAATAGCGGCAATGCGTTTGATGGGCGTGATCTGGTTGGCGCTGTTACTGCTGATGATCAAAGCTGATAATGGGTTGATTGGAATGTAACTGAAGCATAATCAAAAATAGGAAGTTTTTACAGCGCTAAAATTTAGTAAAAAATTAAGATAGCCTGGTTTTTGAGGTCACTTAAAATCCAACTTGTTGGATGCTCCGAGATTATCTACTATTCATCAACTTTCAACTAAGTGTGATTACTCATGCGCTATATGATTTTGCCGGTTTTGTTGTCATTATTTTTTACCGCCTGCCAAAATGAACAGAAAATCTCAAAACCTTCACCTGATGGAGTAAATACCGTACTCGACGACTGGCATAATGCCGCTGCCGAAGGTGATTTTGAACGCTATTTCAATCACTTTGAAAGCGACTCTTCCATCTTTATGGGAACGGATGCTACCGAGCGGTGGACGATTGCCGTATTCAAACCGTGGTCCAAACCCTATTTCGAAGATGACGGTGTTGCGTGGACTTTCACCCCAACGTTTCGAAAAGTATATTTTACAGACAATGGAAAAACGGCCTGGTTTGACGAAGAGCTCGATACGCCTAACCTGGGTCCGAGCCGGGGAAGCGGGGTTTTGGTAAAAAATGAAAATGGGTGGAAAATTGCGCATTACAACCTTACTATTCCTATCCCGAATTCTATTGTAGATGATGTGGTAAAACAAATTGAAGAAGAACTTTTAAATCAGCCTAACAATGATTAAAAAAATAACTTTACTCCTGCTTTTCGCGACATTTTTGTCAACACATATCCAAGCTCAGTTACAATCGCCCGCAGAGTTTCTTGGGTACGAACTTGGTGACCAATGGACTCCGCATTATAAAGTGCTGAACTATTTTCAGCATGTAGCTGATGAGTCTGAGCTGGTTACGCTCACCCAATACGGTGCCACCAACGAGGGTCGGGAACTGGTTTATGCAGTAGTTACCTCAACGGGAAATCATGCAAACCTCGATGAGATCCGGCTCAATAATTTGAAATTAACAGGGCTTGAATCAGGGCAGCCTACGGATAACAAAAAAGCTATTGTCTGGTTGAGTTATAATGTGCACGGTAATGAGACCTCATCAAGTGAAGCAGCTTTGAAGTCAGTTTATGAACTTGTAACAGAGCGAAGCGAGTGGCTCGAAAACACGGTTGTGATCATGGATCCAATGGTCAACCCGGATGGACGGGATCGGTATGTGAATTGGTACAAAACTGTGGTTGGCGAAAAGTTTAATCCAAATCACGACGCAAGGGAGCACAGTGAGCCATGGCCGGGTGGAAGAACCAATCACTACTACTTTGACCTAAACCGGGATTGGGCCTGGCAAACACAGGTTGAGAGCAAGCAGCGTATCAAAGTGTATCAGGAGTGGATGCCTCATGTACATGTAGACTTTCATGAACAAAGCTATAGTTCACCTTATTATTTTGCTCCTGCAGCTGAACCATTTCACAAAGCGATAACGGCATGGCAGCGTGACTTTCAGACCATGATCGGTAAAAATCATACCAAGTATTTTGACGAAGAAAACTGGCTGTACTTTACCCGTGAAGTTTTTGACCTGTTCTATCCAAGCTATGGTGATACATGGCCTACCTTTAATGGTGCTATAGGAATGACATATGAGCAGGCAGGTGGTGGTTTTGCAGGCTTGGGAGTTTATAAACCTGAAGGCGATACATTAACTTTGAAAGACCGTCTCCTTCATCATCATACTTCAGGGATCTCAACTGTGGAGATCACGGCACAGAATCATGAACGGGTGGTGGAAGAGTTTGCTTCCTATTTTCAGGAGACACAGGAAAATGGTTCAGGGCAGTACAAGACTTTTGTTGTTAAAAAGAGCAGTAATCCTGATAAAACCACGAAATTACTGCAGTATTTAATGGAGCAAAACATTGAATTTGGAGTAGCCTCAGGTTCATCCAATTCTAACGGATATGATTTTTCCACAGGACAAACAGGCCGGGTTTCTATTGAAGAGGGAGATTATGTGATCAGCACCTATCAGCCAAAAGGCACATTGGTAAGAGTATTGTTTGAGCCAAAGCCTGAATTGGCAGATTCTTTAACCTATGATATCACGGCATGGGAAACTCACTATGCTTATGGATTAGAGGGATATGCGATAACGGGCACGATAAATACTCGTTCGGTATCTGAAACGTCTGAGGGTCAATTGACGCCTAATATCAATAAGCCTTATGCATATTTGGCTAAATGGAATTCAATGGAAGACCTGAAATATCTTGCGCGTTTGCTGGATGAAGGAGTACAGGTTCGTTATGCGGAAGAAGCATTTACTTTGAATGGAGATCAATATGCTCCCGGTACGCTCATTATAACCAGAAATGGAAATGAATTATTGGGTGACCGATTTGACACCATTGTGAAAGATGAGGCCGGTATGCTGAATCGGGTGTTAACCCCTGTAGCAACTGGTTTTGTAGATTCAGGTAAGGACTTTGGCTCTTCATCTGTTCGATTGATCGATACTCCCAAAGTGGCTCTTTTATCTGGAGAGGGAACAAGCTCGAATATGGTAGGTCATATATGGAATTACTTTGACCAACAGATCAATTATCCGGTAACTCTGATCAATTTGGATGACATTGGATCGGTAGACTGGAGTGATTATCATGTGCTGATTATGCCAAGTATTTATGGAAGTGCTGCTGGAGACAGTGAACTGAATGGCATAAAAGATTGGGTAAGTGAAGGCGGGACCCTTATTGCTGTGGATGGAGCAAATGGATTTTTAGCAGGGAAAGATGGTTTCGCCCTGAAGCGTAAAGAACGGGAAATGGATGAAGATGAAGATCCAAATGATAAGCTCAGGGCTTATGGTGATTCAGATAGAGAGCGTATACAGTATTCTAATCCCGGCAGTATTTATGAGATCACTATGGATACCTCTCATCCTTTAGCTTTTGGATATGATGAGCAATACATGTCACTTAAACTCGGCTCAACTGGTTATGAGTATCTGGAGAATGGGTGGAATGTGGGTGCTGCCAAAGAGGATGCTCACCGAAGTGGTTTTGTAGGGAATAAAGCTCTTGAACCTTTAAATAATTCGCTGACCTTTGGAGTCCAGAATATGGGACGCGGGCAAGTGGTTTATATGATCGATAATCCGCTGTTCCGTGGTTTCTGGCATAATGGGAAACTGTTATTCGGAAATGCAGTTTTCTTTGTGGGGAATTAGTTAAAAGTGTTACTGTGCGAACGTGTTAATGTGTTACGGTGTAATATTAATATTTGATATACACCGTAACATGTAAACACTGTAACATTATTCTGCCAATTCAGCCTCACTTGCAATAAACCCGAAAGCAGCCCAGTTCCCGGAATCGTAAACATCCTGCCAAATCTGCTCAGCTCTTTCAGTGCGTCCATTTATATGATGCCAAAATCCGAGTCCGTAGCCGAGCGTAGAATTATCCAGTTCGGAATTCTCAGCTCCTAATAATTCATCAGGCGTGAATACCCCTTTAAATACCATTAGCAACTCGTGATAACTGGTGTTTTCTATCATCTCCATTCCAGGAGAAACTTGCTCAAGCATTTTTCCGGCTTCCATATCATGTCCTGCTTTTCGCATAGCCATATATTGCCAATACCAGAAAGCCACTCTCATATCATTATTATCAGCAACTTCGAGTCCTTTTAAATAAGCTTGATTTGCCAAGTCATATTCTGCTTTCAGGTAATGCGCCAGACCTAAATGATACCAGGTATTGGTTTGAAGAGAACTGAGAGGGATATTTTGAGCATTCGGTAATCCATCCATTTCTGTGATATCCTCCTTCCCTTCAAAAAGCCGTGCAGCTATTTGAAAATCCCGAATGGCAAGATCAAATTCACGCAAGGTGATGTAGCGGTGCCCACGATGGCGATATAACTGTGGTTCATTGGGGAACTCAATAATAGCTGAAGAAAGCTGTGTTAGTGCTGTACGATAATCTCCGGTATAGGCCGTTTTTCTAGCCTCCCAGACATAACTGTCTACAAGTTGATCACCTTCCAATGACAGTGCACTCAGAGAATCGATACGGCTGGCAAGAGCAGGTGGAAGTGAATCAATTTCAGTTTTGAGGGTATCTCCCAGCAGTGAAATGGTTTGTGCAGAATTGGGGAGGTTTTCAAATCTGGTGGGTTCTTCCTGCTGCTGGCAGGCAGCTGTAAAAATAAGGATAAGCGTTAGAAAAGTAGATAATCGTTTCATAGAATCAGATTTCGGTTGAATTCATATAGACGTGAATATATCAAACATAGTGAGAACTCCATGGAGTTTTTTAACTGAGAAAATGGGATAAATTTCACATTAGAGAAAGTTGATCGTAATCAGGTTCCAATGCAGAGCGTAGGATCTAGGTTAAGTAATTAGATTAGGATAATTGATGCGAAAAAAGGAAGAACACTCGCTCCGTGTTGTAGCGCCCACTTCAATATTCTACAGCACATCTTCCACTTCATCCAGCTTCACCCCAACGAGCTGAGATATCCCGGTGGCAGGCATGGTAACCCCATACATCATCTCCGCCTTGCTCATCGTTTTTTTGTTATGGGTGATGATGATGAACTGAGTTTCCTCACTAAAGTCTTTGATCATTTTGGCAAAGCGCTCAATATTGGCATCATCAAGCGGAGCATCCACCTCATCCAATACACAGAATGGTGAAGGTTTTACAAGGTAGATGGCAAAAAGCAGGGCGATAGCCGTCAAGGTTTTTTCTCCCCCGGATAGCTGTGAAATTCCGGATGGCCGTTTACCCCTGGGTTGCGCTTTGATCTCGATCCGTGCTTCCAGCGGATCTTCTACATCTTGTTCTATGATCAGATCACAGTAGTCATCCGCCTCAAACAGCGTTTTAAATACTTTCTGGAAATTGACGCGGATCCTCTCAAAAGTTTCATTAAATCGTTTGGTAGCCGTTTCGTTTATCTCATCAATGGTTTCAAGGAGCTGTTCTTCGGCTTCGGTCAGATCCTGAATTTGTTCTTCGTAGAAATCAAGACGTTCTTTTTCTTCCCGGTATTCTTCAATCGCCAGCGGGTTCACTTCCCCGATGCTGTTCACCTTTTGCTTGAGCCAGCTGATGCGTTCCTTCGCTTGTTCAGGAGATTTATCTTCAGGAAGTTCTCCGGTTACCTGCTTCATCAGGATTCCGTAAGTTTCCCAAACATGATCGGATAGCGCCTGGCTTTGCATATCCATTTTTTCGCGGGCCATGTCAAGGTGATGGACAAGTTCCATGTTGACCTCTTTCCGGCGGCGGATCTCCTTCAACTCTTTCTCGATCTCGTTGATCTTACCGCGCTGCCGGGCTGCCGCTTCTTCCGCCTTTTCAAGCGCTTCGTCGGCATCTTTTTTAGCTTCACTGTTCTGGGTGATGTTTTCCTGCAGCTCTTTGGTTCGACCGGTCAGCGTTTCGATGCGTTCCTTGCTTTCACCGGTCAGCGTAGTACGATTTTCGATACGTTTCGTAACATTTTCGATTCCAGTCTCTGCGCGTTGCACATCACGATCCAGGTTATCTACTTTATTACGCAGATCCTGATGCTTCAGCTGACTGTCATTATATCGGCTTTGAGCAATAGAGCGTTCATCTTCAAGTGTTTCCAGCAGGTCTTTTTTTTCTTGTTGTTTTTCATCCAGCTCCAGCATTTTCTGCTGTAATTCTTTTTGTTTGGGCTGTATAGAGTCCAATTCTTCCTGAGCGGAGCCCTCACTGCTTTTCAGATTGTCTTTTCGGTTTACCAGTTCTCCGATATTCTTTTGATAGACCTGAACCTTTGAACTCAAGCTGTGTTGTTGTTGCTCAAGTCGACGGACTTCTTGTTCTTTTTCTTTCAGGATCTGGCTGAGTTTACTGATGTCCAGTTTCTCATATTTCTCAACAATTTGCTGGAGATAATTTTCCAGCTTTGTGATCTCCTTGGTGGTTTGAGCTTCTTCTTTTTCAAGCTTTTCAATTTTGTCTTTGAGCCCAACCCGAACACCGGCATTTTTACTCTTACTGCCACTCTGGAAGAATTTGGTATTAGTGACCACCTCTCCATCAAAGGTCACGCCAACGATGTCGTCTTTCTTCTTGGTTCCTGCATAAGCACCTTCCACAGAGTCGAACACCATCACATTGCCAAGCAGTAATTGCTTTAATGCCGAATATTCTCTCTTCGATTTAACCTCATCAAAGAGGTCCCCGTCTTTAACCGGGTAGGTGGCAGCAAGCTGATCGAGGGGGATAAATGTGGCGCGCCCTTTTTTATTCTCTTTAAGGATCTTGGCAGCCCGTTGCGCTTCATCGAGTGTTTTAACAACTACAAAATTCAGTACGTCGCCAAGAACAGCTTCCAACGCCACCGCATGTTTTTGATCCGTGTCAAAGATATCGGAAACGGTGGTCATATCTTTGAAATCAAACCGATGGTTTTCGATCAAATATTTAACACTGCCCGGAAATGCTTCATTGGAACTGGCCAGATCATTCATCAGCCGGATCTCAGATTCCAGCGATTCCTTTTTACTTTGAAGCGTTCTAAGCTCGTCTTTAATTTCGTTCTGCTTGTCAGCGAATTGCTCTCGTTTGTCTCGGGCGGTTTCAAGTTCTTCTTCCAGCTCATCCCGCTCAACTACTAAATTGTCAAGTTTCTGTTCGATCAAACCCTGCTCACCATTCAGGTTTTCGATCTCATCGTTCAGGTCAACGATCTCATTGTTGATGCGTTCAAGATCACCTTCGGTATTTTCAAGCCGGCTCTCAATTTTGATGCGCTTGGTCTGGAGCTGATTTAATTCATTATTGGTGGCACTTAACTGGACTTCAATTTCATACAATTCACTCCGCTCACGGTTATACTGCTGCTGAATTTGTCCGTATTTTTTCTTTGAGTCTTCAAGGGCTTTGGCTGATTTTTCTAATTCATCATCAAAACTTTCCAGCTTTTTTCGGCTTGAATCCAGCAACTCATTCAGCTCCTTAAGGTCTTTCTGACCTGTTTCAATATCTTTGGCATATTCTGCGATCACCTTCTTCTCATTCTCGATCTTCTCTCGGGTGATGCGAAGATTGGTGTCGGCCTCACGAATAGCATTATGGAGCTGACTTACCCGTCGCTGAGCCTCTGCCTGTTGTCGTTCTTTTTCGAGAAGTTCTGCCCGGGCCTTTTCATCATTTTCCTCGAGCTGTTCAATGGCCTTGGTAATTTCCTTCTTTTCTTTGTCGGCATTGGTGATGCGCTCCTTCAGTGGCTCAAGCTCGGCTTTTATTTTATTGAAATCGTGAAGCGTGAGGGCCTTGTCAAGGAGTTCCAACTCATCTTTATAGACTTTAGCCTTCTCTGCTTTTTCCGCCTGAATTTCCAGAGATCGGGCTTTCTTTCTTAATTCTACCAATAAGTCATCTACACGCTGAAGATCTTTGCGGGTAGATTCCAGCTTACGAATAGTTTTCTTTCGCTGATCTTTATACTTGGTTACTCCGGCGGCTTCTTCAAATAAACGACGCCTGTCATTATTCTTATCGTTAAGAATTTCTTCTACCATCTTAAGTTCGATCACAGAATAGGCATCCGAACCCATTCCGGTATCCATGAACAATTCCATAATGTCTTTGAGCCGGCAGGAAGTGTTATTGATGAGATATTCGCTGTCGCCGGACCGATACAATCGTCGCGTGATTGTAACCTCACTGTATTCGATAGGTAGAATGCCTTTATCATTTACAAAAGTCAGGGAAACTTCTGCCATACCAAGGGCTTTTTTCTTGGCGGTTCCGTTGAAGATCACATTGGCCATGGCTGAAGAACGAAGTAAAGAAGGCCGTTGCTCACCCAGAACCCAGCGCAGGGCATCAACAATATTTGACTTCCCGCACCCATTTGGTCCAACAATGGAGGTGATCCCGCTGTCAAACTTTACCTTGGTCTTATTGGCAAAGCTCTTAAACCCTTGTAATTCAAGTTCGGATATATACATTTAGCAGGGTTGCGGGTTACGGGTTTTCAGTTGCGAGTTTAGTGTGATATCGGTCATCTGAAGTTCAATTATACTTTCCAGCTTGTTTCAACATAGCTTATAAAACTGTTGATCTTTCGCCCTAAAGTGTCATATCTGTTTAGTAAATCTGTAATTGGTTCGTTTTTAAAATGAATATCACTGATCATATTGAGTTGTGAAACGGTTTCGTCACAGGAAGAATGAGCAAAAATCAGGAATCGTACAAATTCATCTTTATACCGCCTTCTTCCAAAACCTTCTGCTATATTATCTTTTATGCTTTTTGATGATCGTCGAATTTGACTTCCCTGTTCATACATTTCATATTTTGGAAGAGTCATTGTTAAGTTGTGAACTTCAAGTGCCAAGTCATAAGCCATCTGATAAATCTCTAAGTCTTTGTAACTTTTCATAATCCAACTTGGTCAAGCTTTTATACTTTGGCAATAAAACCTATAACCAGTAACAAGCAACTCGCAACCCGAAATCTTACACTGTCATTATTTCTTCTTCTTTTTTATTGAGGAGGTCTTCTACCTTATCGGTGTATTTGTCGGTCAGCTTCTGGATCTCATCTTCGGCTTCGTAACGGGAGTCTTCAGAGAGGGATTCACTTTCAGCCGTTGACTTGACGGTGTCGTTAGCATTTCGGCGTGAATTTCTGATACTTATGCGAGCTTGCTCTGCAATGTCTTTGGCATGTTTAACAAGTTCTTTACGGCGCTCTTCAGTAAGTACAGGAAGTGGAATCAGGATGCGATCTCCGTCATTACTGGGGTTTAATCCCAATCCGGCCGACATGATCGCTTTTTCAATATCTTGCATTACAGATCTATCGTAGGGAGAAACTACCAGTAATCGAGCTTCAGGTGCACTGATGTTGGCGAGCTGCTGCAATGGTGTTTGGGAACCAAAGTAATCTACCTTCACGCTTTCGATCAGCGAAGGGCTGGCTTTTCCGGCTCGGATATGTGAAAGTTCTTTTTTATAAAATCCGGTGGCTTCATCCATATGAAGCTCGGTTTCATCAATAATTTCCTGTAATTCTTGCGGGATCATAATGCCAAAACTTGTTTATGCTTGTTTACTAACTTTGCGAAGTTAACAAAATCAGAAGTGAGGACAAACTCGGAAGAACATTGAATATCGAATAAATCCAGAAGTTTACATTTGCATCTCAGGACAAAATAAAGTTATTTCAAACGGGCAATGGTTTTCGAAGTATAGTTAGCTTATCTGCAGATTGCAGCATGGAAGGACAAGTGATTTACAATTTATGATTTTCGATTTGTGGTTATCCAAGTCGATAAGATAATTTTATGAATCGAAATATGAATGTCCACTTTTAACCATACAATGTTCCATGCGTTTTAATAACAACACTTTTAAAGTTTTTGGTTTTGGGGTGACAGGAGTTGACATGCCTAATGCTTACGTTGGTTTCATAATTACTTTTAACAGAAGATTACGATGAGATTACATCTAACACTTACACCAAACAGCAAGCCTGTTCCTTTCAACTACCAGCACCAATTAACGGGAGCTCTTCACAAATGGCTAGGGCAAAATGAACTACATGATAAGATATCGTTGTATTCTTTTTCTTGGTTGAGGGGGAATGCAGAACGGGTTGATGGTGGATTGAATTTTGCCAATGGCGCAATGTGGTTTATTAGTTTTTGGGAATCTAAGTATGGTTCAGATTTAATTCAGGGGATTGTGGATAATCCGGATGTGATGTATGGGATGAAAGTTGATGAGGTAAAAGTGGCTAAAACTCCATCATTCACTAAAGAGCAACGCTTTAAAGTAGCCAGCCCGGTTTTAATTCGAAAAAACGAAGATGCGGAAAGCCGGAAGCACTTAACATTTAAGGATGAAGATGCCAATCAATATTTGGCCCGCACGCTTAATAAAAAACTTCATGAAGCCGGCCTTGATAAAAACTTTGACTCATTGGAAGCCATATTCGACAAAGGATATCCGAACCCAAAGACAAAATTAGTGGATTTAAAAGGCACAAAACTTCGTGCAAATTTTTGCCCGGTAATTCTGAAAGGAGATCCTAAAGCTATTGAATTTGCCTGGACAGTAGGCATCGGGGAATTAACAGGAAGTGGATTTGGAGCATTAAGCTGAAATTTACCACCAGACCTGACAGGTTTTGAAAACCTGTCAGGTCTTTTAATCATCATTGCAAATTATGACTATTTATACTGTTACATATATAGGGCCCTTTGGTTTTATAAAACCATGGACAGCCGTCAGAGATGAATTAACATTCAGTCAGCAATTTTTAACTCCTTCAATCATCGAAGGAATGCGGCAAAAATTACAGGTTAAAAGTATTGTCCGGCATAAACTGAGTTTTTCTAAATTTGATAAACAACAAGAGCAAACACGACCGAAGCTGATTAAAAAACCGGGGCATAATTTCAGTATTCTTACACGTGGAGTGCTTATTAATCCAATACTGGTTTTAGGTTTTTCTTCAGTAGAAGATTCAGAAATTGCGTTTGAGCAACACCTTTGTTTATGTAGGAATGAAGACATTTTATTGCCGGATAAAAGTTCAGGGATTAAAAAAGTAAGTGATGATGAGTTTGATGAGATAGAGGGATTTGAACTCAAATTTACAGACGATGATGGTTTTATGGTTGGATACAACCGTTTTAATGATTTCGAGCCTATGTACGGTATGCTGGAAATCACGGGTGGAGCAATTCGGGATGAATCATTATGAAGCGTTGGTCGATTGAGATATATCAAGAGCTGGAATTATTGGCTAAAAGTGAAGCCTATGGCCCAGTTACCTTAAAGCAGCACCTGATGGATGTTGCTGATGCTATTGTACCCTTAGCAAAACATTTTGGGAAAGATATTGAACTAAGCAGAAAGGGTGCTTTATTGCATGATATCGGTAAAGCTCACCCAGTTTATCAGGCCTTTGTACATGGCTATAAAGAGGGCTTTGGATTTAATCAAACGCTTCCGAACCGGCATGAAATTTCTTCCTTGGCTTTTCTGCCGTTGTTTTCGAAGAATGAATGGGGGCCGATAACTGAAATGATCATAGCCCATCACAAGTCTATAGAAGGAGATCATAGAAAAAGAGGAATTATCGACATTCTGAATCAGCAAGGGCCTGCTGGCTTGTTCGAATCTCACTTGGAAGATTGGGAAATATGGTCGCAACGGGCTTCAGGCCTTCTTGAAGAATTGGGAATACAAACGCGACCAATTTCTGGACAGGAAGCTGAGGAAGCATTAGAATGGGTGTATGAACATTGCGAGGAATTAGACGATGGCTGGTCGGAATGGAAAGGACTTTTAATGGCCTCCGATCATATGGCATCGGCATTAGGACAAGAACTAAAGCCTTACCTAAAGCGGTTCTTCAAAACCCCGGAATATGTGGATATGTATCCACCTCATGAGCTATTTCCTCTTTCAATGAAACCAACGGGTGATGAAAGGCTACATACACTGGTTGTAGCTCCAACCGGGGCGGGCAAAACCGAATTTTTATTGAACCGCTGCAAGGGAAGAACATTTTATATGCTTCCATTTCAGGCATCCATAAATGCCATGTTTAAGCGGATTAAAGATCTTGTGCCTCCTGAAACAGATGTTCGGCTTTTGCATGCAGCATCCCGACTTGTGTTAAAAGACGAAAACAACAGTAAACAGGAAGTTCAGTTGCAGCCTTTTGTTGGTTCAAGTGTGAAAGTACTTACTCCCCACCAAACCAGCAGTGTCATTTTTGGAACGATGGGTTTTGAAGCAACACTCATGGATTTGAAGGGATGTGATGTAATTTTAGACGAAATCCACACCTACCAAGCCGAATCACAGGCAATGGTGATGGAAATTGTAAAAGTGCTGATTCAGCAAAACTGTCGAATTCATATTGGTACGGCTACAATGCCCACGGCACTTTATGATAAACTGCTTGAAATATTGGGTGGTGCCGAAACAACCTATGAGGTTGCCTTAACCGAAAATGAATTGGCTACATACGACCGGCACATCATACATAAAAATGAAACTGTTGATGAATTATTTGAGACCATAAGGACGGCTTTTGCGGTAAATGAAAAAGTATTGATTGTTTGTAATATCGTAGCCGATTCTCAAGAGACTTACCGAATGCTAAAAAGCATGTTTCCTGACATTCCATCCATGCTCATTCACAGCCGTTTTCGAAGAAAGGATCGCAGGGAAAGAGAAGAACAATTAAAGAAGAATTTTGATGAAAAAGATGGCCCTTGTTTTGTGGTATCCACACAAGTTGTTGAAGTCAGCCTGGATATCAGTTTTGACCGAATGATTACTCAGGCAGCTCCTTTGGATGCGTTGATTCAACGTTTCGGGCGCATCAATCGAAGGCGCAAAGAACCGGAAGAACGAATTCTGCGATCCATTCATGTTCTTCAGCCCCAAGAACACACCTTGCCTTACAAGAAAGAGATTGTTCAGAAAAGTTTCGATTTGCTGCCTGATGGAGATACGCTAAGAACGAATGAAATTCAATCATTGATTGACCAGGTTTATCCCGAAGTGGATATACAGGAAATTAGTGGGTATCTGAAATGGAATAACAATCAATTTCAGATGAAAAAGCTACGGCACATTACAGAGCCGGTGCTGATGAAGTACCTGGAAATTGATTCTGCTTCAGCTATTCTTGAACAAGATTTGGAAACCTATAAAGAAGCCCATTGGGAAGAACGGCAATGGCTGGAAATTCCGGTAAATGAAAAAAGCATGTATAGAATTCGGGAAAGATTGCAAATTGTGGAAGGCATTGGGAGTGAGCCTTATGTAATGACCGAGCAATACAACTATGAGAATATAGGATTGGAACTGAAAGAACCGTCAAATTTTATTTAAGCCGAAGTATCATGTACACCCAACAAACAGGTCGAAAATTTTTAGAGTTCTACAATAAGAAAACAGGTAAAAACTTTTCTGCTTCGGAGTTTTTCGAAGAGGAATTTTTCCCTGTGCTTTTTGATGCAGAAGATCATTTACATTTGCTTCAGGTAACAAATTCAAAATTTTTTCAAAAGATATCTAAAGATGATCAAAGGGAGGATGTTCGGGATTCTGTAATAAAAAAAGAACGTTTTCTGAACGATGTAAAAGAAGTGAGTAATGGAGAGAAAACTATTAGCGGAGCCGTTGCTGTAGGTTTTATGGCCGGTGATATTGACAAGAGTACCTCCGGGCAAATTAGTTCTATCGACTTTGACTTATCGGAAGAAAATATCCTTTACTCTTGGTTTGGTGGTGCCTTGGGTGTAGGTTTTGGGGGTGGATATGACTTTCTGTTCAACAATGAAGAGCTGCTTTGGTTTCTGTTTGAAGGATGGAAGTTTTATAGAAAATATTTAGATGAAACTCCCAAAGCAAAAGGCAGACAAATTGCAACCTGGAATGGACTCTGGATTACTCATGGACTTGAATTTAAAGATAATTTAGATAAAGCCTACAAAAATACTCTCGATTTGATTACAGGTAATTCAGGTAAGGATAAAGGGAAAATTAAACTAAATCGCCCTGCTTGGTCAGACCAAGTTTTCTCACTTGCAAAGTTTTTAGATACCGAACATGTTCGCGAATTGGTTTATGGATATAAATTGAGCCAAATGAATAGTACTCTGGGTTTTATGTATATAGATTTGGGGAAAGTCAGGTGGATGCCCCAAATATTTGAACAACTCATTAAACAGGATTCCAAAATAAGTCGGAGACAAGCCACAAAACTTGAAGAGGTTTATAAGACTCAATTTTCTATTGAGAAAGCTTGCAGTTTAGGAGGAATTGGAGTGAGAGCTTTAAAACCTAAAGATCTTTACAAATATACAGGCGGAGATGTTCGTAAAAGATCAAAGAAAATGTATAAGCTAGACAAAGAAGAAAAAAGAATCACTTTTATCACTTACATAACATGGATACAAGCTATGCTAAATAATGAAGACACCTTACAACTATCGGAAGAAGTAGCGGAAGCCTTATTAAAGTTCGAAGGCGAAGAGAACAGATTACGCACACGTATTAAACAAGTTGAAAGTTTGTGGGAAACAAGAAACCGGCAACAGTTTATTGAAGGTCTTTCCTCGATAATTGAAGAAGATAAAAATACTGCGGAGCTATTGAATAAAGCAGTAGAGAAGTTAATGACTTCGATTCCTCAAGACATGTTTAAGCTATTTCTGACACTTATCAAGTTTAAATACAACTACTATCAGTCCAACTAAAAATAATATTTTCAACTACAAACCGGAGTAAATTATGAATTCACCTTACTTATACCTTAGAGGATTAAAGCATGTTGAACACACTGTTTTTTGTGTGGAAGACGGACAAAAAACGTATTACGAACCACAATTCAGAAGAAGCCAACCTTTTTCGAGCGGACAGCAAGTCAAGCGTTCTATTTTAGAGCGAGTAGTAAATCAACTTCATCAAGATTTGGCACCAGTTGATTTTTTATGGAAACTCGATAAAAAGGGCGGCGCACCTAAACAGGATATCCCTGTTCAGCCTTGTGATCCAACTTATCCTGATCAACTTTTAGGAGGATATATGAAAGCATCCTCAAAAGCCACAAAGACCAAGGACGAGGAGAGTTTTGTTGTAAAAAGACGCAGCCCGTTATCTATCTCAGCAATGCGTCCTCTTCATCCGTTATTAGGTGGTACAGATTCGGAAAAAGGAACATTTGACCGAACGAATAACCCAAATAGTAAAGTGACACTTTTGGATCAGAATGGCAATCCTATGAGTCCAGAGGAAATGCAAGATTATCTTGAAAAAATAGATAAACAACTTCCAAAACGTACATTTTTAGATAAACAGACACGTGCTTATGGACTATTTGTTTACGATGTAGCTATTGATTTGAGAAGGCTTTTTTCTGTTTCTACCATTCCCCTTCAAAAAGGAGAGCCTGAAGTTTATCAAAGTGTAAAAGATAAAATGATAGAAGAAGGCTGGGTAGAAAGTGAAAATTTCTTTGGTCCTTGTCTGGTATGCCCTAAAGAACAAAGAGATAAAATTATATCAGCTTTAGCTGAAGGGTTGTTGGATTGGCAAATTACCAGTAACCAAGCCCGTACATTTAGCTTGATGGAACCACTGGCATTTGCCCTAGCGGATAAAGCGTACGCTGTAGCTGGAGCTATTCGGGCTGAATTGCGAGAAGATGTTGAAAAGGATCAAGCTGTTCCCCGATTAGATAAAGAAGCCGGCGCGGATGTTTTTGTAACCCTGCCTGCCAGTGGATATATCAAAGGAGAATATGGTTCTGCGGATTCCATTGAAAAAGCAAGACAATGGTTGATCGACCGAATGCAATCCTTCGACTACGAAAACCAATCCACCGTCCCAGCAAGTTGAAACACTTTCTAAGGGCAAAAACCTTGGAGGTTTAAACAGGATGAACAAAAATAAAACCATCACAGGAACCGAAGTAGCCTACTATTTTGTATGCGCGCGAAAGCTGTGGTTCTTTGCTCATAATATTCAATGCGAGCAAGAAAGTGACGCTGTGCGAATGGGTAAACATATCCACGAAACCAGCTATAAGAGGAAGCAGAAAGAAGTTTCGGTCGACGGAGTAATTGTAATTGACTGGATGGATCATGAAGAAAAAGTCATCCACGAAGTAAAAAAATCGGCCAGTATGGATAAGGCCCACACCTGGCAGCTTAAATACTATATGTGGTACCTGGAGCAAAAAGGAATGCATATTGCTGATGAAAAATCTACGGTAGATTTTCAAAATCAGCCCGGAAAACGGGGGTACATAGGCGAACTTAATTACCCAAAGCTGAGGCAAACAGAGCAAATTATCTTAACCCGAAGCGATCGAAAAGAAATTGAAGAAAAGATAATCCCCAATATTCGAAAAATAAAAAACCGAAAAAAACCTCCACGAACTGTTGAGTGGAAAATCTGCAAAAGTTGCTCTTATAACGAGCTTTGCTATAGTTAGAAATTGATAGAAGATTAATAAACAGGCCTGTCAGATTTTAAAACCTGATAGGTTTTGAATACAAATATGTGCCATGAAAAGACCTTATTACATCTTCTCATCCGGAAAACTGATGCGCAAGCAAAACACGCTCTTCTTTTTACCTTATAAAGAAGAAGAAGAATTGCTGGAGCAAACAGATCAAAATGAAAGCGATGAACTTGATTGGCAACTCATCACCGAAGCAGGGAAATTCAAAAAAGAATTCGATTCTCTAAATAAACGAGTAATTCCCATTGATGATGTTGATTCTCTCATGATTTTTGGGGAGATCAACTTTAATGCCCGAATGCTCCAATTTCTTTCCAAGAATAATATTCCGGCACATCTATTTAACTATTATGGTTTTTATAACGGAAGCTATTATCCGCGTGAATATTTACTAAGTGGTTTTTTGTTGGTGAATCAGGTAGATCACTATAAAAACTCGAAAAAACGAATGCGGTTGGCTCTTCAGTTTGTGATGGGTTCGGGGTATAATATGCTTCGTAACCTTAAATATTATAATGACCGTGCTGGTGATCTCACAAAATTTATCATACGAATAGAGAGCCATATGGATGAAGTTCCACTTGCTGAGGATATTCACCAAT
>Ga0136596_1000039_pt1 | contig 87725 bp, 127 predicted proteins | sample AntRauTorcE11897_FD_101387 | JGI IMG/M metagenome (GOLD analysis project Ga0136596, IMG submission 101387) | Saline lake microbial communities from Rauer Islands, Antarctica - Metagenome Torckler E11 #897 | ecosystem: Environmental > Aquatic > Non-marine Saline and Alkaline > Saline | place... | reverse complement strand
AGTGTTTTGCCAGCTAGTAGAGTTTACATTGTAGCCAATTACAGGCTCAGTAATATCATCTGTAGTCATGGTATAAAAACCATCAGCTGATGAATTTCCTGCTTTATCATAGGTAATTACTTTATAGTCATAGTCAGAGTATTCTGATAACCCATCAACTGTGTATGTATCATCAGTAGCTGTTAAGGTTATATAATCTTCTGTATTACTATCACCATTTATATCAATTACAGTTCCATCTGAAGTTTTAGCATATAATTCAACATAGTCAATTCCACTTAAGCTGTCATCATTAGTCCAATCTAAACTGAATGAATGGGATGTGTTATTAGTCAAGTTAACATTTGGTACAGCTGGTGGTGTTTTATCTATATTATAAGTTCCAGTATATTCAGTAACTGGATTGTTGTCCTCAAAATGCCTAGTGTGCAAATACCACTCACCTTCTGATGATTGAGTTAGTGGATTGCTCACATCATTCCAAGAAGATGGAGTTGAGGTATCTAGACTCCAGTTATGTTGGATAGGAGTTTCAACTTCTACTGTGAGGCTTTCTAAAACTGGTGTGACTGTGGTATCATCAGTTGATAGGGTTTGTCTTACATCAAGGGTACTAGCACCACTTATATTAGGTATTGAACCTCCATTTGTTACTGTCTGCCAAGTTGATTGATTATCAACTGAGGTTTCTATGTTGATATTGAGGATATCTAACTTCTCAATATAAAATTTATCTGCTTGAACTTCATTCCCACTCTTACTTTTATCAAGAATATGTATTCGTTCTAATCTTGATGATTCTGCAACTCCTGATATATATTCAAAATATGTCCACTCACCATTAGTATCTACATAAGCCTGCCCCAAATCCGTCGAATCCAAGCTGATTCTTACATCAGCATTGTTAGAAGGCATTCTCACATAACCACTAATTTTATATCTATATCCTTCAGATATAAAAACATCTTGATAGAAGCCCCATGTACTTGTATCTGCCCCATATCTACCGTTATCAACTGCACCTCCATTATCATATTGAATTTCTGCACTCCAAGTGTTTACAGCATCATCAAAATCACTATCTGTAAATAAATTTTCATTAAGAGCTTCACTCCAACTTATTACACTACTATCAACAACGTCTATTGTTGATAGGTCTAGTTGTGGTGCTATTCTGTTGCCTTGTGGTGTATAATCATCAACCCAGCTAGAGCCATAAATTGTTCCATCATTAGTCCCTGCATAATCAGTTAGTGTTGTACCTGTTCCTGTGTCCATTTTGTAATATGCTACTAGCCCTGTTTCGTTACCTATTAATTCTGTGTTTATATTGTTTTGTATTTCAGTTTGTGTTCTAGCTGTATTCCATATTCTGAAATAATTCATCTGACATTTTAAAAACCAATTATCAGACACTCCTCCTAATGATAAATCTAAGCCACTTGATACAGGTGTTGTACTTATCATAGTTGTATAAACTTCAGTACCATCTACGAAGATTGAAATGTAATCACTATCTTTGAAAACTAAAACAATATTATAAATTTTAGCAGTTGGAAAATAGTCAACTAATTCTGTCTGTAAATCAATAATCCAACTAGTTGAATCTTGTACTCCAACCCTAAAATGATAATTCCTAGCATCTCTATCATCTAAAGCTAATACCCAACCACCTTTGGATGCACCAGTATATATACAAGTATCAGCTATTATACTTAATTTTTCAGAATTTAATGTTCTATCAATATATGTTTCAATTTCAATAGTAGCTGTATTTAAATTTAAAAATGAACCATTACTAATAGCTGCATAATCATCAATACCATCAAAACTTAAAGCATAATTATTAGCAAGTTGTAAACTATCATCAACTGCCACTACATCAGTCAGAGTTCCTTCACTAAAACTAGCATTATCATTATCTATATCTTTAATCCCATTAAACCCATCATCATCTGTTATATTTACACCTACATCTGTGTTATCCCAGTTCCTGCTTGTTATGTCATAACTTATAGACATACCTTACCAACTCCTTTCTTTACTTAACATATTCGTCATAATTATCTATGTGATGTTCTATATTACTAATTTTAAAAGCATCTGTAATACTAGGTGCTGTAATTTTTCTCCAAATTGGTGTTGCAGGGTCAAAATCTTGGTTTGCCATATCTAAACTCTGGTTATAAGTACCTGCTGAACCACCACTATCTAAAGCATATTCAACATCAATCTCACCTGCTGTAGTGGTACCATCAAAGTCATTTGCTGAGCTTACTGTTACATTTTCATAAGTTAAATTAATATCATCACTGCCAATGTATAGTTGCTGTTCAATCGTCACTGTATTTCCAGCAGGTTCTGCCTTTCTTTCATGGTCAACATCTCCTGCCTCAACTAAATTAGTTGCTCCTGAATCATGATAAAAATGTAATGCCATTATTATCCTCTCCTTTAAGTTATTGTTATCATTTCTCCTTGTGTCGATGTAAAGTGTTTATCAAAGTGCCAAAGTTTTGCACCTTGAGGCTTAATCTTAACTGCTTGCTTACTATTTTCATAAGGGTTATATCCTGCCTCATAGGTCGTATCTGCTCCTACTGTAATCATATCTGATGTAATACTTCTAACTTTTAGCTCATCAATTACAGCATCATTAATATTAGCCAAGTCAGTAATTATTTGATTAGTACCAACTGCATCAGCTGTAATGCTTTCAGCCTCTAATTGTTTAACTCCTATAGCACCTGCTTCAACAACTCCTACCAATATCTTTTGATACTCATCTTCGCCCAAGTCTGTACTCCAGCTACCATTAATGTTTTTATAAAGAGTATCATCTGAGGTATTATAAATAGTTGCCCCTTCAGGGAATAAGTTATCAGGAAGAGTAGGTTTAGTATCTACAAGCTCAGGAGGTCTAAACTTAAGACCAAATTGATGTACATCATCAATGCTTCTAGTTTTACCCTGAACAGCACTTGACCTAGCTCCTTCCCCAAATGAGTCAAAAGCTGTTACCTTAACAGAAAGCTCTTGATTAGGGTTAGCCTTATAAGTTACCCTAGAGGCTGTTGCTAAAGATACAGTCTCTGTTTGGTTAGCCTCAGTATCAGTAATATAGATATTATATCCTTGAATATCATTGTCACTTACACCATTTACACTTATCCACAACCCTTCAAAAAACTCTGTAATTTCAGGTGCTGTTGGTGCAGGTGGCGCTGTATTCTCTACATTTATAGTAGCATAACTACTACTATAATTTTCGTTGTCGTTAATAGATTTTAAGTAATAAGTTACATTTCTGTTGGTGGGGTAGGTAATAGTACTTAGTTCTTTCCCCCTATATACTACACCACTATCAAACACCCCAAAGTTAGTGTCAGTTCGTAATTCATATTTATCTGCCTCATCTATTTCTGACCAATTTATTACTGCTCTGTCAGTAAATGATGTACCTTCAAAGCTAGGTGCAGGTGGTGTATTTGCTAATTTAGTAGTAGCACTTACAGAGTTACTTAAATCTGATTCTACATTTGCTTTATCAACTGCTGTTATTTTGTATTCATAAGTGGTGTTGTAGTCAAGGCCTGAATCAATATATCTTAAACTACCTTTTTTAGATTGTCCAATATAAACAAATACATTATCATTTGGGTCTTTTCTGTAAATATTGTAGTGGCTAAGTCCATACTCTCTGTTATTTTTCCAAGTAATTCTTATTTTATTATCACCATAAACAGATGCAGAGATAGTATTAGCATTAAGCACACTAATAGACTGTGGTTTTGTGACAGAATGGTCATCACCACCATCAGGAATGGAGTAGCTTCCATCATCTTCAAAGACAAACTCACTTTGATATGCCTGTCTTAATTTAAGGCTCATAGATAGTACATCATTTTTAGAGTACTTATAACTTATTTCTTTTACAAAGAATACATCATCAATATCTCTATCTTCTTGAATCACCTGAATCTTATCCATGATTTCTAAATCAGGCATTGGTTTACATTCTAACTCTAAAGTTGTCATAGGTGTGGAATATTGATACAGTAAATAGTCTGCAATTTTCTTTATATCAGAGTTAGTTGCTAAGAAGTCATTCTGAATTTCACCCATAGTACTTACAGTAAATTGCTGTTTACTTTCATCATCAACAGCTGTATACTCCATTTCGTCTTCCCTAGTATATGGAGTACCAAATAGCAACATTTCCTCAGTAGTATCTTCTTTATCTTTCCTGTACCCATGAAGTCTAACTCTTTTACTAGAGTTGTTGTCAATCTGAACCTCTATGGTTTGTTTGTCACTTTTTATCTCAGGCTTAGTCTTTACATCAGGATTAGGTGGTAAAATTTCTTCGTATTCATAGTGGGTATAGGAAACTTTTAACTTCATTGTTACTGGAGTTTCCATCCTCCATTCTCTATCGCTCCAACTCTTGCTAGCAATAGTACCAGCTGACCCTTTAATAGAAAAGCTTTGCTGTGCATCATCATCATCAGGCCATGTATCAAAATCTGTAGAGGTGGAAGTTGTTATGGTATAATCTCCCATTTCTCCTTCAGCAAAAGTATAAGAACCTGAATAGTTATCATGGTCAGCTCCCTCTTGGAAATCAACCTCCCACGACAATGTATGTGGTTCATCAATTGAAATTGTTTCACTTTGGTTACGACCTAGTGTAATAGTCCTATCTGCCCCATGAGGAATAAGCTCTACATTGTCAGTTAAATTCTCTACAGTACAATGCATGTTGCTTAAGTTTGTAGTAGGGTGGTCAAGATTAATAATAAAGTTTCTGCTTTTATTTGGCTCTAATATACTAATATTAAAACTGTACTTCACATCTAGGATACCTGTTCCTGAAGGCACAGGATAATCATTGTTATCACTAAATGTTATTAGGCCAGTTGAGTTATTAACAGAAAGGCCACCATTCTCTACAGTATATTCAATACCAGTTGTTCTATCAGCTACCATTAAAGACCCATTAGTTATTGGAACATTAGTTGTATTTTGAACATTACCATCTACAGTCTCTGTTAGCTGGAGTTGTTTTGAGTCTATGTGAGAGATATTATATTGCTCAGAAACACTTGTATCTTGACTACTTGCTTGCCAAACCTGTCTTTCTGACCTTTGTTTATAAGGTGTTGATTTTACAGTAACCTCATTGTAAACTTCCTTACTACTGTAATTTTCTTTAACCTTAAAATAATCTGTATTATCTAAAGTTTTTACTATATTTTTTTCTTGAGTATATTCAGGTGAAAGTCTAGTCCTAAAGTAAATAACTCCATCCTCAACAAAAACTCTACCCCAAACTGACTTTGACAACTTCTGTATTGCACTCCAAACTGTCTCACCCTTAAAATATGCACTAACCTTTGAGTTTGTACTATCAATACTATCTGATGTATAAACACCACCAGCATAATCCAGTAAATCTTTGATGATATCTTCTCTATATTCTTCCTCATAGAACTTGTCAGGGCATTTAATATTCTTTAGTTTATTTGTTATATCTTTAATTTTCATAGAGACTTTACTATTGTCATAATTAGGCCTTATGTCTTGCAGTTCACCATCAAAAAGTAATGCAACATTACTAGGTATCCCTGCTTCAATTCTTGTGTATTTGTTTGGTACAACATTACCTGCATATTCTGAGCTTTGATTCTTTGGTGAAAATCTATTGTCAGAGTTATCTAAAGTAATAGTTGCTTCATCTGTTATGCTAGTACCTATATTTCCCTCAGTCTTTTTGCTAACCTTAACTGATTCTATGTATTGTGATACATCTTCATCTGCTGATAGTACATTATCATCATTGAAGTTAATAAAAGTTTTAAAATCTATATTTACATTATTACTAAGTAAAGCATCTAACAATGTACTATTAATATCCTTCATAACTTACCTCCTTAAACTTCCTCTAGTGTTAATTCCCATGTATATTTCTCTTCCTTGCCTGATTCTATGTAATAGTTATAGCCACCTACTGGAATACCAACTGTGTAACTGTTGCCATTATAGTCAGTAAAACTCAAATCCTCTGCACTCCCCTCAAAAGCTCTATTTAATGAGGTTAAGTATAATAAGTTTGAGTGCATAGAAGGGGAAACCCCCTCTATGGTCAAACTAAATGTCTTATATTTCGCAGATGTTTGAGTGTAAGAATGGCCTGATGGAGTCCTCCTTGTGTTACCTATCTCCACCAATTCACTACTATAATCAGTAGGCTCCAAAAATATATTGTTAATTTGTACATAATTATTATTAGCCATCTAAATCACTCCTTAAATTCCTTGATTCCTTTCAATTACTTCTGAGATATAAGGCTCAATCATTTCAGCAAAAGATTCAGCATCATTTCTATCACCCATCATAGCTCCTGCTTCTACTACAAATCTTTGATGATAAGTGATGTTGCTGGTTGAACCTGCCTCATAGCTGTTATCAACACTTGCATTAAGTGAACTGTCATCTACAATATCTGAACCTTCTCTAAGGTCTTCAAGGGTTTCATAGGCAGTAGACATATCTTTCTCCATATCTTTATACTGCTTTTTAATTCCTTTCATCTCTTCTTCAGACATAACCCCATCTTCAGTTGCAAGCGAAATCTTACCTGCTAACTTCTTTATTTGCTCACCAATTACTCCTGATGTTACCATTGATTCAACTAAGGAGTTCTCAAGTGCTTTACCTATATCTTGGTCAAATGAGGCTTTAAAGTCTGAATAGTTTAATGAATTGAGAAGATTGCTTTTAAAGGATGAGCCTAAGTCTCCAAATGTACCTTTTGCAGATTGCAGAAGTTCATCCATGTTTTCCAAGTCCTCTTTGGCTTTTTCAAGATTATTAGTATCCCAATCTTCTCCACCAAAAAGACCTTCAAGGAATCCTGCTTCATCCTCTGAAGAAGCTTTTATATAGTCGTATGTCATACCAAATTCTTTCATACTCTTACTGGTTTTCTTTAGATTCTCATTAATCTTGTCAGCTTTCTTTTTATCATCTAAACCATCTTTGTCACCTAGACCAAAGACAGTGCCTACCATTCCACCAATAGCGCCACCAACAGGCCCTCCTAATGCAGTACCTATACCTGTCATTAGTGAGTCACCAATACTGGAACCACTAGCGAAACTTTTAGCTCCTGCCATAATTGAATCACTAGCAGTTTTGCCTAAGTCGATACCTTCAAACATTCCTACACTTTTATCAGTGGACAATAGTGTTTCAAGGGACTTAGTTAAATCATCACTTCCAAATACTGTAGATAGTGTGGCCCTTAAAGTGCTACCTAACTTAGAAGTAAATGTATCAAATTCAGCATTTTTAAGGCCTTCTTTGACACCACCAGCTACAGCTTTAGCCCATGCAACTTTAGTATCACGAATACCTGTTCTAAGTTGCTTCATGAATTTCTGCAACTCTTTCTTATCCATACCAAATTCTTTCATAGCTTCTTGGACATTTTTATTATCCATGTTAGCATCACTTACATCCATAGTATTTAAAGTACCTAATCTTTTATGGATTTTTGTAATTGCATCCTGTCTATCTACGACTCCAGCTATACTGCTAACATCAAGATTACTAATAAGCTCATCTGTTTTTTCAAGAGAGCTATTAATCTTATCTACAAAGTTACTATCCTCTTGACTCTGCTCTAGCTGGTCAAGGTCAGACTCATAGTTGTCTATCATGTCTTGAATCATTAACTGTTGACCTTCATCATATCCACCATACTTAAGCTTTGAGCGAAGCCCTGTTATCTTGTCTTGTATGGTTTCTTCTTTAGTCCTCCTATCATCCATATGAGACTGGTATTGACCAATGAGGTCATCTCTTTTTTTAGCTTCTTCTTCACCTTGCTTCCTTATTTTATTAATTCTTCTTTGAGACTCATACTCTTTATTAAGTAGCTTCAATCTCTCTTCAAGTCGCTCTTTTCCTTCCCAACCATACTCATTAGCTTTCTTTAGTAGGTCAGATATTCTTTCTCTGCGACTTTTAATTTGCTCTAGCCCACTAGGCATTTCAGAATTAATTATTTGGCTAAGACCCTCAAAGTATTTAACCTGTTTTTGAGTTTCAGAAGGTTCAATAAGACCTTGAAAAAGATTGCCTTTTTTACCTTCTATCTTATTTATGAAGTCAAGTAAGGGCTGTACATTCATTCCTAAACCTTTGCCTTTAGAAACCAATTTGCCTGCTTCCTTAAGGCCTGTAATAGCACCTGAGACAGAACTGAAGTCTTGGTTTAGAAAGTTTTTGGAGCTATCTTCAAATTCAAGGGTATCCTTCAGTTCTTTTGCATCATTAACCAATGACCTTAGTAGGGAAACATCATAACCTTCTTTTAATCCCTTATCTATTGCAGATTGAATATTACCAATAAAGGTATCGACTTCAGAAGTGCTGGTTAGACTTGAAAGATTAGTCCCCAATAAGGATTCACGAGTATCACCAAACTGAGCTTGGCTCTCTATAGCCTTTACTTCATCTCTAATGTCTTTTAGCTGGTCATAATTTCCCTTAAGACTACTCCAAACATCATCTGAAAGACTTTTCCAAATCTCCATAGGGTCTTGCATCATACTTATCTCACTTCTAATCTTTTGAAGTATTTGTCTTTGTTTACCAGCTTTTGTTTCAGAAATCCTACTATCAAGCATGCCAACTAGCTGGTCTTTTTCAACATCACCTGACTTTACACTATCTTCCATCATCTGGATTTCTTGGTACAAACCCTCTATGCTACTAACTCTTTGCTCAAAGTTTTGAAGTTGGGCTTGTTCAAACTCTACATCACTCATTAAATCAAATGTATTTCTAGCTCTAGCAAAGAAGTCTTGGTAATAATTTACATCAAATGTTTTTTCTAGTTGCTCCCTTAAGTCTATAACCTTATCAATTAAACTACTTTGTATTTCCTTACCTGCTTTAAAGGTAGAGTTAGCAAACTCTTTACCAGTTTTAGATGCGATATCTCCAACTTCATCACCTATGGATATAGTAGCTAAAAGCTTTTGATTTAAGTCTCCTACAACTCCTTTGGCATACCTATAACCTTGGAACATTTTCTGTTCTTTTGATAGTCCCTCTTGGTTCATAATCTCATCAATCTTAGGGAACGCATCAGGGAGCTCTTTTGCTTTATCTATAAGGCCATTCATGTTCTCTTCCATTTTATTGAAAGCTCTTATGCCTTTAACAGAAAACTCTGCACTAACTTTACCAAAATTAGACTGGAGTCTGCTAATTTCTTGCCCTACTGCTCCCCAAATTGCCTTTGAATCTTCTGCTACACTGATGAGTCGATTAAATTTACCAATTGTTTTTTGTAGTCCAGTAGCCTGATTGTAGCTGATATCAGTGCTACCTTGTAAAACTTCATTAAGTTGCTGATTGGTTCTTTTGTACTCTTCTGCAACATCCTTAGAACGACCAATAGCATTTGCAAGGGTTAATGCTCCAGCTGTAATAGCTGTTAAGGTTGCTACAATTGGATGTGCTGATATAGCAGTCATTACGACTTTAAGACCACCCATAGCAACAGTTAAACCTTGAACAGCAGTTGTAAAGTTGGTGATAATTCCAACCATAGCTGTTATACCTAATCCTGCAGTAAGAATACCTTTAACATTTTTAAGCCCTTCAATAGTATACTGGATATTTTTAAATAAACCTTCAACTGCATTTGCAAGACCAACCATAACCTCTTTACCACCAATGTTTTTAATTGTCGAGGCTAAACTCTGGAAGGCTGTTTTGGCTTGGTCAATCTGTGCTTGTATATTCTGCATATAGGTTTCGTTCTCATCTAAGGCAGACCCAAATGAGTTTAATGCCTGTGCTGATGCATCTACTGCAGTATCAAAGTTCTCAATCATTGACAGGAAGTCAGAGTACCTACGCTTATTACCAGCTAAGTTAGATACTTGAGACTTCTGTACATCAGTTAGGTTTTCCCATTCGCCTGATAGGTCTTTAAGAACATTGAACATATTTCTGTATTCGCCTTCACTAGTACGAATAGAAATATCAAGCTCTTTCCCATCCATATCTTCTGCAGTGGCCAACCATTCTTCGAAGCCATTTATGTAAGTTTCTATACTACCAGTTGTTTCTGACATATTAGCAAACATTGTTCTTAGTGAACGACCTAATCTGTTACCACTTTTAGCTGTAGCTTCTGCCATTGCAGTAGTAAGACCAATTAACTGATGCATCTCTAATCCTAAGTTCTCAGCTGGCTTACCTGCTTCTTTCATAGCTTCAGCTAAGTCTATTGCTGTGGTATTTGCGAAGTTGTTAGCAACAGAGTTCCACTGGTCAATAATCATAATAGAATCATCTGCGCTAATATTAAACTGAGTCATTGCTGAAACTAAGTAGCTAACTGAGTCAGCTGACTTAATATTGGTTGCATTAGCAGATAGTAGTGAAGCTTCAGTCAATTGAATAACTTCTGCCTGACTTTTACCTTGACGACCCCATTCTTCCATCTGCTCAATAACTTTAGGTATTGTTCTAGCATATTCCATACCTAATCTAGCACTAGCTTTCTCCATCTCTTGGAAGTCCTCTACTCTGTCACCCATTACTTTCTGAACTCCAACCATTTGCTCATCTATTTGAGCCATAGCATCTGCAGTGGCTTCTAAGGCTCTCTTAGTGCCATAAATTGCTGTTGTAGCAACGCCCCATATCGCAGTACTACGAACAGCTATACCCATTGCTTCAGAGTTTCTACTCTGCCAACTTTTAGTATCTGCTGTGGCCTTTTTTGTCTTTTTAGAGTATTCGTCTATAGACTTGTTGGTTTTACTTAAGTTACTTGAGGCCTTACTGGAGGTTTTGTTAACTTTGTCCTGTTGTCTCTCTAACTGACTTAGTTCCTTCTGGGTATCATTTAACTGCTTTTCTAACTTACCATAGTCAGAGCTTAAGTCGTTTACTCCCTTTTCATGCTTATCCATAGAAGCACTCATGTTTTTGTTTTGATTACTTAATTCTTTGGTTTGTTGTTCTACTTCAGCAAGTCTTTTGTCAAGCTTTTTTAATGAGTTACTAGCTTGTTTCGTGCTACTACCAACAGCATTATCTAGCTGTTTAGCAACATTATTAATATCTTTAAATTCTTGCTGAATATCCTGAAGTCCTGACTGAAGTTTTTGCAAATCTTTCTTGTATGAATCTGTAAATCGTATGTCAATATTTAATCCATAATCTGCCATTTTGTGTACCTCCTATTACAAGGAATGTCGAACCCCCTTCCTATTGTTACCTCTCCTTGTTGACAACTAAACTTAACATGTGCTTATTAACTGTAAATCCTTCAGGGCTTTTTACTGACCCATCAACCTGTGTGCTTAAATTAAAGCTATCAAAATATTCTAACAATTTTTCTTTTTTAATATCTACTGTATCTACAAAATCATTAGAAACTCTATTCAAATCCCTTTTAGTTTTAATATCAGGGTTATAATCGTCATTAAGTAAAACAAAAACAATATACTGAAGAGATATCTTATCTCCCCTTGCTCCTTCTTCATTGATAATTACATTTCTCTTTATTGGTTTTGTATCTCCAAACTGAAAATAAAATACAGGTTTATATGGCTCAGAGTCTACAGCGTTGTAAGACTCTTCCATTTCGAATACATAATGTGCATCAAACTCCTGCTCTATTAATTCTTTTAAATTAAACTCTGCATCATTTACAATGTCAGCAGGGTCAATCTGTTTATAGGCCATTTAATCCCTCCTAACTAATTAATTCCTTTATTAAAATATCTGTAATCTTACTCTTATCCATTCTATCTAATCGCTTAGGTAATTCTTGAAATGTAACTTTCATATATGGTCTAGGTGGTATCTCTGCCCCAAATGTACCTAAGACACTTTCATTTGTGAAGCTTCTACCTTCCTCTACATCAATAGCATAACCATCACCTTGATGTGCATCTCTTGCTTCACCAAAAGATGGTAGAACTTCACCATACTCATCTCTCCAGCTATATCCTTCTGATATCTGCTGTGTAGCTGATAAGCTAGCCTGTGGTTGGTCTCCTAACCAATCATTGTCCATATACAGCACTAAGCCTCTATCAGTCATCTTAAGCCTTGCTGACCTCATCAAGTCACCAGTTCTGTGATACATTACATTTGGTGTAGGGTCACTTGAATTTGGGTCAACAGCTACTGCATCAGGATTATCAGTACTTTGACCATATACCTCTGAACCAATATTCATTTTCAAGAACGATAATAGGTTAGCATCTACATATAAGATATTCTTCCACTTATCAACTAGCTTGCTATCATTTTTTACAGTACTGCTAATATTATCTATAAAGTCATCTAGCTCACTATCATCAAAATCAAGCATTTAGCTCACCTACCAGTGCATATGAAAGCACGACATCTTGTATTACATCATAAGGATAAGGCTTTGACTCACACTTATATACACTACCCTTATAGTCGATTTCATAGCTTTGTTTATCTAAAGGAAGTTTAGTATCTGCTGGCAATAAAACCACGATATCCCCCTCTGATACCTCTGCAAATGGATATTTCTTTTGGTTTACCTGTGAGATATTGTCAATTGTACATCCAATCTCTTGCCAGCTAGACATTCCTGAAGGAGCCTCTTGCTCAAAGGATGATTCAAAACCTCCCTCTTTATATCTAAAGTCTATGTATGTATTTTTTAAAGCTCTATTAACTTCTTTCTGAGCATGTTTTTTCTGTAATTCAGTAATCATATTTGACCTCCTGTGAAGCTCAAAATATATAGAAAAAGAGAACATGGTTATGATTCTTTCATGTTCTCTTTAACCCTTACCTCTCTTTCATTGTCTAAGATTAACTTTGCGAGCAAGTCCATTTTTGTCTTTTTGTCAATCTCTTCCCACTCATCAGGGGTATAACCATAATTCTCCCAAATGGTAAGTACTTGGTATCTTAAAGAGACACCATTTTCTATTTTTCCTGTGGTATTATCATCACTTAGGAGTCTTGATTTTGCTTCCCCAATTGCTTCCCAAATCCATTAATATCGAATCCAGTTTGCACAATATTTATGATATCAGAATATCTTAATCTTTCTTTTAGCATTTCAATACCATCTTCAACATTGTCTGCAGGTTTATATTCATCAGCTAAAAACTCATAGGCCATATGATAGTTTCTCTGCTTATTAATTTTCTTAGCCCACTCTTTAGCTTTTTTATGAGTGTTGAATCTCTGATACTTTTGTTCATCTGTTGGGACTTCAATATTCTTCTTGCCTTCATTGGTTGGTACCTGAATCTTAGGTTTTTTAATATAATTACCTTCATCATAGTACTCATTTATTTCTTGAATCTCATCAAGTTCTACTAACTTAACTTCAAGTGTTACTTCTTTTTCACCAATCTTAATATCTACATCTTCTTTTAACTCTGCTTTTGCGCCTTCTAATTCATCCCAAACTTCTGCTACCTTTTTTGCCATTTTAACCACTCCTATTTTTTAGTTAATTATTAAAAATTAAATCTTTTGCACTACCCTGAATATCTTCCATCATGATTTCATCAGGTGCTGTAAAGCCATAACCATAGCTTTCAAACACTATATCTAATAAAGTATGTGTCATATTGTCTCCTGTTGCTGGATTATCTACATCAAATCTGACTCTGTGTTTTCTCCCATCCAGTATTCCTTGTAAAAATCTCTCTGAGATAGTAAATTTGCTAATGTTAACATCATATTGTTCCCCCTCAAAATTAGTTGTTATATTCTTATTATTCTTATACCCTTTTTTATGGGAGGTTTTTACTGAGTAATCTAAACTAAAACTTTCAACATAACTAAGCTCTTCATCAGTATTGTAACCCTCATACTCAACAATTATGTCAATATAACCACTGCCATCTATGGTTAAATCTTGACTGGTATCTTTCTGAAGTGCTATTCTTTTGTTACTAAAGGTTAAATCAGAAACTCTAGTACCATTTTTGGTATATACCTGATTCTTAAAGTCTAAAACTAAATCATCAGTTTCTGTTAATGTAATTCCACTTGAGGCTACTGTTGATACTCCATCAGTAATACTGTTAAAGGTTATATTAGTTGTAGTAGATGGAGTTATTGTTATCTTAAGCAACTCTCTAGTGTTATCTGAGTTATCAATTGTTATGGTACTATTATCTGTTATACTAAAAGTCGAGCTTTGTGATTGCTTAGTGGTTAAGTAAATTCTCCCATCATAACCACTAAGTACTTCTGCTTGTGCCAATTAAACCACCTCATCTCTTAAGCATCTATCACAGCTACTGTAAGACTTGTTTTGTCTGAATAGTCAAGATGTGTGAAGCCTAAGTCATCTGTGTAGAATTTATCTTGCAATTCAGGCAATATTGCTGTATCACCAGCTGGTACTGTAATTACCTCATCATGTAACTCACCAAGCTGACAAGGCTCTTGAGCAACTACTGTTACATCAACAGGAGATGCCCCATCATTCTTTGCAAGTACTTTCCTTTTTACTTTATTATTAAACTTATCTCCATCTGTGCTAGCAGATTCAAAAGTTACTGTGCCTTCATTTTGTACTGTTAATTCCATTAAATATTCCTCCTTAAATTATAGTAAAAAAGTGCATAGTTAGGTAGGATACTATGCACTCAGCAAATAAATTAAATTATCCTACCTTACCTAATAACTATTGGTTAAAATGAATCATTTGCAGGCTCTTCAGTTACCTCTTCGTCAAAATCACCTTCTAAAGTAACATCAACTTCGCCTTCATCAGAGAACTCACCATAGGAAAGTGGAATTGTACACCAATTAGTAAAGTAATGTACAGGCTCATTAGGTGTGCTACCATCATGTGGCTGAACACTAACCTTTACTATGAGGCCATTAGCTTGTTGGAATTGCTCAATGCCTTCTCCAAATCCTTGAAATTCTTGGGAAATACTTAAAGTATTATCTCCTCTAGTTAGTTTTTTCCCTTTGAAACTAAGTTTGTCATGAACATTACGAGTATTATCAGGCTTATCAATACTTAAACTTCTGCGATAAGCAATAGTAGTGTAATTCCATGAATCTGTATCATATTGCCCTACTTCGACAACTATTTCTGAACTATCATATACATCTGTAAAAGCCATTATTTAGTTCACTCCTTTTTTAATATTTCTGTTAACTCCTCAATTAGAGATAAATTTTCTCTAATCAGGTCGTTATAATTATCTAAAATCTTTTTTCTCAGCAACTCTTTTTGAGTAATATTACCCTCAGCAACACCATCTAGTAAATCTAAAGATGTCACCATATCATTCTTAATCATCTTCATCTTACTGTTGTGGTTAGCGAGCAATACTGAGATTGTCTTATTGTCTAATTCAAAAGCTTCCTCTAACGCTTTTTGTTCTCTATCCTTCATAGTAGCCATACCATAATCCCCCTATCCTTAAGTAATTATCTAAATCATCAAATTCATCTTGAGCAACGCCCATACATTCACGAGCTATTAAGTTGTTAATTGCTCTCTGTAGTCTTTGTTTAACATTCTTCTTAGTTATATCTTTCTGCACAACATCAACAGAGTTTGTACGAATTGTGATATCTGAGTTTCTCTCTAAGATGTCTAGTTTAGCTCTCAAAGCAAATAGTACTTGATGATGTTGTTCTACATCAGGCTCTATACTATGAGCTTCTCTATCTACTACATAGTCATGAGTCCAATCAAGCCTAATACCATCTATTGCATCTTCTATGTATTCTATTAGTAAAGAGTCTGCCATAGCATATGGTTCTTCGTTATCATCAATCGCTCTACGAAGTTTTGGTAATATGCTATCTGTAATGAGGGTCATATCCTAACACCCCCTTATTCTTCTCTTAAATCTTCAAGATGTTCTTTAGCTTTTTCAGCAACTGTGTCTGACACATCATTTGCTTCAGTGTACTCAATAGCTTTCTCAACTAACTTTACATCTTCAATTTCTTTAATTTCTTTTACTTGAGTTTTCCAGTGACCATCAAAAATTTCTTCAAAATCTAAAGTGTTAATTCCAGAAGTAACCTTTTTTGTTTTTACTTCTTTTTCTTCTTTATCTTCACTAAAGTATTCCTCACCTTTGATGTACTCACCATCTTCTAAAACTCTGATATCTACACCTTTTTCAATATAATGCTTAAGGTGGTCTGTATTTTTAATTTCTTTTTCTTCATCATGGTTACACTCAACTCCACCTATAAATGGTGGTGCTACATCTTCAAATAACTTTACTTTCATGTTACCCTCTCCTTTGTTAAAATATACAGGAAGATTACTCCCCCTGTATTATTATTTAATTATTTATTTATGCAATCTGAATCTTCATATAATTTAGACGCTGGTTTGGAGTTTGGAACATAGCGATTGCTTTATTCAATGTGAAGTATAAACGCTTTGCATCTTCATCATTGTATGTATTAGTAAACTTAGGAATCTCTCTGTACTCTCCAGCAGGCTCAGTTGTGGATACCCAAATGTTTACATCTCCATTATTAGGGTCTCCATTAAGAGTATTTACTGGAATAAGATTCATATCATAACCAAAGATATTCTTCAGTGTACCTGTACGAACAATCTGCTCATGCATTGCTTGTGGGACTACAGTATCTGCATCAACACCACTGCCATCATCATATCCAGCTGGTAAGCTCATGAAGTCCCAAACATCAGTAAGTCTTGTGGATGGAACATATACATTTCTTATGCGCTTTCCAATCAGGTTGGAATGTCTAGCAATTTCTTTTAATATATCCATTGTGATTCCACCCTGAGCTGACATATCTTTATTGTTTCCTGCAGGGAACTCAGTTACATTGTCATCAATATGAATCCCATCAACGCCAGCAAAGTCAGTGGTAATTCCACCATCAAGTAAGCTTTTAGCATCTTCATCCATCATTTTTGCTTCAGCTTTCTCAAGTCTCTTAAGAGCTTTATCCTTAGCAGAGATATCACCCTGTCTTAAGGAGAACTTGCTCATGGAAACTTCAGGAGAACTTACTAGGTAAGGATTAACTCTTACATAGTCAGCGTTCTGGACAATGGACTCACGAGGTCTACCACCTTGCATGGAAATCTCATTGATAGAAGCTCTATCAACAGGTTCATCTAATGTATAAATTAGTGGCTCACCTGTATCAATTGTTCCCATATTTAGAAAATCAGAAAATATTAGCTGACCTTCAATACCTACAGAAGTTTTATCTGCAATCTTACTTGCAAACTGGGTCTGTAAATCTTTGTCATCAGCCATAGCCTTCAGAGTTTTTACTTTATCTTCTCTGCTTGCTTTCTCTTCTCTTTCTTTTTTAGCTTTTGCTTTTCCTTCAAGTCTATCTTGGTTATTTGCTAATCTTGTTTTAATTTTACTCATTTTAATTATTCCTCCTTAGAAATTTATTTAATATTTATAATATTCTGATTGTTTACTTTAAAAGTACTCTTACTCTTCCATCAATAACTTGCTTAACTTCACCAACAACTACACCAGAGGTATCTCCAGTTGGGTCAGTATCTGTCAGCTCACCAGCTTCATAGTATACTTCATCTCCTGCTGTTGGAGTATAACCATCTTTAATAAGTGCAGTTCTAATAATAGCACCCTTCTTAAATCTAACCATTGTTACAGGTTCATCAGGCTGTGTTTCATCTAGCTTAATAATACCTTCATACATATGAATGTCTTCCAGTGCATCATTAACTCTTGAAGTAAGTAGAAACTCAGGTCTCTCACCATCTGCAGTAACTTTTACATATCCATCATTAGCAGTATCAATATCAAGAGGAGTACCTTCGTAAGTAGGAGTAGCCATATCAGCAGGTGCCTTAAAGATACCAACTAAGTCCTCTCCTACATCTCCTCTTCTTTTGCCTTTTATACTAAATCCAAATTCAAACGCTGTTCTCATTTCTTTCATTATTTATTCACTCCTTATTTTTAAAATTATTTTTAAAGACTATCAACAGCTGTATCTACATCAACATCTTCATTACTGAAAGACTGCTGAATGTTTGCATCAAGCTTCCCTTCATCACTGTCATCATTAGTAGAAGCATTGCTCTCATTTACTTGGTCTAACTTATCTTTATTAGACTCAACAAGCATATCAAAAGTAGCTTCTGACATATTGATAATTTCTTCTTTATCCTCTTCAACTACCTCAATATCAACTTCTTCTAAAGAAGCTTTTCTCTCTTTGAACAGTACTTCTTTCTTATACTCTTCAAAACTAGCCTGTGTTTTTTTAAGGTCACTCTTTAAACCAGCAACTTCCTCAACAACATCTTCTACATCATCACCTTGTAAATCTTCAGGGAATTTAGATAGAATATCTTCTACCTTTGCATAACCTTGTCTTACATCTTCTAAGTGTTGATTATACTCTTCTTCTGTTTCAAACTCTTTAAACATATCTTGATTGCCTCCTTTTAAGGTATTGTCGTCATTATCGCCATCATCATCTTTGTCTAAACTTGCAACTTTAGCTCTAACATCTTTTATGATTGCACCTTTATCAGCTGGTGTTTCAGTTAATGCACCACCTTTTAACTCTAAAGGCTTAATCACTTCAACTACTTCTTCATCTTCAAACTCTTCACCTATGTAGTTCTCTAAATGCTCATTCCCATCAGCTAATTTTTTCTCATCACCATGTAAGAAATAGAAGTCTGTGTAAGCAACCTCCATTGAAATATCAAACTTACCATCTAATATTTCTTGAGGGTTTACTTGGTACTCCTTCAGGCTACTCTTCCAAACTACACCTAAACATTCAATATACCCAACATCATTATCGTTGGTTTTATACTCAGCCTCTACAACTGAACCAACATTAAAACCTTGCAGATGCTCAATGTTTAAGTACCCATCTACCACTGTATCAACAGCTTTCTGTGTTGCTTCAGGGTCAAATGTGCTACCATTCGCATTGACAACTGGAAGGGTGTGGAGTAAGTTGAATGTAATATACATTTTGTCGTAACTGCCCTCTTTACTACTGGCAGTAGTAGTTTTGATGTTAGTAACTTTTGCCTTTAAACTCTTTGTCTTAAGTTTCAACTGTTATCTCACCCCCTTATTCTAAGGTCTTGGTTGATTGTTATCTTGTGGGTTATTATTCTGATTATTAGGAATTTCCTCTTCTCCCACTAAGCCCTGACTAGGCTCAAATGGAATCCTTATTAAATCTTCATACTCCTCTTCATCCTCTTTCTTTCTCATCTGTCTATCCATACTATAACCAAATGCATCAAGTGTATCGTCAGCACTAAGAATCCCATGCTTGTAAAGGAATTGAACGCTTTGCCTAACCTCTTTATCGTCCTTTAATGCATTGTTGCTAAATTTAATATCAGGAGTTTTTAGCTTCCCATAATACTTTAGATTGTTCTTTTCAGCAATTAATTTATTTAAGTCATTAAGAGCTTTCTTTACAGCCTTTCTAGCATTGTTTACAGCCTGTTTTAAGCCCTTAACTTTTATATATCCTTGAGAGTAACTTCCACCTTGTTCGACCATCACATTAACCCCTGACCAGTTGACAATATTACTAATTGCATTAGCATATTTATCTTCTGTAAATACATCCATATCAGGAATAATGTACTCAGCATCCACAAAATATTGTGTGAATACTTCCATGTTTTTAGAAGGGTTATTGAACATATTAATAGTTTGGTCAATTAAATCCTTATCAACAGGTTGACCATCATTGTAATCTTTGCCACCTACACGAACATGTAGGATTAACTGCTTCAACTTCTTAGCTGTTGCATAGTCAGCCTCCTGTAAAGTCTTGTAAATTTCAAGGTCATTGAAAATAGGCTCAATTGGAGAGTGAGCATATTTATCATAATCAGATTTAAGATTATAATACCTTCTAGCATTTTCCTCACTTAGTGGAACTGTCTCTCCATTCTTCCACTTCTTAAGTACTCCATTAGGTACTCTCTTTTTAATATCTCTCTTTTGTTTAGCTGACAAATCACTAAAATTATTCAATGCTCTTTGCAAACCACTAGGTGGTTTCATATACAAAATGTCTTTATCAAACACTTTGTCAACTTCAACTAAATCAGGGTCTAGCAGTGAAATATTTGTTGGTTTACCATCTTCCCATGTGTAGTAGGGGTACCATTCGCCAACTACCTCATGTTCATACACAGCATTGCGAACAAATTGGTCAATATCTATTTCTTCATAAATGTCTTTGTAAAACTGCTCAACTTCTTCATCTTCATGTACTGGTTGTAGGCCAGCTGAAGCGAAATCAACTTTGAGCTTTATAATTCTGAACAGCAAACCATTTGTCCAAACATAGTCTCTAGCTTTTTCAAGCTTCTTTTTTCTACGCTTAGGTCTAAGTATTTCAGTTAAAGAGGGTTGTTCATAATCCTCCATGTTCATGTCGTAATGATTAAAAGACCCCATTGCTACTTTTGTATCTTCTTCATTAACTTCATTTTCTGCCACTATCTAAATGACACCCCCTCTTCTGTTTCCAGTGTTCCATCCACCCATGTAAACATCATTGTTTCTTTTGGTGGATTCTTTCTGATATTCATCTGCCATATAAACTCCAAGCTCTGTTACTGTCCATCTATCCTTTTTCATTGTCCTAGATGGAGTTGAGAATTTGATATACTTCCCATTTGTGGTCGCTTGAATACTTGCTATCTCTGACCATGTTTTCTTAAACTCTTCAATAGTATCTTCTTCTTGCTTTGATTTTGCTCCAACAGGAGCTGGGAATTTAACTCTACCATTCTCTATTTCACCTAATAGGTGCTTGGCTCTCATTTCATTTGTCGAGCCTGCAAAGTTATGTACCTTTATAAGTTTTTCTGTATCTGTATTAGGATATTCTCTATTTACATATTTCTCTTGCTCTAGGTCATCTCTGTCTAAGATGATTTTGCCTTTGCTTCCATCAGAGTATCTATATGGTTTTGCTAAGTTATCTTTAATATTTTTATGTCTTTGGTCACAAACAATACGAGCAATATTAAAATGCCTTAAAAGTTCTCTAATTTTTATTATCTTTTCTTGAATAGGCACACTGTTCATAGCAACAATTCTTACAATTCTCTTGGTGCTTCCATCCATCTTAATCATTGCTATTGCAAAGTTATCTCCAACATCAGCATCATCAAATGCCAATATATATTCATGTGTTGGATTGCCCTGCTCATCAGTTTCCTGCTCAAACTCTACTTGAGTCTTAGGAGGGATTACATTTTTAACCTCTCCATCTTCATCTTTAATTATTTGTTCCTCAGTATCTATTGCATATTTCTGTAGTAGCTCATAGCTAATGAATGAACCTTCATCATCAGGGAATATATTTAAGTACTCCATCTTCTGTGTTAGGCTATCACTATTCTCAAACTTTTCAATAACCTGCTCTTTCTCAAATATTCCTGACTCAAGACCATCTCTGTAGTCATATGAAATAATATCATATTGGTCTTTACCTTCATCCATTTTTTCTTCATACTCTTTAAGTTTTTTGTAGTAATCATTAAATTTAAAAGTTGCTGTAGAAGCAATTAGTAGTTGGTTACCTATGTCTGTAGGGTGGACATCACCATTTACTTTAATCTCTCTTTTTGTAAAAACCATAGGCTCAATAATTCTTCCTACCATCTGATTCATATTATCTCCATAACCATACTCATCAATGATTATGAAGTTGAATCCTTTTGAACGAATATTATCTGATAATGGAAGTGCTGTAATAATACTTCCATTCTTAAATGAAATAGTCCACTCTGAAGCTCCTCTTTTTGGCTCACCATCTATTTGAGCCTGCAAAAAAGGGCTTCGCTTAATAAGGTCAACTATCTCAAGAAAAACTGTTTTAGCCTGTCTAAATACAGGAGCAACAATTCCTATCTTTATTTGAGGATACAAACTACCTTTCAAGGCACTCATAATAGCCATTACAAATGTCTTTCCAGTACGCCTGCTACACAAGTAAATAGGGAACTTGTGAGTCCATCCTCTCTTGAGCATGTCTTGCTGATGGTATGGAAGGTCAAGATTAAGTAACCTCTCTGCTCCAATTACAGGATTATATTTGGATGCCTCTATTAATTTATATACTTCTTTTCTTTTATCATCCTTCAATACCTATCACCACATTTCTTAGTAGGGATTTCCTACTTCCTCTTTTCTCTTTTTCGCCTTCTCTCTATATTCTTTTCTTGCTTCTTCTTCTTTATTGTATTGAGCAAGAATATCTTCCATATCTTCTTCTTCCAGCATATCTTCCATATCTGAGAAGAAGCTTTCCTCTTCAGTATCTGAACGAGAAGAACGATTAGCTTTTAATTTATCTGATAAATCATTGTAAATCTTATATTGCCTTTTGATATCCATACTATCAACATCACCTTTGACAGCATCTCTTCTCTCTAGCATCATTAGTTTTAATTCCCTAACTACCAAAGAGCGTACATAAAACTTATCAACTTCATTTTGGATATTGTTCTCTTGAAGTAGAGTCTTATATCTTTTGTTGAGGTATCTGACCTGCTCCTCAGTGTACTCTCCAGTATCAAACCCTTCTATCTCAAAAGGCATACTGGCTAAAGCATCTTCAGGAGGCTCTTCAGTTCTTCGCTGTTCTTCCATTCGACTAGCGAATACCTCTTTAATTACGCTTTCCATCTTACGACTAGCGACAACTCCACCCTTCACAGGATAAGGAACCTTCTCGTTAATCTTATGGTCACACTCTTTACAGATAGCTCCATCATGCACATACTTTATCTCAGTAGAGGAACACTCAGGGCATTTATCTACAGGGTCATTCTCCTGTAACCAATTAGCCATTTTGTCATATCTTTTTTTGAGTAATTCCAAAGCATCTGCAATAAGTTCATCACTCATTACATCCTCTTTATACTTCTTATATTTCCATGAAGAAAACGCCAAAAACAATCACCTTACCTTGAGAAAATATCCCATTTATTTTTGTACTTTTCAAAAGTACCATTGCTCTCTCTATGTGGGTATAGGTTAAGAGTTTTAGTGTTTACATCATTAACTGGCATCAAATACCACTCATCTCTTTCCCTCACATAGATTGCAAATATATCTATTTGGTCAGCTGTATAAACCCTCTTAGTATCTCCACCATAAGCTACATTTACCTTATAGCGAGAATTTCTTTCTGAAAAATTATTTGTTGACTTTACTTGTACTCTATATAGTTTATGGCTATCCACAATGAAATCATACTTATATTCGCCAACTACAGGCTTAGATATTGTATAACCTTTCTCCATTGTTTGCTTTAAAAATGTAACTTCAGCCATGTTCCCATTAAAGCTATTCATACTTTAACCTCAATTATTTTAATATTCTGAAAACTTTAATATTATAAAAAAGAGAGTAAGTGTTTTCTTTAACTTACTCTCTCCATAGTTACTTCTTAAAAAACTCTACATTATATATAATCTATTTTTGTATATTAGCACCCTTTTTAGTTGGTGCGATATATCGCTGTCAAATTTCACTAACATACAACATGGGGTGCCTGACTTTTGTTAGACATTACATTGCAATCTTTTTAACTTTTTTAAATAATCTTTCTTTGCGAGCATGGACTGTAGACCTTGCTAAGTCTAATTTATTTGCAATATCCACCTGCCTATATCCTTCCTTCAGCAAGAAGTAAGTTTCTTTTTCTTTCTCAGTCAACTTATCTAGGTTATTCTCAATGGTCATTATAACTGTATCATCTAATTCCCCATGTCCTTCATCAACAAGTTCATCTGAAAGGAAGCAAGGGTCACTAAATTGGTCATAAGACATAATCTTCCAATCATTAAACATTGAGTAATCTTCAGCATAATTATGTAGTCTTTTAGGTAAATACTTATTTATGTAACTTATGTAGTTGGATTCAATGTTCCCTTCTGTCATCTTATTCATACTAAAACCTTCTGACAAACTCTTCCAAGCTATATAAGCATTTTGCTTCACATCATCAAACTCAAAATCATACTTCCTTGCGTAGTCAAAGGCAATACTAAAAACTAACCTCTTAACTTGTTCCCATAGGTCATTGTAACGATTTTCTCCATTTTCTTTTATATCTATTATAATCTCTCCTGTCTCAGTCATTTATAATATCTACTCCCCTGTGATTGCAAAATAAATTGCAATTGACCAAAAGACTAATAAAGTGGAGAAGCTGAATGTATACCACCAGTCACCCTGTGTAATAGACATAGCGACCAAAGTAAAAAATCCACCTTCAATTGTATAACTAATTAACGATAAAAGTATTTTAAACATTATCTACACTCCCTTAATTGCTTACCTAACTTAGCTGTCTCACTTCTCATTACTTCATCCAATGTTACTGTACTAGTTAACTCTGATTCTTTTAGGTTATTTGCCAAAAACAGCAAACCATTATTAAATTTATTTAAGTAGCTTCTTGATGTTTGGTTGATATCACCTTCTACAATTAACTTGCTTCCTTTTCCAACTCTTTCCACAATACCATCTACATCTTGTGGTCTAACATCCTGAAACTCTGTGATTATCCAAATACTATTTTCTAAGTCTCTACCTTGCACCATACTAAGTGGCTCAGTTTCAATTAGGTTAAGACTATTATCTTTACTTAGGTTATCAAAGAATGGCTGTAGGAATGGTGATAACTTTTCCTCAATACCACCTGATAAATACCCTAGCTTTTCTTCATTGACACCTTTTTGTATTTTGGGTCGACTTATGATTATCTTTTCAAAAGAGTTACTCTGAACTAAGTCCATAGCTCCATTAATAGCCAAGCTAGTTTTACCTGTTCCAGCTGACCCTAGCATAGACACAACTGTTACCAGTGGGTCGTAAATTAAATCTGTTGCCATTAACTGCCTATCATTTAAAGCATTAATACCTCTGACTGTTGTATTCCTCCCTACAAGATATAAGACATCTTCATAGTGCCTTGCTATCATCCTTCCATCTGTTACAAATTGATTCTGATATAAATCATCAAAAGGATTACTTGCCTGATGGTTGTCGTGCAATCTATTAACTGTTTCTGCAGGGAATGAAACTTTTTTCACTCCTGTATATTGCTCAACATCTTCTAAGTCATAATATGTAGAATCTCCACTAATTGCTACTGCCTTCATATGCAATGCGCCATCATTAGTAATAATTCTCATGTTGTCCTCAATTGAAACTCTAACTAATCTATCATCTGTTTCTTTAGCAGATACATCTAGCTCAGTACATTCAATCCTATCTGAGCCTAGTATAGTTCTAACAACTTCTCTAGCTTTAAACCCAACATACTTATGAGTCTTTTTGTCATCAACCTCACTAAGAACACAGTATGGAACGAGTGGATTGTCTACTTCATATAAAACATTAGGATTATCTAAAAGAACACTTGTGTCTAAGACTGTATATGTTTTTTGCCCCATTTAATTATTCTCCTCCTGTAATTCAAGGTCATGGAATAAGTTTGGTGTTACTTCTTTAACTTGCTTCAGTATTTGTTCTGCCAGCTGGCGAATTTCCCATTGAGCTGTTTTATCAAGTCTTAACTTTAGAAAATGTCTCAATGCTCTAGCGTTAAACCCTACTGTTAAGTAGGTTGCTATTTGTGGCAGAATAAACCTTGCATCCTCCTTTGGAATACCAACACTTCTATAGTGCTGATAGAGGTTACGACTATATTCCATATGGTCTATAAACATTTCATATTCTGCTTTATTCCCTTTAATTGTTGGTGGAACAATAAACTCAAAATCATCTTCTTCTACATAGCGTTGACTACGCTGTGCCACGCTCACCCCTATTCTATGTCTCACTAGCTGGTGACTAGCAACCCTAGAACATCTAATCTTAAAGTAAAAGAAGGAATTTTCTAATGTTGAATCATGTCCTAGCTCAATCATATACTTGACCATTCTCTCTTTTGTCTCTTCACTCATATCTCCTTTTATTTCTTCAGGTGATTTATCAGAATGAGTTAACCTAGCTGATGTTGCCACATTTAATTCTGAATCCCCTAAATAATCTAATAGTTCTGCTTGTGGTTTTACCTCTGTTGCCATTAATTACCCCCCTTATATGTATTGAAGCTTGCTGGCAATATTTACCAACCAAGCTATCCAAAGTAAACTAACTATAAATTCAGCATAAAAGTCAGAAGAGTCTTTATGTTTGTACTCTCTCTCACCAGTGACAGCTTTCCCCAAAAGAGAAAGGCTACCCATAACTTGAAGTGCAAGTATTAATAATGTTGCTATTTTTGACATCTTATCTCTCCTCTTATTATTATTAAAAACTTATTACTGTACTATGTATTTTATTTATTCACATTTATATTAATTTTTCCCCTATAACCTAATTATAAACTCTCTTAGCACTTGAGAAGCTCTCAGCTAAGATTAAGCTGATTTATTTAATAGTTCACATTCAATAAAATCAAGGGGAGGGAGGCTCTCTAATCCTCCCTATATCTTAATAATGCTAACTTGAGTTATAAAACATCAATTTTAAATGTCCATATAATTTATATTATGCGACATTATCCATTATTTAGAATGGAATACCATCATCTTCCACACCCATAAGCTGGCTAGCAAACATAAATGTTAACTCATAGGCTAAGTTTTCACCCACTCCTTCTTCAAGGAGCGTTTGATAAAAATTACCAATTTGGATTGCAACCATTTTTGAAGAAGCAATCTCATCTCCATTATTAGCATCCTCTATAATATCTTCATAAATATTGTACTCAAGATTCTCAAGCTCTTCTTCTTCCATTACTTCACCCCAATTAGTTTTAATGAGTTATTCTCTGTTTTTTCTCCCAGTATTTTAATATCTTTATTATTCTCTAAATTCTCTCTGTATTTATAAAATCTCTTAGGGAACACAACCACATCAACAATGCCACCATCAAACTCTAAGTCAAAAAATGCCATCTGATGATTACCCTTTGTAGTGTGACCTCTATAGTTTCTTATTGTTCCTTCATAAAGTATTTTATCTCCAGTTTGAGCCTGTTCCCACTTAGAAGGATGGGTGATTGAAAAGCTTAGCAAGTCTCTTTCATACATCATTACATCCTTTTTTGTAGTTGGCTCAAATTGTGGAATTAAATACTGTTGAACCATATCATTGTCTCTTAACTCATAATAGCAATGGATTAATCTATTTCTGTCATAATCACACCAGTTAAAAGCTCCTGACTTCAGTAATGCTTCAACTACAGTCTTATTGACCACTCTTGAGTTTGTTCTTTCATAGAAGTCTAAGAAATCATCAAATGGTCTCTTCTCCATGATAACTTCAAGAGCTGAGTCACCAACATGATTAATACTCCTAAGCCCAAAGCGAATAATTCCATCCACAACATTAAAATCTTCAGCACTTTTATTAATATGTGGAGGTTTAATCTCAATCTCTTTTTGATAGCACTCACTTATGTACTGATTCATCTTACTATCTTTAGGAGACTTATCTGACTCCAGTGTTAATAATGAAGCGTAAAACTCTGTTGAAAAGTAGTGCTTTAAGTATGCTGTCACATAACTTAACTTTGCATAGGCTGTTGAATGAGATTTATTAAATCCATAACCAGCAAAGTATTCAATTAGCTCAAATATCTCATTGGCAAATTTTTCTGTGTACCCATTCTCTATTGAGTCACTCACAAATTTATCTTTCATTTTCTTTAGTTTTTCAGGCTTCTTTTTCCCAATCAATCTGCGTAAAATATCACCCTCACCATAACTAAAGCCTGCAATAGTCCTAGCTGTTTCAAGTACCTGCTCCTGATAAAGCATAATACCAAATGTAGGTTTTAAAGCTTCCTTTAAATCAGGATGAGGATACTCTGGCTCTTCACGACCATGTAACCTATCAATATAAGTTTGGTCTAGGTCAGCCTGTAGTATTGATGGTCTACCAATAGCAAGTAAGGCTATTATTTGCTCAAAGCTTTCAGGTTGCATCTTGTCAAGCAACTGTCTATATAAATCTGACTCTACCTGAAAAACCCCACTCACATCTTTTGATTTATAAATACCTTCATAAACATTTTTATCTTCAAGATTTATGTTCTTTAGATTCTTTGTAGTTGGAATCCAATCAAACTTATCTAAATCATCTCTATTATGTACAAACTTAATTGTAGTTTTAACTAGGTCTAAGGTTTTTAACCCTAAGAAGTCAATCTTAAGCATCCCTAAATCCTCAGAGTCATGCATCTCAGTTTGAGTTATCATGTCACCTTTAACCTTTGACAATGGTGCTATGTCAGTAATTGGCTTAGGTGAGACAACAACTGCACCTGCATGCTTACTGAAATGTCTAGGCATATCTTCAAGTTTTAATGCATGCTTAAATAAGTCAGGATATCTTTCTTTATACTTCTGTAGCTCATAGCTTTGGTCTAAGGCATCTTGTAAGCCATCTGCATCATCATCAATGAGAGGCACAATTTCATCATTGAGAATGTCAAAGTCTATTCCCATTACTCTACCAACATCTTTGATTACAGCCTTCATTGACATAGTACCAAAAGTACAAATCTGTGCTACATACTCTTTACCATATTTCTCTTGCAGGTAATTAATAATTCTTTCTCTATCTTCATTGCTTGTATCTATATCAATATCAGGGTCAGAATCCCTCTCTTTGTTTAAGAATCTACTAAATACCAAGTTATATTTTATAGGGTCAATTTCAATTATTCCTAGCAGGTAAGAAGCAAGACTTGAACCAGCACTCCCCCTGCCAAAATTGAATAGGATATCATTTTTCTTCCCCCAACCTATTACATCAGCTACAATCAAAAAGTATGTAGAAAAACCCTTCTCTATGATTATGTCTAGCTCATACTCTAGCCTTTCTTTATACTCCTCATAGTCAACTCCCTTTTTATTCACAAGGTCTTTTAATCTGTGATGGGTAACTGCTTTTAGGTAACTATCAGGGTCATACCCTTCAGGCACTTCATACTCAGGGAAATTAGTTTGACCTAACTGTATTTCAAACTTCTCTATCTTCTCAGCAACTTCTAGGGTGTTGGCTAATGCTTGTTCAGCGAAACCATTAAACTGCTCTTCACCATTGAATAACCCCTGCTTCATTTCCTCATAATCCTTGAAGTAAAATTCATTAGCTGAAAATCTGAACCTATCTTCATCATCTAGTTTTGCACGAGTTTGGACAGCCAACAACACATCATGAGTCTCATAATCATCTTTCTCTAAATAATGTAGGTCATTTGTAGCAATTGTTGGCATATTAAATTTCCTGCTTGCAGTAGCAATCACTTTATTGGCTTGAATTTGGTCATCCATCTTATTAGCCATAACTTCCAAATAGAAATCATCACCAAACTCATTTTTATACTTCTTGATAGCCTCTTCCATTTCATTATATTGCTCACTCAATGCCAGCTGTGAAACCTTACCAGCTAGACATGCAGAAGAGACGATTAAGCCCTCCTTATGTTTCTTTAATGTCTCAAAATCTATGTTAGGCTTTTTGTAGAAGTGCTTATTACCTATTGTGATAAGCTTAAATAAGTTTTTAAGACCCTTCTTGTTTTTAGCCAACAACAATAAGTGGTTTTTCTTTTCATCTTTATCTTTAATATTTATGTTATCTACCATGTACATCTCTACACCAAAGATGGGTTTTACATCATGCTCTCTGCAAACTTTATAAAACCTTACAAAAGATGATAAAGTAGCATGGTCAGAGATTGCTATAGCTGGCATGTCGTGTTCTTTAGCCTTTTTCACCAGCTCTTCTGTATTTACCATAGAGTCAAGAAGTGACCCTCTAGCTGTATGATTATGTAAGTGAATAAATTTACTCATACTATTACTCTCCTTCAGTTATCATCTCTGTAATCTTTTCTGCAGACTCCTCAAGGGTGTCTAGCGAGTCAGCAACTACATGTAGGTCATAATCAATAAGGTCAATGCTTGTTTCACTGTGATGCTCCTTCTGCTCCCCTGAGAGGGAATTTGAGTAAAGATTACCATCTTCATCCAATCTAGTTACTTTAACTATTAAGTTATCATAGTCATTCTCCCTAAAATACTCTGCTTCATTTGGGTATCTTAAATCTGAGATAAGATGATAGTCAACTGCATTTTTAAAAGCATCAATCTGTTCAGCTACATCTTTTACCCAAAAGTCTTCATCAATATATTCTCTTGCAAAACTACCCAACTCTTGCAGTAGGGTTCTACCATATTTATCTTTGCTCCCATCCCAATCAAATATAGATTCTGCAATCATTTTTAAGGACTCTGCAAAAGCATACCTTGCAACCTCTTCATCCTTCTCTTCTAATTTTTCTTTTATCATATCTGCCAATGTATCCTTGCCATGTTCAGCATGACCACCAATAGCAACAACTTTTTGCATATATTATGCCACCTTTCCATGATATTTAATTATTTCTTCCAGCACATCAACAATATACTCAGTAGTATAAAGGTCAAAACCCCCAACTGCTCTACCACTTGTGAATGGTACTTCAATTGAGACATCAACATCATACTCTGACCTCTTTTTTCTTTGCCTATGCTGAATGCTTCTCTTACTATCTAAAAATAAATGTAAACCATATGTAATTCCTTGATTGTCAATCAACACATCAATACCTTTATCCAAGTCTATCTCAGTGCTGTAAACAACCTTTAAGTCTAAATCACTAAGCATCATTGCGAAGTGAATCTCCCTTATTAATGAGTAATAAGCCCTGTAAACTCTGTCTCTTAGTTGGCGTTTAAACCCTCTACCTAAAGCTTCTTTGACATTGTAGTCACCCTCATTATTATGTAAGTATCGAACAAACACATCGAAGGGTGATGGTACTTTCTGATTCTCAATCAATAGTTCCATTAGTGTTTCATTTATGTAAGGGAAGCCATTTCTTTCAGTAAGCTCTGCCCTTGATGTTGTATCAGGTGTTTCTATATACTTCAGCTCTTTTTCAAACTTATTAAGGCTGATATCAATATCATCTAACTGATTTTTAATAATATATCACCCCCACTGTAAAGTATTACTAAGAATGATGGTAAAAAAAGAACAGGTTTCCCTGCTCTTTTTATCCCTTCTACTATTATTATACACATTTGAGTATAAAATTTCAACCATTACTAAAGATTCTTTGTAATAATTTACATTTATTTAAGCATAATTCTTACATTGTGGTCTCTAATCCCCACAACATCACTATGCTGTATCTCAATATCTGTATCTATCCTAGTTGGCAATGGCTCTTTGTTAAGGGTAATCTCTAACTCTTCATCTTTAATCATTTTTCTAGCTGTAGTTCTATCCCCAAAAATAGCTGTCATCAAGTCAACTATCCATATCTCCCCATCCTCTATCTTGTCTTTTGTAAAATCAGATTCTAGTTGTTTATACATCTTTAGGCCTCACCACTCTTAGGTCATTCCAGTGGTGTTTGGTCTCACAATCAGGGCAGAAATAAAAAGTACCATATATGCTCTTTGCATTTTTCCATACTCTTCTAGGATACATTGAACCACATCTAGGGCATTTATAGCTCTTCTTACCCAACTACATCACTCTCCTTTAAAATATTTAAGTAACTATCTCTATCAACAACATATATCTTACAATCCAAATAATTTGTGATTGGCTCATGAGCAACATTTATATCATCACTCATAAGCCTTCTTTGAGACTCTTCTAAGAAAACTTTATATGTACTATTCCCCATAATTATAGCAGGCTCATTATTAGGGTATGTCTCTTTGAAAGTGTCAAGCTCTTTTTTTATTAAGTCAAGAATTGTTTCGCTATCCACGCTTATTTTCCTCCCTTTTGATTAAAGTTTCTGTTAGGTCATTTAATGTAAGTACATTGCCTTCAGCAAACTCCCATTCATCAGTATTTACATCTATAATTAATGGTACATCTTCAGATAACTCTAAAGCTTCTTCAATATTGCCATCTTTTAAGGCAAGCACTATCTTTTTTAATAAATCGTTACTAACTCTCAATGTCTAACTCCTCCTTTAGCTCATGGTCTGTTCTAACAATATCTTCTACCTTCATTTTCTTTTTTAGCTCTTTATGTACTTCATGTATATCATCATCTTCATCTATAGGTATTGCCATTCTACCCTTGAGATAATGGTTCCCAATCACCCAAATCATAAATACTTACCACCCTTCAGTTGTAACTTAGCCTCTTCTGTCCAGTGTCTACAGTCAGCTATTGGTAGCTGGCAATAAGGACAGTCATCTAAAATGCTATTTACCTTACCAATACTGATTAAAAACTTAGCGTGTTTTTCATTAACTTCCCTGTGATAGTCATTCCAACTAATACACAATCACCTGCCTAATTATTTGAGTTATAATTCTTCCTTGCATAAGCAATAGCTTTGTCTTTTTCTTTCTGCTCCTCTAAGGGGATATCTGTTACATCAGGCCAAACAAAAGTCTTGCCATCTACCCTATATCTTTCAGCTCCATAGACAAAATCATATTCATAACTACACTCAGGGCAATCTTGAAATTCCTCAATCAAAGTGCCATTATATTGATTTACAGCACCATCAAGTTCACTCTTGCATACTGGACATTTGGCCATTTTAATCACTCCTTTAATGATAATTCTACATCTAACTTATCATCAATACTTTGGATAACCTCTTCAGTTCTTAAAAATACTTCCCTTAATTCACCAAAGCTTTTTGCATCACAGGTTCTTACTATGTAATACCTATAAGACCTTAGAACTGAACTGATACTACGCTTATGAGCTATGTACTCCCATTTATCCTGACCTTTTTTATCTTTCCCTTTGTATTTAGCAAGTGAAATGTTTAAATTGTTATCCTTTATGTACAGGTCGTCATCAATTGGTATTTCCATTATCTCCCTCCTTTATCTAAAATTAAAATATTGTGCATGTTTGTATGCTAAAATTCTTCTGAAACTAACTGGAGTATAGTTATTCTCCTCTACTGAAACACAAAAGTGACTAGCATCTTTTTTCCTTCTACTATGTGAATGACCATGAATATTAAATATCCCTGTATCTTCTTTAGGTTTGTGTGTCAACAGCATGCCTTTGTGCTGATATTGGCCTCTAACACTCTCAAAACCTAACCTATCAACTAATTTAGTTTTAGTTTGCTTGTCATGATTCCCTCTGATTAAATGAATAGTACCATTTAGCTGGTTAAATATCTTGAACTGTCTATCAGTGTTGCAAAGAAATACATCACCTAAGTGGTAGACTAAATCATTTTCATCAACCACGCTATTCCACCTTTTAATCAGCTCACTATCCATATCGTCTATATTATCAAAGGGTCTATCTTCATACTCTATAATATTTTTATGACCAAAATGAGTATCAGCAATTAAGTAAATCATTAAAACCTAACCTCTGTTGCTTCAGGGGCTACTTCTTTTATGTTCATGGCTACAATCTTTTTCACTTTAGCTTTAGGCACTCCTGAGCGAAGTAAGTTTTTAGCCATACCTTCTAAGTCATTTAAGTAATCATCAAACCAAGTTTTATATTCAACATTGACAGTCAAATTTCTAACCACATCTTCAGTTGTATCACTATTCATGTTACTCCTCCTTATCTTCTAGGTATGATAACTCTTCTATAATTTTATTAAGTTTTTTACCTTTCCATTCAGTATGCCTACCATACTTGATAGCATACCCTTCATCATAAAGAAACTGGTTAAATGATTTATCAAGATTAGGAATATAAACATCTGCAAGGTACCTACCAAAACTACCCTTTTTATGGGTAGTGATATATACCAGCTTATTGTCAAATAAAATATCCTCAACAAATTTACTAACCAATTCTCCAGCTCTCTCCTGTTTTTTGCTACATCTACTAGTCTCAGGAGTATCTATTCCATTTAACCTTAACCTTGCCTTCTTAAATATGGAAAACCCCAAGTCAACCTTTACATCAATGGTATCTCCATCAATTGCATCCTCTACAACTGCTTTATATTCATACATTCTAACCATCCTTTTCTAATATTAATTTCAAGTGTGTGTCATCTTTAATCTCTACCCCAAAATCTTCCTCAACTCTACGCTGAGTATAAGGTAGTGCAAACATGCTATCATACCTAATTTTAAAATTACTAGGTATAATTCTATCCAGTCGCTCTCTTGAAAGTGGGAAATAATTCTCCCTAACTTCCCTTTCCCAATTATCCTTGTATCTATACTTCATTAAATAATGAATCAAATTTTTGTTGTTGGTGATTGACCCTTCAATACTCTCAAAATCCTGAAGATATCTTCTGTCAGCATTGGAGCGTATTTTTCTTACATCATTAGGGCAGGCATTTCTATCCATTGACTGCCTAAAAACCATATCTCTGATAACCACAATATCTGCCAGCTGAAATACATCTTCCCAAAAGGCATCTATTTCCTCAGTATTCCTATAGCTGTAGACCTCATGGATTACTGAAGAAAGGTTAACTACTACTTTTTTGTCAGGATATTCATCAGCTATTATTCTAAAGATATTATTGATATCCCAACCAATAAATACTTCTTCATCAATATTATCCATAGCTTTTTTGCACATATCTTCATCAATATCATACCCTAAATATTCATTCTCAGGGAAAAACCTCATAACCTCTTTAAGCAGTGTCCCATCTGCACATCCCCAATCTAGGATTGCTATATTATCAGGGACTTTATCAAGGAAAAACATCTTATCAAGCACTGACTTACTCATTGAATTATTATAGATTTCTTTATCTGAAATTTCCTCCATAATTGTCCTCCTTCATTTTTATTAACCTATGAGCAATGTTAACTATCTCAGGTTCACCTATTGGAAGATAGTACCCTGTGCTACCATCAAAGTCCTTAAATACTTCATGGTAGTCAGCTTTTTCAGCCAACTTAGGATGTGACAGTTCAGCATCTACCAGCTGGTAACCCCAAGTGTCAAACTTATCATCACTGATTATACTTGTACCAAAGCGATAATAAACACAACTATGTACAAGTATCTGCTTTCTACGCCTATTGATAAAATCAAGCATATCAAATTTTTTAGGTGTTGTAATAAGTACCCCTTCTTTTGGAAATAACATCATCACCATCAGCTTCTAGTCTATACTCAAGTTCATTAGTGGTTTCAGATAACTCTATCATGTAGTCAAGTAGTTCATCAGTTAATTCAACTTCTTCAGGGTCATAGCGAAAACAGGTATCGCCTAACTGCTCAAATTCCATTCTAACTTTTTTATCTACATAGTCATCAAGTTCTACAATACCCATCTCATCCATAATATAGTCATGGATATCTTCCTCTAGGTATTCTTTTTGTTTTTCTTTATAGTTACACTCAAACTTACCCTCTTCACCACTAAGTATTTGGTCAGAGGCTCCACAACCTAAACATTCCTTAAGTAACTGCCACTCATCTGTAGCTGGACACTTGACACATCTCATCTTTTTATTGTCTACTATCAAAATTAATACTCCTTCCTACTGTACTACCTCTTTTTACTCTTCCACTATCTTTTTCTTGTTCAAATATTTCATCTATTTTCTTTTTGCGAGCTTCACCTACAAGGTAAACTTTTTCACTATGACACTTAGGGCAAATAGTTTGGCTACCAAAAGGAATATGCCTAGTAAAGAATCTACTTAGTGACTCTTTATAACCACACCCCAAACATTCATAGGTTTTAAGCTTGCTTATGTTATTACCTAACAGGAGTAGTACAGCAATACCTAGCGCACTTAAGACAATTACCATATATTAATCACCATCCTCTTTTGTTCTTTCAACTTCTATATCACCTATATCTTCATCACAATAAGGACAAATCCATTCACCTTTTTGCCACTGCTATAAGATGCACTATCACATTCAGGGCATATCTTCTTATACATCATTAGCCTCCTTTATAGTGGTTTAACTACTTTAATCTTACTAAGAGTTGGTGAAATCAAATCTAGTTTTAATAACTCTCTTTGAGCCCCTCTAACTACAATATACCTAGCTGGGTCATCTAAGTCACTTTCTAAAAGGTAGCCTTCATCATCAAACATATCTTTAATATCTTTTGCTTCTTTATCTGTAGCTTCTTCTGTAAAGTACACTCTCCTACTAGAAGTTGTTATTGGCAAAGTTATCACTCCTTAAATGTTAATTATTATTTATCACTCTCTATTATTATTATACACATAATAGCGATATTTTTCAACCAAATACTCTAACTTAATGGTGGGATAAGAACAATTAATAATATTAAAAACAGGATAAAAATTGGAGGAATCCCAAGAAACATACTTAGTATTAATAAATAAATTGTAATAAATACTGCAAACATATTAACCCTCCTTACTTGTCTCCAGCTAGGTCATAATGATGGAGAATAGCGTTTGTTTTAGGGGGTTTTAAGCTATCCTCTATACTTTTCTTAATGTGCTTGTATTTCTCTTTTGCTTCTTGTTTCTTTTCCTCATATTTATCCTGAATCTCTTTAGTTACATATATCATGCTAACCTGTGGCTTATTGGATAGTCTGCTGTTTTTACGAGTAATCCTAGATACTTCATCAATTTCAAAGCCACAGTTTTGGCTTCCTCAATTATCTTATCAAGTTCTTCAAACATTTTTTATCTCCCCTTTCACATTGCAATTATAATTATACATACTATAACACCTTTTGTCAAGAGATAATTTGATTTTTTTTTTATTCTTCTAGGTTGTAAGACCCTTTCATCTCAAATATAAATTTCTTATTATGAAAGGTCTCTGTACCACTAAAGCTCTCTTTGTACTTTTCAGTATCTTGCTTCTCAATCTTAGAAACCTCAATCTCATCATTCTCAATCTCTAAAATAAAAGCTTCTAGTACTTGGATTACTCCTTCTTTATCCATCTACTGTTCCCCCCTTCCCTCATTATATCTAATATTTCAACATTGCCATTAGCCAAGTATTTAGCAAGAATAGCGAATGTTTTACTGTCCCTCCTTGAGTTTAGGTCTATACAATGGACTCCCTCTTCATCAGTATATCGTACAATAACATTTCTAACCTCACCATCATTAGAGTTAATTCTAACTTTGATACAATCACCTGTATTTAAGGCTTCTTGGTTGATAATATTAACTTGTTTGGTGTCAAGAAACTTATCATTAATATTGTTCCTACCATCTTTAAGAACCTCTTCAACTTCATTCATTGCTATCACCTCCTCATGAGTATTTATAGTCACTCTTATAGTAACCATCTTCATAACCATCACTGTAGCCATTCTCATATATTTCTTCCTCAAATTCTCTACTATCTTGGTCAAAGAGTTTGTAGATTATAACCCCAATCATTATTCCAACTGAGATACCTCTTAGGAACAGCATTGCTATCACCTCCTTCATTATTATTATACACATGCGAGTGAAAAATTGTAACTAAAATCTTAAATTATTTCCACCCCCCTTATCTGATTTTTAAAATGGTTGTGGGGTTGAGAAAGTTTCCCAAGTACATTGTTCTCTCATATCTCCAGCTGAACTAGCATTACTGCTGTTTGATTGTTTATCATAAATCTTATAATTATCAAAGTCCCCTTGTTCAAATCCTGATAAGATTAAATCATCAACATGGTCGTAGTTATGATATGTATAGGTTAAGTACCCAAAGGCGTAAAAGGAGCTGAAAGTAATAATATTATCATCATAAAAGTCAATATCTCTACCATTCTTAGGTAACCACTTAGCAAGGCAGTTTTCTTTAATCTCAATGAGTTTTGCTTTTTTAGCTTCATGTAAGATAGTATTGTATTTTACAATATATGTGGTGTTAGGTAAACATATTGGTGACAGTTCCTTAAAGTAATTATAAATATACTCTACATCTTTCATTATCAATACCTCCTTTAATTTTCTATTATTATTATACATAATATAATATTATATGTCAAGCATTATTTGACACCCCCTAATATAGGTTGGGGTAGGGATATACCTTAGAGAGGTTAGTGATTAGGACTCAATAGGGGCAAATATTAAAGTTAACTAATTAAAAAGGTATAGGGTGCCAAATTAGAGTCGTTGGTATCTAGAGTCTTATAGGGATAGATATTAGAGGAGTTGGTAGGGGAGTGCAAAAACCTATTCTTCCTTCTATTTCTTTTTTTTGGTTTTCTATCTTGAATCGACACCCCTCACCATTCCTGTCATGGCAGGCTTCGTGGATGTTTTGTCTTATAATCTGTATTATACGACAAAAACAATCAGGCCAGAATCAGAAAAAAATTTTATAGTAACAGGGGAGTGTTGAAATTCGTTTTTTAATTCATATAAATTTTATTATTTATCATTTATTTATAATTTATCATTTGTTTTGTGGATAACTTGTGGATAATTCTCTCTTTCCTGTGGATAACTAACTTAATATTGTGGATAACTCTCTCTCAAATGTGGATAACTTAAACCTGAGCTTGTGGATAACTCAGGCTTTTTAGTTTTATTTTTTAATAATTCTAAGAATCAGACCATTTATAAGCTCAATTTTTAGCAAATAATCACCACTATATAGTTCTTTAATATTTGATTCTACAAACCTTTGTGGCTCATTATTATTTAATATTAATTTTATTCTTGTTTCTCTTTTACGATTAATTTTATCTAATTTAAAGCTAAAATCTATTAATCTTTTACCTTGATTATATCCTAATTCTATAAATTCTTTGCCTTCTCTTTCCTCAAAAAACTTTGCTATTTTATCAATATTATTCATCTTCTATCAGCTCCTTTTAATTTTTTATATTGTGGCCTTGCTTGCTATCACAAGGCCTTTGATTCTTATAAGTTTTCGTATTCTCCTGATTCTCTTAATTCTCTTTCCAGCTCTACGCAATCTTTGTCAATCTGCCTTGCTTGCTTCTTTGCTTCTTTCTCTGTTAGCTCTGGTTTCCAGCTCTTCAATTCTTCCCATCCAACATAAAACATAATTATCATCTCCTTTTAAAATTTGTTGTTCTTTTGTGTCCCTCACTACTTAACATAATAACAAGTTTGTTATACTTTGTCAAGCTTTATTTGATATTTTTTAAAAAGTTTTGCCAGCACTCTTTTTTCTTCCCTGTCTCACTATGTACCATTATAAGGCTTTAGTTATACTTTGTCAAGCTATATATTAAATTAATTCAAATAGTTTTAGTAGTACTATACTTAATAGTGCTGCAGGTCTCAAAAAGCGCTAAAAGCTCCATATAAAGCTTTTAGTTACTGCAGGCCTATTAATATGTATATATAACTGCAAGCTATTTAAAGCGCTTCTCATGGCCTCTTATAAGGTTCTAATATATGATAGTATGCTATTATTGATATAATATGTATATTATAATTATATAGCACCTTATAAAGATTTAAATAGTTATTTAAGGCCTTTTATTTATTCAAGGCCTCATAATACCATGATTCGCTTAAAAGTGCTTAATGAGCTTCTTAGCGCTTCTATATAGCTTTTAATAATATAGTTACATGGTATAAATACAAAAAAGCTCCAAGCTCTTAAGCTTGAAGCGAATTGACTAATATTATTTTAACTTATTAACTTTGATCTGATTCTTTAAGATAGAAGCAAGGCCTTTTTTTCAGGCCTTGCTATTTGATTATTTTATTGTTTGAACATAAACTGTGATACCATCACCATAGATTAGAATGCTTGCTTTTTTGCCTTCTCTTAAGTGTTCTAAAATATCAATTCTGTCAAGTGCTTTTTTGCTAACTAATAAAAAAATTTGACTGTTAGAATCTTTTAAAGTTATCGTTTCTTTATTGTTCTCTACTTCCATCACCATCTCTTTAGTGGTGTCTTCACTCCAGCCTGTTACCTTAACTTCTCTGCCTTCAAAAAATTCTTGCATCTTTTTAATTTTTTTCTCCATTTGCATCAGCTCCTAATTGGTTTTGATCTAAGTTATTTAATAATTATCAGGCCTCTTTTACAAGGCCTGATAATTATAATTATTTTTTGTCAATATCAATTATATAATCTTTGTTATCCAATATATTCAAAACGAATCTCAAATTATTTTTTGAGTTATTAACTTCACTCGCATAAAAGTCATTACCTTGCTTTAGAATTTCAATGATACTTTCAGCTATTAAATTGCCTCTTTTTCTCTTTTCTGTAAGTGCTTCGCACTTCTCTATTATCATCCACTTTTCTTGTCTTTTTTCTCTTTTATTCTCCTCAACAAGTTTAATTAATTCTTTTCTTTTAATCATCAAAAACCAGCTCCTTTTTTTGTGTTGTTTTCATCTTCACTATCTATAGTATAACAAGTTTATTATACTTTGTCAAGTAATATCAAGAATTATTTTAAATTTTATTTTATTTTTATCAGGCCTGATTTTTGCAGACCTGATATTTTTTAACCTTTAATACTCAAATACTAACTTTTCAGATGTTGGATTAATCCAGATTGCAGGATAAATTTTTTTATCTCTGTCCCATTCAGGTCTTGCGTAAAACTCTACTGTATCTTTTAAAGTCTCCATATATCTTTGATCTGCAATGTCAACATCTTTTAAAACTTGATAGATGTCGCCTGCTTCAAGCTCCACATTTTCAATCAAATAAATGTCCTGATTCTTCAAGTCCTTAATTGCATCCTGCAGGCCTTCAATAGATTCAATTTTTTTGTCGTTTGTTTTCATAATTATCATCTCCTTTAATTTTTTGTTTTCATCTTCACTACTTAACACTATATCAGATGCATTAAACTTTGTCAAATAATAATTAGAATTATTTTTTATCAGGCCTCTTTTACAAGGCCTGTTTTTTGATCTGACTATACTGCCTGATTCATGTCAGCAGTTATAAACTCAACATCTGCCTGCTGCACTTCAAAATAGATTGATTCTTGACTTAAATCTTTGGCCATGCCTGCAATTATTCTTTTAACTTCTTGCAAGTCCTGCCTTGAATCAGTGCTTGTTTTAACCATATAATTATTATCGCTTGTCATCTTGCCAGATTCCATTATATACTGACCTTTGGCCTGATAGGTGGTAGTGCCACCAGTCACTTTACATACCTGCTTGATATAACCTTGTAGCTTGCTGTCGTCAAATTTATTCTTGTCGTTGTCCTGCTTTGGAATGTTAAAAGTAATAATCATCTTAACCAGCTCCTTTAATTTTTTGTTTTTCTGTCTTACTACTTAATACTATATCAGCTCTATTATACTTTGTCAAGAATTAATTAGAATTATTTAATAAATTTTCTGCATCCTCTGCAATAAAATCAATCTGCAAGCGCTTCTTTTTATTCATTAATATCAGCTCCTTTTTTTAGCTAATAAATTTACATAATTCATGTTTTATTTGTCTATCATCTATAAAATAAGGCGCTCCAGTAAATGAATTATATTTAATTTTAGCTTTTTTGATATCACCTGTTAAAGCTCCATTATACTGATAAAAAACTGATTCTGTTAAACCATCAACAATTGCTGTGATACTAAAACAATTACTTACTACTTTAGTGCCTGCCTCTTCAACATCTGCCAGCTTCTCAACATCTTTTAATTTTTTATCCATTAATATCAGCTCCTTTTTTTAGCCTGCTTCTCAGGCCTTCTCAGGCCTTTGAGCAAGCTAATATTTAATGTTTTTCATCTTCACTATTTAACATGTTATCAGATTCATTATACTTTGTCAAATTTTATTTAACATTTATTATTATCGTATCAGGGTAGTTATTACAGCGCATAACTTTGTTAATTACTGTTACAATAGTAATTGTAGAGTTATTAACTGCAATAACTACAGACTCTTTTTTCTGCCTGTCTCTTAAGCAAGCATATATATATTTAGAATTTATAAATTCGTTAAAATCTGCCTGCTTAAGCTCTAATATAATATTTAATAATGACTGCTTTTTTAAATGTCTGTCGCTGGCCTGACTGCTTGCATGTCCTGAAATTTTAATATCTAACATTTGCCTCAGCTCCTTTAATTTTTTGTTTTTCTGTCTTACTACTTAATACTATATCAGCCTTGATATACTTTGTCAAGGGAAAAGTTAAATTTGACGATATTATTTTTTTGTGTTATTGTATTATTGAACCTTGAAGATTTGAACATTGATAATTAAATATGGCCATCTTTTTCTTGGGACTTCTATGTTAAAAAAAGGAGCCTGATTTTTGTAAGATTATAGTATATCTTAAAAGACTACCTGCTTTGGTAATTTATACCAAAATGGTAGATTCTGTAAAATATAGATTTTTATGTGGAGTAGCTATAACTTTGATCTGATTATATAATTAATCTTTAGTAGTTTGGTATAGTTTGTGGATAAAGTTATCCACAGGTGAATTGTGTACACAATTCAAACAATTAAAAATATAAAGAATTTGATATATTACTTGACATTCAATGTGATTTGTGATATAATCGCGCGTGTGTGTGCGTGTGTGCGCGCCTGCGCGTGTGTGTGTATGTGCGCGTTACATATTTATAACAGCGAACCTCTGAAATACGACGCTCTTTTTTATTTTAACAGAAAACTACTGAAATACGACAGAGCTTTTAAATTCAAGACCTGCCAGCTAGGGTTATAATTATCAGAATACTTTTAATTTAATTAATTTATATTTTACCACTAACAAAACTAAGTTTTAACTTGCTTTAATTAATAGAATTTGAACTTGTACTTGAAGTTAAGAACTACTAATAAGATTCCTAAAACATATTCCTAATAAGATAATAAAAATAGTAACAAAAAAGTATTAACAATATACTTAATAATAATAATAACAATAGTAATAAATAATATATACTTAATAATACTTCTAATAACCTTATTAATAATATACTTAATAACATTAATAACAATATACTTAATAATACTTCTAATAACCTTATTAATAATATACTTAATAATAATAATAACAATAGTAATAGTAATAATTTATAATTAATCATTGACATGTGTTATTAAGTTTGCTATACTATTATTAGTAATCAATTGAAGCATCAGCTCCTTTAATTGATATAAAATAATGTAGAGGTACTTGTTCTGTAGCTGGCGCAAGTACCTTTATAAATTAATTCTATTTTTTTCTTGACATACTATAATGATTATGTTATACTAATTGTAGTGAGGTTGAAAGGCACAAAAAATTAGGAGGTAATAATTAAGGATGACTATATTTTAATTACAGATTAATTTTAATTTTTTCTTGACATAGTATATTAGTTGTGTTATCATATTAATTAGTGAAGTTAAAACACAAAATTTTGAGGAGGTAATAATTATATGAAATATGTAGGGTTAAGAGTTACTGATGTTAGAAATGAGGGCAGTTTTCAGAGTGTTAGTATTTTACTGTATGTGAAGGAAGGACTTGATGGGGAATACAGAAATGCAGGCAAGATTACTTTACAGAGTGGTAACAATAGTGATAATTGGTATGGCTGGAGCTATAGCTTAGAGCGTGGTGAGTACAGGGATGTTAAAAGATTAAACTTTGCAGTTAATAAAATTGCAGAAGCATCTATTGATGATGAGTTTCAAAGCTATGATGATTGCAATGATATGACTTTACTTAATTACCTGCAGACTAAACAGCGTTTTAATGTAGTTGTACATGATGATAGGCTCTATAAGATAGTTGATGCTGGCCAGCTAAAGCCTGATAAATATAAGCGCTACATTGCAAGGGATAATAAAGGTGATGTATTAACAGATTGTGTCGTTGATAATTATCCATCTGCAAGAGAAAAAATTAGAAAAAAGATTAGAGAAAAGCTGGAGAAAGGTAGAGGCTATCACCAAAAACAAGTAATGGAGAATTGGTTAGAATCTGAAGCAAATGAGCCTGAACAGCTCAATAACTATGAGATTGATTTTGAGCGCAATAATAAGATTCAAGAAATAGGTTTAGGTGATTACTTAAACAGCCTGCTCTAACAAAGATTTTGTCAAGGGTAAAATAAATTTGAATTTACCCTTGACATGATATTACATAACTGTTATACTATTATTAGTGAAGTTAAGTTGACCAAAAAAATTAGGAGGTAAAAATTATGATGGATATTAAGGATACTGTAAAGGATATGCTAACAAAAAACACAGGCAGTCACTTTTTAGATTCAGGCAGTGTATATGGTAGACATTGGGAGGAGAATCAAGGTAAAGACTTTGAGGATGAGCCTGAGATAAAGATAGATTACTTTGAGGATGAGTTACTATTTCATGTACCTGTCTATCATTACCTGACCAACATGCTAGAGTTTGATGAGGATGCTGAAAAAATGAACAAAAAGTTTGAGCAGTATATGGAACATTCAGAGGATTCATACTTAGCAGATATGGAGACATTTGCTGACCAGCTGGCAGATAATAAGTTAGTGCGCAATACTTATAATCAAGAATGTGTACTTGACCAAAATATACAGTTTGTTATACCATATGATGATGATTTCTATGATGCAGAGTATATCATCTTGTCCATCCACAATGGATGCGACATTCGTGGAGGGTATACTAAGCCTGTTATCTTTAAGCTCCCTGCATTTGACTACTTCTTAATGGGTCTTAGGGATGTTAGTGCTAATATAGATGGAGTAGGCACTGCTTGTTCAGAAAATGCAGGTTATAATTTTCGTGGTGGTGGAGATGTTGAGTTTGATTTTGAAGGTGAGGAAATAGAAATAGATGTTGGGAGTGAACAGGTATGGTTTGTAGATGTTGAAGGTAACAAGCATGAGATAGAGTTTTACAGTCACTTGTATTTTTAAAATAATTTGATATATTGTTTGACAACATGTACTGGTTGTGTTATACTAAGTTTAGAATCAATTAAGGAGGTAATAAATATGAATAAAGTTATTGATAGTGACAGCCCACTAGCACCTAAAGGGACTGAGGATAGAGGTATAATTAAGTTTGTATTAACTCAGGATGCATTTGGTATGAAGGCAGTTTACATGGGTGTTGGCTCAGATGAGTTTGTTAAAACTCATGGGGACAAGCTAACATTCAATAAAGCTAAACCTTTTTACCCAAATCTTCAAAAGGAAAACTATAGGAGGTAATAAAATATGCAAAGATTAACAGAGATTGTACGCCAACACTTATTAAACAATACTGACATAGAGGTTGAGGAAGTATATCAAATATATGAAGAAGAAAACTCATTGACGGTGGCTGAGATAAGGGTTTATGAGGATAATGAGAGCAAAGAGGCTATTGCAGAGATTAGCAAGTATAAGACTAAAGTTACAACAAGGAAAGATGCAAATAAGGTGTTTAAAGATTATGTCAAAGCGTATTGGGGATAAAAACTAGATGTAGAGTACATGAAGGAGAGAGATATTATCAAAGCTTCTAAGAGGCCTGAGAGTGGCCTCTATCGAAGGAGGGGGATTACATGACTTATTACATTAACATGTTCTTATTGCTTGCTATAGGTGGACTGACAAGCTTGTCAATGACAGACAGCTTAACATTCTTTATTGTTGTTGTGGTGTGCTGGATTCCATTGTTGTTTTTGGAATAAATTTGATATATTACTTGACAACATGTTATGTATTTGTTATACTATTAATAGTGAAGATAAAAAATTGAGGAGGTAAAAATAATATGACAGATGTAACAGAGTTAACTAAGGAAGAGTTTGACAAGCAGGTAAAGAATCACTTAGATGATAATTTTTATTGGGAAAGTGTTGAAGAAGAAGTAAATAACAGAGCAGAAAATGATTTGGAAATCTACCCTGATATTGATGATAGAAAAGTAGGTGTTATTGATATACTAGTGCCTGACAGAGCAGGGCAGTACTTAGTCAAAGAGGCCTTAGAGATGTTTGGGTTTAAAGTGGATGAGGATAGATATCATGAACAGCTTGAAGAGCACATTTACTGGAGCAATAGACTTGTAGATGTAGCAAGTGAATACTTAAATGAAAACTTAAACATCAATAATGATGATGTGTATATTATGTTTATCTTTGAAGGTGACTTCAGGTTACAGTTTGAGAGAAGAGAATAAAATAATTTTAATAAATTCCATATATGACTTGACAAACTATACCATGCTTGATACAATATAATTAGTGAAGGTAATAAGGCCACAAAGTAGTGAGAAATCAGCTCCTTGCTATATAGATGTGTCAGCTCCTTACTGTTAGGGGTTATAAGCTCCTAACAGTGTGGCCTTCAAATACGACAGAGGAGGTAAATACATATGATTCAAAAAGCATATAAAATAATGTTAAGGAAAGATGATAAACTTAAAAATTTATTTAAGGGGATTAACAGGAACAGAACACTGCTCCCTAATAGATGGTATGAGGCAGAGATTAGGTGGGGTAGAGATGGTGGTAATGATAGATACTATGTAACAGGCATCCATGTACTGCCTACTAAAGAGCAGACTGAGGACTACTTAGATAACTTCAGGACAGAGAAGGACAGAGTTATTGTTGAGTGCTATGTGGCTGGAGATAGAAGGAAGCCTACTAATCAGGATGTTATCTTAGCAAGAAAGATTTTTATTCCTGAAGAATCATATCAAAAACATGTTAATTAATGTTTGACATGGTATAGTGATTATGTTATAATAATTATAGTGAAGTTAATAAGACATTAACCTTGAGGAGGTTATAACTTTGGATAAAAAAGATGCAGTTAGAGAGTGGGCAAATGGGTTTGATGCAGTAGAATACAGTTTGATTGAGAGTGTGCTTAAAAATAATATTGATTCATTTTATGAGTTAACTAGAAGTGTTATTGTAGAAGGAGATTATGTTTGGAGCAATGAGCTTCAGCGCAAGGTTGAAGTAATGGAGGTTAGTGGAGATAAGGCAATAGTAGAAGGGGAGGTTGAGGTTGACATTGATGACCTTTATGATGAGCCTGATTCATTCCTCCCTATGTGGGGTACGCTGTGGACATTTGGTTCAGGGTTCGATGAGGAATGGGCTAGAGAAAACATTGATATCATGAAGCAGTGTGGGTTCAGGGTATATGAATTTATTGAAACAGGCACTCTATACTTTGGTATTGATGGTGCTGATTATGACTTTTATTCCCATCACTGGACACCACTTTATGAAGCAAGAGGCCTTCAATGGCATGATAAAGAAGAAGAGTAAAACAGAGAGGGGCTGATATCAGATGCAAAATTTATATGATATAATGTACCTGATATCAGCTTTGTTGTCAGGTGAAAGCAGTTACTGGAATTAAAAACCTTGAGGAGGTTATAAATAATGAGAAAAGTATATAAAGCAAAGACAGAGGATTTAATGCTGGAGATATATAATGATGAGCATGCTAAAACCCCTAGAGAGTGGGATAACTTAGGAACAATGGTGTGTGAGCATAAAAGATATGACTTAGGGGATGCACAGGCTACAGGTAAAGAAGGTAGTTGGCAAGGGGAAATAGAACATCAGGTAGAAGAGCCTGAGAAAGCTGTTATTCTGCCTCTATACCTCTATGACCATTCCCAGCTAGCAATGGATACTAAATCATTTGTAGGCAGAGCACATCATGCTGAGTGGGATTCAGGAGAGATTGGGTTTATCTATGCTACTTATGAAGATATTAAAGAATGGTTTATGACAGATGAAATAACAGAGGATACTTTGGAGCTTACTAGAAAAATGTTAAAAGGAGAAGTTAAAACTTATAACAATTACCTTCAGGGTAAAGTATATGGGTTTGAACTCTTTAAAAAAGAGGCCTGTGAGCATTGTGGACATACAGAAAAGGAGTTAATTGACTCCTGCTTTGGTTTTTATGGCAATGAGTTTGAAAGCAATGGCCTAATGGAGCATGCTGGTGATATGATATCAATGGAGCAAGCACAAAAGCTATTTAATAACCTTGATTTTGCTTAACAGCAACACTCTAATAACAGAGGTAATTAATCCAAATTAAAGGTTGACATATTATACTGGATATGTTATTATAACAAGTAGAATGAAAGGGAGGTAATAAATAATGAAAGTAATAGATGGTAGAAGGTATTATACTATAAATGAAACAGCAGAGCTTGTAGGTGTTACTAAACTGACTGTTCATAAATGGGATGTATTAAGTAGAAAAGGTAAAGAGGTTGGTATGGGCAGGCTAGTTCCTGAGCCTAAGTGGACTGATGGTGGCAACAGGATGTGGGATGATGATGACATAGATAAGATGAGGGACTTCACTACTCATATGGAGTATGGACAGCTCAGTGACTATAAGAGTCAGTATCAAAAGATTAAAGCAAAACAAATAATGGAGGAGCTGATGAACAATAAGCAGTATAGGTTTGAGTATAATGACAACAGGGGGCATGACAAAGTACTTGAGGTAAAAATTGTAGGTAGTGACAAAGTGTATTATAATAAGTATGTAAATGGAGAAAAGAAAAAAGAAGTTGACTTTGATAGTGTAAGAGGTGCAGTTAACTTCTTGCTCAGAAAGAATATTCTCCATATCTAAAACAGCAACAGTCTAAAAGCAGAGTGACCAAAAAAACTTAGGAGGTAATAAAATGAAATTATTTGATAACCTGTTTGATTATGTTAAGGATGCTGACATTAGTGATTACAAGAGGGACTTCCATTTTGAAGGTGAACAGCCTAAGTATGTGATAGCAGAGGTAGATATCATTGATGACCCTGACTTCTATATGGGGGGATATGATAACACAAAAACTATTGATGGCAAGGTGTACAAGCTCATCAATTGGGGTGAAGATGAAAAAAGTTATGTATTAGAGTCTGAAGTTAAGGGGCAATATACAGGTCGTTTTTGGACAATCTATATGCAATCTAGCAAGGACAAACACCAATATCACTCAATAGGTCAAATATATAAATCAGATGGTGATTGCTTAAAAGATATTGAAGAGGGGGTAAGCTACAAGACTGTGTATGGCTATGAAGGATAAACGCTTAGAGAAAAAGTTTGTAAGGTTGTTAAGGATGATAGATTATATCAATAACAACCTTGCACTGACTGCTGAGGAGATAGCTGAATACTTAGGTGTTTGCAGGAGAACTGTGTTTAGGTATTTAGAGGATTTAAAAACAGTTGATGACTTAACAGTAATCTTCAGTAATACGACAGGTTATGCTATTAAGTTTGATGCTGATAGTAAGTTTACTGATAGTAGGAACATGTTTATTTGGACTAGCAAGGATATGAGATTACTTGAGTTTCTATATAATCAAGGAGTTGAGGACAAGAAGATAGCTGATTTACTAGAGAGGACTGAGCAAGCTATTAGAGTTAGGCGTTCAATTATGGGACTAACTAGAGGAGGTAATAAATAATGAAGGAAGTTAACATGAAATATTACAATGATGGGGCAGAGTTTTTGGATGATACATTAGGTGACCAGCTACCAAAAGACCTAGACAGAGATGAGTTTTATGACCATATCTACCATAAGGTAGATAAGGTGGGAAGCTTATTCTATGGGAAGATAGGTAGAAGCTATGACCTGCTTGATGTTGGTTCCACTGAAGGCCAGTATTTAGTCAGTAATGAGAAGGAACTCTATGAATGGTATGTCAGCTGGCAAGCTATAATTAAGATAGATGGACTAGATAGGTATATGGAATAAAAAATATATTATAGGAGGAGATATAATGAAGAAACCTAATAAAGTTAAAGAGTTAGAGGCTACCTTTAAAGAGATAAGAAAGGGTAAGGCTAAAGAATATGCACAAAAGTATGATATATCTTATGCTGAGGCTAAGAGCATAATTGAGGAAGGGTGGAGTCTGGCCTGTGAGTTTTATGAAGATGATAAGGGGCAGATTAAAGATATATTTGCTGAAATGAGTGTTTATAATGCATTTGAAACTATAGGTAATTGTGCTACTGAACAATTCAATAATAAAGAACTTGACACAAAAGAGTATTTTGGCCTGCTTCAAAAACTGGAGGATGTTAGCTTAGGATTAAATGAGTATGATAAATAAAAGGAGATAATAATAATGGATATTAAGTTAACCAAAAATGATAATGGTGGTTATGATGCAGAGGTGACAGCATCTTTTGAATTAGGTGACATTGATACCAAGGAAGTTGAGGAGAGAGATGGGGAGATTACTGAAATAGAAGGTATTAGGGATGAAGTTGACTATAACTTAACTATAGAAGGGGATGATAAATAATGCAAAGTAGATGGAGAAGTAAGCTTATAAGATTTAAAAACTCTCCACAGGTAAAAAGAACTGACTTTAGCCTTGAAGAAGTCTATGCAGATGAGGGTACCAATATCAATACTGTTAGCTTTTATGATGCAATTGATACACTTCTATTTTATTGGAGGTTTAATCTATGTGAAAAGAAGTTTAAATTTCAGGGTGACAAAGAACATAATGATTTTGAAGTAGAGCAATTTAAGCAGAGGGCTAATCAATTCTTAGCTCAAGTAACAGCTGGTGAGGTAGAGAATATGCTGGAATATTATGATAAAAACTACCCTGATGATAAGATGATTAACTATCTCAAAGAAAAAATAAAATTTAATTCAATTATTGGTTTAAAAAATTAGCTTAGATGTGTATAATAATAGTAGAGGAGGGAAAAAAATGAAGCACAAAAAGATTGCACAAGCTTTTAATAAGACTGGCAGGCTGTGGATTGAACGCCCTGCTGATGATGAGTTCTTAGTGAGTGACTTAATCCTGATGCTTAAGCTAGACTTAGAAGGATATAAGACATTCATTAACAAATGGAGTGGGTATAAAAAAAGAGCTGAGGCTCCTACTCTACAGATAGGTGATGCTATTAAGTATGATGCAGAGGAGAATGAATATAATCCTACTGCAGAAACGCTTGGTACACCTGCAAGCAGTGATAACTCAGCTACTGTTACTGAAATATCCTTTAAGGGTAATCCATTATTTATTGCAGGTAATAGGTTTGGTTGTATTAATAGTAACTATCTTAAGATATTTGAGAACAAGGAATTTGGATACAAAGAGAACAGTGAGGTACTAACAATCATTGATGATGGTAAGATTGTTGGTGTACTAAAACCCTATAAATTATTTGATAGACAATCTCAGGAAATTAAAGAACAGCTGAAATATTTTTCTAATGTATTACAAATGTAAATTATTATAAAAAATCCTTGACAAGTAATATTATGGATGGTATAATAAACTTAACAAATGAAGAGGAGGTAATAAACAATGAAATTTTCTAAGACTATTCAGAATTTCAAAGATTATCTTATTACTGAGAGGGGACATAGTGAGTTGACTGCAGAGAATTATTCTAATGATATTAAGCAGTTTATAAACTTTCATAACAGCAGTGATGCAGAATACGAGAGCTATTCTGCAAAGGAGATTAATGAGTTTTTAAATTATGTTAATCAAAACAATGCATCATCCACAAGAAACAGGAAGATGTACTCTATTAAAAAATACTACAGCTACCTTGAAGATAAGGACAAAATTCTAACTTCTCCAGCTACAGGTTTAGAAAAAGTTAAAGAGAGAAGCAATAAGAAGCCAGTGTATATGGATGAGCATGAGCTTAAGCAATTCTTTAAGGCTGTTGATGGTGATGACAGCAGGTCTCCTAAGAGGAACAAAGCCATTGTTTATTTAATGACCTTCTCAGGATTGAGAGTAAGTGAGGTATGTAGTTTAGACCTTGATAACATAGACTTTAGTAATGGTGTTATTGATGTTGAAAAAGGTAAGGGCAATAAGGACAGAGTTGTCCCACTACATGATAAGGCTAAGGAATACTTGGTTGATTACATTAATAATGAAAGAGGTACCTGCTACAAGAAAGATAAAGAGCCTGTATTCTTGTCTAATAGGGGAAATGCTGTGAGTAAGAGGACTGTACAGAGGCTGGTTAAAGCTTATGTTAATCAAGCTAATATTAATAAGAGAATTACCCCACATAAGCTTAGACATACTTTCAGTACTCTGTTCTATAAAAAGACTAAAGATATCAAGGCTTTACAGGAGATACTAGGACATTCTGACCTTGCTACTACACAGATTTATACTCATGTTGATAGTAAGAAGAAGAAGAAGCAGGTTAATTCGTTAAGTTTTTAGAAGGAGGTAATCGCAATGCAGATTAATGATATTCATGTTAAGTTAACTGACCATGCTGAGGATAGGCTGGATGACAGAGATATATCTACTGACCAGCTGGCCTATCTTCTCCATGATAAATATAAAACTATAAAGTTAAATAGGTTTACTGATGGCTATCTATGTTTTAAGAGTGGTATTGGTTCATTAATTTTTACAATGAACAATAAGACAATGAGTATTGTTACCATTTTAGGTGAAGATATGGAGAGAGTAGAAAACGCTTTGATTATTTAGTTATTTTCAAATATTGGATTTTTGCAAATAAGGAAGGGATGGTATTAGTAAAATGAAAGAACAAGAAGTCTTAGATGATTTTGGGTTTGATGAAATAATAAGTAAGCTCTTAGAAAAAAGAGGGCTTGCTTCTTCTTATTCTGAGCTTAGAAATTTTCTTCACCCTAGCATAGATAACCTACAGGACACTAATAATATACCAAATATTGATAGAATAGAGGCGATAATTTCTCAGCATCTAGAATACCAAAGCCAGATTCTTGTCTATGGTGATTATGATGTAGATGGTACATCAGGTGCGACAATCCTCTATAAGATGCTTGAAAAGTTAGGGGCAGATAATGTAGAGGGTATGATTAGCAGTAGGTTTAAGGATGGTTATGGCCTTTCTCAGAGGGTAGTTGATTACATATTAGAACAAGGTAAAGATTTAGTTATCACAGTTGACTGTGGTATTAGTGATTGGGAATACATAAAACAATTAAAAGAAGAAGGTATTGATGTGATAGTAATAGACCACCATGAAGCTGAAGAATCAATTGGTACTGAGTTTGTTGATTTAAAGGTAGAGAGTGGTGACTTAGAGTTTACTGAGTACTGTGGTGCAGGTATAGCATGGATGGTTGCAAGGCACCTGCTCAAGGAAGAGTTTTATGAGGTATTAGACCTTGTAGCATTTGCTACAGTGGCTGATGTGGTGCCTCTAAGAGACGACAACAGAGCTATAGTTGCTGAAGGGCTAAAGAAATTTAACAGTAATCCTATGGAGCCACTTAGAGAGCTGGCTAATGTACAGAATAAAAAGATAGGAGATATAACTGCAGGTAAGATTGGTTACCAAATAGCTCCACTGATTAATGCTCAAGGTAGATTGAGTGAGAATCAAAAAGGTTTTGAGTATTTATCAGGCCAGCTAGATGTTAGTTCTACTGCAAGAGAGCTTAGAAATATTAATGAGAGAAGGAAAGAGATATCTAAGAGAGCGCTTAAGAGTGCGCTTAAGAAAACAAATGAACATGATAATATTATAATCGTTCAAGAGGACATTCCAGCTGGTGTAGTTGGACTAGTAGCAGGAGATATCAAGGAAAAATTAAATCTACCTGTTATTGTGATTGGTGAGCCTGATGAGGATGGTAATTGTAAAGGTAGTGGTCGTTCAGTAAGACCATTAAACATATATGAATCACTTAAAACAGCTGATACATACTTAGAAAACTTTGGAGGGCATAAGTTCGCTTGTGGCCTATCCATTAGGCAAGATAATATTGATGACTTTAAAGAATACATGCTTGATTATACTAAAGATATAAGCTACAAAAAGGTGCAAGCTGATATGGAGATTGAAACTGATGATATTAACTTAAGTTTAATTAATGACTTAAAAGTATTTAATCCTACTGGTAGAGGTAATCCTACTCCAAAGTTTGAAATCACTGGAGAAATAGGTAGTAAAGAGTTAGTAGGAAGCAGAGGAGAGCATTTATCAGCAAGTATAGATGGTATTGATGCTATAGGTTTTGGAATGTCAGATAAATTTCATCAGCTTAATTGTGGAATTATTGGTACTCTAGGAATCAATGAATGGAATGGATACAAAAACCTTCAGGTTTACATAAAAAGAGTTTTATAAAAAAATAAGGGGTATACTCATAATAGAGTATATCCCTTTATCAATCAGGTGGCTTTTTATTCATCATTGTTCTTTTTACTCCACTAACATTCATTAGTTATTCATTCCCTCTACAAACTCAATGGCTTGCTTGATTTTTTCAGGAGAAATTCCTTTAGAGATTAAGTACTTCATAACATTAATATACTCTTCATTTTTAGGATTAGTTAATACAGGGTCTTGGAGCTTATTTTTTTCATGGTTGATATCATCCTGTCCTAAGAGGTAATTAATAGGAATACCCATTACATCTGCTAGCTGGACTAATACATAACTGTTAGGTACTGCCTCACCTTTTTCTAATAATCCTATATATCCTGCAGTATACTCAGTTCTTCTAGCAATTCCTCTTAGTGTTAATCCACTTTCATTTCTGTAGTACTTAATCTTTTCACCTACTAGCTTGGCAAATTCCTCTTTATTTAATTTTCTTTGGTCTACCTTCTCTTGGATAGCCATTGTTAATCATCTCCTTTTAAAACTTTGTAGAACTTTGTTGAAGTGTTGTGATGATTCATTCAACTTAACTATATTATAGTATAACTTATAAAAATTGTCAAGTATTGTTTGAAAAAAATGGAAATAAATTAGATTTATAATATTACTTGACAAACTGTGTCAAATGTGGTATCATAATTATAGCATCAAAAGAGGGGGCAAAAAATAAATGAGTAAAGTTTTCTCTTTGTCCAATTACAGATTTGACAGTGAAAAAAAGGAGGTTAATTGGGAGAAGGCCAAAGCAGGTGATGGAGATGAGTTGCATAAGATAATCAGTAATAATATAGGTACTATCAAGCAGGTTGCTACAACAAGGAGAGGTTTAGATGATGACCTACTACAACATTTAATGTTAAAGACTATTGAAGTTGGTGTCAATAATTATAATCCTAATAGGTCAACAAGATTTAATACATATTTAAAGCATGTTTTAGAATCTAGGAAGATTAACTACATAGAGAGAGGCAATGATGCTATTGATGATTGTCTGAGTTTGAACTATGAGTATGAGGATGATAAAACATTAGAGGTGGAATCAGATAAGGATACAGAGGCCACTGCTCTTAATAATAGTGTAGTTGATTTCCTAAAGGATAAGCTTGACAGTGAACAGTTGTTCGTGTTAGAATGTTATTACTATGAACAATGCACATATGAAGAGATTGGCAAAAGGCTAGGCATCACACATCAGGCAATTGGGAAGAGAATGAAAAAGATTAAGAAAAAACTGAAAAAAATTCTTAGTTATGCTTGATAAATTATAGTGTGCTTGATATAGTAATATGTAGAACAAGTGAGATGCTAAAAAAAGGAAGCAGGTGATGCCAGTGACAGAGAAAAAAGATATTACAGTTAGCTTTGGTAGAGAGGGCAGGTTAAATCAAGATAAAGAGTTCTCAAGGAATGTTTATATTAAGCTTAATACATTGTTTAGAGAACAACAGTTGAATGAGCTTAAGGGTTGCTCTCTCTCAGTATTTATCTGCCTTGCCCTTCATATGGATGCAGATGGCACTTGCTGGGTCAGTAGAAAAACCATTGCAAAAGAAACAGGGTATAGTAAAGGCTATATAAAAAAGAAAGGAATCCCATTTTTGGTGAAGAAAGGTTACATCTATACCAAAAGAAAACTATGGACTAAAGAATTAGCATATGAAAGACTCCCTGTTAAAAGGAATAAAAAGGGAGAGGATGTTAACAAAAAAGCAAGGGATGAAATTCTTGAAAAAAAGTTAGGTAATTTTACCAGTTCTTTTTACTCTTTATTCCCTGAAGATGATGTAGAAGAAAGTTATCCACAGGGTAAAATTGAGTCTCCACCTGAAAGTTATCCACAGGGGGCAAAATCACAGGGGGATAATAGTTCCCCATGTGACCAAAAAGATGAAAAAGTGGATGGAACACTGTCACAACAGGAATCCTCGCAGGGGGATAATAGTTCCCCATGTGGAGATTCGCAGGGGGATGTATTCGCACTGTGTCAAAACATCCCCACAAAGAAGAACCATAGTTCTTTATTAACAAGAATTAAAGAAAAAGAAAAAGAACTAGGGGAGTTTGAAATTAAAATTAAACAGCTTGTGGATAACTTGCCTAAATATATTTCTGAGGAGCTAGGTGTAGAATTTATAAAAGAGTTTGATAAAACATTTAGCCAGCTACCAACATTGAAACAGATGGAGATAGCTTTTGGATATTACTTTGACAATACCTTAGTTTTTGAAGCACTGGAGATGACAGCTAAAAAAGGAGCTAATATTGGATACTTCTTTACATTACTGGATGACTTTGCAAAAAGCAGAGTGGAAGGTAAAAAACAGCTGTTCCCTCATCTCAGAGCAAGGAAATTAAACCAAAAATAATAGTTAATTAAAAATTTCTCAAAAAAAATCCCAAAATCTGGTTGAAAAATTAGTGTCTCACTTGTATAATAATATTAGACAGGGTAAAATTGGGGACAAATGATAAAAAATACAACAAAATCTCAACAAGGAGTGGTCTGTAGTGGAAAAAGAAGATGATAAATGTAATTGCCTATCAGAAAATAGGTCACTAGGAGCAAAAGTAATTGAGCAATGCAAAGAGTTTTGTATAATGACCCTGAGAAAATTTGGGGGGGACATAGAAGATAAGGAAGAAGAGAAGTTATTAGAAGCAATTGAGGTTCTCAGTTAAGCCTTCAGAGGGGTCTACCCTCCCCTCTGATTAACATAAATGTTCTTGTACATAAGTCTTTTAATAAAATTATTTAAAGGAGAGGATAATAATGGATAGTAGATTTGGGAATAGTGCAAAGGTAGTAGGAACAGTTGAGGATATTGGGTACAATACAGATATTGGTACCCCACTTGGCAAAGTTAGACTCAATGCAGATGGTAATAATATTACTGTGCAGATGTGGGAAAAGAAAGATAATGGTAAACCACTTAGTATTGTAAAGGATGCCCTTAAGAGCCTTGTAGATGGTGATAAGTATCGCATCAGTGGAGAGCTAGATGAAAGTAAGTTCAATGGAGATTGGCAGAGAAGAATTGCTAATAGAATGATTAGCAAGAGAAAAAATAAAGTATATGGTATTGATAAGGTCTCTGAAACTTCTGAAGAAATGGCTACTGCAAGACTTTCAGGAGATGTAGTAACTAAAGAGATTAACCTTGTTAAAGAAGTTAGAGGTCAGGAAGTTGAAGAAAAAACCCCTAAAGCTGAAATCACACTTGGTATTTTTGACCAGTTTGATGTTGAAAAAGGTGAGAACAATGATGATATGACTAGACAGGAAGTCTTACTTAATGAAGTTGAATACTACATAGATACAAATGATGATGTTGATGCAGAAATCATTAGGTTAAAAGAAAAGATTGAGGATACCACTGATATCAAGAAGCTTTACATGCTAGCTGAGAAACTAGATGAGGCTAAGGATGGATTATATAACTTAGAGCTATTCCACTTAGTAGCATATGGTGATATCGCTGAACAGTTTGATGATAAGATTAAGCAGTATGATAATATTACAGTTGGCTGTGATATCAACACTGAGGTAATCACTAACAAGTATGATATCGTTCAAGGTAACTTAAATGAGCTTGAAGTTGGCTTTATTGGTACAGTGCATGAGCAGGCTGATGTTGATGAGTTAGGTGGGTTTGAAGATGGCTTTGATAACAATTTTGAATCTGGCTATTAAATGTAAAGTATAACAAAGAGTAGTAAAATAATATTATAAATTAAAAAAATAGGAGTGATAAATATATGGGTATTCTTGATTTAGAACCTTCCATCCCAAAGCAAAAGATGGAAGAGTATATTTGGGTAATAACAGGTAGAAATAAGGTTGGTAAGACTACACTAGCAAATGACTTTCCAAAACCATACCACTTTAAGTTTGAACCATCTACATCAGGACTATTAACACATGAGTTTGATGTAATGAAGAAATCAAATGAGTTAAATAAACATGCATGGGTAGTTTTTAAGGCTGGTGTGAATGAGTTTATTGAGAATGATGGATATGGCTTTAAAACAGCCATATTCGACCCATTTGGCGTGCCATATGATTTGGCTAAGGATTATATCAAAAAGAAATATAATGTTGATTCTCCAGCTGATATAGGAGATTTTGGTAAGGGTTGGGGGTTCGTCAATGATGAAGTTGAAGGTATCATTAGAAAACTCTTATCAAATGGGTTTGGTGTAATCTTTGTAGCACATATGAAAACCACCACTGAGAAAGATGGTTTAGGTGGGGAGAAAAATAAGATTGACTTAGATGTAGGTGGCAAAGCAGGTAAGTTCCTTAAGAATATGACTGACATCTTCTTACTTGCTGACTTTGATGAAGAAGGGCAGAGAAAGCTCTTTGTTAGACCTACCAATCATCAGGAAGCAGGGTCACGCTTAGACTTCAATACAGATAAGATTGACCTAGATTTTGATGAGCTAAAAGAAGCCTTTGATGAGGCCATTGAGAGAAACAATGAAGAACAAGGTGTAACTCAGCAGATGATTGATGATTATTACAAAAGGCAAGACAAAAAGCCTAAGAAAAAAGAGTTAATCTCTAAAATCAAAGATGCAGGCATTAAGCCAGCTGAAAGCAGAAAGATTCTGAAGAAGAAGTTTGGCAAAGAAAAAGTTAATGAGTTAACTATTGAGGAAATTGATAGTTACCAAGGTATTATTGAGTCAGAGGAATATGAAGAATTACTGTAAGTACATATTGGGATAGGAAGGCCAAAACAGGCCTTTCTCTCCCTTTAAATTATAAGGAGGTATATTATGTTATCTAAACAGGAAGCGTTAACTATAGCCCTATTAGCATTGCTTGTGTTGATATTTACAGTTGTGGGTCAAACAGCTTCTTTTAGAGAGTTTGGAATTAAGAGGGCAATGTTTATCAATGATAAGTGGGTAAGAAATAGGCCTGAATTGGATACAGCTGATGCTATGACATTTAAACAGGCACAAAAAAGGGTTGATTCTATTATTGAGTGGAGCAAAAAACTAAATTATATGTACCCTGAAGTTCATTATAAGAGAGTTGCTAAGGATATTTTTGCAATTGTTGAGTTGGAGACTGGTTTTGTCAATTATAATAATTATATAGATAATGGTACATCATTTGGTGTATTCTCTATGCAGTGGAATACAGCAAAAGGAATTGCTAACAGCAGAGGCTGGAAATACGACAGAGATTTACTTGCAGAAGATACTAATACTCAGGCTAAGCTTGCTGTGTACTATTACTACCACCAGCTACAACAAAAGAAGGATAGATTTACTGCAATTATGTCTTATAACAACCCTTCAGTTGATGAAAATAAAGAGAGATGGAGAAAATATGTTATGGAAGTGCTGGGAAGAATTACTTATCACTCAAAATTAATGGAACAAAACAGGAAGGGGAGTAAAATATGATGACCACTACAAGAAGCTTAACACATGACTATATTGATATTTTAAGAGGTTATTTTGGTGAGCTAGGACACAGAACTACCTCTAGTGAGATGGTAGCAAGTGTTGTAAGAGGCTTAGATAAAACTCTTTTAGACTTGTATCTTAAGGCTGATATAGACATAACTGCAACATGTCAAAGCTTCAATAAAGATATTATTTCTCTATTACTAGAAAGAGGGTTATATGAGCAAGAAATTATAGAGCTTTTCTTGCAGTTTAAAAAAACATATAAACTAAGAAGGCTCGACAAAAAGAAGTATGCCTCTATGATAAATAGTTTTTGTGAGCTTCACTTAGATGGTTCTGGAAAATTATCTAACAGAAATCTGATGCTCCTTTTTACAATTAATACATCATATATCTTATATTCAAAAGGAAAAACAGTTTAATAGGAGGGATGTTTGTGCAGGATGAGATAATAGACACTAAGATTATTGAACAAAGCATCTTAGCTTGTATTGCTCAGAATCCACCACTTATTTATCAGGTTGAATTAACTGAAGAGGATTTTGACAAGTACACTGATGTTGAGTACAACAGGTCATTGTTTGAGATACTGGACTACATAGCAAGAAAGAAAGATATGGAGCATGGTAGGTTTGATGAAGTAACACTTATTAATTATATAGATAAATTCCATAATGTTAGAGAAATTTTTGAGGAAGAGTTAGGTGACAAGAATGATAATGCTGAACAGGCAATATCAAAATACATAAGAACACTTAAGAAGCTTGATGTTGACCCTAGTAGTATAGATATGTACATAAAAGACCTTCAGAAAGATGTTGCTATTAATGATTTGATAGCAAGGAATGATAATCTCAAGGATAAATTTATTCAGGATTATCAAAAGATGAGCTTAGAGGAAGTATTAGGCCTTGCTGAGAGGACAACACTTGAGGTTACTGATGAGTATACTAATCAAACTCACCAAGCAGAGCATATTGCTGAAGGTATGAGGGATGAGTACCTAAGCAGAGAAGTCAACAATAAAGGATTTACTGGTCAGCCTTCACCATACCCACAAGTTGATACCTTTTCACAGGGGCTATTAAGAGATGGTAGTGTCCTTATAATCAATGCTCAAACTGGTGTGGGTAAATCAATCATGCTGAAGAATATAGTTAAAAAAGTTGGTGTTGATGATGGTAAACCAGTATATTGGGGAGCTAATGAGATGCCTAAACATGAGCAGAGAGACAGAATGGTAGCTGAGATAGCTGGCCTACCACCAAACTACATAGAGAATGGTATTTATAACAAGAAGGGTAATGAAAAGATGAGGAAGAGAGTACTTGATGCAGTAAAAACCCTTGAAGAATCCCCCATCTACATAGACTTAATTAGAGGATACTCAGCAGATAAACTTGTTCGTAGAGCTAGATACTACAAAAATAAATATGATATTCAAGGATTTGTTTGGGACTATGTTAAGCGTAGTTCTGCCTTTGGTGGCAGTGATGAAGCTTTACGCCACTGGTTAGGTGATGTTGTTAATAGAATGAAGGAAGATATCGCTGACCCACTAGGTATTTGGGTGGCAACAGCTAGTCAGGCAAAGACATATCAGGAAATGTTCTCTGCAGAATCACAGGATATTGAGAGACATTCAACAGCTTATGCTATCTTAAAGAAAATCTCTAATGAAGAGAGAGAAGAACACTTATTGATGGGTGACTATGCTTTTGTAATCAAGAAAAATAGACATGGTAGTGAGCATGACTTCACTAACAATGGAGAATGTATTGAGATGAATTTAGACCAAGAAAGATTATTATTTGTAGAACAATAGATGTGAAATAATACTAAGAGGAGTGAATAATATATGGGAGTTGTTTTGGTTAAGGATGTTGATAGTTGTTTACCATATGTTAGGAAAAAACTAGTAGGTTCATATGCAAAGTTAGAATATAATAAAGGAGATGATTATGTAGTATCCCTTATTAATAGCCCTGATGATAACATGTACAAAGTACCAGAGGTTGAGGCTGTGGATGTGTATCCTGATAATTTCAAACCAGTTACTGGTGTTGAGCTTAGTGATGAAGAGATTGATGGTATGGTCTCAAGGGCATATGAGCATGATGGAGACATGACTGTTCGTTCAGGTGATGTAGTGGTAATTAAGTTCAATAGTAAAGTCTATGTTGCTAAAAACCCTGAAGTAAATGACAGAGTGTAACTATGAAGGTCAGTGAAATAAAGAATGATATAGCAATTGAGGGAGTGATTGAGCAATACATAGATATAGAAAGGGCAATGGGGGATGAGTATAAGGCTGTTTGTCCCTTTCATGACGACAATGACCCCTCCCTCTTTATCAATACTGACAAGAATGTTTATCATTGTCAGGGTTGTGGTGCAAGTGGTGACACCATAGACTTTGTTAGAGAATATGAGGGTGTGACCTTTAAAGAAGCAGTAGAGATAATCACTGGAGAAAGTTTTAGTAATCAGAAAATAGTTTTTGATAGCCAAACCAAAACTCAAGAATCATTGCTAGAGTTAGTTGACAAAGAAGATAATCAAACCATTAATGAAAATCTTGTTGAGGAGTATTCACAGTATACTCACCAATACCTGCTAGACAAAGGCTTCTCGCAGGAAATACTGGAAGAATATGATGTGGGATATAGTGCTGACCCTTTTGACGACCTCCACAACAGAGTAATATTTGCTTGGCGTAATATTGATGGTGATTTAGTTGCTGTAGCTGGGAGAGATGTTACTGATGAGCATGATGCTAAGTATAAAACTAAAAAAGGTGGCAGTAAAGCAAAGACATTTTATAATGCACATAGAGTTAGCCAGCTAGATACTAATGAAGTGATTGTTGTTGAGGATGAAAAATCTGTACTGAGGTTGGCTCAATGGGGTTATAAAAATGCTGTAGCTCTAGGTAATAATGACTTAGGTGAGAGAAAATGGATACTTAGACAGTTGGGAAGCACTGCTGTGCTATGCTTTGATTCAGATGAAGAAGGTGTGAATGGTAGAAACAAGGCTATTAAAAAGATACTGGCATTGATGAATGTTGAAGTAATAGAATTGCCTGAAGAATACAAAGACATTGCTGATATTGAAGATAAAAGTATTTTTGATAAATGTTACAAGAATAGAGATAAATTGTAATAAGTGTAAAATAATGGTTGAAAAAAGATAACGATTTGTGTATAATAATAGTAAGAGGAAAAGGGGAGATAGGATGAGTTTTGGAAGGTGGAATTTAACGACTTTTGATATTGAAACTACTGGCCTATCAGCAATTGACAATGACTTTGTTTGCAGTGTGACAAGGAAAAGAAATGCTAATGAGATTAATACTACCCTTCAAGGGTTAATGAATTTTATGTCACAGCTTAGTAGATGGGATACTTTGGTGGTTACCTACAATGGTGAGAATTATCAGGGAGGATTTGATTTCCCATTCTTGCGCACTAAGGCAGGCTTAAAGGGGATACAATGGTCAATGGATGGTTTACATCACATTGATATTTACCCACTCGTAAAGAGGTATTTTAATACTAGCACCAATGTTACTGAGCCTGTGCCAAAGTCAAGATTGAGAGCGTCTGATGTTAAAAAGTTAGCAAAAGCAAATGATGTTGAGTATACCACAAAACCTAAAACATATAAAAAACTAACTAAAATGAAAAATGTTGACTGGTTAGATTATGAAGAGGACAAAACAATCTCCTCTAATGATTTACAATCTGTTTACCAGTTTTTCTTTGACCCTTACCAGCAAGAGGAGTACATAGATGGGGCTAAAACTAAAGAGCTTATTGAACAAGGTAAGCTTGATGATGTAATCACCCACTGCAGAAGAGATGTACAGAGGACTGAGATGGTTGCTGAAAAGGTTTTAAAGCTATTACCTTCAGATGTTGTTGACAAAAATATTAATAAACTTTAAGGAGTGGTATTAATGGTAAGAGCAAGAACAGTTATGAGTGATGTTAGGCATGCGCTTGATGATGAGAAGAAGCAAATAGTTAAAGACTATCTCTTAGAGAAAAGGGGAGAAGTTGAGCATGCTAGACATACATACGCCCAGCTGGAAGATGAATATCACAAGCTTTTAGAAAAAGATATTAATGAGATTTATTTTGATGAAGAACTTTATGATAGGAGTGATTTATTATAGGAGATGACTTAACTGATAAAATAAAAACCTCTAAGAGTGGGAATGATTATAAAGTTTTAAGTATAGATAGAAAAAATAAGCATGGCATTAAGTATTATAATATAAGATTTTTAGATACAGGATATTGTTATAGTGCAAGAAGAGATTCTGTCAAAAAAGGTACTGTAAAAGATAGAACAGATAAATTGATAGGCAAAACCTTTGAAAGCAATAACTTTGATAAATTTAAAGTAAAATAAAAAGTTGGAAAAGAAAAGTATAGAGTTGAGTTTTTAAAGACAGGTTATGAAACTGTCTGCTACAAGAACAACTTAAAAGCTGGTAAGGTTCGTGATAAATACACAAAAACAGTTTATGGAGTTGGGTGTTTAGGAGATATGGGAAAAGTAAAAAATATGAAACTTTATGACACTTGGCACTCAATTATTTCTAGGTGTTATAATGTTGGGGATATAAGTTATAGGTCGTATGGTGATAAAGATGTTGAGGTTAGTGATAGATGGAAGTGTTATGCTAATTTTAGAGAAGATGCTAAAGAAATTTTTGGTTGGGATTTAGATAAATTTATGGATGGTCAGCTACAGATTGATAAAGATTTACTGCAAACCAGCAAAGGCTCAAAAATATACTCAAAAGATACATGTATATGGCTACCTAGAGATGCAAACTTTAAATTAAAAAGAGGGGAGCAAACTTACTTCATTGCTAAATCTCCTGAAGGTAAAACTTATGTAGATTACAGTGCATCAAATTTGTCAAGAAAGATTGACATAGACAAAAGAAGTATTACATCATACATAAGGGATGATATAAAGAATCAAGAAGGTTGGGGATTTGATAAGTTTGAACCTGAATTAGTTAAAGACTTTGCCTCAGAAAGTGGTATGGTAGTTGCTGTAGATTTTGACAATACTATAGTTAATTCAAATTACCCACAGATTGGTGAACCTAAGCCTATGGCTGTTACAGCTTTAAAGTTGTTTAATTATATTGGAATTAGAACTGTTATTTGGACTTGCAGAAGCAACCTTGAACCAATAAAGACATGGTTAGATGTTTATGATATAGAGGTTGATGCTATTAATTCTAATGATGCTTTAACAGAGGATGAGTGGGAAAAATATAACTACAAAGAATCTCGCAAAATACTTTATGATGTATTAATAGATGATAGGAACCTCTTGTTTGTTGATAATTGGTATGTTTATTTAGACCTTGTGGTTAGAAGTTATTTAAGGAGGGCTAATCATAATGAAGGTTAAAAAAATTACCCATTATCAGAAAGATGATGAAGATTTTATAAAGGATTTTTGCTCTGTTGAGATATTTATTGATGGCATGAAAACTAAGCACTATGGTGATTGGCACCATGATAAAGGTGAAGTTAAGGCTGAAGCTTATATTGATGCTATTACTGATTTGATTAGTAATGCAAATGTAGAGAGGGTCAAAAAAGCTACAGGGGAAATGAAAGTAAGGAGTGATTAAGTAATGGAGCTAGGTTGCACAGGATTATTGCAGGTAATGTTCATAGGGCTTAAGATAGCTGGAGTTATTGATTGGGGCTGGATTTTTGTTTTACTTCCAACACTTCTTGTAGGTGGATTCTACATTGGAGTATTTATTATAGGGTTTTTAATAGCTATGTTTAATAACATTTAAAATTTTTTTTTTGAAATAATTCTTAGTATAGTTTGACAGAATACATTATATTTTGTATAATAATACTTGACAGAGGAGGAAAGAATTATTGGCAAATTTACTTGAACAAGATATTAAGAAGTCTGCTGAAGAACAGGACATTTGGAGCAGGAGGTTTAGAGATGTTCAAATGTATGCAGGTTCAAGCAGTCCCTTTGATTACCTACTCTTAACTAATAAGCAAAGTATTGGAATTGAAGCGAAGTTGCTTAGGGGTAGAAAGAGTGGAAATCCAAAGAGCTTTCCATTCAGCAGGTTAAGTGATGTTCAAAGGGAAGGACTAAAAGAGTTTGAGCAGATAGGAGATAATAGTAAAGCCTATGTAATGGTCAACTTCAGATGGGTTGACAATAAAAAGGGGCAATGTTTTGCCTTTAGGATAGGTGAGTTCTTAGAGATAGAGCAAACTATTGATAGAAAAAGTATTCCATTGGATATGTTTAGAGAGTTAGCAATAGAACTTCCTAGACAGGGAAAAGGATGGAACCTTGAATGGTTAATGTAATAAATAATTGGGGGTATTTGAGTGAGTATTTTTGGTAGTGGTGTAAATAGCAGTGATTTTGAGGGATTAAAAGATATTGTTCACCAAATAGATGAAGAGTTATATATAATAAGGAAACAAGGCCTAGTAGGGCAAGGTAGTGAGAAGATAAAAAACTTAGAAATGAAAATATCAGAGATAGGGTACAAGCTTCATATGGTAGATGATGAAAATACTAATCTATCCCAAAAAGTTGAAAGGTTACAAGAAAGATTACAAGAGCTAGAGGAAAGAGAAAAAGAGCGCCAGCTAAAGAAACATTGTGAGGTTAATTCCTTAGATGACGACCCTCAGAATACAATTACTATCAAGTATGATAATAAAATTGATGAAGAGGTTTTAGTTGAGTATCTACATAAAGAAGTTGAAGAAAGGGTGGTAAAGTAATGGATATAAATATTTTAAAAGCAGAGGTTGAAACAAAAATTGGTGACTATTGTGGTTGTCCTGAAGAATCTTTGTTTCAAGCTATAAGTCAACTCGCTGAAGAAGAAGTTGAAGGCGCACAAGAATTACTTGATGAAGGCTTAGTAGAAGAAGTGTTGTCAGAGGAAACAGGGTACAGAGGTCGTTGGTCTTATGATATGCAAGTTGTATTTGATGTAGATGGTGAGTATTTATTATTTCATTGGCAGGCACCAGCTACAGAGAGGCAAGAGGGACAGCCAACCCAAATGACAGTTGAAGTGGTTGAGCGCAAAACTGAGACTATTGAAAAAGTTTATTATGAATAATTTTAAATTTTAAAAACATCAAAAAAGGAGTGGGTATTATGGGTAAAACTATTAAGGAAAAGGTACTAGGGCATTTAAAGACTGGCACACCATTGACACAGTATGAGGCTATTATTGAACATGGTGCTTTAAGGTTATCAGCTACCATCTACAAGCTTAGGCAAGAGGGGCATGACATTGAGACTAATAGGGTAAAAAAAGGCAACAAAAGTGTAGCAGAGTATACTTTAAAGGGAGCGTGTAAATAATGAGAGAACACAGTAATAGTAAGGAAGTTGGCGTAGGTTTAGATAAAATTATGGATGAGTTTTTTGAGGACTCATTAGAAGAGGGAGATACAGTAAAAATTAACATTACAGGCTCAATAGGTGAGGTAATAGCAGTACTTGATGAGCCTGATGCATATAGTGATGAATTAGCTATATTAGTTCCTAAAAGTAATATGTGCAATAGAAGAGTATTTACTACATATGCAGAAGAAGAAGTAACTAAACTTGAGAAAAAAGATGTTGAAGAACTTGATAAAGGTGACACTATTACAAGTGGAGTACATAATAGAAAAGCAGTAGTTGAGTCAGATTTACTTTATGACAACATTAATGATAAAAGCTTTTATGTACTCTCTTATAAGAGTGATAGAGTTGCACAGCTTGAAGGTTGCAAGTACTTCTATGAAGAGACTGAAAACATTACTGACTTACCATATAAGGAGTAAATAAAAATGATAATATTACAGGCGTTCCACTGGGACTGCCTGAAAGATTGGTGGGGGCATTTAGACTCCATATCAAAAGGTATAGCTGATAAGGGGTTTGACACAGTTTGGCTCCCACCACCCTCAAAGGGTATGAATGGAGAAGGGTCAATGGGTTATGATGTAATGGAGCATTATAACCTTAACTCTCGCTTTGGGGACAAGGAGTCCTTAACTAACTTAATCAACAGCTTCCATGAAGAAGATGTTGGAGTAATGGCAGATTTAGTGATGGGGCATATGCTAGGTGGAGACCTAGAATATAACCCTGATACTGATTGTCGTACATATACTAAGTTTGATGAACCTAAGTTCCCTAAAAACTATAAGCACTTTAAGTCTGGTGATGAAGATGTGAGTGATTTTGGGGAAACCATTGATTACTACAGTGATGATGAACATATGAAAGATGGCCTAATACAATGGGCTAGCTGGCTTAAAGAGGATATAGGGTTTGATAGTTTTCGCCTTGACAACCTTAAAGATATGGATTTAGATTTTGTTAATGAGTTTACCAATGAATTTGAAGATGAGTTTATAGTTGGGGAGTACTGGAGTGGAGACACTGTTAAGCTTCAGAGTATTCAAAGTCAAGTAAATATACCAACTTTTAATTTCCCATTGTTTTATAAGCTAAAAGAGATGTGTATGAATCCTGACTATCCTATAGTCAATTTAACTAACTGTAATTCTTTTAGTCCATGCAAAAAGGTCAATTTTGTTGCTAACCATGACATTGAAAGAGGAAGTAGAGATATTAATGAAGATGCAATAATGAGCAATAAAGAGCTAGCATATGCTTACATATTTTTTCAAGATAATCCAGTAGTTGTGTTTTGGAATGATTACTTTAGGTATGACCTAAAAGATAAAATTGATAGGTTAATCAAAGTAAGGAAAGATTCAAAAGATGCAGAGTTACAGCTAATACATGTTGATAATGATATTTACCATGCCAAGAGAGGTAAGTATAGTTTAATTATCAATAATAGCAAAGATAGTAGAAGCTATAGAGGTCTTGAAATAGACCCTCAAAGTTATATTATTTTAGACTAGGAGGCTAATAATGATTACTGTAGTTGGCTTTGTTGGTGATAGTGAATGTACTAAGGTTATTAAGCTCTTAGATAAAGCTGATGTTACATTTAGATATTACCAGCAACATGAGTTGAGTACAGAACAGCAGTCAAAGTATTTTAACTTAATTGAGGACATAGAAAATACTAGCTTCCCTTTAATTGTCAATGAAGAGGAAGATAAGCTATTAGAACTACAACAAATTTTAAAAGGAGATGATAGACAATAACATGTTAGAGAATGTAATAAAGAGAGATGGAGATATTGTAAGGTATGATAAGGAAAAGGTAGTACAGGCAATTAGGTCAGCAGAGCAGGAAACTGAAGAGAGCATTGATGATATGAATGAATTAATAAACTCTATTGAAGAAGTATTAGTTGATAACTTTAGTGAGACTAACCTACCAAATGTAGAGCAAATTCAAGATATTGTAGAGGAGAAATTAATGTTGTTCAGCTACATAAAAACAGCTAAGAGATACATAATTTATCGTCAAGAAAGAGCTAAAAAGCGCAGTGAGAGTTGGCTTACTGGTGAGTTACCAATGTCAATCTTTGAAAGAAAGTATAGAATAGATGGTGAAAGCCTAGATGAATTTTTAAATAGAATAACTGAAGGAAATAATAAGGTTAAAAAACATATTAAAGACCAATACTTCATGCCAGCTGGTAGAATCCTTGCCAATAGAGGTCTACAGAAGCGTGGTAAGAAGGTTACATATTCTAATTGTTATGTTATTACTCCACCTAAAGATAGCATTGAATCTATTTTTGATGTATCTAAAAAATTAGCAAGAACATTCTCATATGGTGGTGGAGCTGGTGTTGACATCAGCAATTTAAGACCTAAAGATTCTATAGTTAATAATGGTGCTAGAAAGACTAGTGGAGCAGTTTCATTTATGCCACTATACTCCTTAACTACTAACATCATAGGCCAGCGTGGAAGGCGTGGAGCCTTAATGATTAGCCTTGATATTAACCATCCTGATATTGAAGAGTTTATTGATATCAAGAATGACCTTGAGGCAGTAACTAAGGCTAATATATCACTAAAAATCACTGATGATTTTATGGAAGCTGTTGCAAATGATGAGGAGCATGAGCTTTATTTCTATGTAGATGATACTGGTGAAGAGATAAAGAGAGAAGTAAATGCAAGAAGGGTATTTAATAAGATTGCTTATTCTAATTGGAATATGGCAGAACCTGGATTTTTGTTTTGGGATAATATTGAAAACTATAATTTGCTTTCAGAGGAAGATGGGTTTGAGTATTCTGGAGTTAACCCCTGTTTTACAGGTGATATGGAGCTATTAACTCAAGATGGCTACAAAAGGTTTGATGAGTTAGCCAAACTGAACACTAGAGTTAATGTGGTAAATAAAGATGGCAAAGTGACTAGTGGAAATGTTTGGTCTAATGGGTTTAAAGATATTGTAGAAGTTAATTTCTATAACAAGAAGTCTATAAAATGCACTCCTGACCATGTCTTTATGACAAATGAAGGTAAACAAGTAGAGGCACAATATATGAAAGGTAAAAGAACTATGCCATATGTTGGCAAAAACACTATGTACAATAGCCAGTTCACAAAGTTAGGCTTTATGCAAGGTGATGCCAGCTTAGGAAGAGTCAATAGTGATGAGCATAAAGGTATTGATGTTCATATTGGGGAGAATGATAATGATTTATTAGAGCTGTTTGGAGTTAGTGAAGATGATGTTTATAGTGATAATTATACTTATTATATTAATGAGTTTAACGATATTATTGACACACTTGGGTTTTCAACTAAACCTTTACCAAAAAGAACCTTACCAACTACCTTTAATGTTTGGGATAAAACTAGTAAGTTAAGTTTCATAAGAGGTTTATATAGTGCTAATGGTTCTGTAATTGGTTCTATTTACAATGGAAGAGTCACCTTAAAATCAACATCAAAAGGGCTTGTTAAAGAAGTTTATGAATTTTTAGAAAAGCAAGGGTTTAGTCCTTATATAACAACCACTGTCAAGCCAACTAATGCTGAGTTTGACAATGGTGAATGTACCTGCAAGCAGAGCTATGACTTAAATCTTAGGCAACATGATGACAAAGTTAGGTTTTTAGAAGAAATTGGTTTTGTTCAGAAGTATAAAGAAGATAAGCTAATAAGGTTTATACAAAAGACAGCCCCATATGTCACAAGTGTTAAAAAGTTAGAAAAAGAAGAGGTATTTGATTTCAGTGAGCCAAAAACCCATTGGGGGGTTGTTGAGGGTGCTACTGTACATAACTGCGCTGAAGAGCCATTACCAGCTGGTGGTAGTTGTCTATTGAGTAGCTTAAACCTCTCAGAGTTTGTTGAGAAGCCATTTACAGATGAGGCTTACTTTAACTTTGATAAGTTTGAAGAGGTTGTTGAGGATGGTGTTAAATTCCTTAATGAGGTCTTAGATGAAGGTGTGCCACTCCATCCACTGCAAGAACAAAGAGATAGTGTAGATAAGTGGAGGCAGATAGGACTAGGTGTTATGGGTATTGCAGATATGCTGATTAAGTTAAATGTTGAATATGGTAGTGAAGAATCACTAGATATCAACGATTCTATTGCTAGCAAAATGGCAAATACTGCACTAAAAACATCAGCAGAATTAGCAAAAGAACAGGCTACATACCCTGAATATAGTGAGGATGTTTTAAAAAGTGATTACTTAAATTCAGTTGGTACACCTGAAACTATAGATAAGATTAAAAAATATGGGCTAAGGAACTCTCAATTGCTTACTATAGCTCCTACAGGAAGTATTTCAAGCATGCTAGGAATTAGTGGTGGTATAGAGCCTATATTTGACTTAAGCTACACAAGGACTACTCAAACGCTCTATGATGAAGATGTAGAGTATGAAGTGTTTACTCCTATTGTTGAAGAGTATATGGAAGAAATGAGTGTTTATAATAAAGATGACCTACCTGAAATTTTTGTAACTGCTCACGACTTAGACTATAAGCAAAGAATTAACATGCAGTCAGTGTGGCAAAAGTACATAGATGCAAGTATTAGTAGTACCATTAACTTAGATAATAGCACAACTGTTGATGAGATTAAGGATGTTTACAAATATGCTTGGCAAAAAGACTTAAAAGGTATTACAGTCTATAGAGATGGTTGTGCAAGGTCAGGAATACTAAGTAGTGGTGATGATAATAGTGAGAATAAAGTAGAGCTAAATGATGCTGATTTAATTGAACAGGGTATTTGCCCTGATTGTAAAGGTGAGCTAGTCAATACTGGTGGCTGTCAAGAATGTAAATCATGTGGATTTAGTGTTTGTTCAATATAGTATATAAAAGGATGCTTTAAGTATGGATAACTACAAATTTTGTCAGAATAAAAGCTGTGAATTTTTACCTTGCCATGAAGGGGTAGCAGAAGAGGGGTTTAGTTGCCTTTTTTGCTTCTGCCCCTTATATGAATTAGATGACTGTGGTGGCAACTACACCATTTTAGAAGATGGCACTAAGGACTGTAGTGACTGCAACCTCCCACACCAAAGAGAAGGCTATGATTACATAATTAAAAAATTACAAGGAGATGATAATTAGTGAGATTATTTGACCCTCTTAAGAAGTTCAAGAAAGTTGTTAGACAGGATAGTGTTTTTCAGGAAATCAAGGGAGTTATTGGTAAGCTGGATAATCAAATTGAAGAGAATGAGGAAACTGTTGAGGAAATCAATGAGCGCAAAAAAGAGTTAGAACAAACTGCTCAAACTCTTTCAGAAAGAACTAGTAAATATAAGAATATGAAGGGTAAAATGCAGGATATTATAGGGGAGGAAGATAAATAATGGAAGAACCACAGGTATATGAAATTAAATTAGCTATTAAGAACAAGACAAACGATAAGAAAGTTTCAAAGAAGGAGAAAGGTGTACAGCGTGCTGAACTACAAGAAGCTATTCAAGAAGTAGTTGAGAATGTATACCAGTCAATATAATGATGTTTAAATTAACTGACGACAAAGACCTCTTAGAGACTCTAAGAGAGGGGTTAGATAAGAAGGATGGTCATTGTCCCTGTAAGCTTGAGCAAAGCAGGGACACCATCTGCCCTTGTGGTGATTTCATTGAGACTGGCGAATGTCACTGTGGATTATTTGTTAAAGTAAAGGAGGGATAGTTTGGATAAACCAGTACCAAAGATGCCTGATGAATTTAAAGGTAAAATTATGAAAAGAAGTCAGGAAAAAAAGAGTAACCCTAGAAGGTGGACTGATAAAGAACTAGAATGGTGTAAATCCTTAAGGGAAGAAGGGTTTAATAATAAAAAAATAGCTCAAAGCGTTGACAGGACTAAGGTTTCAGTTAGGATTAAGCTAAAGAGGGAGTTAAAGAAGAATGGTAACTATAATGCACCCTATAGAGACAAAAAGTATAAAGTAAATGGGGACTTCATGGAGTATTTGAATCCTAACAGTGTCTTAGATGCCTATGCATCATCAAATCCCTACTACAATAGATATAATGATGTTGATTTAACTACCAATGATATAAATGACAAATTTGACACTGATTACAATATGGATGCTCATAATTTATTGTGTTATTTATATTATAAGAATAATAAATATGACCTAGTAGACCTAGACCCCTTTGGTAGTGCTTTTGATTGCTTTGATTTGGCTATTAAGATGGCAAGAGATGGATTAATAATAACTTTTGGAGAGATGGGTCACAAAAGGTTTAAGAGGTTAGATTTTGTCAGAAGATACTATGGCATAGATGACTTAGACGACTTTACAGTTGATAGCTTAATATCTACTGTTCAGGACATAGGAGCTAGGAACAAAAAGAAACTTACTGTAGTACATAAAAAAAGCTGGAGAAATATATCAAGGGTTTATTTTAAAATTGACAAGTTAAAAATTACTGAACAATGGGACAAGGAGGAGTAGTTATGAATAATAATTATTTTAAGGAAGGTTCAATACCATATGACCCATTACCACCACAAAGAGAACCAACCATTTATTCAGACCCAACACCAGCTGGTACAGAAATTACAGTCACAACTATAAAGGAGGAAGGTAAAATGGAAGATAAATTAAATGTTGAGCTATTAAACCCTAGAGCTGTTACACCAACCAAGAGAGAGGAAGATGGTGGGTATGATTTATATGCTTGCTTTGAAGATGATTTTATGAAGATTAAAGCAGGTGAGATTAAGTTAATCCCAACTAAGATTGCAATGGCTTTCCCACAAGGGTATACATCCTTATTTAGAGAAAGAGGAAGCACAGGAACTATTGGTATGGCAGTAAGAGCAGGTGTTGTTGATAGTGGATACAGAGGAGAAGTATTTGTAGCAATTCAAAATACTAGAGATAAAGCACTCTATATTACTAAGGAAGTTAAAGATGAAGTTGAAGAGACTAAATTTAAAACAAAGTATCCTTACAATAAAGCTATTGCTCAAATGTTGTTGGTTAAAACTCCACATCTTGAAGTAAAGCAAGTTGAGGATATTAATCAATTTGATAGTGAAAGAGGAGAAGGGAAACTTGGAGATAGTGGTAAGTAATGCAATTAGTAAATAGTTTGTTAATAGTCTTACTCAATACTTATATAGTAGGACTACTGTTTAATGTTGCTGTAGTGCTTGCAGTGGTATTTCAAGAGTATTATCTTGAATATGTAGGAATATATAGTGAAAAGAATAGAAAAAAACCTATAGAAGCTTTAAAGAAAGTGCTCCTCACAATATTCTCTAGTTGGCTACTGTGGGTTATGACAACACATAGTATTCATGACATTTATATTATTAGAAGGAAGTGATAAACACTATGAGTACAAGATATAAGTACATGTGCGAAAAGTGTAGAATGATATATGCAGAAGAAGTTGCAGAAGCAAATGACATGAAATGTAGCAACTGTACAGGAAGATTAAAACAAAGAGATAACTAAAGATGATATAAAATCTAATATAGTACTTGACACCTCCTTTGGAGTATGGTAAGATATACACATACTAACAAAGGAGGTTTTTTATATGAGATTAACAAAAGAGTGCGTAGATGTGATGTTTGATACATTAGACAAGAGAGAAAAGTTGATAATGAAACTAATAGGTGAAATGCAAATACTAAGTAAAACAGATGTTGAGGATTTCTTGTACAGTTCATACAAAAATGAAGTAGAAAAGAGAAACGTTAATGTTTCCACTTCATTAATAGCAAAATCATTAATAAGATTAGAAGCAAAATTATTAGTTGATGTAAAAGAGGAAGGGCTGAAGAGAGAGAGGTTTTTAACTGAGGAAGGTAAGTATGCATACAACAAAAACAACTTAGGACTCAAAATTGATGGTGACATTCATGGTGCTTGATTTAAGGGCACTCTTAAACATTATTTAATTAAAGTGTTGACAAAATTAATTTTTTTACACTAAAGCGTTGACAAGAAGTGCGATACATGTTAGTATAATAGTAAGCAAAGTGTCAGCTTATTACAAAAAAGGAGGCTAATTAATGAAAAAACTAGTTATTTTATTGTTGGTTACATTTTTACTCGTTTCTGTTGGTGTAGTTGGTGCTGAAGAACTTAAATTTAGAGGGGTAGAGTTTGGTTCTACTGCAAAAGAGATAAAGAACAAGGAAGGTCAACCAACTGAGGAAGAGGTGGGAGGATTACTGTATAAAGATACACTAGTAGGAGAAAATGTAACAATTTTATTTAAACTACAAGATAAAAAGTTTGCATCAGGAATGTACGCTTTTAATATGAATCCATCTAACCCTAATGTATATATAGACAAAATGGATAGACTAATATCTCAACTTAAAGACAAATATGGTGAGCCATCTGAAACTAGAATGAGTTGGGTACCAAATCCTATGTTTGAAGATGATTTAGGTTGGGCTGTTCAAACTGGTGAAGTAGAAATCATTTATAGTTGGGAGATGAATGATACACAAGTAATTAATTTGTTTCTTGGTGAAAGTTCAGGGGTGGTTAATTTAGCAGTAATATATGAAGATGCTAAGTATTTACCTAGAGCTAAAGAGAACAACAATAATAAACTATAAGGAGCTGATGTAATGAAATATTTAGAACAAATAGGTTGGGATAATGGATATGATAGTGATAAACTAATGTTAGAATCAAGTGAAGCTATCATATTCCCCTCTGTCTCTTACCTACCTAAGCAAAGTAGAGATATCTTAATTGATGAGGATAACTCATTGACAATTGATAAGATATCAATACAGTATAATGATAAGCTGTATTTCTTAGGTAACTATGCAATTCAGCAAGATGGACAAGGTGGTAACAGGAATTTTGAGTATGACAAATTTAAAGATGAAAGTGAAGTTGCTAAGTTATTAGCTGGTATTGCACTACATTCTAATGAAAAGAGTGTAGAGATTGGTAAGTTAGTTGGTGGTTTATCTATAAGAAGTTATTATGAGTTTAGAGAAGAATTTATTGACTTCTATAAAGATAGAGTATTTCACTACAAAACAAATGGTGAGGAAAGAAAAGTCATTATCAATGATGTTATGTGTATTCCACAGGGGATTGGAGCATACTATGATGAAGTTTTAACTTACTCAGGAGCAATCAAAGACCATGAGTTACTAAATGAAAGATATGGACTAGTTGATATAGGAGGTAACACAGTAGATGCTTTTGCAGGTAAAGGGATGGTGCCAACTAAAGGTACAGATGTAGGACTTGGTGTTGGGTTAAGTGATGCCTTTAAAGCTGTTGACCCTAGTTTACCCTATAACATTATTCAATTCCATTATCTAAATGGAGAGGATGAATTTAAGTATGGTAGAAAGACTTACAGGAACCTTCAGAGTAGGTCTGATAAACAGTTTGAGTTGTTAGCTGAAGAAATATACACTAAGTTGTTAGCACAATGGAATCGCTATTTAGATAATGTTCATAAGATTATCCTTACAGGTGGTGGTGCTAAGGCTGTAGGTGGTTATCTTAAGAAGAAGTTTATTAACAGGGCTAATAAAGAGGTAATCCTTATGGATGACCCACAGATATCTAATGTAAAAGGATACTATAAATTAGGGGTCTACCAAAACAAAAGAGTTGATAAAAATGAGGGATAAGATTAAACATGTTAAGCTCTATGGTAGGCTTTCTGAGAATAATATGAAGAAAGAGGAGTTAGAGTTTGTTGAGGAACAACTAGAGTCTTTGTCTAAGTCTCAGTTGGTTAGAAGAGCTATTAAAACTTTATACAAGCATGAGACAGGCCAGCTATACAATGAGGCATTGCAGGATATTAAGCATAGAATTAGTACGACTAAGATTTATCAAGAAACTGAGGATAAAGACCTCTATGAAGAGCTTAACAAAACTATTGACAATATAGGTGAGTTTGGGAAAGGGGAATAAAACATGAGTGTAGAATGGGTTAAACCCAAAAAGTCAATTGGGAATAGAAGGGCTAAAGTTCCATTCGTTAGTATAGCAAATAGAGACAATTCAAAAATATACTTTAATTCTAAAGTAGTAAGGGACATATTGAACAATAATAGATTTATTAAGATAGGGATTGATGCAATAAAGAAGAGAATGTACTTTAAAGAAACAACTGTAAATGATATAGATTCATTAAGGTTGGTAATATCTAATGGTGGAGGCACTGGAACAATTAATATTAGTAGAATAACTAGAAAAGTTGTGAATATTGCAGGAATTAACAAAGGTGATTTGCAAAGATATGAAGTTAAACAGTTAGAAGGCAATACTTATTATGCAGACTTTACCAAACCATTAGATAATATGAAAGGGGAAATAGTAAATGATTGGGAATAAAGATAACATTAATTGGTTAGGTGGAAGTTATGACAGTTATTTGACAGTCAACTATGAGCAAGATAGAAAAGTTAAAATATATTTTACTGCAAATTTATTAAAAGAAATTAACTCTAAGTTTGATAATGTATTTGATAAAAATAATGGGAAACTACACATAATGATTGGATTCGATAAAGATAGTGAAAAATTAGTTTGTGCTGTATGTGATGCACCAAATGAATACAGTACTATGTTTACTTTAAAAAAGAAGAATGATAAGTATGGAGGTAAACCTAAGAAAATTACTGCACCTGATTTAAAAGATTATTTAGATAATATCTCAGATGAGGGTAAGTTTAAATTACCTGAGTTTGAACTAGATATGAAAGATGATAAAATATTTATAGAGTTTTATCTAGGTAAAAGAACATCATATTGACAAAAAAAGGGTATCCAGTTGAGGATACCCTTAAATATTCTAGTTTGCCACCATACTAAAGGCTTTTAAAGCGATTAACAGCTTCAGCTCTGAGGTAAAGGACAAGCTTTCCCTTTTTTGAAGGGTATCAACTTGCTCTTTTCGTAGTTTTAACTGCTCATTTGCCTTCTCTAACTGGAACTCTACCTCTTGCACCTTTGACTCTAGTAGGTTAACTTCTTTATTTAAATCCTGATTCTTACCTTCTAGGACTGCTATCTTTTTATCTTTTTGTTTTAACTGTTCCTCAAGATTAGATATCTTCTCTTTCTGTTTGTCTATAATTTGCTTCCTAGTCTCAGATTTATCTATCTTATCCAGCATGGTATTTACTTCTTCAGGTTTAAAGACTAGCTCACCATTATCATTCTTGTAGTAGGCCAGTACTGGACTACTTATTGAGAGCATCATCAAGCTTATCAGTATTAACGCTATTATCTTCTTGCTCATCAACATCATCTCCCTCTTTATCCAGCTGGGATATTGTCTCACTTAACTTCTTTCCTTCTTCCTCAAGCTTTTTTGTCTTTCTATCTATTCTTTTTAATTTTCTATCATGATTTTCATCTTCTTTCTTTTTGTCAAGTTTATCAAGTTTTTTATCTATCTCTTTTTCTCTAGCTTTACTTTTTTGTTTAGCCTTCTCAATCTCGTCAATCTCCTCTTCTTTCTCTTGTACCTTATGACTAAGTGTCATTTTACCTAAAGTGATAATGGCTAAGATTGCAGATAGTGCAATCCAGCCATACTTCTTAATTTTATTTAACATATTACCTTCCCCTTCCTATTTAACAAACTTTTTTAAACCATCTATCCCATCACGAAACCCTGAGAGCAGTACAGAAGCGTAAAAAAAATCTTTAGCAAGCCCAAACTCTTGATACATATAAAACGCTGAGATAGCCATTATAAGACCTATGCCAGCTATACCATAAGATATGTAGGCTTCTTTTTTGTCAGCAACACCATTCTCATTTTTGTCCATTGCATCACTCCTTAGATAATACTAAATAATTCAACAACATCTTTGACATTCATTCCTAAACTAATCAATAGTGCTGACACTAACCCCACTACAAGGATTAATATTGTACGATTCCTCTTATCAAGCAGTTGGTCTGTAAGTTTATTGCTCTCTCTCTCTTGGTTGCGCTGTTCTCTCTCTATATTTTGCCTTGTGGAGTTAACAGCCAACTGCTTATTCAAATTTTCAATCTCTTTGACAATGTTATCTAGCTTGTCGTCAAAACTGCCAATCTTACTTGAAAGATTTGAGGTTAGTGTCTCTAACCTAGAGTGTGACTTATCTAAGTTATTAAACTTCCTTTCTAGTTCCTTTATTCTATTCTCCAGTTTTTCCACTCTTTTCTTTAGTTGTGTAATATTTGTTTTGATTCCACCTAGCTCTTCACTATTTTTGTTGGAGTCGCTCATCCTAACACCTCTCTATGTATTTGTTAATTCCTTCAACTATTCCATTAGTTGCTTTATCTAAATATTCTTCATTATGTAATTTTTCTTCTTCTTCAGGGTTTGATATAAACCCTAACTCAATTAATATTGCAGGTGCTTGTACTTCTTCAAGTACATACAGGTTATTTCTACCCTTTGTACCTCTATCAACTGCTCCTGTGGCTCGTACAAGGCCATTCTGTACAGTTACAGCTAACTGTTGGCCTTTTGTACTTGTAGGGTAATGAATCGTCTCAGCACCTTTTGCATCACTGTCTGAGAAAGAATTAGCATGTATGGAGATAAATAGGTCAGCTCCATTAGCATCTGCTATATCTGTTCTGCAATGTAGTGGGATAAATGTATCGTCATGTCTAGTGAGTAAGATATCATATTTACTTTCAAGCTTTTGTTTAAGTACTTTAGTGTATCTTAATACTAACTCACTTTCTTCAGTGTAAATCTCATCCTCGTAAATCTCATCATCACCTATTCCATCAACAGCCCCCCCATCATTTGCCCCATGTCCAGCATCTAGTGCAATTATCATTTAATCACTCCTTTTAAATTAAAATAATATATATTAATAAACCCCCTAGTACTGTGTAAACAATGTCTAGTACCTCAAAACACCCTTTGTCTAGTATTAGGTCGTAACCAACATCTTTAACTACTCCTGCTATAGAGGCTAAGATAAAGCCTGTCAGTGGGGAAATTACAACCCCACCAATAAGGGCAATTAAAGCACCAACTAAAAAGTGTAACTTCTTATCTCTTCCCAAATTATCACTCCTTTTCATAATATTCTGAATATTTAACTGCAAACAGAGGAGGGGAGTCTCACCCCTTTTAGTTATTGAATTTGGCCTGCGAAACTAAGTACCTCTACAAGCTGACCACTTCTATTAGTTGATATTTTGTACTCATCAACCTCATTAATTTCTAACCCTTTGTTTATTCCAGCCTCTTCATCAGAAAATACAATAGTACCTTCTGAGAGAGAGTTGTATTGCTCTAAAAATGTGTCTTGACCTATTGGAAGTTCTAACGAGAAGAGTTCTACCACTCCTTCATTGGTTCTTTTTCTCTTAAGAATCTCTGCTTTTTCAAACTCACTATCTGCCTTACTAAATAGTTCTGTGTTGTCTGCATCTTTTAAAATAACTTTTGTCATTATCTACCTTCCTCCTTAGAATTTTCTAGTATAATATTACTAATTGATGATACTGCTTGCTCTAAATTATCAACCCTTTTCTTTAGCTCCTCAATATCATTACTCTTTTGTGAGGATTGATACTGTTGTTTGTCCCTGCTTTGTTTGTTATCTCTTTTTTCTTCATCATTATACCCAATCTCTTCTTTTATTTCTTCAGGGGCATTTTCAATATATTGACTATATTTTTGTTGGAATTTATTTGACATCTTAAGCTCTTCATAAATATCCATTGCATTATCCCACTGTAATTTAGATAGCTTACAGCTATCCTTACTGGTTTTATGAATATCTCCTGTAGTAGAATAGTTTACTGCAAAACATCCACCACCACAGAATTTATTATCACACTTCCTGCACTCTTCACTAGTATCATCATTATGAAAGTCATGAAAAATACTTCTTCTTTGATTATATTTTATGCCATCATAAACATCACCTAACTTCCATTCTTGCCATTGCACGAATCTGTGACAGGGAAAGATATCTCCTTTATGATTGATACCTACATACTTTTTACCTGCACCACATGGAGTTTGCATTTTATGTTGTCCAAAATGCTGTCTAAAGCATTTGCTGTAATACCCTAAACCTACATCCTCTTCCATTAGGATGCTATCTTTAAAATACTTATTAATTTTCTTCCATTGCTTGTCATACTCCTCATAATCTTCCTCAGTAAACTCAATGAAACCATCTACAGCTGGTGTTGGTGATACAGACTTAAACCCAATCTCATCCAGTAGATATTTAACTGTTTCATATAAATGTGGTAAGGTTTCAGGAGTATATGTTGGCCTACCTACTCTTGATATCCCTCTTTCTACACATTTTTTCATGTTCTCTTCAACATCTTTAAAAGTTCCTGAGCCATCCTTATATTTCCTATGTCTATTATGTACTTCTTCAATACCATCTATAGAAAATAGTGCTGACATATTATGCTCTTCAAAGAAGTCTAATCTTTCATCATTAAATAAAGAACCATTAGTTGTTACACCAAAACCAAATTGTCTATCATAGTTATTTTCTGCATATAGAACAATTTTTTTGATTAGGTCAAACTTCAACATTGGTTCTCCTCCAAAAAAGTTAATATGTAATCTATCATTTTCATTTTGCCCTACCAGCCAATCAACTGCATCTTTAGCAGTTTCAAGTGATATTTCACTAGGGTTTTTGTCAATAAAGCAATACTCACATCTAAAGTTACAATCCTCAGTTAATAATAGTGAAATGTTTGAAATTTCCTTAAAGTTATTGTTCTCCATATTAATTATCCTCTCCCTTATAGTTTTTTATTTCTCCTATAGTTTCCACATATCCCTTCATGCATGTTTCCCTAGAGTCCCTTTTTCCATATAATTCAAGCAAGTTTCTATATATAGCTTTTTCAAAATCTTCAGGATACTTACCTAATTCTTTTTGGTTTCTAGCACAATCCCAATAAGTACCATCAGGTAATATTGCTAGAGCATCTATTCCTGCATGACAACCATTCACATAACATGGTGTCCTGTATTTCTTGTGACCAAAATATTCTTTTGCAGTTTCTACTGCATCCCAATATTGGTCTAGTGACACAGAGTCAAATGGATGCTCCTCTCCCCTAACTGGTTGAAAGAAGTTAATCCCAACCATACCTGCGCCATACTTTTTACCAAACTCACAAACCTCTTCAACTTGGTCTATGTTTTTTTGATGAACAGTAAGGTGTAAATTATAATTATGGTGATTATGGTTCTGTAAAGCTTTTAGTGCCTCTTTGACCTGTTGAAAGGAACCATCCCCCCTTACCCAATTATGAACCTCTTTATTACCATCTAGGCTAATAGAGAGGCCATCATCAGGGGTAAGTGCAGTCCCCTTTAATAATTCAGGAATTTTATAGCCATTTGTTACCATTGCTATAGAATCATTATATTTATAATGAATATACTTAATCATATCTCCAATTCTTGGGTGGGTAGTACATTCCCCACCACTTAAGTAGACCTTTCTATGGTCATCTTTGTGTTCCATTGTGTAAAGCTTATCTACTAATGAAGTGTACATATCAAATGACATTTGCTTTCCATTCTCAAAGTACTCCTCATCAAGATAGCAATGTTTACATCTAAGGTTGCATCTTTCAGTCACATGTAAATCAATAAACAATATCTATCCCCTACCTTCCTAAACAACTAAATTCAAAATTATCAACCTCTAGTGACATACAAGTATTACAAGGGTTTTTATAGTCATAGTCCTTGGCTCTACTCATCAACAAAACCTCTTCTAATTTTGATGGGTACTTTCCTAAGTATTTCATGTTCCTTGTGCAGTCATAATATTCACCATTTGGCATAACAACACATCCTTCTATCCCAGCAACACAATTATTTAAATAGCATTTATTTGTATTGTTATAATTCTTTAAATATTTTATAAACTTTGACTTACTTATCATCCCCAAGCTGTCTTTTGTGTTGTCTACACTATGGTAGTAATTAAGAAAGACCTTTACACCAAGACCTTTTGCTATCCTCTTAACTTCTGAGAATGTATGCTCATTATGTTGGTTGATAGTAAAAAATATATGTGTTTTAAACCCTCTTCTTTTTAGCTCCCTTAACGCTTCTATAGCAGTTCCAAAACTACCTTCTCCCCTTATAGAATCATGTATTTTTTTATTGCCATCTAAGCTAATTTGTATTCTATTTTGTTTAGAGACTGCTCCAGTGTCAAGCAGCCTCTTTACACCTACTCCATTAGAGGGAATAATTAATCTTCCATCATAAACTTTATTAATGTAAGATAAAAATCTATCAATTTCAGGGTGTAATGTTGGTTCTCCCCCACTTATTATAATTCTTTTCTCTGCTGTAGAAGGATGATTAATATTTAAGTAATTATTTGCTATGTTTTTTAGTACTTTAAAACTCATATCACTACCCTGCTCTTTTTCTTTACTGCTTAAATAGCAATGTTTACAATCTAAGTTACATCTTTTTGTGATATGTAAATCAAGGTACAAAATACCCCTCCTTTTGTTCTTTTTAGCCAATTGTATCACCTGTACCACATCCTGGTGCATCTCCTGACCATGTATTTGAATAATCACTGTGGTCACTGTGGTCACTGTGGTCACTGTGGTCACTGTGGTCACTGTGGTCACTGTGGTCACTGTGCTGAGATTCATACTCACAAGCATATTGACAATTAACCTGACAACCAGTTTCACACCCAATTTCACATGTTGTCATACATCCAGTTTCACAACTGTCCTGACAACTTACTTCACATCCTGTTTCACAGCTTACCTCACAGCCTTCCTCACAAGAAACTTCACATCCTGTTTCACAGCTTACCTCACAGCCTACTTGACAATATTGTTCACAAGTTGTTTGGCAACTCATTTCACATAAAAGTTGACAACCAGTCTCACAAGCAGTCATGCAGTTTATCTCACATGCATCTTCACACATAAGCTCACATGACATTTGGCAACCAATTTCACATGTTGTCATACATCCAGTTTCACAACTGTCCTGACAACTTACTTCACAACTAGTTTCACAACCTTCCTCACAGGCATCTTCGCACCCTGTGTCACAAGAGCTTTCACATGATTGTTCGCAGGTTGTCTCACAGAATAACTCACATGCCTGTTGGCAATCAGCCTCACATTGAGTTTGGCAAACTGACTGACAAGTAGCCTGACAGCTATCTTCACATGCAGTTTCGCATGTATTCTCACATGTACCCTCACAGCTATCTTCACAGCCACTTTGACAACTTGACTCACAGGTACTTTGGCAAACTTGACATGGGTCAGTTTCACATGCTGTTTGACAACTTATATCGCATGTAGAGCAAGTTTGTGTAGAGGTTTGACATGATTTTTCACAAGTCGATTCACATGCTACCTCACAACCAGTTTCACAACCAGTCTCTGTGCAAGCTTCACATAGCTGGCAGGTTCTTTGGCAAGAAACCTGACAATTTGAGTCACAATCATATCCTTCAATTACTGATTCACATGTTTGACAAGGGTTTGTTTCTGAAGTTGTTTGGCATGATGAGCCACATGGATTGTATTCATAAGAAGTTTGACAGTTTTCACAATTAAGCGCTCCCCTTTCTTCTATTAGGTTAACTGCATTTCTTAATCTTTTAATATGTGTAGCTCTAATTTTTGTAATGCCACCACTAACATCATCTTCTTCCCAATAGAAGGATGAGAACCCCTGCAAATTAGAATATGAATCTAAAATATTTCTAAGTTGTGTTATATGTTTAGCTTTTATAGTAGTAACCTTGTCAACAACTCCATAATTAGGAGAACTTGTTGACTCTCCTGTTGTGCAGTTGTTATCATTTTTATCCCAAATGACTCTTTTGCCAGCATCACCACCTGCAGTTTCTACATGAAATTCTTGAACTGCTTTCCTTAACTCCCTCATATGTATTCCTCTAACTGATGCTTTATTTGCCACCAAAGAGGGGTCAGTCCAAGAAGTTGTATCTCCTGAACCACAATATGACATTAAATATCACCTCCCTCTTTCCTTTTCTAATATTATTATACACAAAACATTATACTTTTTCAACCAATACTATACATTTATTTAAATTATTCATTATATACTGCTCCAACAACATCACCTGAAAAGAAAGCATCCCCTTGTTCAGAGCCAATATCAACTGTTTTATATCCATCACTGTTCTCTGCTGTTATTCCATCACTATTAATTGTTATCTTACCAGCACTTCCTTCCAGCTGGTCAAAGTCATGTTGGTCTTTAGCATGATTCTCAGATGTCTTATCAGGAGTAGAACCATTAATGGTTAACTTTCCATTGTTTATGGTTAGCCCATCTGAGTCTATCCTTACATCTCCACCACCACCTATTCCTACATATAAATCAAAATCATTAGGAGTCGCATTATCTACAGGTTTACCACCATCATCATTAACTTGTGTCCAATCTGCTGTACTTCCTAATCCTGCACCATCGTTTACTTGTGATGTATCAGTTATTCTTGTTGTCTCCCAAGATGTACCATTGTATCTTTTAAGTGCACTAGGTGACATAGATGTATCTACCCATAACTTACCTGTATAGGGGCTATTTGGTGCTGTGCTAGATTTAATTATCTCTCCCTCTGCTCCTACATCATTAGGGCTAGTAGGTGTTAATTTAACCCAACTAGTTGTATCTGACTCGTATCTTTTTAAGATGTTAGGGATGGGGGTAATGTCTATCCATAAGTCACCATCATTCGGGTTACTTGGTGCTGTCATAGATTTTGGTATTTTAGCCTGTGCATAGTTTTTGGCATTTTCCTCAGCAGTATCAGCAACACCATCTGCATAATTCTCAACATCTGTTTTCGTACTGCTAACATCATCTTGGCTAGCTCCTTGAGAGCCATTAATGGTTAGTTTACCATTGGCAATACTAATACCACTGTTGTCAATTACTACATCTCCACTTGAAGCTGTAATAGGATTACCATCTGCATCTGTAGTAGCAACTGTAGCTGTTCCATCATCTGCTACTACCATTTTGTTAGTACTTAACCAGTCACTGTCGTCTCCTTCAGTTAATGCCTGTACCCATGCAATATGTTCAACACCTTTCTCTAGTATTACATTTCTAAAAATATGTTCATACTGCTCTGTACCTTTATCTTTTATATCAGTTTTTTCTGCACTTGTCTTTTGAATAATAATTGCATCATGCTTAGGGTCACCACTGGAAGGGGTAATTCCAACATTAAACCCCTTCAGTAAATTATTATCTCCAGTCCAGTCCCAATCTATGTAAATATCCTTATATACCTTTGCCATTTTATAAAACCTCCATATTTGCTGTACTAGGTTTGCCAATCGTTATATTTGGACTAGTGTCATAGAAAGCAGAACCTGTTAATGTCTTTATCTCTGATGGTACTAATTCATATGGTATAATTAATAACTCATCTATATCTATTGCACCACTTTTAATTGTTATTTTATCTTCAGTGTGTGTAAACCAGCTAGTGTCATAGGATTCATCTACTTCACCATCTATATATACATCCCCACTTGAAAGAGCGAATATATCTCTAAATTCTTTATCTTGCTCTCCTCTTCTGAATAAGTGCATTGTCCAGCCACCTGAAAATTCACTAACATCTACCTCAATATCTGATGTTCCTATTCTTAAGCCTTGTTTGTATTTACCACTAACTAATATAGGTTCATCATATAAGGCAATGATGTCGTAAAGACTAGGGGCTGATTTTGAATCAGTAATGCCTATCTCATATTCACTAGGAGCTATGGTTGATGCTTGAGTCAGTCCTATTCCATAAACACTAGGTGCTGAAGTTGATTTTGAAAGCACATCAATTATATACTCACTAGGTGATTGAGTACTATCAGTGATTCCTATTTCATATTCAGTAGGAATAATTAAAGTATCTGTCTTTCCTATCTCATATGAAGTTGGTGTAACTGTAGTATATGTTTCATATATTCTAGGTGTATAAACTGTTTCACTCTGCTCTTCAACTGTTTCATTAGTCGCAATGTCATACCCTTGCCAACTAGTGGCAATATCAATCTCTCTAGGTACATTACTAAATGTAGCTGTCTTACTACCATTACCTGTTACATTATCCATATCTATATCTGCTGTTATTCCATCAGGTAAGTTGGTCTCATCATAATACCATGTTCCATCTACATAAAAGCCTATCTCTGTTCTATCTACTCCTGCTCTGTCATCTTCAATAGTCCATGTTACTGTAGCTGTATATGTATCATAAATGCCAGTAGGGGAGTCAATTGAGATATTAGTAGATGAGATAGTTGGTACTGTTTTATCAATCTTATAGGCTCCTGAGTAGTCGTACGCTGTGTTATCATAGTTATCAGTAGCTTTTATGTGTAAGTACCATTTACCTTCCTGTGATTGTGGTGTAGAGAAGTCTGTAGTTGTACCCATTACTACCCATCCATCAGTAGGTTGTGTGGCTGAATTAGTCCACTTATACCATGCGTTTGCTACTCCTGAGCCTCCTGCATCATCTACATTAACTGTTTCGTCTACATCAGTGTTTTGCCAGCTAGTAGAGTTTACATTGTAGCCAATTACAGGCTCAGTAATATCATCTGTAGTCATGGTATAAAAACCATCAGCTGATGAATTTCCTGCTTTATCATAGGTAATTACTTT